>Ga0257106_1001181_pt1 | contig 13454 bp, 13 predicted proteins | sample LP_taG_3_FD_190177 | JGI IMG/M metagenome (GOLD analysis project Ga0257106, IMG submission 190177) | Marine microbial communities from Northeast Subartic Pacific Ocean, Canada - LP_J_2011_P26_10m | ecosystem: Environmental > Aquatic > Marine > Oceanic | place: Canada: Northeast Subartic Pacific...
GCAGCGGCAGAAGCAGAAGCAGAAGAAGCAGAAGAAGCAGTGGAAGCTGTAGAGGGCGATGAAGAAAACGACGAAAGCGCTGAACCGTCGGAAGAAGAAGAACAGCGACAAAAATTCTGAGGTGAAAATATGTGGGAACATCGATCTGTATCAAACAAAACTTACGCTGAAACCAAACAAATGCGACCAAGCGAGTCCTACGTGAAATTGATGGACATCGTCGAAGAAGCAGTCTCAAAGGCTCAAGTCGACGAATTCGATCACGAAGCCTTCCTGAAGTACATTCCACGCCGCGGTCCTTGGGAAGAATTGCCCGGCACAGACAGTTCGAAAACCGACCCTAGGGTGCGGTACATCGGCCCAGCACGTGCCCGTTTGCTCAACACAAACCTCATTCTTGGATCTTCATGGATTGAAGCAGAGCGATTCAAGTTCGAGCGACGTATCTCTAACGTCTCGGAATTCCTCAAGCAAAAGACAATCATCAATGCGAACATGTGGACTCCAAAACAACTTTCGACGACACAAACATTGTTTTTCTGCTCCACTGGAGACGAAGAGCGCATGGGAGGATCTTTCCTCACTGGGGACGGACCTGGCGTCGACCATCCATTCCTTGGTGCAGCAGAGGGCGAAGAGCCTGAATGGGAGCCAATTCTCTGGGGCCTCGGCCACCGTGGCGTTGTTCCTGATTCGGACCCACTCGACACCTGCTTTTACCCATCGTTGATGCACCGGGGTGTTTCATTCAACAACCGACTCGGATGGACTCGATACTCGCCAGCCGGGTTCGGAAAAGACGCTAGCGGCTACATTATGACAAGACCAGGGACATGGATTTGGCCTGCAGTCAACGGAAACCGAGAGTCACCAACGGCATTCAACCTGCTTGTGAACCTCCCGGACCGCCGCCTCTCGTTCGGAGAAGAAGGCATTACCGACGTCTTCATGACCACAGGAAAGACTTCGCTTTACAGCCTCATGGGCATGATGAGTTCCTCCACGGTCCGACAGATGTTCGGAGCCGGTTCAGAAATGGTCCCACTCGAATTCCATTGCATTGAGCCTGGATTGGATGAATGGATTGCAAGCGCTAGCGACGAAGACAAGTACGCTCGTTTGTTCGAAGTGTGCGCATCCCTTGGCTACATGCTCACCGATCCTTGGATTGGTGGTCTCGGTGGCGGAGCAAAGCGCCGACGTCTGCTCCTTTACCCTCGTGACCAAGGCAACTTGTTGACCTGTGTTAACGCAAGCCAAGTCGCCGATCACGCCCTCAAGTCAAATTACGAGGCAACCGTGTTCACCAAACTCGATCAAGCCGATTTCATGAACCGAGTCACTCGTCGATTCAAGGCTTATGCTGACCTTGTGGCCGCAAGCGATGTTGCCCAAGGCTCACGTTGGATCAGCCAAGCCGACTTCCACGATGGCGAAAAGAAACAAGTTGGACCAAATGTCCACTCCATTCTTTCGGTTCGCGGCTATGACGTAATGAGCATGGATGAGTACATCCAAACCTTCAACGACATCTCAGCAGCTCCCGACCGACTGATGCGCCGATGCGTGCAATCAATCGCAACGAACGCTCTCAAGACGGTGTATCCGCTCGCAGATCTAGGTGAAACAGGGGATGCAGCACCGTACTCGCACATTTTCGGTGCGCGAGACGACAACCCGCTCGTGTATTACACCGACATCCGCTTCTTGGTACCAACCTCAATCGATAAACTCCGCAACATCACTGGATCCTCCGGTGCAGATCGCGGACGGATGCGAGAAGCCTACACCGCTCTCACCAATGCAGACCCAATGACCAGCCTCTCAATCCAAGACATCTGCTTACCGTTCTTGGCCGACATGGGCGAAGACTCTTGGCAAACAGGAACCGGTCTGAACGAAAACGAAATCATTGTTGAAGTGACCATGGCAGTAAACCCTGCCCGAGTGTGGAAAGCCATCCTTGAACCAACAATCAAGGAAGTCTTCGACTTGCCAAAGGGCAAGAAAGGAACAGCAGCCAATCTATGGGGCGATATCTTCATCGAAAACGAAACTCTTCACGCAAAGATGGAACGGGATGGCCTTGGCCACTACCTTCGTTTGCTCAAACTAGCGTTCCACTGGGCCAACGATGAAGCCAGAAGAATCCACGGACTAAAGAAGTGATTGCGCCTCATACATCTAAGGAGACATTGATGTGTCAGCCACTCTCAATCTCACCGAAGTCCTGTCTTCATTACAAGACGTGATGACAAAAGATGGAAGCATCTCGACTGAGCACAGATCGTATTACACAACCTTCCGCAGCCAAATCGACACCCACCCGGGGACCTTTCTGCCAACCGACATCAAGATTCTGATGGAAAAGGCTCGCCTCGAAATGGCCGGCGATATTACCGACGAGGACTATGCAGGGTTTGTTGAAGCCGTATTGTCTAAAATCGGCATCAAGGAACGGCTTGAAATTAAAGCCAAAGAAGATGCAAATACGCGTTCTGAAGAAGAAATTGCTGCAATGGTCAAACATGCAGAAGAAGAGGCACGGGCCAAGGTCCAAGCAGAATTCCGGCTCAAGGCTGCAGCGGAAGCCGCAGCAAACGCCACAACCGTTACCACACCAGTCGCCGTTACGACCGCTGAAGATGTCGAAGCAATGGTGAAAGAAAAGGCGGAAAGGGCTGCTGAGGAAGCAAGAAAGATTGCAGAACAAGCAGCATCTGAAGCCGAAACCGAGTCTAAAGAGCAACTTCGAAAGCAGGAGCATGAAAGTGCGATGGCGGAAATTGAATCCGTTCGCAAGGCCGCTGAGGACGAAATCGCTCGTCTTAAAGCGGAGACAGAAGCGCAAATTGCTGCTGTCGAGACCGAACGGGTTCGCGCTCAAGCAGAAGCGGCCGCCCGTGCTGCAGAGGACGAAGCCCGACGTAGAGCTGAAGCCGAATTGGAGCAGGCAAAGAAGCAGGCGCAAACTGAACTCGAAGCAGCTCAACAAGAGGCCCAGCAAGCACAAGCAGCGCTTGAAGCAGAATCTGAGCGCCTTCGCGTTGAACAAGAGGCTGCAGCCCGTGCTGCAGAAGACGATGCAAGGCGCGTTGCAGAAGCCGAATTGGAACAAGCAAGGGCGCAGGCAGAAGCCGAATTGGAACAAGCAAAGATGCAGGCAGAAACCGATCTTGCAGCAGCTCGCCAGGAAGCCCAACAAGCCACAGAAGCACTTGAAGCAGAAACTGAAGCCTTGCGGGCAGAAGAAGCGGCAGAAGTTGAACGACTTCGTGCCGAAGAGGAAGCCCTCGCCGCAGTACCAGATGAAAAGGAAGTGCCCGACCTTCCACCGCTCGATGGCTCTGTACCCCCGCTCTCGCCTGTAGAACAGCCTTCCTCGCTCAATATACCAGTTATTTTAGCCGCCTCTGGCGGAGCCATCGCACTGTGTGTGGCCGCCTTTGTCTTCATACTTTGAAGGCCACGATTTCTCTTCAAGAGAAAGGGTTCATCTATGCGCTTCACGGCCCATTGAAACGATGGCTCAACTAAACGATGGCTCTGGACGTGCCCCTGTGGCCATTGTTCGTCCAACGACATCGGTGACCAGCGGCGTCGCAGTCACACAGAAACTCGTCAGTGCAGCTGTTGCTTTTGGCGATCTTTTGCGTGGCACATTCGGTCCAAACGGCTTGGACAAAATGATGTACAAAACCAACGGCCAAACCGCAGTTACAAATGATGGGGCCAAAATTGTCGCCGAACTTCTGGTGAAGCATCCGGCAGCGAAAGCCTTCGTCCAATTAGCAAAATCCCAAGAAAACGCTTGCGGAGACGGGGTTACAGGCTGCTTGATTGTAGCAAGCGAACTCATGCGCGAAGCAGGGCGCCTCCTCGAAAAAGGCCTCCACCCGTTGGTTTTGGTCGAAGGATACCAAAGAGCGTTGGAAGTGACGCTTGAAACGTTAGACTCGAGGGTTGAACGTATTTTACCCACCGATACAAGCCGCCTCTTATCCGTTGCAAAAACCGCCATGATGGGAACGACTGCCGAAAGCGGCAGCGATCATCTTGCTCAATGCATCGTCACAGCCGCCCAAACCGTTGCAAGCGAGTTAGACGGCGTGCTTCATGTCCGAACAGAAGACGTTCGTATGGCAAAACGTGGAGTCGGCAGCATCGGTGACAGCCGCTTGGTTTCCGGACTCATTCTCGAACGGCGGCTCGACCTCGACCGCCTTCCACGCCACCTCGAAGGAGGTAAGGTGGCCGTTCTCTCATGCCCGCTTGAAATTGAATCCTCATCGAGGGAAGCGGAAATCGAAGTGACTTCACCCGACCAGTGGGTTGCTTTCATGGACGCTGAAGAAGCGCAACTCGAAACCAAGTCCAAAGCCATCCTTGACAGTGGGGCAACCTTGGTGTTCTGTGCAGAAGGCATCGACGCCCGAGTGCTGCACCGATGCGTCGATCAGGGAGTTTTCCTCCTTGGTGGTTTGGAGCGTGCGGGTGCAGAAGATGTCGCTGCTGCAACCGGTGCCATGATGATTGACCACCTCGATTCACTTGACGCCTCAACGCTTGGCACATTCAAGACAATGCACATTGAAACCCTCGAAGGCGACGACGCTCGCCGTGAACGTCTGCACCTTGACGCAGGACCTCAAGCAGGGCTTGCAACCGTCGATGTTGGCGGTGGCGATGGTGTGGCGAGTGAAGAAGTAATTCGTGGCCTCTACGACGCATTATGCTCAGTCACCAGCGCCATGGAAACTGGTGAAGTTCTTCTCGGCGGTGGCAGCCTTCACATGGCCTCCAGCCTTGCCATCAGGGAGTCGGCAGAAGCACAAGGTGGCCGAGAACGCCTCGCTATGGAGGCGTTTGCCCGTGCATTGGAAGCAATCCCTGCCGTGTTGGCGACAAATGCCGGACACGATCATCTTGACACGCTTCTGGTTCTTCGCTCCCTTCACCGAGACGGTTCGCCCCACAGTGGCGTCCAACACACCGGCCAGGCAGGTCCCATCGAATCAGCGTGGTCCAGTGCGGAAACACTTGCCCACGCCATCGAGGCTGCGTGTGAAACTGCATGTGGACTGTTGCGGGTCGACCAGGTCATCTCTGCACGGGGCGATTGAGCCACACATCTTGCTCATTGAGCGTGGTCGTTAGGTTCAATATCCTCGGACCAATCCATTCGATAACGGGTACCTTAGATGACCACATCCGTTTCGCCCCGCCCGCGAGCCCTCCTCAGCGTTTATGACAAGACAGGCATCGTTGAATTTGCTACAGCCCTTGCCGACCTTGGTTTTGAATTGGCCTCAACTGGGGGCACGGCCCGCGTCCTTCGTGCTTCAGGTTTGAAGGTCATTGGTGTGTCTGATATCACTGGCCATCCAGAAATTTTCGACGGCCGCGTCAAATCGCTCCACCCTGCCATCCATGGACCGCTGCTTGCACGGCTGGAAACAGAAGCAGATCGGGCAGGTCTTGCAGAACTTGGCTATGCTCCAATTCAGATTGTTGCTTGCAACCTTTACCCGTTTTCAGACGCAGCGCGCCAAGAACCGGCACTCGACGACCTTGCTCTTTTGGAAATGGTTGACATTGGTGGGCCAACCATGGTGCGGGCTTCCGCAAAAAATCACAAGAACGTCATTATTGCATCTAACCCTGCTCGTTATCCTTCGATAGTTAACGCCTTGAACGAGGCGGGTGGCGCATCAGGCGTTGGTCTCGACCTTCGACAAGCTCTTGCACTCGAGGCTTATCAGCACACAGCAGCCTACGATGCAGCGATCAGCGACGAATTGCATGCCCGTTGGATTGGACGGCCCGAACACAGCGACGTCACCGCCGAGCAAACGGCGCGACTCCCTGACACCTTGCTTGCCTCTGCCACGAAATCTCATAGCCTTCGGTACGGTGAAAACAGCCACCAAGCCGCAGCACTGTATGTCGATCCCAAGGCCTCAGGCCTTCACACGACGCTTGTAACAGCAAAGGTCGAAGGTGAAAAACCGATGTCGTACAACAACTACTCCGATGCCGATGCAACCCTTCGTTTGTGTCGCGCGCTCTCGACCAACGAATGGCCGCAGACACCGCATGTTTGCATCATTGTCAAGCACAACAACCCCTGTGGGGCCGCTTTGGGTTCGACTCAGGTCGAAGCATATGAAGCAGCCTTAGCGAGCGACCCGGAGTCTGCCTTTGGCTCGATTATCTGCTTCAACGAACCGCTTCAACCTGAGACGGCCAAAGCCATGGAACCTTTGTTCATCGAAGTGCTCATGGCGCCTGCCTATGAGTCCGAAGCAAAAACCATCGTTATGGCCAAGAAAAACCGCCGCATCCTCACCATTGACTCTCCAAACGACCGCCTCGCCCCGCTCGAACGGATTCTTGTCCGCAAACCAATCGAAGGCGGATGGCTTGTGCAGACTGAAGAACCCCCTGTCATTGATTGGGATAAGGCGAAAGTAGCGACGGAATTGGCACCAACGAAGGCCCAAATCGATAGCATGAAGTTCGCTGTTAGGGTGTGTGAGCAAGTCAAATCAAATGCTATTGTAATGGTCCAAGGCTTAGCGACCGTCGGTATTGGCCCCGGCCAAACCAGTCGCGTCGAAGCGGTAAAAATCGCTGCGCGTCGAGCAGGCCCAAGGGCCGAAGGGTGCGTACTTGCCTCTGATGCGTTTTTCCCATTCAAAGATGGATTGGAACAAGCAGCAGACGCTGGAGCCGCCTCAATCGTTCAACCCGGTGGATCAATTCGAGATCAAGAAGTGATCGACGCTGCGAACGAGCGCGGCATGTCCATGCTGTTCACCGGTCATCGGTTGTTCAGACACTGATCTTCTTGGCAAGCCTTGAAGCCGTGGCTCCCGGACGGGGCATTATGGGCCATCTTGCGGACATCGATAAATCGTACTTCAGCCACTTGGTTGGCGCATGGAAGATGGCGTTCTGGTTCGCCCTTGGTTCGCTGCGCTTGATTGTCCACGGCATCCTTCCAAATTTCGATGAAGATGCTGGCCAAAAAACCGTAGATCATTATCATCCACCAAAGCAAATTCAGGATTAAGCGACGGTTGGAACCCTCCATCCAACCCACCAAATCCCAATAATGGCTACGACGGCGATGAGCGTCTGACCAAAACCCGGATCACCCGCCTTTGTGATGCCTATAATGGAAATACATGAGGCGACGAAAATGAGGGTTCCGATGACCATTTTCGAATGGAAGGGAAGGGCCCGGCCCGAACGGTAATATTCCAATAACGCAGGGCCAAAGAGTCGATTTGTGAGCAACCATCGAAACAAGCGTTGGCTTGAACGGGCGAAACTGTATGCAGCCAAAACAAGCCATGAAGTCGTCGGCCACCCGGGGATGACAATCCCAATAACTGCGAAGATCACCGCCAATCCACCAATGCTGATCCAAAGGATTCTTGCGAGGGGGTTGCGCGACGGTTTGTGTTCGGCAAGCACACGTTGAATGACCACTTCATCGCTCTCATGCGCCATGTTTGGCTGGCCAAGCGCACCGTCCTCAACTCGCTCGTTCGGGGCCATTGCGGCGTTTTCACCCATTGAACTCATGCCGGCTAAAGGACGTGGAACAAAAAGGAATGGGCGCGATTCCGAAGCGCTCAAGTCCGTAAGGTGACTCCCCCCAATATGGCGCACAACCGTTCAGACCTGAGACGCCCAAATACGTCGTCGCCGATTCGGTGTGCGATTTTGATTTCAGGCTCAGGTTCGGGGATGGAAGCCATGATTCTCCATCAACAAGCAAACCCAGCATGTGGGCACAGCACCGTTGTGGTTGTGTCAGACCGACCAGACGCTAAGGGGCTTGAACGAGCCAGAAGCTTAGGCATTGAATCAGTATGCGTTGCTCTTCCACAACTCACCAATCCTTCCGAACGGCGGGCACAACATGAAGCAATGGTGATGGAAGTGCTTGAAACGTCAGGAGTGGAACTCGTTTTGTTGAGTGGTTACATGCGCCTTCTAACGCCGCTTCTCGTCGAAAGGTGGGCCCCTCATCTTCTCAACATTCATCCTTCGCTTTTGCCGGCGTTTCCAGGCGCTCACGCTCACCGAGATGCCTTGGCTGCAAAGGCAACAGTATCAGGATGCACCGTTCATCGAGTGGACGAAGGCATCGATACAGGATTGATCCTATCGCAGCGAAGGGCTCCGGTGTTCCCAGGCGACGATGAAGCAAGCCTAGCAGAACGCATTAAGATCGAAGAACACCGCCTGTATCCTTCAGTGGTTGATCGTCTTGTCGAGCAAACGTTGCCTCAGGACGATTGAAATTCTGCATCTGTTGTTCCAATCCTGTCATGCTAAGGCTTGGCAGTGAACTAAACATGTGTAAAATGGATGATGGCTCAACCTCTGGTATCCAATCTTGCGGGCAATGACTCAGCAACGGCTGGCGCCGGCCATCCGGGTCAATGGGCACCCCCCCACCTGAATCCAACAAAGCCGACAACCCTTCATCGCTAAGCATGAAAGCATCACACGGAATCAATTGAACAGGATCTTTTGCTTTGTCGAAGAGCCATTGAAGCACATCCATGAGGGACCGACAAGACGGCGGATCAGGCCACACCTCTCCTTCGAACAACTCCATCCGTTCAGCATGGCCACACAACGTCACGACCCGAGACACTCCAGCCTTCAATGCGAGGTTTCGCAGGCGAACGACTCCACCGGCCATCAATGCCTTGTCTTCACCCATACGGGTGCTTTTGCCGCCGGCGAGGATGAACACCGTCGTCACATCAACCGCCTCAAACAATTTCATCCAGGCCGTCAAGCGCTCGCTCGAGTTCTGCGAGTAAACTTCGAACCCGTTCCAACAAAGCCCGTCGCTCTCGACTGGATCTTGCTTCAGGTAACCATTCCAACAACCGTCGAACGTCTTGTGCGTCACGCTCCACTGTCCACTGATAGACCGCTTCGAGAACAGGGTCGTCTGAAGGAAGGAATCGTTCGCGCATCAACCGTCGCTGTCAGCGGCGGGGCTTCAATGCTCCTGAGTGAGCAAGCGTGTTCGAATCCTTTCAAACAAATCCCCACCGCTCGGGGCGGTTACAATCAACGCTCGAGCACCACCCAATCCTTCTTTCCTCAAGGACAAAAACAGCACAGCCACTTGGTGCCATAGGGCGCTCTGGCCAGCCATGCCAATCAACCACGCATCGTCTGGAATCGCATGGCCTCCACGGACCATTTCTTCTGCAATCTCAAGCAACGCACCCAGTGGTTCTTGTGCTTCAAATAAGTGAATCAAAGCCATCCACGGCTCTTCACCAAGTTCAGCTTGGGACATGTTGGCAAGCAAAAGTCCCACAAGAGCGAGGTCTTCCTGACCGTGGCGCTTCCAAAGGGCGGGGATCAAGCGAGCCACCTTGCGATGATCATCGCCGCCTGAAGTCAAGATCCAAGAAGCAATGGTTCTCAATTCTGGATTTGGGCATCCGATGTGAAACGAATATCCGCCGCTATGGGCGAGTAAGTCAGTGGAGGGTTTTGCCATAAGTCCGGGCACACCTGCATGGTAGGCCTGGAGTAGAAACTTCATCATTTTTCGACGAGAACGCACCAGTTTAGGCTTGGGCTCGGCCAACAACCGGTCGAGTTGACTGTTCATTCGGATCCACCGTCGGAGGTTTTCTTCCGCACGGTTTCAAAGATGTCGCCCACCAAGCCAACCGAATCTCGAAGGGTCAGAAGCATCTTGTTGATGACGTTCGGATCTTCGAACTTTTCTTTTACGATCTCCCGAAGTTCTGTTTCAATCGACAGGTGCTCCGTTTCATCGATGTCGAACACGGCGCGAAGGTGGGCAAGCACTCGAAATTCATCCCGCGAAAGGGAGGCATTGACAATTGCTACCTCGAACACCTTGGTGTATACCCCTCGGGCTTGTTCAGGGCTAATGGCGTTCCCGGGCTCGGTTTCGACATTGGTTTGAATTGCCTCGTAAATTACGGCTGGCTCTTCTGCTGAAAGGTTAAGCGCGCTTGCCAGTTTTATGATCAGGCGTTTTTCCTCTCGAGTCAACACGCCATCCGCAAGCATCACCTCGATGGTGCTGCGAAATACATCCAAACTGCGCGAGGAAGCGGTCGTCACAACCAAACCAACGGGTTCCTGTTCTTGAATCCGTTGCCCATCAAAACGTGGTATTCTGCCGCTTTTGCTGTAAGAGGATTCAAAAAGGGTTGGCTGCTCGGATAACTATCCACCTCCCTTTCACGCAGCCTCAGATTCGTCTGAAGCAGCAGCCAAAGAATTGTTAGGCCAACACGGCCTTACGCCTTTAGAGACGGGGCGGTTGATACCAAAAAAGGAGACATTCACATGAATAAAAGAAACAACTCTGGTGGCCGCAGCGGCGGCAACAAATCGAGCAAGGCGATGAAGTACCAAATTCGCGCTGATATTAAGGTAAACGGAACGGTCCAACGCAAGGACATCATCGGGGCCATTATGGGTCAAACCGAAGGACTACTTGGCGACGAATTGGAACTGCGAAAGTTGCAACGAACAGCACGTGTCGGACACGTTGATGTTGAAATGGATACCAAGGGCGGAAAGGTCCACGGCATGATTCTCATTCCATCAAGCCTCGACAACGTTGAAACAGCAATTATTGCATCAGCGCTTGAAACCATTGACCGAATTGGTCCTTGCAGCGCAAAGATCACCGTCAAAGAAATCCAAGACATCCGTGCAACAAAGCGCACCGCTGTCGTCGACCGAGCCAAGGAACTCCTGCTCAACCTCGTCAACTCTGGCGAAGCAGCGTCCAAAACGGTCATCGAAGAAGTTCGTTCGGTGTTGACCACTGGAACCGCAACCAGCTTCCACGGATTGACATGTGGGCCGAACATTGAGAAGTCCTCATCCCTCATCATTGTTGAAGGGCGAAACGACGTCAAGAACCTGCTTAATTGCGGCGTCAAGAACGCTATCAGCGCCGACGGCGCTGGCACAATGAAGCAAGAACTCATCGACCTCGCCAACAGCAAGGAAACCGTCATCCTCGGGATTGACGGCGACCGAGGCGGCGAGATGTTGTTCAGCCAACTCATGGAAATGATGAAAGTTGATTTCGTCGCTCAAGCACCCGTTGGCCAAGAGTGGGAATTACTTCCACAAAAGACCGTCACCATGTGCCTCCAAAAGAAGGTTGAAGCAAGCAAATTCGCTCACAACCTCAAGAAGAAGCAAGAAGAAGACGATGAAAAGGCAGGCGTTCCAGACAAGAACTGGGCCGAAGACATGGAAGAAGAATTCACTGTGGCCGAAGCACCTGCTGAAGTCCATGAAATGTTCGATCACCTCGACAGCCTTGACAAGAACAAGGCAGTCTTCGTTATGGTTGACGGCACAATTTCTGAACCAGTTGGCCCTTCGACGCTCTCCAAGACTGCAGCCACAACAGACGGCGCAGTCGCCATCGTGTTCAATGGTCCAGTCAGCGAGCGCACCCTCGAAATCGCCTCAGAATCTGCAATCCCTACCGTCATCGGTACGAAAGCAGGGAAAGGCTTCGTGGAGCGAGAAGATGTTTCTGCTTGGCTCTCTGAAGTGCACCGCTGAGCGGCTATTGACAGCCACCTTCATCTAAGGTGTGGCCTGTAGGCTGCACCATGGCCGACGCCGAAGAGCAAGATTGGTTCGATGAGGGCACCGCTCCGTTTGAAGACGCACAACCGTCTTCTTCAGAACCGTCCGTTATGGACGAACGCCCCGAAGAAGAACCAACCAATTCCACGGAAGAAGAGGCAACGGAATCCCCGCAAGTGGCCGACCTTGAGCCATCGGTGGAGTTTCCAAACGTTCCGCAGAGCGCACCCTGGAGCCTGCCAATCCGAGCAGCACCGTTGCTGGCACAAACAGGCGACTTGGTAACTGAATACCCACTCAAGCAATCGGTTGACGGACGAACAACGACCTCGATTGTGGTTGATGACGCTCTGCTGCGGGTGGTCGATACCGAACTTGGCGATGATGGGCACCGCCGAATGAAAGTTCGACTCACCGTTAAGCAAGGCATCACCGGGTTTAACCACCAGCACAATGAACTGATGCATCAGCATCAATTGCTTTGGATTGGGTGTTTCGTGGTTGGGTTCTGCTTGACGCTCACCTCTTCGGTTGCGTTTGGCGTTCTTGGCGCGCTGTCGATGATCATCGGTATTCGCAGTTGGATTTTGATGCACCTCGAAACACACCATCTTGAATTTTCAAATCAAGGAGGATCCCACGCTTTGGAACTCAGGGCTTATGGAACAAACCGTGGTTTTTTCAGAGCGAGCATGGCCATGATCGGCCCTGTTATGGCGGATTTCATCCGTACGGGTTCGATGAACGTCGACGAACTGGAAGATTTGCATGCCAGTCTTTTGGCACCACCTATGGCTCCAATCCCCGAGCCTCAACAAGAGCCAATCATTCAACCCGAAAGTACACCGCTCACATCAGAGGTCCCCCTACTGCCCATGGTTGTCACTGAAACGCCCGTTGGCCCACCAAGTTCCCCCGTCCCTGCGCCGCCGGTGCAGATTCCAGTGCCACCGGCACCACTCCCTGCTTCCCCGATGGCCATACCGCCGCCGCCAAAGCAAATCCCAGCACCCCCGCTTCCTGCAGCTCCCGCAATCCTTCCTCCGCCGCCGGCGCTTGCTCCTCAGGTGAAACCCTTGCCACCAGCACCAATGCCGCCTCCGATGCCTTTGCCGGTAAACCCGGGACTTGCACCGCTGCCAGCCCCGCTCTCTCCACCAGGGTTGCCGTTACCCCTCGACGCGCCCCTGCCAGCAGCACCTGAAGTGGCGGTTGCTGGTTCGCCAGTGGAAGAGACACTGAGCAAAGATGAGCAAAATGAATTGCTCAGTGAATTGTCTTAAGCGGATATACCGCCAGCTGAAGCAGGGTTCAACTGAGCGATTAATCGGGCAACTTCGTTTTGAAGCCTTGGCAGATCCGAGGCGTCTGGCAAATCCTTGTTGTCGGCCACCAACGGCACAGAAAAGCCCGGCCCTGGGATTCGCTGCAGTGCCTCACCAAGTCGTTCGGCATCGTCCAAGAAGTTTTGAGTCGAGCCAGAATGTCGGTGCTCCAACCTTGTTCGCATCCACCGCTTGATTTTGGTTGTGTTATCGGCGAGGAGCATCAACAGCTGAGCCCGCATCTCATCGTCGCCATCGCCCTGTGGCATCAACCTCAAACTGAGCCGAAGAAAACGGTCGATGCGCGTGTCGCGAGGCTCAATTCCGACGTGCTGCGCTAAACTTCGTCGAACATCCTTGACCGCTACAACGCCCTCCTCTTGGATTCGGTTGGACAATTCATCGAAATCAATCGCCTTGAGCAAGGCTGCAAGACTTTGTTCAATCTCATCACCCATAGCTGTGGTTTCTAAGATTGTGGCC
>Ga0257106_1001182_pt1 | contig 13452 bp, 12 predicted proteins | sample LP_taG_3_FD_190177 | JGI IMG/M metagenome (GOLD analysis project Ga0257106, IMG submission 190177) | Marine microbial communities from Northeast Subartic Pacific Ocean, Canada - LP_J_2011_P26_10m | ecosystem: Environmental > Aquatic > Marine > Oceanic | place: Canada: Northeast Subartic Pacific...
AAAAAAACACGAAAATACCTTCGCGCGACCCTAAATATAGTACAACCGACCGAAATTGGGTCCGACCGCGAGTCAACGATATAGGGGGAATGGTGTATTCAAAGCGAACTTCTCACCCAGGCGCGATTTTTTTGTACCTCCTAGCCGGTCTATTAACTCAGAAAGGTAACATGTCATACTAATTGCCCACTCTCAGTCATTACGAACGAAGGTATTAACTCGTACTCGTAATATTATTTTTTTCAAACATAAATCCACTGCGAATCGACGATATGACCGGGATTTTAAGGTTGTCGCGGTCGGCTGGTTCGGAGGTCAGTTGAAAGCCTGTAGTTCATATTTGAAGCTGAATTTTCATCGATGCGTCGGTCAACTTCGACTCTACCATCGCCTCCCCAGAAGACGCATTAGCGTCGTTTCTTCGCTCACAAGTGCGTGCGTGTGGCGAGGAAGACGCTTACGTGCACGCCGGGCGCAACGAAGAACGTCCCGCCGAACGGTTGTCGTCCAAAGAATAGGAAGGCGTCGCACACTGTTGTCAACTCTCGACCAATCAGAACACGAATTAAACCTGACCGGTTGGAGTGGTGCGAGAACGTGAGTTTGACTCGCTAGCTAGCTAGCTAGATAGTACCGAAGGTACCTTCGAAGGTAACTTCGTAGCTAGCCTCGTGCCGAATTTCGGTGACGAGTTTCCAATTAGATTTCGGAAATCGGCTCCCTGGGAAAATCGACAAAGTAATTCTTTCTCTTGAATTATTTTCCTTCCTGTTTAGAGACACGGTCTTACAAGTACCTTCGAAGGTACGAAGGTACCTTCGTACGAAGGTAGCTTGCAAGGGCAACAGACGGAAATGCCGTGCAAGTCAGGATTGTTGTACGAGCTACGTAACGCGTTACAGTAAATACGCGAATTTACGCGCTATCTCAGGCAGTCCTCAACGCGAAGATCAACGAGGATAATCAGTTACCGAAATAACGTTGTGAACTGCTGACCAAGGAAAAATATAACAGAAAGCCGCGTCCGCTTCAGTCTACTGAGCACGAGCAGCGACCACATCAGCCTCATGGAGCACAGGCCTTGGATGAAAACTACGCTCGATTCTCGCGCTGACAAAGCAGCGCCAAGCATGGCAGCTCAACTCGAAGTAGATTCCTGTGAAATCACCAAGTTGATACTGCGATACTTCGACGAAAGCGACTTGCCGAAATCGTTCAGAGCTTATGCAAACGAGACTCAGGTATAGACCACTACAAAACGAATGCTCGCATCGATCTTCTTCAATCCTTCATCTCTCCTGTATCCATGCTTCTACCACTTGCGTTTAAGTTTTCGTGTGTTGACCAAAGCCAGCGGAGCGACGGCCGGACTCCATATGAGTCACCTACCATCTTTAATCTCTTCTTTTCCCCACTTTCCTGCAGACGATACCAAGCACAAGCATAGACTTGAACACTTTGAAAAATGACATATTCCACGGGTGTTGGGACGTCGTTCTACCACTTCTAACAAACTTTAGGATTTCTGAGCAGAACGCATTCAACCTTTACGAACAAGTCATGTTTGATTTAACACAGCTAAATGAGCTTGACGCGGCAAAAGCTCTTCTACACCACTCATCTGCATTGCTACAGCTACGAAGGGAGCAACCTGAACGGTATTCGCGCATAGAGGAGCGCATCTATGGCATCGCGTGTACTCTCGGCCAAGAGACAAAATGCATGACGAAGGAACATCGTGAAGCTCTCGCGAACAACATACTGGAAGATATTAATGCTTCAAAACCTGCACCTATTTTGACATTGCTTAACCAGGCGCTTAAATGGCAGCGCCATGCTGGCGCTCTCACTAACGATACACCATCTCAAGGAGAAGACTTTGCACAACGGAGACAACAATCTTTTGCAGTTGAAAGGGAACACTGCACAATATACTTTGGGAAGAAGTCGTATCCAGAATGTGCTTCATTTTCTCCTGATTGCAATCTTATTGCCACTGGCTCATCTGATGGTTTCGTTGAGATTTGGTGCTGGGAAACGGGAAAGCTCAACAAGGATCCAAATAGCCCAGCGGAAGAAAATATCATGATGCACAATGATTCTGTCCTCGCGCTTAACTATTCGGGAAAAGGTGACATGTTAATATCAGGATCTAAGGATGCTGAAATCAAGGTTTGGGGAATACGAACAGGAAAATGCTTGCGGAAATTCGAACGAGCCCACGCGCAAGCGATTACTGTGGTCAGTTTTGATCGGGATGGTGGTTGCATTCTCAGCGCATCCCTCAATGGCACTGTGCGAGTCCACGGGCTGAAATCTGGCCAACTCATGAAGGAGTTCTTCGGCCATGTCGCATATGTGAATGATGTTAAATACAGTGGAGATGGGACGATGATTTTGTCTGCATCCTCCGACGGTACCACCCGAGTTTGGGACTCGAAAAACACTAACATTTTGGCGAACTGGGAGCCTCCATACGATGTTGAAGCTGAGAAGGTGGTGCGCAGCATTTATCCCCTCGGCACTGAACCCGAAAATTGCATTGTGTGCACCAAAGACAGCATACACCTCATGTCAGTGTTTGGTGAGGTCGTTCGATCTTTCGAAATGCACAGCGGCCCGAAAGATGGATTTGTCGCCTGCACTCTTTCGCCAAACAGTCGACAAATTTATGGACTTGGTGAGGATGGTAAGGTGTACAGCTTCTGTACGAAAACCTGCCAACTTGATTTCACTTTGGAAGCTGTCGACATAGGCCCAACCTCGTTATGCCATCACCCGACCAAGAACTTACTTGCCACGACATCCTCCGCTGGGTACTTGCGGATATGGAAGTAATCGTCGCTCGGTAAGGAAGCTGAAATGTAATGAAGTTTATACTTGGAAGGAGACCTCACAGATAGCAAAATCGGTTTAATATTATTTAAAATTTGTTCTCCAAAAGCGAAGGAACGTATGATTTATTGTTGTCCGTTCGCCTCCTTCACAATGTTTTTCTGTGCACAAGATCTGTGACTCCCGATGTTTATGTTGCGTTCCCTTTGAGCAGATGTGAAATGTCTTGTTGAGCACAACCTCAATTGGTCGAGGGCAAAGCAGGAGTAATATCATCTGGCACAGTGGGAATCGCAGTTTACATTACCATACCACCATCGATGTTGAAAACTTGCCCTGTGATGTACGATGCAGCCGGGTCCATCGCCAGAAACTTGACAAGGCCAGCGACTTCGTCAGGTTGACCGTAGCGTCCAAGAGGAATGGATTGCATGATCTTTGCCTCAACTGCCTCACCTAACTCAGCAGTCATGTCTGAAGCGATGAAACCAGGGGCAACTGCATTGCAGTTGATATTACGGCCGGCGTATTCGCGCGCAATCGTCTTCGTCAGGCCGATGACGCCGGCTTTGGAAGCAGCATAGTTTGCTTGCCCCGCATTACCGGTAACACCGACAACAGATGTTATATTGACTATGCGCCCTTTCACGGGCTTCTTCTTTCCCATTGCCTTGGTACCTGCTTGACAACACATGAAAACTCCCGTAAGGTTGCAGTCGATCACTTCCTGCCACTGCTGCATTTTCATGCGCATCATTAGCGTGTCGCGAGTGATGCCGGCATTGTTGACCAGGACATTCACTTCCCCAAAAGCACTGACTGCCTCATTGAAAAGTTTTGCAACATCATCTTCTATGGCGACATTCGCTTGTACGCAAATTGCATCTCCTCCTGCTGCCTTAATTTTCTCGGCAATGTCCTCTGCAGGGCCCGCCGATGCGGCATAATTGACGACCACGCGAGCGCCAGCACTTCCAAGTGCAAGGGCAATGGCAGCACCGATGCCGCGAGATGCACCTGTGACGATGCAAACAGGGCCTATGCAAACACGGAGAAAGTTTCATTCAGTCATGGTAGAGTCATTTGTAGCACGCTTAACGGTTTTTAATTGGCTGATTGAGAGAAAAATGCACCAGCATACCTTCGGCAGCGGCAGCGGCAGCGGTCACCAACAAGCGCCGAGACTTTGCTGGAGGACACGCTTTTCGGAAGCTGCTCGCCGGTAACACGACGCCACGGATTGAGATCGATGCCCGCTGATGAAGCGTTTGGACTGGAGGTATTTCGAAGAGTTCGAAGAGTGAGTATGGCTATATCGTCGACTGGCTGGGCGGGCGCAGCGTGCAAATAGCAGGGGCTGACGAAAGGCACAGGAAAGATTAACGAAGGGGTCTGCAGATACCTGGGGCAACAACGCGCGGTGCTGCTGCCGTGCAGGATGCCCTTGTGATACGAGAAAATACAGAGCGGTTCATGATTGTTGAAACCGTCGAGCCGTATGCCGCTGAAGCCATGCCGTTTGTCGATTAGTCTGGTTATAGAGAGTGAACTCCTTTTGTGCGACGTGTTATCCAAAACGTCAAGCCGGAATCTTGCAATAATATTACGTACCTTCTCATTCGTTCGTTAGTTCGTAACTGCGTAATGATACGAAGGTATTGTAATGATACGAAGGTATTATACTTGTTGTAATGATCCTGATTACTCATACTGGCGATCCCGTCGCGTAGTTAACTTGCAAGCTGAGCGCTAATCAGGCGTTCGAATGAAGGTAATAATATCATTTTAAGGTCATATTATATTATTACAGTAATAAGATTTACCTTCTAATAATATAATAATAAGGTATAATAATACTTCGTTCATATTATTTAGCTAGGCAGCTAGGCTTCGAATGCAGTAATAATATTAAATAAAAGGTACCTTCATTCAGCAAACTTAAGGTTTTATTATAATATTATATTAATATGATATTAATATATATTAATATATATATATTAATAATAATATATTATAATATGATATTAAAACGCATATCTTCGTTCGTATATAATATATATGTTGTAATATTAAATAACCTTCATTATTCGTTCGTTCGTATTATTACACGTAAATTACACGGGCAGGGTCAGAAGCGCCGAAGGCGCCGATGCACGGGCAGGGTCAGAAGCGCATCTGGTCGTCAACGTCGTCTTCGACGAGGTGCTGAGAGGATAGATGAGCGAATTATTATTCAATATACGAGTACGTCGATTATTATTCTGCTGGGTTCTCGCTGTTTGCCTGTGCGATCAGGGCCACCAACAAAATAACCAAAACCAAATCTTCCATCGAAAATCATACTGAGCAGCAAGACGGGCCCAACTTGTGATCTAAATTCACTTATTATTAAACTCGCACAGGTCTCTAGTCTGTTGAAGTTGAAGCGGGCAAAACTTTCAGTGAGCATTCTTTCGTAAATGGAAATACGAATTAGCGGTTTTACCGCAAATAGACTTTGCTCATACGGGGCCATTTATACGGCGCGATTAACTCAATAATAACCCTCCAAAGTTTTGCCGACCGGTCTCAAAATCGGGCCTCAGATAGGGCCTGATAGAGACACTATCGCTTGCTCAACCAACGCCTGCAAACGAATAAATAAAACAAGGAATCTGTAACGAGTGTGAGTGTGTTGCTCCGGTAAAAGTAAATCAAGCGTAACGCTGAAACGTGTTGAAGGAATGATTTCTTTCTAGCACTCGTAACCAAGGCAGGCGGGAAACAGATCTGCGAGGAAATTCAGTCCGGGAAATTGCTTTGTCCTGGTCAAACATATGACCAAAACTTCTGCACGGCAAGATGATTTATACTCGGATCTATTGAAAGATGAGTCTGAAGAAGAAGCCGATGTCACGATGCGGCAGCAGAACGAGAAACTCAAGAAAATCAATTCAAAACTGATAAGAGAAAACGATAACTTGCTGAAACGGGTGGCACGCGTTGCCAGCATCAACTCAAAACTACGTCATAAGAACCTCGAAATGGAAAGAAATGTGTGCAGCTTGTTCAAAACTGCTGTGTTGGTGCGCTCTATTTTTGGTTGACGCAGAATTTCCAGGATTTGTGGATTATTTTTTTTTACTATTAGGAGGTTGCACGCAAGGACAAAGACACAGCCTACCCTAGGAGAAATGCATAAAATGATGTTGTCCATCCGAATTTCTTACTGAACTGATTTATCACCACATCTGGGCAACGAGAGGACTAACAGTTGGAACTCGCTCTTTACCTCAAAATATTTCAACATGATCGCGTCTCGGCAAGGTTTGGGCAAGTTAACTGCCACATGATGAATGAAATGTCCTTTAACTGAAGCGTAGAATGGCATTTCAGAGCCCTGTGACTGTCTGGCTTCATTCGAGTGGGCTCGCCAAGTGTATCTTAGCGAAACAAATGTCATAAGTATTGTCAAAACCTGCTCATTTACATTATGCATCCTGAATGAACAATTTTCCGGTTTGATCTCGGAGCTTTGGCGGTCGTTAGCAGTCCACAGTTACAGAGTATTATGCCTCCGTATGCATATCTTCATATCGTGAAGTTCTTACGTCTGCGTCCTCCCCAAATTGAACAGCGCTATCAATCGTGTAAAGCACGTGTAAAAAACTACTATCATCACTGAGATCGAGGGGATGAAAGCTGACCATACTGTAGTCATCTAAAAGTTGAGCAACGGATTCGTTCAACTTTTGCATGGCAGGACGCACGTCCATCTGAAGGCCGCGAACTAGCGAGCCACTATCCGGTGTTAGATAGGGCTCAATCAATGTTTTGTCAGGTAGAAGATCGACTTTCGTCAAGACATTTATGTGGGGCAACTGAAAGTTCATCATTGCAGACTGGCACTGCAGACAACCAGCAATGAACTTCGAGGCATCTGTAATGAACTGCGAGTCAAGCAGGTATACGGCGACGAGGCGCCAGCTCCAATCATGCATCTGATTGACAAGCGTCTGAAACACGGAGTGATGTGAGTATAGTTCTATCTGACCGGGACAATCAAAAACAACGCAGTCGGCATCGTCATATCCCTCTAGCGCAGTAAATAGCCAGCCATCTAAGTTTTCTTGGAGATATTCCATGCAATAGAGCAGAGCACCGTTTGGACCAAGACTGAATTCTTCGCTGACTTCAGTTACAGATATTAGGTCACGTATGTCGGCAGACACAGGATACGTGAAGACATCTGCAGCCGGGTCAAGGTTAATTATATGCAATCTACGCCCACTACTCTGGCAGTGCTGGTGCATGTGACTGCAGAATGTCGACTGATAAAAAGTTCAATGATTTAGGGCCAAGTGTTTTGATGCAGTTCAGAAGAGCAACTTGAGAAGACAGAGCACCTCACCTTCCCACTGCCTGCCGGGCCGATGACGAGTTGCGCACATGGCGCCATGTGAACGTAGGAGTTGAATGACCCAACTATTGGCACAACTAAGAGCGCGAAATAAAACAACAATTAAAGTGCGTGAAAGGATTATATGTTGTGACCGTGTTTGTCGTCATCTTGATTGATGGGATAAAAGAGACCAGAGAACGCCGTTTGCAACCGATGTGTCGTCATTCACCCAGTTCAAAGTATACCCAGTTCAAAGTAAACACTTGCTAGCTTTTGACAGAAGTTGTATGCTTCGACGACGAGTTAGCTGGTGAGTTGATGTTCAGCAAGCACTTGGGCCCACGGTTTTTCGGATTTACACCCGGTGTAGGCTACACCCTGTTTTCGCATCCTATGGGCAATCACGCTCGGGACGCTTGGTCGGCACAGGCAAACAGTCAGATAGGTGGCACAATCGGAGAAAGCCGATACGAAAGAGTTTTGACTTTATTACTTGTTTTCTGAATTTCAAGGGTGTGCCATTTTTAATAACGTAACTTAACTTGATCATGTATATAGTTAAGGATAAGTCGCTTACGTGAACATAAGCGGAATCTTTATACTGTTTGCCGACTGGGGTGATTGTGTGGATCGTAATGATAAAGTCTTTACGTTATTATTTAATATTATTTATATATCAGTTATTATTCCATTTCGGCCCACCACTCCCTGGTATTCTTACCCGCCCCCATGTTATGCTCCGGCCGTTCGTAATGTCAAACGATACCGAGCGAGGCCGTGGATGATACTCCTGCTCCTGGGTGGCTGTGTGCGCGGCGAAGCCGCGCCGGTTCCCACCGCGGCGCCCAGGCGCTGGGTATATTGCGTTGTCGCGACGTCACGGGTCAGCCCTGTATACAGGTCATCCGCTCGGTCGCCGCAGCGGCCCGATCTGCGTCTTTCCAGGCAGGGCCACTGAGGCGGTGGAGGCCGCCCACGTTCCTGTTCACCCCCCCTAATTTGAAAGAAGATGGGAAAAGCCCGCAGTCGGGCCCTTCCGACCTGCAGGAAAACCCGTGCACTCTAATAATCCACCTCCCCTAACCACAGTTCCTCGACCCAAGTTTCCAAGCCTCAGCCCCTTTTCCGCCGACCTCCTCCCACGTCGGTTGCCACTTATTTGTCCTTGGTCGCGGCGGGGACTCGGCGGTGCCCGCATCCGCTTCCGTGTTACCATGCGCACACTGTCATCGGCCGCGATTATTTTCCGCGGGCAGGGCGTTGAGCGCGGCGGCGGGCTCCTTCCAGCAGGCCTGCACCCGAATAACTCCTGCCTGACTGTTTGCCCCACGCAGCCAATTAGCAAATAGCCACGCGCCCCAACCTAATCTTGTCCACACGCGCCGGATTGCCCTGACTCTCAGGCATCGTCTCCGTCGCATCGTAGTGCGTCCACTCCTGCCCTGAATCTGGCTCGTTCGTCCTGTCGACGCCGCGGCGCCGCCTTCCCACCACAACTGCCGCGCCTGAAAACTTTCCCACCACAGGCAATCAGTATCGGTGGGCGTTATTATTATAAAATCGTTATGATAAAAAAGAGGCACACCCTCATGAAATTCAGAATACCTTCGAAACCACGTACAAGATTGGCCCTTAAAAGCAAGTTAATAATTATATTATTCATCTTATTATTCATAATATATTATAATCTTAAAAGTTATTTCCTTCGCATGATTTACGGAGATATATTCAACCTCCGCGACGCTTGGTCGAGGGGGCTTTACCGAGGTCTGAATGTGTGTGGCGAATGTGAGCGAAAACAATAACTTTTTTATAGCACAGCTAAACGTGTTCCCAACTTTCACTTCAACCTCCAACGACTTTGCGTCATGCAACGTTTTAACAAAACTCGTAGCACGTGTGCCGTGCTGGCCATGTTGCTGGCGCATGTGAATGGCCGGCGCGTATGGCTCGAGAACGAAGCGAAGCAAACTTCGGTGCGGCGCTGGGATGGACCTTCACGCATCGAGAAGACCGCCTGGACCCGTGATTATGCCGAGGCCGCCTCTGAGCACGCCCACGCCTTGCCAAAGAAGCTGCACGACGTGGTTGTGAAACGCCGAGTGCTCGTTGAAGGTCAGCTGAGCCCATGGATACAACCTTCAACGTTTCTACGGGTCGCGCTCTTAATCATACGTAACGCCGCACTCGGCAATCCTGGTGCTGGTATGATCCAGTCGATCCTGACAACAGAGCTTGCCTACACCGCGTTCACCAACCTCTTCGCGTCGTTCGGGGGAGCGTTTGTTAGCGATTTTTCTCAGGGACTCGTCAACGAAGCTACTGCCGGTAGCGCATGGGTCGTTGACGGTGAGACAACTCTGGAGAACGTGCTCGCTTCGGAATTCATCTACGGCGGTGCTTTCGGCTTCGAACAGTTTTATGGTTTTGGCTTCGAGATATCAGGTGATGCAGCTGCTGCCCTGCAGCAATCATTACAGCCTGATTTTGATACATTTTCTCGAGAAAGCGAAACATTCAAAAGCTATAATGCAACCAAGCAGAACGTGAACACACTTTTGAGGAGGAGAAAACTTCAACAAAATCGTGATCAGGAGCATAAACAACCGCCGCGCCAGGACAACCGGATTCTCACAGACGAAGAGGCGCAGCGCCGTAATCTTCCAAAGGGGGCTTTGCTTCTAACACAAATTCGCAAGACCCTTCCGAAACAGACGACGCGCTCTCAACTTGCTGGTGCCCTTGAGATGCGAAAGTATCGAGAGAAACGGCGGCGGATGCAGGAGGTTGGCGAGGTTCAACAAGGTCCTTTAAACAAAGATGGTTTTGCCTATGCTGCTGAAGGTCTTGCAGGTGATGATTTGGGTTTCATGACCGCCAGCTGGTTCGAATCGTTTCCTGCTGCATTGCCTCAGTCGATACGGGATAGGTTCGTGGCTCAGCTTGAAGAGTTTATCATCGACCCGATTGTTGCTGTGTCCCTTGAGATAGCAGTTGCGTTTGTTGGGGTAGTTGAGCCTGGAGCTGGCATCATATCAGCAGAGGTTGCAGATGACACTACATTTACATTTGACGTGACTTTTCATGGCTATGACGCCGCCGTTGACGTGGCAGCTGACGTCGAAAGAGGAGTTGGCGTCGCTGGGTCTGCATCTGCTGGGGTGGCAGCAGCTGAAGTGATTACAAACGCCGCAGAAATCATAGACGCGGTTACGGATGTCGTCGATGATGTTGATCTCATCACGTCCGCAAGTCTCGAAAGTAAGCGTGTTTCCGATCAGGTCGTCGAGGCGCGGGATGAGTACACCTCACTCGTGAACGGTTTTCAGTTGCGAAATAACACAATGCCTATCGCGGAACTCACAACACCTGATTTGGAGAAACTTTCCAGTGAACAAGATCAGCCCTTGCCTCAAAGCAGAGATGAGGGGCGGATCGATCATGATGGGCCATCTAGCTTTGGACAGCATGGTCGCGCCGGTCAAGAGGTCAATGGGAGTTTAGATTATTTTGGGCCTGTTGATTATGACTACGAGCCCTTTGGTGCTGTCTCAGGCACGTATGCAGTGGCAGTTTCTCTGATCTTTCTCGAGGAAATCAGTCTTAATGGCGGCTCAATTACAATACTGTGAGATACACAATACTGTGAGATACAAACATGCGAGCTGGGTGCATTTGTGCACGCTTTATTCCTGCCATCTCGTCAACATCACTCGGCCCTGACGTTGCCAAGACGTTCTCGTAACCTTTCAATCTTCCCGCTTGTGGGCAGACCACGCTCTTCAAGCAGCCTGCGGATTGTGCTGGCATCCATATTTCCAATCATTGACGTCGAGAATTCAGGAGGTCGTCTCGCCTCCGCTTTCATGGCAGCTTCTTGCTGTGCTACCTTTTCTTGTAAAGCAGCATCCATTTGTTTGCGAAGGTGTACTGATCGCAGCGTTTTGGCCTCTTCCCCAGCTGCCCGCTTCTTAATTGTTTCTGCCTCTTTCTGCATTTGCTGACTTAGACGTTCCGCGGCTGCAATATCTTGCTGCGCCGCATCGGTAGCAACTATTGCACCCACAATGACTGTGATATCGTCAAGTTTTCCTCCAAGCTTCCTGCCAGTCATCGCCGACGCAGCACTTGAAGCAAACGAATTAAAAAGTCTAAAAGGACCTTTTACTTTTGCAGCCTCGGCGACTCCAGTTTTCTCCTTCGTCAGTTCAAGTGCATCTTGATACCAGCTTACCGCCTTCGCACGCAGCTTCTTTCAATAATAGTTAGCACTATACATGTAGTTATCGATACGTCCACCTGCTTGAAATTCAGATATCCTTCGTACGAGGGTAACTTACACCCTGCTACTGGCTTGTAGTGCTAACTAACGAAAGGCTGCGCGTGGTTATTAATTAAAGGTACCTTCGTTCGAAGGTACGAAGGTACCTTTTACCTCAATAATCGAACGAACCTTCATTCGTATTGAATACCTAATCTCAACTGTTTCTGCGAACCAATCGAGGAATATCCTTCCCAAGAATACCATGCCGCGCCGATGAATGTAAAACGCGTCCAGTCGTCAAGGCGGTGCGATGAAAATATTTTCAGTGACGGAATCATCAAAGCTTGCACAGAGCCCATGGCTCTCCGGGAACTCACTTATTGCCTCGTGCAGCCGATTCTTGTTCTCAGCTCCGAAGACGTAGCCAAAATGAATCACCGAGCATCCCGCTGGAAGCCCTTTGGCTCTCCTGGCCATAGCCACATCAAAATTTGAAACAGCGCTTTTGGACCAGACGCGGAACCAAGTTTGATTTTTTGATTTCACATCTGGCTGTTGCTCGGTGGTTCGCCTGAATAAATCCTGTTCGGTTTGTGTTTCTTCTTTCATTCTGCCCAGCATGTCCTGAAACGTCGCTTTCGTTTCTTTCGTTGGATGTGCGGCCCATAGACCAGTGCTAAGTGTAAACATAAATTTATCATCTGGAGTCTGATCGTCGGAAAGAATGCACAATCCTGGGCAAGCATCGACAAAATTTCTCCCGTTTCGGAAAAAAACAAGGTCAATATCGGAAAATAGAACCGTCTTTCCCTGATCAAGAAAGTAGCTTGCATACCAGTGTTTTGCATCTACAGCCACCACCCGACCACCGTCTCTAGCCTGATTACCGTTCGTAAAGTGTGGATATCGTGGCTCGTCGGTGCACGATAAGTTCCATTTGTTCAGCACGTCACAGCTCGTCGGTGTGGGATGGACGTTCTGGTCGACACCAAAGATGATTGGCTGAACCCCAAACACATCCACGACACTTTTTTGCCACCGTTGTATCATCTTGTACTGCCTCACCGCTTCTGTCTGATACGTATCCTCACCAGCATCGTACGCTTCAAATGCTCTCAAGTCTCTCTCCGCGTGACCAGATGTGTACGTCGAGAATATAATTAAATCCGCAGATGACCAAACTTGACCAAACTTGTGAGTTTTTTCCAACTTTTCCGCTTTGACAGCAGCTTCCTCCGCCTGAGCTAGCAACTCAGCAACTTCCTTTTCCGCAGCAGTCAGGGCATCACCAGTCGGGGCTCCGTTCTCGCCAGTGGGATCTTCGCTCTTCGTCCCCACCTCGGTGTTCGACGATTTGACGAAACTCAGGACGTCTGGCTTCGCTTCTGTCGGCTCAGAGCGGGCGGAATGGACCTCGCCCGGCTCTCGCGTGTCTGTACCTATGTGCGTATCAAAGCTACGCGCTGCCGCTTCCCACCGCGCCTTCATCGTCGCCGGGTCTAAAGGACCGTCTCCTTGAAAGCCGTCTCGTCCACGTTCCTCGACGGCACCGCGCAATCGATCCCCCGCTGCCGTCTCGCCGCTCGCGCGCGCGGAGACCTGTTCGAGGGTATGGCCCGACATATGACTTCCATGATCTCTCGCCCACGCGTCGATCGTCGACGCCTGCGCGAGTAGGACGGCGAAGAGAAGCGTCCAAACGGAGAAAGAGAAATTACTCATCGGACCTTTTTTTTTCTTTCACCCGGCATAAGACTCTGAGAAGAATCCAGAGGACAAAAGCAGCGGATCCTTTCTGGAATGTTGTAATGAAATGATTCGAACAGGTAGTGTGCAGGCAGTCCTGGAGCGTTAGTGAAGGAAGGGGGAAAAGAGGTCGTTCCCCCAGTAACGCTGAAGCACTGCTCTAACTTTTACTACGAAGGTAGCAAAGCTTACGAAGGAAGATATGTACGAAGGTACCGAAGGTACC
>Ga0257106_1001185_pt1 | contig 13441 bp, 6 predicted proteins | sample LP_taG_3_FD_190177 | JGI IMG/M metagenome (GOLD analysis project Ga0257106, IMG submission 190177) | Marine microbial communities from Northeast Subartic Pacific Ocean, Canada - LP_J_2011_P26_10m | ecosystem: Environmental > Aquatic > Marine > Oceanic | place: Canada: Northeast Subartic Pacific...
CCATCCGGGGCACGGCAGACAGCTGGACCGGACGCACGTGCGATATTTTTGGGGCCGCCGACGGGACTTCCGACCGATCGATCGGGAGCACCGACCGCGCGCGAGAACCCCACACGACCCCGACCACTCGACTGATCACCGCATCCCTTTCCCTCCATGAAAACAGGGTGGCGTCTCCGGCTCCATCGCCAAGACCGCGACCGCCCCCATCGAGCGCGTCAAGCTCCTCATCCAGACCCAGGACGCCAACCCCAAGATCATGTCCGGCGAGGTTCCCCGCTACACCGGCATCGTGAACTGCTTCACCCGCGTCTCCTCGGAGCAGGGCTTCGGCTCCTTCTGGCGCGGTAACACGGCCAACATCGTCCGTTACTTCCCCACCCAGGCGTTCAACTTCGCCTTCAAGGACACCATCAAGGACTTGTTCCCTTCGTACAACCCCAAGACGGAGTTCTGGCCGTTCTTCGGCGTGAACATGGCGGCCGGCGGCCTCGCGGGCGCCGGCTCCCTGCTCATCGTCTACCCCCTCGACTTCGCCCGTACCCGTCTCGCCGCGGACGTCGGCTCTGGCAAGAACCGCGAGTTCACCGGCCTCGTCGACTGCCTCTCCAAGGTTGCCAAGAGGTCCGGCCCCATGTCCCTCTACCAGGGCTTCGGCGTCTCCGTGCAGGGCATCATCGTGTACCGCGGCGCGTACTTCGGCCTCTACGATACCGGCAAGGGTGCGCTCCTCACCAAGGACTCCTCCATCGTCGCCAAGTTTGTCGTCGCGCAGGTCGCCACCAACGCGGCGGGCGTCCTCTCCTACCCCTTCGACACCGTTCGCCGTCGCCTCATGATGACCTCGGGCGGCAAGAAGCTCTACAACGGCACCGTCGACGCGTTCGTCAAGATTTACTCCAACGAGGGCGCCGGCGCCTTCTTCAAGGGTGCCTTCTCCAACGTCCTCCGTGGCGTCGGCGGCGCGCTCGTGCTCATCATGTACGACGAGATCAAGGCGGCGCTCAACCCGTAGTTCACGAATGGGCACATGAATGGACACGGCGAAACCGGCGGAGGGCGGAGACTGAGCGGAACGTACATTAGGTTTCACTCGGATGTTCCGTCGCGGTTTCTTTAGGATGTATTTGATTGATGACGCGGGACGTGGAGCGCATCGGAGGCGCCCCCGCGGAATGTTTTTGTGCAACGTAATGTTATCACCGGCGAGAGTGAAGCGCGGCGCCGAGGTTTGAATGCTCCATTTTGTTTTCACCTCGGCGCCCGGGTGACTCGCGGGCACGAACCGTACTTAGGATTCTTCAGCCGGCGCACGCGGGTGGTGGGGGCGGTGTATCCGACCCACTCCGTGACGTCGCCGGCGGTGCAACATGTAGTATCTCAATATCAACTTTTGTTTCAAACGACCTTCGCGCCTACGCTTCATTCTCTAGTCCCTCGAAAGGACCACTTGAAAGGACCATTTGAAGCGACCCGGTTGTCATTTCTTTCAGAGCCCGCCCTAATTAGGCGCCGCGGAGGCACGCGACGAGCGGCGATGGCAGACGAGGGTGTGAGAGCGCGGTCCTCCAGCAGGTCCCCTGGGCGCGGTGAACCCGGTGAGGAAGGTCCTTCGGGACGAGACCCGATGGGGGCACCGGAACCGCGAGAGTACGCCTCGGGCGCTGAGGGTGAGTACGGCGACGACGACATCGACAGGGACGACGACGTGGACGAGGCGGACTTCGACGACGAGTACGACGATGTGGACCCGGACGACGTGGACAAGGAGATGAACGAGGATGGAGGCGGGGGTAGCGTGCTGGGGCTCCTGTCGTACCTCTGGATGTTCATCGCGCTGGCGCTCTTCGCGTACCTCATCACGACGGTTCAAAATCAAGCCGGTTTGCTCAAGGTGCTCAAGCGACGGGTCGCGACGATGGAGTCCCGGCTGGGGCTTCAGCCCATTCAACTGGATCTGTGACGCGTCGTTCGTGTAGTCGTATCGTATTGTATCGTATTAGTCGTCAAGCTAGCGTCGTCACCGTTCACGCGACGTCGGTTCCGCAAACGTTGAATCCATTAACGTTGAAATCAATGTCTCCTCAGTCTCTTCCCGCCGCCCGTCTCGCCTTCGCCGTCCACGAAGTGCCGGCGAAACCACCCGTACACCTCCTCTCGGCCCGGTGCGCTATTGCTCAGGTACCGCACCGGGCTGCTGTGCGCGCCGAAGTGTACCTTCCACTCCCACCCTTCGTCCCGAGCCGGGGTCATGCCCGGCTTCATACCCGGCTGGAAGCGAGTCACGTAGTCCACCTGCGCGCACGCGTACCCAGAGTCGCCGCCGTTCTTGCGCTTCAGTCTCACGCGGACAAACATGCCCTTGACCGTCTCCGATGCGTCGTCGTCGCTCTCCAGGTTCCGGAGGATGGACTCGAGCTCGGAGCGGGAGGCGAACTCGTCGGTGATCCGCGTTTGTATCTCGTCAAAGCTCGGGGAAGGCCCTTCTCCGGGGACCGCGTCGTCGATCGGGTTTTCTCCGCCGGCTTCCTCCACAAAGCCGAACCGATCGTCCACGGATGCGACGCGGGGTCGCTTCTTGGCGAGGTCGCTCGGAGGCACCGGGGTCTTGGTGGGTGCGCCGGCCTTGCCCTTCTTCTTGTTCGGCCCGTCCTTCTTGCACCACATCTTGAGGTGAAGCTGGAGACCCTTCGCGTTGTACGGTCCTTTGCCGCAGGCGTCGCACGTCGCCGTCTTGTGCTGTTGGTCGGTGACACGGTCGGGGGGATCCGGCACGGGCACCAGCGCCGGGTCCAGCTCCACGACCGCGACCGGCGCCGGGTCGGCGGGAACCCTGGGCAGGTCCGGCGTCCGCTCCCGTCCCCGCCTCTTCGCCGCCGTCGCCCGAACCGGACCCGTATCGGGCGCCGGTTCGTCCGCGTCATCCGCGCCGGCGTCGTCCGCGCGCTCCCACGTCTCCCGCGCGAGATCCACGCGCTCCACGTCCCCGTCGTCGTACTTGACCACGTGCTTCCGCGTCCGCACGTCCCACGCGTCCACCACGCCGGCGTAGTACCGGCCCTCCGCGGGCCAGAAGATGCGAACCCTCGCGCCGACTTTGCCTTCCGGGTCCTCGCCTCCAGCCCTGGCGGCGTCGTTGAGCTCGCTCGAGCCGCCCGGGAGGACGTCCGTGAAGTCGAGCGCGTCGTGCCCGCCGAGCGCCGGCACCACCGCGCCGTTGCGAATCTCTCCATCCTCCGGGTCCGAGTTGTGGCCCCTGGGCTCAACTCGGACCTTTGCTGCTGGCTGGGAGATTCGCCTTGGTCGGCCCGCTCGTTCGTCGTCGGCGACGAGGTCGGCGACGAGGTTGAACACGGCTCTCGCACCCGCCGCCGCGGCTGCCTCGTTGTTGGCCCACACCACGACATCCACCCCCGCGGGCGTCCACCGCATCTTCGACCCGGTGTCCGCCTGCAGCTTCCGAATCGTGGCGCCGCCCTTGCCGATGACGCCTCCCATGTGTCCGCGGGTGTCGACGTGGCACTCCCACCACTTGGGGCCGAACTTCTCCCACCGGCCAAAGTCCTTCACGCTCGGGGGACCGACGTTGTTGTTGACGTTGTTGTTGTTCATCGGCGCGGGCTCATCGATCCGGAGATCATCCCCGCGCTGTCCGACGTCGTTCCGCGGGTCGGGCGTCCACCCCGGCGCGGCGACGCACGGAACCCATCGCGGCTTGTCCAGGTTCCTCGGCCAGTCGTGCAGGTACGTCGCGGACAGCGCCCTCGAGCGGAAGGTGATGGGGTTGCCCCGGTCCGCCTTGCGCGCGAGCGTATCGATGACGAGCCGCGCGTCGCCCTCGGTGGCGAATTGCGCGAACGCGGTGACCGTTCCGTTGTGGTTGCGGATCAGTTGCGTTCGTTCCACGGCGCCGGCGTTGACGCGGAGGTTCACGAAGAGCCTCTCCACGTTGTGGGGTTTCGTGTCGGGCGGGTAGCCGTGTACCACCACGCGTCGCCACTGCAGCGTGGGGTCCCCGCCCCGGGCGTTGGTGCCGGCGCTCCCCGCGCCCCACGACCTACGCTGCTCGCCCCGGGTCCTCGGCGGCGACTGCAACCCGATCGCCTCGCGTCTCGAGCCGATCAACTCGGGGGACCGCGACGCGTGTGACTGTTTAGGGACGGTATGGATTGAATCGTCGGTGCGTCCGCGTGGTTTGCTGTGTATGGCGCCGATTTCGTACGCGGCGTATCGTCCCGGGGGTTTGCGCTCGCGGGGAGTTTCCGCGTTCACGGCTGTCCTCGGGCGACTGCGGCTGCGTTCGGTGGCTGACGCGGTTGGGTTGGATCTGAGGTTTCTGGTGTCGGTGCCCTCGTGCGCCGAGTGGTTGCCGTCGGAGTGCGCGGACGCCGAGGCGGCTGCGGTGGCGGCGCGCGCGCTGGTACCCGCGGGCGCCGCGCGGGTATCATCGCTCTCGTCCTCGGACTGGCGCGGGGAAGGGTCGTCGGCTTGATGGGCCGCCTGGCTGGGGTTCGAGTTGCCCCTCGTTCCCACGGCGCCGCGCGCGGGCCCCGCGCCGCGCGCGCGCCGCCTCTGCTGCTGCTCCTTCTTGAGCCTATCGAGCTCTGCCACCTTAGGGGACTTCATGATGTCCGCCACGACGCCTGATACGCGAGGGATGGATGGGTCAGCGGTGGAGGTCAGGTCGACGCGACGCACGTCTCGTCTCGCGCGTTTTCGAAACCTGATTGAGAATGAGACGGACTCGGACGTCCGGTGGGATCGCCACGGGGTCGAGCGCGGACGCACCTGAGAGGCCCCTCGCCTTACCCCTCATGCGGGAAGATCGAACGGTTCTTCTGGATCGACGGACGCGCGCGACCGGCTCCTCGGGGTCTGGAGTCGACGCGGCGAGCGTGATTGTGCAGAGCGTCGCCCGCCCGAGGTTCACTCTTTTTGAGCAACGCTCCATCGCGCCTACTCGCCTCCTCCAAGATGATCCTCTTCCAGCATTTTTTGATCAGCCTTCTTCTTTTTCGACAGGCAAACAGTTAACCAATTACCAACCAATTACGAGATGTTCCCAAGGGCATTTTAGTCAGATCACCAGCCGACGAAATGGATGTGAGAAATGCCATTTCACACCCGTTCAAAGTCCAAAACAAAAGCAACAACGGAGGGGGCCGAAAGCATTGGTCCCCCCGACCGTACGTACGTGGCGACCATGCGGTGGAGGTTCGCGGCGCTGCCGCTGCTCCTATTGCTCACGCTGCTGCTCGCGGTCGCACAGCTGTCCAACGCGCAGTCGGACCCGTCGCTCGGTGAGTACGACGACGACCTGGACGATGCCGACGACCTCGAGCGCCTGCAGGCTCTTCTCGACGAGGCGGAGGAGATGGGGATCGAGCTGGACGCGGACGACGCCATCGACGAGCTGGCGGGTCTGAGCGACGACGTGCCCGTGGAGGATGTGGAGGACGCGCCGCCCAAGGCGACGAAGTCCGTCGTCAAAACACCGGAACCCGCGCCAAAGGCGAAGCCCGAGCCGGCGAAGGCGAAGCCCACGCCGGCGGTGAAGACGGCGAAGAAGGCCGATCCCTCCCCGCCGGCTGAGCCCAAAGGCGCGACGGCCCCGAAGACGCCGCCCACGGAGGATACCAAGGCTGCCGCCGAACGCACCGCGAAGAGGCTCGAGGAGCTCGAACAGAAACGCGCGGAGGACGTCAAGCGCATGGAGGAGGAGTCCGCCAAACGAAGGGCGCAGACGCTGAAACAAAGGGCGGACGACGCCGCGAGGAAAAAAGCGGAAGCAGAAGCCGCTCGAGTCGGCGAGCCGGACCTCACGGATTCCTCCGACGACGTCGCTCCCGCGCCCGCCCCGCGCGCCCGCATGCTCCTCGACGACGCCGAGGAGCTCGGTACGTACGCCTCCGACGCCGCCGCCAGGGCCGCGCTGGAGAGGGATCTAACCCGCCGTTCGCTGCTCACGCTCTCCGTCTCGGGCGATAACACGCGGTGGGTCGGTTTCGAGGACATGCCCCAGCGGCTCAAGGAGCAGCGCAGCGGGCCGGAGGTTCGCATCGCGCGGGACCACGGCAACACGCAGGTGACCAGGCCGGGCGGGTACTGGCAGGCGGCGCGGTTCAACAAGGTGGAGCGGCCGAGCCGAAATAGGCTCCCCGCCAATTTCGGCCGGGGCAGCGGCGAAGGGACGCTCGCCGGGCCCCGCGCCGGGATCAACCAGCACGATCGCGTCGGCATCAACAAGGCGTCGGGATGGCCCGGGCGCCTCCACGACTCGCAGCGGGGCACCGATTCGTACCCCGCGATGGACACCCGGGACAACGTGGGCATGCACATCCAGCCATTCGTCAAGGGCGTCACGTCGTACTCCCCTAACCGAAGGTTCCAGAACTACCAGTACAGGAACCAGTTCCAGGCGTCCTACTTCACCTGCGGCACCCAGACGAACACCGTGGCCACGAGCTACACCGGCGGCGCCTCGCTGTGTGCATCCGGCGGCAGATACATGAACGTCGTCGGAACGCACTCGCTGAGAGACGGCGATTACGTCACCTTCAGCGGCGTCCTCGGTGACGACCGGGCGGACCTTAACAACAAGGTGCTCAAGGTTCTCGGCGTGGGCGCCGACATGAACAACTTCTCCGTCGTTCCTTCGAGCAATTTCCCCACCGGTCAGAAGAAATGGGACGTGAGCAGCGCGTACATCACCAAGCTCAAGACGACCACCGCCGCTAACCCGCATCCGCTGGTCTCCGAGAGCGATTGGTCGTACGAGGAGGGCGATAAGATTTACTTCTTCGTCACCTTCAACGAGGCTGTGCAGGTGACCGGTGCCCCGAAGCTGCTGTTGAACACCGGGAACCACTTCGAGGCTGGTGCGGTGAACGGGTACGCCACCTTCATCGGCGGCGGCTTTGGCGAGAAGAAGACGTTTTGGAAGAATAACGAGCGGAGCCCGATTAAGAACCCGATGGAACCCAACTCGTGGTACGAGGATCTGTATCACGTCAACGACGGCGGGTGCACGATGCGGGGGTTCCAGGGCGACGTCGACACGGTCACCGGCGCGGCCGTGCCCGACTGCGCCACGTACAGCGGCGTGACGAAGACGGCGGATGCCAAAGTTCGCACCAGGCGGGTGCACCCGTTTGAAAAGGGCGACCTCGTGATCATCCAGGGCGTCACCGGCGCTGACGCGCACTTGCTCAACAAGCAGCACACGATCGGGTCGGTGAGTTCCACGGGCGCCAGCGGTAACGACCTGTTCACGTTCATTCCCCCGTTGGATCTGAGCGGCGGTTCGCTGGAGTTTGACGCGAGGTTCGCCATCGTCGGCCGCGCGAACATCGGCGCGTCCTGCCGCGCCGGTGGCGTCGGAGACAAGACGTCGCACGGCGAGAACTACTGCATGTTCTCGCACGATACCAGGTACTCGCTCCCGGTGTCGGATTCCACTTTGTTGGACCACACGAGGTACGCGCAGCAACTGCCCGGGCAGCCCGGCCGGTTCGGCATCGGCAACACGGGCGGCGGCGCCACCTTCGCCGTCGCCGCCGAGGAGGGCGGCAGCGTCGTGAACACCCGCAAGGAGTTTCAGTACGCCGAGGACCGCACGGAGCAGTACATGGACAACGTCCTCGCGTTCGAACTCGTCGTCCAGTCTGACGATGCGTACGACCAAGCCGACGTCGCAAACACCGCCGACCAGGAACACCTCTCCGCGGATCTCGACTACGCGAGCAAAAACGCGTTGGAGCTCAACGGCGGGACGATCAAGCGCGCGTGCGCCAACGTCTTCCAGGTCAAGTCCATCGACTGCGCCGGTAACGCCACGGTGGAGGTTTACGGCAAGCACAGGCTGCTCCCGGGTGACATCGTTCAGCTCGAGGGTATCGACGCGGATGCCGACTTGGTATCGGACGCCTCGGTGGCGTCCGCGATTCGCCACGAGATGAACCGTGAGCACGTGGTCCACGCGCTTCCCACCGACGCGGGCACGTCGCTGGATAGACTGGACTGGAGCAGCATCTGGGACGCGTCGCCGCCGTGGGGCTCGGACGTGAGCAAGTTTCAGATCAAGCTGGACACCGCGGATACCGCCGCGGCGACGAAGCTCTGCGGCGACGGCGGCGCCATCGCGCAGTTCAAGGTGACCCGGACCAAATCCATCGCGCGACGTAAGCGCGGGTACACGGGCGACGGGACTTTGTGCAAATTTGTGGATGCCGATCTCAAGCTGCCAACCCCTGGGGACAAGATGAAGGGCAGCCGAGGGTACGTGCAGTCGCTGTCGTTCAACAAGGACATCACCGTCGGCCGCGCGTACGTCACCAACGTCACCACGGACGCGGCGCCGGGGATATACGGGTACAACGACGGCTACGGGGTCCGTGCCGGCAGCGCCATCAACTTTGGCACCCCAGACATCGTGGATATCAAGGTTTCATTCTCCGAACCCGTCCTGGCGTCGTGCGGCGCCGACGACGACAAGTGGAGCGCGCCGGAGCAGTACCCGGGCTTGCGCATGAGGGTGTGCACGTCCATCAAGCTGGTGCTCGCCACGAAGGACGCCGCTAACTGTCCCGGCTCTGACTGCTCCGATGACGCCAACGAGGACAGCACGAAGGGGGAGTTCGGGACGGAGAAGTTCCCGACGTCGTTTTTGTATCAGACGGATTACGATCCACCGAACGTTTTAAACTTTCGGTACGTGCCGCGCCGCGGGGACGACGCGCAGACGCTTCAGTACGTGGATCAGACGTCGCTTTCGGTTGGGTGCGCGGAGGAAGACAGTTCGTTCACGTGCGTGTCCATGTCGCACGTCAGACGTATCGCTGATAACAAGCCGGCGGGTCTGAAGCTGCCGCCGACGAGCAGGGACACGGGCAAGTGCCCGCCGGCGTTTTCGGTGGCGGGCGAACAGCTGTGCCCCGGCGCGACGAGTGGGGCGCCCACGGCGGACCACAGGTACAGCCTGGCGGGTTCGAAGAAAATCACCGTCAACGCGGTATTCTAGATGTACAGTTCATTATCCATCTCTTTAGCTCGATGTAATATCATATCACACACCTCCCTCGGGTGCCTGAAACAATCGACGAAAAGCTCGCCCTCGCCAGGAAAAAAAGGCCGTCCTGAAAGGTGATTGGCCAGGTTGACGTAGCGGTCGAATTGGGCCTCGGGCGGACCGACGACAGTCCAAAGGGGCGCCGAGTCGGGTTTCGAGACCGATCGCGTCTTTGCGGGGCACCATGAGACTCACCAGATACGTCGTGGGTTCCTTCGTGGTGGCTGGGGGCCTGGTGTACCACGCCCTCAAGACCCGGGAGCAGTACTTCCCCGCGATGCTGTACCTCTCCACGAGCAAACTCAGCGTGGTTGTGATGGGCAATCTCATGTTCGCGCTGACCTTGTGCCTGGGCCACCTGTTCAAGGCCATCTTCCTCGGGCAACTGCGGGAGGCGGAGGTGGAGCGGCTGTACGAGCGAAGCAAGGACGCCATCATGGAGACCTGCCTGGCGATGACCATATTCCGCGAGGAGTTCAACGTCAAGTTCGTCGTCATGTTCGTCACGCTCCTCTTCGTCAAGATCTTCCACTGGCTCTGCTCGGACCGCGTGGAGTACGTGGAGACGTCGCCGAGCACCACACGGCTGGCGCACCTGCGCGTGTGCACCCTCGCCGCGTGTTTACTCGCGCTGGACCTCACCATGCTCCAGTACTCCGTCACCGAGACCCTACGGCTCGGTCCGTCCGTCCTACTCCTCTTTGGGTTCGAGTACATCATCTTGGCGTCCAAGGTTGTCGCCACGTCGTGCAAGTATCTCATATTCGCGATCGACACGTGGAGGGAAGGACGGTGGGACGAGAAGGGCACGTACGTCTTCTACCTCGAGCTCGTCACCGACCTGCTCCACCTCTTCGTCTACTTTTGCTTCTTCGTCATCATCTTCGCGTACTACGGGCTTCCCATCCACCTGGTGCGGGACCTGTACATGACGTTTAGGAACTTCAACAGGCGGGTCAAGGCTTTCATTCAGTACCGGAAGGTGACCGCGAACCTACACGAGCGGTTCCCGGACGCGACGACGGAGGAACTGACGGCGTTGGACGACTCGTGCATCATCTGCAGGGACGACATGACCGTGGACGGCGTCGGCGGCGCCGTTCCGAAGAAGCTGCCGTGCGGCCACATCTTCCACCTGCGGTGCCTGCGGACGTGGATGGAGCGACAGCAGGCGTGCCCGACGTGCAGGGCGCCGGTGGAACCCGAGGATCACAACGCGGAGCCGCGGGCGAGGGACGCGCGGGAACGGGAGGTCCAGGCGCAGCTCATGAACGAACTCTTCGGGGATCAACCGGGAGTCGCGAACCAGAACCCGGCGCAAGGCCCGCCCGCACCGAATGCCCAGGCGGCTCCCCAGGCCGCACCCGATCCCGCCGCGAGGCCGGAATGGATGCAGCGACGGGACCCCGCGGTGGCAGCGGACGCGGCGGCGCGGCGGCAGGCGGCGTTGGACGCCGTGCAGCGCGCGACGGCGGAGGCGGCGCGAGCGGCGCGGGGAGGAACGCCGCCCCAGGCGCAGACACCGCCCCACCAAGCGCAGCCCCCCCACCAAGCGCAGCCCCCCCACCAAGCGCCCCATCCGTTCGGCGGGCCTCCTCAGGCGGCGCACGCGCACGCCCACGCGGCGGCGACGGCAGCGGCGCAGCAGGCGGCGGCGGCTCAGATGGGAGGCGCGGCTCCGGCGCAGGCCCCGGGTTACCAGTGGCCGACCCCGCCCCAGTTCCCGCCGCAGACGCCGTACCAGTGGCCGTCTCCCGGCGCGTCCCCTTACTACTTCCCCCCGCCGTTGACCCCGGGGACCCCGGGGACGGAAAACGCGTCCGCGGAGACCGCGCTCTCCCCGGCGCAGGCGCACCAGATCGCGTCCGCCACTGCCGCCGCCATCGCCGCGGCGTCGGCTCAGGCGCAACTCGCTCTCTTCGGGATGTCCCCGCTCGGACTTCTCGCGCCGCCGCCGCACCTCGCGGGTCAGATCGCGGGCTTAGGGTTCCCGCCCGGACACACGGGCGGTGTCCAGATCGGTACGCCGGCCACCGCACAGACGACGACGGCCGCGGGTACCCCGGCATCGAGCGCATCGGCGGGTTTGAACGAGGATGACGAAAACCCCCAGAGCGTCGCGAGAAGAGCGGCTATTCGAGCGCAGGTTTCTTTGTTGGAGGCGCAGGTGGCGTCGCTTCAGGCGCAGCTTTCCGCGCAGAGTTTGCAGGGTTCGCAGAGCGCGGGTGGCGGCGCGGATGAGAACAACGGGGATGTGACGAAGGAGGATACGGAGGATGGTGGAAAAGAGGAGGATGGTGGAAAAGAGGAGGAGGAGACAAATGGCGAGATTGTCCCGGCGGTCGATGACGTCGACTCCGAGGCTGAGGGGCTTAGGCGTCGTCGCCTCGAGAGATTCGGGGCGAACCCGAGTCCTTGAATACACACCACTAGACGCGATTCATCGGAGAGATACATTCTTTGGTGAGATGATCATCGTCACGAGCTAGCTAGCTATGATATCGTCCTCGATCGATTTGGGTCCGTCGTCATCTGAACCATTTGGGGCGCTACTCGGGTGTTTCCCCACTCGGGTGTTCTCACTTGCCCGCCTTCTTGAGCTGCTTGGCGAGCAAGGGGTTAGCCTTGGCGAAGCTGCCCTCCTTCTGCCTGGCGCGCTGCTCAGCCTTGCGCTTCTCCTCCGCGGCGAGGTCTTCCGCCGACATGCCCGTCTTGGCCGCGTCCTTGGCGGCTTTCTTGGCGGCCATGGCGGCCTTGTCGCGCTCGGCTCTCTGCGCCGGGGTGAGGTTCTCGGTGTTACCCTTGGGACCAGCCGCCTTCTTGGCGTTCTTTTCCTTGGACTGCTCGCGGCTGAGGCCACGCGCCATGGTTCGCGTCTTCCGGTTGCTCTCTCCCGGTGCCGGCTGAAGTGAGGCCGCGGCGCCGTCCAATTTATCTACTTCCGAAACGAAGGCGCGGGTCGACACAATTTTCGGCACCGAGGTAACACCTAGGCGTAGCCCGCCATGGGGGCCGACATGTCCACGCCCGCCGCCGGCGCCGCGGGCACGAGCGCGGGGCTCACCGAGGAGCAGCTCCGCGCGCGGGGGATCGCGAAGATGGACCAGGAGATGCGCCGCAAGTTCGCCCGCGGGGGCAAGTTCAATTTCAAGATCGTCCTTCGCGGCGATTCCTCCACGGGCAAGTCCACGCTCCTGCGCAGGCTCCGCGGCGGGACGTTCCAGCCCGACTACAACCCGACGCCGGAGATCCGCACCGCGCACGTCCAGTGGCAGGCGCGCAGTAACCCCGAGGACAACATCATGCTGGAGGTGTGGGACGTCATCGACAAGGCTTCCAAGCGCGCGATATCGGAATCCCTCACGCTCGCGCACAACGTCGACGAGACGGAGGAAGGACGGCACACGTTCCCGCTGGACGCGACGATGGTGGACGTGTACCAGGGATGCCACGCCGCCATCTTCCTGGTCGATCCGTCCAAGAAGTGGACCTACGAGTACGTCACGCGCGAGCTCGCGTCGGTGCCCGAGCACATTCCCACGTGCGTCGTCCTCAACTTCAGGGACTACCCGGCGTCCAAGCGAATGATCCGCGTCGAGGAGGTGGAAGCGGACGTGGAGTACCGTTTCGCCAAGAGGCCGTTCAGGCCGTTCGTCATGGAGTCGTCGCTCCTGAACTGCTACGGCCTTCAGGCGCTGTCCACCTTTCTTCACATTCCGTTTCTGTGCCTCAAGCGGGCGAGTTTAGAGCAAGCCATGCAGCTCAACACGCGCGCCATCGTGCAGGCGCAGGAGGCGATGAGCACGGTGCGCGCGAACAGCTACGACGCGTACGAACGTAAGATCGACGAGGCCACCGGCGGACGGGGCGACGGATACGCGTCCAACGCGCAGGGAGTCGCGGCTAGCGCGGGTGCGCCGGGGGGTTTGACCTCGACGGCCGCCTCGAATGCAAACCCGCCTACGGCCAAAGAGGCCGCGATCACCTGGGAGAAGCTCAGCAACACCACCTTAGGCGAGGCGCCGCTGCTCCTGGGCGGCGCGGCGATCGGCGCGGCGGTCTCCGGTGTCTCCGCGGTGGCCGCGCTGACGCCGGCGCAGATTGCGGAAAACGTAAAATCCGTCGCCAGCGTCGGTAACGTCGCCGCGGCCATCGGGTTGGGCCCGCGGGAGAAGAAGGGACATTACGTGGACGAGCCGGTGGAGAAGGTGGCGCCGCAGTTCTCGCATCTCACGGGACGCGGCGGCGCGGCGGCGGCGGCGTTCGGCGGGCAGGACATCGACGACGACGACGCGGGGGCGCCGCCGACGTTGACCCCGGACGTGAAGGGGGGGGAGGAGATGGACGACTTCTTCGACGGGGATACCCCGCGGA
>Ga0257106_1001186_pt1 | contig 13417 bp, 9 predicted proteins | sample LP_taG_3_FD_190177 | JGI IMG/M metagenome (GOLD analysis project Ga0257106, IMG submission 190177) | Marine microbial communities from Northeast Subartic Pacific Ocean, Canada - LP_J_2011_P26_10m | ecosystem: Environmental > Aquatic > Marine > Oceanic | place: Canada: Northeast Subartic Pacific...
GTGAGCGGCAAGAGAGAGAGAGAGAGAGAGAGAGAGAGAGAGAGAGAGAGTCCGATGATGGTTTAAGCGTCGTTTGTGGACGACTGTCGCTTTTTTCCTTTTTTGTCAGAGAAGCAAGAGAGAAGGAAAATCGAACACAAAAACGAACATAATAATCAAATCATTTTATCATGCGCCCGTTTACTGACCGTTTCGTTGCATTTCTCATCAACACGAAAACAGGTTCGCGACATGGCCCAAGCTGATTTCGGTCGCATGGAGATTGAACTCGCCGAGGTTGAAATGCCGGGTCTCATGTCCTGCGTCTCCGAGTTTGGCCCGAGCCAACCGCTCAAAGGCGCGAACATCTCCGGTTCGTTGCACATGACCATTCAAACTGCGGTTCTCATCGAAACGTTGGTGAAGCTCGGCGCCGTCGTCAGATGGTGCTCGTGCAACATCTTCTCTACGCAAGACCACGCTGCGGCGGCGGTTGCGAGAGACTCCGCGGCGGTCTTTGCCTGGAAGGGCGAGACGCTCGAGGAGTACTGGTGGTGCACCGACCAAATGTTGAACTGGGGTTCTGAATCGCTCGACATCATCGTTGATGACGGTGGGGATGCGACTTTGTTGATCCACGAAGGTTACAAGGCCGAAAAGGCGTTTGAAGCCACCGGTGCGATCCCGGATTCGTCCACCACGGACAACGCCGAAATGAAGTGCGTCTTGAACATCATCGCGGCCAACTTGAAGACTAACCCGAAGAGATGGCACAAGATCGTCGAGACGTGCGTTGGTGTTTCCGAGGAAACCACCACTGGCGTCAAGAGGTTATATGAAATGCAAAAGGTGGGCGAATTGTTGTTCCCGGCGATCAACGTCAACGACTCCGTCACCAAGTGCAAATTCGATAACTTGTACGGTTGCAGACACTCTTTGCCGGACGGTATCATGAGAGCCACTGACGTCATGATTGCCAGTAAGACTTGCTGGGTTGCCGGTTACGGTGACGTCGGTAAGGGTTCCGCTGCTTCTTTGAAGGCGGCGGGCGGTCGTGTCATCGTCTCCGAAATCGATCCGATTTGCGCGTTGCAAGCGGCGATGGAGGGCTACCAAGTCGCCCCGCTCGAAGACGTCGTCAGCGAGTGTGACATCTTCATCACCACCACCGGTAACAAGGACATCATCATGGCTTCTCACATGAAGAGCATGAAGAACAACGCCATCGTCGGTAACATTGGTCACTTTGACAACGAAATCGACATGGCTGGTTTGGAAGCTATCACCAAGCGCATGAACATCAAGCCGCAGTGCGACAGATACGAATTTCCGGACGGACACGGCGTTATCGTCTTGGCCGAAGGTCGTTTGCTCAACTTGGGCTGCGCCACTGGTCACCCGTCTTTTGTCATGTCTTGCTCGTTCACCAACCAGTGCATCGCGCAATTGGAATTGTGGAACGAACGCAAATCTGGCAAATACGACAAGAAGGTGTACGTCTTGCCGAAGCACTTGGACGAAAAGGTTGCCCAATTGCACTTGGAAAAGATTGGCGTCAAGTTGACCAAATTGTCCGCGGAACAAGCCGCGTACATTAACGTCCCGGTTGAAGGTCCGTTCAAGCCGGCCGCCTACAGATATTAAACATTTAATCTTTTCAAATATTAAATTTTTAGTATATACAATTGTATTGTACGGCGGGCGCCGTAGTAAGGAAGAACGAGAGTTTCTTCTCGAAACGAACGCGCGAACCGTACGAGAGGGGGGTGTTGTGTTTAGCTTAAACTTTGGAATATATGATCATCATAAAACGTGAATAAATGAATACAAGAAGTAACTTTCTCTCTCTCTCTCGCTCCGCGCGAATAGTATTCTATTCGCGTTGGTTGAAAAGCGCAAGCAGTTTTTTCAACTTTATCTCCTCCTCGTTTTACTTTTAAACTCCTCACTTTTAGTAACACACAGTTTGCGCAAACCGTATACGAACCAAAGAACAATATGTCTCCTGTTCAAATCACGTGCGACGCTTCCTCCCCTGCCGGCCAAACCGTCCAACTTCTCTGTCGTCTTTCTAACGTCGTCCCGACGATTGTGGTTTCCACTGACCAAAACCAATCGACGCCGCCTCGATATGAAGAGGACACGACGAAAGCATCATCCTCGTTCGAAGGTCTCGTCCCGGTGGCGAAAGCCTTGACGCGCAGTCTTACAAACGACGACGACGAGTTCGTCTCGTCCTCCTCTTTACTGGGCACCACGGATGCGGAAAAACTCGCCATCGACGATTGGCTTGCGGCAGTGAATACCACCTATTCTGGCACCGAATTCGAGGCGGATTGCGAACACGCGTTTGAATCTCTCAACGAGCACTTGAAGACGAAATCGCACGTCGCGGCGAACGACCGAGTGACTTTAGCCGACATCGTTTTGTTCAGCATGGCGAGAGAGAAAGTGAAACAAACGATGTCCTCTGGGCAGTTGAAACAGAAGAAGAGTTTAGTGCGATGGTGTAAGCGGATGCAAAGCGCGTTGTCGCTGGGCGAAAGCGAAGGAGCGATTGACTTTTCCGCGATGGATGTGAAGTGGACGGCGTTGCCCAGAAGCGAGAGCGGCGGAAAAGCCCACGCGTATACCTCGGATAAGCCAGACGACGGGGGAGCACAGCATCCGCAAGGCGGGTCGCAACCGTTGGACGATCCGGTGGCGGAGGAGAAGCGATTGAAAGCCATAGCGAAGAAGGAGGCGAAAGCGGCGGAGAAAGCGGCGGCAAAGGCAGCGAGACAAGCGGCGGCGGCGGAAGCAGGAGAAAAAGTAGGTGGCGATGCATCGGCGGTAAAAGCGGCGCCGACGGCAGAAAAAGAAATCGACGTTTCCGTCGTTGACATCAGAGTGGGTAAAATTGTCAAGGCGTGGGAACATCCGGAGGCGGATAAATTATGGGCGGAAGAAATCGACGTGGGATTAGAGAAGCCGTTGCAAGTGTGCTCCGGTTTGCGCGAGTTTAAAACTTTAGAAGATATGACCAACGCGGAGGTTTTAGTCATTTGCAACATGAAACCGAACAAGATGCGAGGTTTGAATTCCGAGGCGATGGTGTTGTGCGCATCAAACGAGGCGCACACGAAAGTCGATTTCGTCAAGCCTCCGAGCGGCGCGAAAATCGGCGAACGCGTCACCTTTGAAGGCTTCGAAGGCGAACCCGAGAAGGTGTTGAACCCAAAGAAAAAACAGCTGGATAAGGTGTTGCCAAAATTGAAGACTGACGCGGACGGGGTGGCGTGCTACGACGGCAAGAAGGCGATGACGAGCGCGGGGGCGTGTTCTAGCTCCTTGAAGGATTGCTTCATTAAATAATATATTTTTGTTTACTACTTTTCGCTATTCTCTATATTTTATGCTTTATCCACTTCCACGTTATCCAGCAACCGAACGCCACCGAAATACGCGCACGCTAACACCACGTATTTCTCCCCTTTGACTAACTTTTCCACCGGCCCTTCCAACGTCTCTCGTTGGCGAATCTCCACGTAATCGACTTTACCTCCGCTCAGTTCTATGCACCTTTTAATAAACCCAACCCATCCCTGCGCCATGTTCGCCCCCATAGCCGGCGTAAACTCGTCCGAGCGTCCGGAAATACCATCCGCGACATCTTTCAACGCCACCGATATCGACTCCGCTTGTTTCCTCGCTTTTTCCGTTAAATACGTATTCCTGGAACTCATCGCCAATCCCGGGCAAGAGTCCGCGTCCGACGCATCTCCGTTCACCGGTTCGCGCACGATCTCCCCACTCAAAATCTCCACGTCCAAATCGAAATCTCTCACCATCTTCTCGATAACTTTCAACTGCTGATAATCTTTCCTCCCGAACACCGCCGCGTCCGGTTTGACGATGTTCAACAGTTTCAAAACCACCGTCGCCACGCCGCCGAAAAAATGCGGTCGCGTGGTCGCGCACAACCCCTGACCCACGTTCGGGACCGTCACGTGCGCGCACTCCGAAGGGTCCACGCCTTTTCCAAACAGAGATTTCTTCGGCGCGAAGACGCACATTCGCGCGTTTTCTCTTAAATTTTTCATCTTCTCCAAATCTTCCTCCAACGTTCTCGGATACAGGTCAAAGTCTTCGTTCGGTGCGAACTGCATCGGGTTCACGTAGACGCTCACGACGACAAAATCGTATTTGTTCAGCGCCAGTTGGATTAAAGACACGTGTCCTTGGTGTAATCCTCCCATGGTGGGTACGAACGCGATCGTTTTCTGTTCTTTGTGTCGCTTTGAATAAACTTTCGCTCGAACTTGCGAGACGGTTTCCAAAACGTCCAATGTTGTGTCGTCTTGTTCATCCTCTTCTTTTGATGCGGCGGCTGCCGCTTTGCGACGAGATTTCGGCGAAAGCGGTATGTGCATTATTACTACTACTGTTCTTTTATTCTAATTCGCCGAGGGGGTGTCAACCCGCTCCGAGAGAAGATGATGTGTCTCGCTGCTTCCGTCAAAGAAAAAACAGTTAGTTGTGACGGCGCGGTGAGGATTTCCCTGAAAGAAAAGAAAAACGCCATTTCGATTTTTTTATACTACTAAGAATAAGAATGGGAAAGAAGAAACAACTCTCCGGTGCGCAGAAGAGGAAGAAGAAGAGGGAGAAAGAAGAGGATGGGAAGGAAGCTGCGGCGGATATGGAGCGGTTGAAGCTTGGGCCGACGCCGATTTGGACGGGATTGGTGTTGCATCATAAGGATATTTTTGTCTCGCATGTGCTTCCGAAATTGAATAGGACAGATAGATCGGTGGTTCTTTTCAGAGGTGAATAGTGAGAGTTGTGATGTGCTTGCGTACGCCGGGGTAGACGTATCGAAATTACGTGTAATTCCTCACGAATGTTCATCGATTTCGACGTTGGAATTGGTATGGAATCACTTTCCCTGGGGAAAGAAAGATACCAAAGGAAGAGTGATAGATCAAGCCTGGTTTTGCAAGCAAGTTGCTGCAACGAACAAACTCGAGTTTCTCAAGTGGGCGAGAGAAGTGAAACAGTGCGAGTGGGATGAAGAGACGATTAATCGGGCCGCATATAACGGTAATCTCGAGATGTTAGAGTACTGTTTCTCTGAGGAGTGCCCGCACGATGAAGAAACGTTGTATAAACAAGCTGCTGGAAGAGGACATCTCGACTGTCTTCGATTTATTTTCGACGAAGTGAAACCTTCGCGAGATACGGAAGAAGGAGCGGCAGTACGAGCGGCATGCAGTGGTCACATGGACATCATGAAATATCTCGTTGAAGAAAGAAAGATACCCGAGGTAGTAAATGTCAGCTGCGTGACAAATGCTGCAAGGTACGGCCACCTCGATTTCCTCAACTACTTAGTCGAAGAGGCGAAAACGCCTCTTAACAAGTGGGTACACATCGCTTGCGCTCGGTATTACGAGCGCCCCGACTGCGTAAACTACTTGCTCGCAAAAGGGTCTCCGGAACCAACGGACGAACAATACGCGAGATATGCCGCGAAAAAGCTCGCAAAAGAACAGCAGTAGAACAAAATGATTACATAATTCGTTGTCGAATAGAGATACCAGAGAGAGACACTTCATTAAAATTTTCGCGAAACGTTTTCGTTGCACACTTTGCTCTTTCTCCGAGGAGTCTCCAAAGGGGAATTTAGGCTCGAATTTCCTCAAAAATCACTCCCTCTGTTACTCTTAGTAGTATACTCCTTTAAACGCTTTCAGAGAGAGAAAGAGAGACATTTGCGCAGTTCGAGAGAAGCAACTTTGGGTGATCATCGTTTTGGACGACTCGCAATTCGAGAGAGAAAGTAAACTTGGAGGAGTTACTCTTTTCGAAAGAGAATTCGAATTGGATTGAACGGATCCCCCGCGCGCTTGAAATTCATCACACAAACTTTCGAGGGAGAGATCGGCGCGAGAGAGAGACGCGAGGTGACTCGAGGCGTACATAAAACATCGACGGTTGGACGAAGTAATAGGAGGAGGAGTAAAAGGTATCAAAATGGATTTCGCGGCGTACGAGAACCGGGAAGGCGTCCGGATGTCCTTCAACGCCTGGCCGTGTTCACGAATCGAAGCGACGCGAATCGTTCTACCAACCGGCGCGCTCGTCACGCCGGGTAAATCGATTCCGGAAATGCCGGTGTTACCGTACGAACCGGTGGTGTGCGAAGGGTGCCAAGGCGTTTTAAATCCACACTGCATGGTAGATTACGCCAGGAAATCGTGGAGGTGTTGCTTGTGCGATTGCATGAACAACTTGCCGAGAAACTATCACGAAATCAACCCGCAAAACTTACCCGCGGAGTTGTTTCCGACGTACACGACGGTGGAGTACACGATGACGAATAAAAACGTGAAAGCGCCGTGTTTTATGATTGTTTTGGATACCGCGTGTCCGAGGGAGGAGTTGCAAGACGCGAAGGATTCTATCGGACAGCTGTTGGCGCTGTTGCCGGAGGAGTGTTACGTCGGGTTGATTACGTTTGGAGCGACGGTGACGGTGCACGAGTTGAGCGGAACGAGCCCACTGCCGAGGAGTTACGTGCTGAGAGGGACGAAGGATGTGACGCAAGAGAAAGTGAAGAAGTTGTTAGGTTTGGAATTGACCGCTCAGGAATACGCGACGTACGATAAAAATACCGGGAGTCAAGTGGCGCACGAGTTGAGCGCGAAGAGTCGGTTTTTGTTACCCGTGAGCGAATGCGAGTTTGTTTTGAGCAATATTCTCGAGGATCTACAACCGGATTGCTTTCCGAGAGAGAAAGGTCAGAGACCGTATCGAGCGACTGGGGCGGCTATTGCGGTCGCGTCTGGGGTGTTGGCCGAAGCGCATTCGGCGCAAGGCGCGCGGGTGATGGTGTTCACCACCGGGCCATGTACTGTTGGTCCCGGGACCATCGTTGAGAGAGACGCGGAGGAAGATTTGAGGTCGCACCGAGACCTGGATAAAAACAGCGCGAAACATTTTAAAGACGCGACGAAGTTTTACAATTCCATGGGCATTCGTCTGGCGACGAGTTCGCACGCGTTGGACGTGTTCGCGTGTTCTTTAGATCAAGTCGGTTTAGCGGAAATGAAATTAGCTGTGGACCAAACTGGTGGTCAAGTCATCTTAGCTGAACAGTTTGGCGCGGAGAACTTCCGGAAATCGTTGCGGAAAATGTTCGCCAGAAGGGAAGATGGAACCTTGGAAATGCTTTTCAACGGTACATTTAGCGCGTTTTGTACGCCGCACGTGATGGTACAAGGCTGCATAGGGCCTGTTTCCGCCTTAGCCGTAAAATCAAAATCAATTAGCGAAAACGAAGTTGGATTAGGACAAACGACGAGTTGGCGCATGTGCGCGTTCACGCCGTCGACGAGCATCGCGGTGTATTACGAGATTGTCAATCAACATTCGAACCCGTTGCCGCACGGGCAACCGTTTTATTTACAGTTTTGTTGTCGGTACAAGTTGAGCACCGGGGAGATTCGTCTGAGGTGTACGACTGTGGCGAGACGGTGGGTAGAATCGAGCGCGGCGCCGGAAATTATCGGTGGATTCGATCAAGAAGCGTGCGCGGTGTTGATGGCGCGAGTGGCCACGTTTCGAACCGAAAACGAAGAGGCGTTTGATTTGTTGCGATGGTTAGATCGAACGTTGATTCGAGCCGGAACGAAATTCGGCGAATATAGAAAAGACGAACCGGAAACGTTTCGGTTACCACCAAATGTCGCCATATACCCGCAGTTCATGTTCAACTTGAGACGGTCGCCGTTCTTACAAACCGCGAACAACTCGCCGGATGAAACCGCGTTTTATCGATTAGCCCTCGGACGCGAATCGGTTTTGAATTGTTTGCTCATGATTCAACCAACATTGACGATGTATTCCATGAACGGACCTCCGCAGCCGACGATGTTAGACGTCACTTCGATCACTCCAGATACAATTTTGCTTTTAGACGGATACTTCTTCGTCGTCGTGCACTCGGGGACGACTATCGCGCAGTGGCGAAAAGCAAACTACCAAGATTTGCCCGATTACACGCACTTCAAACAACTTCTCGCGCAGCCAGTTGGCGACGCGCATCAATTAGCAGAGTCGCGATGTCCAACGCCTAGGTTGGTCGAGTGCGACCAAGGCGGCTCGCAGGCTCGCTTTTTGTTGGCGAAATTGAATCCGTCCAACACGCACCAGACGCAACATCAAAGCGGTTGGGAGCAACAACAAAATTTCGGAGGCGGCGAGATCATCTTCACGGACGATATATCCTTGAGCGTATTTATGCAGCATTTAGCAAAGTTGGCCGTGGCGAGTTGAGTTTTACTACATAAACATACTACTATAACTACTTGACTTTCGTCCAGCCAGTGTCGTCGGCGGCGCCGTTTTGTCGCTGCTTCTTACTCTCAATCTTCGCGACGCTAGGCTTTCGTAAATCTTCTATTCGTCTCGCTTTATTCGCGCCTCTCATTTCCACGTACGACTCGGTCACGTCTTTTTGTTTCCACTGTTGGTTCTTACTTCGCCACTCGTATCCCGGAACGGCTTGTTCCATCTTTCTCTCGGCGTCTCTCTCCGCTTTCTTCTTGTCGTAAAACTCTCGATCGCGAATTCTGTCGTGTTTGGGTGTTCTGCCGGCTAATTCGCGCTTCATTCGTCGCAAGGCTTTGCGAAGCGTCGAACGTTTCTCTCGAGTCGTAGAGTCGTATTTATCATCGTCGATTTCAGATTCGGAGGAGAATTCCGAGATACTGTCGCCGGATTCGAAGGAAGACTCCGAGGACGTCTCCGCGTTGCTCGAATAATTTTCGGCACCAATCGAAAGGCGTTGTATCCGTCGTCGCTCACGTTCGTCGTGTTCGAGCTCCTCTTCGCTAGAATCGGAAACGACGGCTCCAGGTATCGGTTTACTTTTCGCATTCATCTTTCCTTTGGGACTCGCGAGCAAATTTTGTAGTTGTTGCTGTTTCTTCGCCTCTTCCTTCTCTAAAACTTCATCCAACGCGGATTTGAATTTCAGCGTTTCGTTCGAGTCACCGAACTTAGAGGACGCGCGGTAATACGCTTTCCTCTTTTGGATGACGGATTCGTGTTCGGATACGGGCGACCCCATTTTGACTTTGTTCAGATCCTCGATGTTTAAGTGTAAGGATTTTCGTCTGTTGTTCTGCGCCTGGCGGTCTTTCTCGGCATCCCCCGTCTCCTCGGGAACGGCAGAGAGCTTTCTATTCGTTTCCAAGGTTTCGTCGATGTCGTCATCGTCATCGCTTTCACTCTCCTCGTACGACGCCTCCATCTTTGACATCTTTTTGCGCTCCTTCTCCTGTTTGCTTCGAAATACGCTCGCGATTCGTCTCCCGAGAGGTTTCTTCTTCTTTGGTATCGTCGGTTCTGTCGGCGCGGAATCGACAACCTTCCCTGGACTACTTTGACGCCACTCAAACTTCTCCGGAATGGCAGTCACTGCTGATCCTACCGCTACCTCGGCGGAAGATAAATTTTTCGACGACGCTTTTTTCTCCTTCTTTGTCGTCAACCGTTTCATTTCGGTTTGAATCAACGCCTCCTTCGCCTCTTCGATGTCTGTCTCCAACGCCGGCGCTTGCGAGACGGATATAAACTCGAACTGAATCAACAGCGTCCCGCACGGCACGTTCGCCAACTCAAATTTCTTCTCCATAAATTCTGCGCCGGTATCTTTAAACACGCTCAAACATTGCGACAAGATATCGCCAGAGTGTAATCTGAGCGTCCCGAGACTTTGTTTTCTACCCAACGGCGCGCGATCCCAAACCGAAATTTCAATCGCGCTTCGACTCGATTCCGCCGTATCGACTATAAACTCAAACTCTTCCTCCCACGTCGGTCGCCGAGTGTCAACTTTCGTTTTCGTCTTGCGTTTTTGTTTCCCGAACTTAATTTTCACGTACGGGTCGGGGTTAATACCTCGAGCTGCGCGAAGCGCATCCGCTCGAATAATGCGCGCGTACAGGACGCCGGTGTACTCTTTCCCTTTACGAATAGCCGCGTCGGTTCCAACGTAATTGGAAACCATCATCGACTCTGTCCTCACCGCAGAAGCATTATTATTAACATTACTACTCTCACTCGACGTTGTCTCCGCGTTTGCATTATTATTATTATTTCTATCCTCAAACGGTAAATATTGCAACGTCACGCGCAACCTCCCGTTCGTTTCTCTCTTCTTTTCCACTTTATCTACATTCATGGCTTTCCGTCCAACCGCGGCGACGCCTCTCGCACCGACCGATAAAATCGTGAACGGGGAATAAATAACCGCTTTGGCGACTTGCGTCGACCTCGACGCGACGCCGTGAATTTCCGGCTTCTCGATGTCCAAAGTCAAACTCAACGTCTTGTTCGAATCCTTCATTTGAAATCCGCTCAAATCGCACAGCGCGAACCCGATTTCCGAGTTCAATATTTCCGTTTGCTCCTCGTCGTTGTCTCGCTGTTTGTTCCCGTTATCGAATCCACCTTTTAACATCCGTCCAACCACGCTGGAGTTATACACGGTAAACTTGATTTTCGAGTACCGAATATCGTCCACTCGCAAACTAATCTGTTCCTCGTACACCGGCGACCGCCCACCTTTCACTTCCGTGTATTTCCTTCGCGCGTTCTTTTGATTCAACTCCACCGCGACGAACGACTTCAAACTCGTCATCGCGCTCACGCCTCTTTCTAAAACGTTCATCCCGCTGACCAACTCCTCGGCGCTTTGGATCCCGATTTTCAACAACCCGCTAATATTCGTGTTCTCTCTCTCCCACGTTTCTCCCATAGGCACCCAAATCTTTTGCGGCCACACCATCAAGTCCACCAATGAGTTTGTAATTAAATGCCTCAACGAGCTCGCCACGAACGGAATGGTATTGATATCTCCACCAATCAGTTTCAAACTAAAATCAATCGTCGGCTTGTCCACGAAGGCAATTTTCATCCCGTCGAACGACGGCCACCACGGCACTAACGGCGTGAACACCAACCTCACCACCCCGAACGCCTCTATGTGTTCTAACTTAATCGGTAAATTAATCCCAGCCGCTTTCACGTCCAAAACCACCTCTGGTTTCACCGCCACCCACTTAAACTCCAAATCCAACGTGACCTCGCCTTCCACGTCGTCCAACACTTTCGCCGCGGTTAAAATCGGCGGCTCGTCCCCTAACGTCCACGTCCGAAACCCAATCTTCAGTTTGCTCATCTTCGCTAAATCGTTCACCACGTCCGATAACGCCCAAATAACCGACGAAGCGATCGCTTTATCCAGAAATGGCCACATCGTTTTCACCGCTTTATTCAGCCAAGGCACTCGATGGTAGTCCGAAAAGTCCACCCATTTCGGTAACGTCCCGATGATTTTCCGTAAACTCTCCGGGTTTAAAATCGTACCCGGGGCGTTTTCGTCCGCGATTTGTCTCAGGACGTCTTTTAAACCGACGAGTTTTTTCTTCGTTCGCGTTTTCGCCAAGTTATAGGCGAAGAGGAAGGTGAGGATTAAAAGCATCGCTTGTGTGATGAATCCAAACGAGAGGAGAACGACCGTTTTTCCCGTCTCCGAATGATGATTCAAAACGATCGTTCTTCCATCGCCACCTTTCATTGTTGTTCGTAGTAGTAGTGTTCCAACGAAATGCGCTCGCTTTGTGTCACGTTTACGACGCTGAGTGCATTTCACGACCTATATTCGAGCGCGTAGTAAATCTGGCGAATTGTGTTCGTTGACTTTGGGGAAACTTCTTCACTTCATCAGACACAAAATGGTATCTTTTGCAGCGGCTTTAAAACCACCGCTGCGTTGCAACCTCTCCTCCTTTGGGAGGAGGAGGAAGCGAGAAACAATGATCATGCCAAACCCGTTAAAAATGGGTGGAAAATTGGTCGGGGACGCGTGGGTGAACACGTCCGATTGCGAAGATTTCATCGAGGCGGGTTGCGCGAAATTCCAATCGAGTGATTACCAATCCGCGATTACTTTCTTCGAGAAAGCGTTAACCGCGGAAGGCGCCGGGACGAAAAGGGACCGAACAAAACCCGCGGAACTAACGATGGGTGAGAAACAATCCGCGTATTATAACTTAACCGCGTGCCACGCGAAAATGGAAAACTGGGATTTGGCGTTTGCGAGTTTGGAGTTGACGTTCCAAAGCGGGTACGCGAACGGGAGGTTATACGGGTTAGGAAGGGCCGCTCGGGATTACGAACTTCTGGAACAAGATTCAGATTTCGAAAATTTGAGAAAAGACGAACGGTGGAACGCAATTTTGACAAAGTATCGCGTTAAAGGAAGCGAGTTGGCGTTTCAGTTGGATCCGTCGAACTCGTCCGTCGGCAAGGCGGTGGAACTCATGTCGAAGCGAAAGAAGAATACGTAATAGGAGTACTTTTAAAGCAAAGATTGCGCGTCGTAGCGTATTTATATTCATCATCATCATCACTCGTATTCTTTTTCTTTCTTTTCCTCTCTAAATCTCTCGTTTGTATGCTGATCGGCTCAAGCGTAAACTCTCACGTATCCTCTCTTATATGTCAATTCCCCTAAAAGCCTCCTCTCAAATCGTTACAAATTGAACACGCGCGAGCGAACAAAGACTCTCTCTCTCCTTTAGGTATACAAGCAATAATGCCGCTCAGTTCCTCCTTAAACGTTTCTCGTTGTTGGTGGTTGGCAAAAAGATCATCGTTTCCGCCGCTTCGAGGATATCTCTCCGTGTTTCCGTCCTCTCCTTCATTTTCCACTCGTTCCCGGGAAAAATCCGAATTGGATGCATCCTCCTCGTCGTATTCATCATGGGCGGGAGTAGAAGGAGACGTCCATCCCCCGGATAAAATCCATCTCAACGACTTACAATTCCACGCCTACCACGGCGTCCTTCCGAGCGAGAAATCGCTAGGGCAAAAGTTCCTAATCAACGTCGAGATGAAGAAGAAGAGGAGGACTTTATCCGCTTTCGATACTGAAACACCAACACCAACATCATCAAAAACAAGTACGGAAGAAGAGGTATTAAAAGCGCACGACCGAATCGAACACACGGTGGATTACGCCAAAGCGTTCAACCTGGTCAAGTCTATCGTCGTTTCCGGCCCGCAAAGAGATTTAATCGAAACCGTCGGGGAGGACATTGCGGGGCAGATTTTACGCCAGTTCGCTTCGGTGGACGAGGTGAAAGTCAGCGTCGAGAAGCCGCACGTAGCGATAGACGGAGATTTGAGATCGCTCGGGATCTCGCTCGTCCGGAGGAGGAGAAAACCTTAGGTAGCCGGGAGAAAAGAGCTCCATTTCCTTCTCCCATTGAGTAGTCATACTTTTGTAGTAGCGTGTATGTGTGATAGTTTTGTGCTCTCGTAGCGCTCGCGTATTTTTAAACCACTCGTTTGTCCTTTTGCATCTGTTGAGTTGTTCTTTCCT
>Ga0257106_1001187_pt1 | contig 13414 bp, 14 predicted proteins | sample LP_taG_3_FD_190177 | JGI IMG/M metagenome (GOLD analysis project Ga0257106, IMG submission 190177) | Marine microbial communities from Northeast Subartic Pacific Ocean, Canada - LP_J_2011_P26_10m | ecosystem: Environmental > Aquatic > Marine > Oceanic | place: Canada: Northeast Subartic Pacific...
AGAGACAAAATCTAAAAAATCATTAAATAAACCCGGAACATCTAAAACAAAAGCTTGTAACTGTATGTAAAGAATAGGTAATAACCATATCAACATTGCAGCCCCTGTAACAATAAATATTGCAAAAGTTATTAGCAAAGCAAAATATTTGCTTACGTTAAAAGATTCTATCTTCTTTTGAAGTCCTACCAGAAGGTATGCAACAACTATACTAATTATAAAAGGAGTTAAGATTGAACCAAAAAAAATTACAAGAATTATGGCAAATAGTAATACCAGTGAAAAGATAATTGTCTCTTCACTATTAAAGATTTTTTTAAAAAAACTATTTAATTGCTCTATCATTTTTAATTTATATTATTCTCTTTATTGGAACTAAGTACTAAAAAATATGGTCAAATCACATATATTTATAATATTCTATACAATAACAATGAATCATAATAATCGAAAAAAGGCTTTAATGTTAGTTTTAGGTTGGATTGTCTATTTTTCTGATAAATATACTCGATGAAAATTTACTTTTATAGCCTTATTTTAATTTTCTTCCATGTGACTCCTTTTGGAGATGAAAAGAAAGAATTATTATTGCCTGAACTAGGCTCGCGAGTGTCAGCAGCTGTATCTTCTTCTGAAGAAAGAGCTATTGGTAAAGAATTCCTCAAACAAATATACTTCCAAGCACCGCTAATATCAGATCCCTTAATTCAAGAATATACGGAACTCTTGATATACAGACTTTCTGAATACAGCCAAGTAATAGATAGGTCTTATAATATTCTTTTGATTGATGATGATTCTCTGAATGCATTTGCTGCACCAGGAGGAATAATTGGTGTGAACGGAGGACTTTTTCTTAATGCAGATAATGAGGGTCAATTTTCATCAGTACTAGCTCATGAACTTGCTCATTTAAGTCAGAGACACTTTGCTAGAAAAGTCCTAAGATCACAGGATACTAATTTAGCTTCTACTCTTGTAATGGTCTCCTCAATTGCTGTTGCCTTAATAAGTAATAATCCTAATGCTATTGCTTTAGGACCCGCAGCTCTTCAAACAGAAAACTTGAGATACAGTCGTTTATTTGAAAGAGAAGCTGACAGAGTGGGCTTTTCTAATCTCATAAATGCTGGCTATAATCCAAAAGTAATGGGAGAAATGTTTGAAAATATGAATAACCTTAGAAGATTTTCTGGTGATCTGCCTCCTGAATTTCTTTTAACTCATCCTCTTTCTTCTTCAAGAGTAAATGATGCATTTAATGCTGCTGAAGGGATGTCAGAAGAAGGAACTAAAAAAGATTCCCTCGAATACTCATTGATTAAATCTAGATTAAAAGTATATTATGAAAAAATTCCTTCAAATTCCATAAGATATTTTAATTCACAGCTTGAGGATAATTATTCTGATGCTAATGTTTATGGTTTAGCCTTAGCTAATCAAAAAAGCAATAACATTAAAGAGAGTCTTTCTTTGATTGATAAATTAATAAAAAAATATCCAAAAAATTTGTTTTTAAATTCATCAAAGATTGAAATATTAACGCAAGCTAAAGATTATCAATCAGCACTATCTTTATCTAATAAATATCTTGAAATATCTCCTAAAAACTATCCACTATCAATTATAAAATCAAAGCTATTTATTGAAATGAAAAGATATTTTGAATCAGAGGAAATTATTAGAGATCAGCTTATTAGAAGGAATGATGATCCAGAGCTTTGGTTGCTTCTTTCAGAGATCCAGAGAAGTAGTAAAAATGTAATTGGCTATCATCAAAGTAAAGCTGAATACTTTATGCTGCTCGGTCAAAATGAAGAAGCTTTAAATCAATTAGAGTTTGCTCTAGATCTTACTAAAAATAATTTCCAGGCCTCTGAAAGTATATTAACTAAAATAATTTCAATTAAAAAAGACTTAGCTAAATCTAGAGGTCTTTGATATTTGCTTTTTTAGCGATCTGCATCCCTGCATAAGATAAAATTCCAGCAAATGGAATTGCTAAAATAGGCATTATATTAAAAGTTATACTGGCTAATTTACCAAAAGCTATAAAGCCGCTTCCAGAAAAATCACCAAGTCTTGTTAAGAATGTATCGATAAACACAGATGATTTGTACCTATCATTCTTATCAAGAAAACTATAAACAATCTCTCTTGTTGGTTTATTGATAGCATATTCAAACAATCTTAAAATGACAGTTGCTATGGCTACCACCGTTATTGAGGGCATCGTTGCATAAAAAATAAAAACAAATATAAAAATTACTCCATAACTAAACAAGATAGTTCTTAAACCAAGAGATTTAATAATTATGTTTGTCAGTAATAATTGAGTGAAAAAAGCTAATGGCGTGACAATCTGCTCAAGCACGCTAAAAAATATTATTCTTTCCTCAGGGTTTTGTAATGAGCCTTCGATAATAGTTATGGCTGTGATCCATTGAACTGTCATCAATGCGGTCCATATCCAAGTATATATCGCTATAGATCTTATTTCAGATTTGCTGATTACATTTTTTATGCCATCAAAACTGCTTCCTCCAACTCTTTCAGATATTTGTATTTCATTTGACCGTGTATTGATTAAGTATAGTGCTGTAATCATTGCTAAAAATAATAAGATAGCTGTTCCTAAAGAAAATAGCTCCAAACCATAATCATTAAAAGAAGATGCAAATCTCTTAGAAATCTCAGAACCAAAAAAAGCTCCCAGAGATCCCCCTGCTGCAATTACGCCATAAAAACTTCTTGATTTAGAGCTTCTATAAATATTTATTATTAAAACCCAAAAAATGGAAACCACAAAAAAAGAATAGATATTGCACCATACATAAAAAATTCTTCCCAGCCATATGGAATCACCTAAATCTAAAACTCGCCATGAGAAAAGGAAAAATAATAAATTTGATATTAAAAAAGAGTAACAATAAATAATAATCTTATTTAAGCTAGATCTTGATGCAACCCATGCATATATTGGGTTAGCTAAAAGCATACCTATAGCACCTGCTGCTAAAAGAAATGGAAGTTCAGAAACGTTTTGAACTGCCATCTCATTTCTAACTGGCCTTAATACATACCAAGATGAAAGAACTAAAAAAAATAGAAAACCAGCTAGTAAGGAATCTTTAGTAAAAGCTTGAAATGAATTACGAAAAAATTCTCTTGTAGATTTCATATATTTATTATGCCTTAAGAGTGGTGGGTCGCACAGGATTCGAACCTGTGACCAATTGATTAAAAGTCAACTGCTCTACCAGCTGAGCTAGCGACCCGCGATTATGCATAATAAAAAAAGGTGATTATTCCATATTTTTCAATAACTGCAAGGCTAATGATGAAGCAGTATCATTTGGGAACTCTCTTGCAACAAAATTATATTTATTTTTTGCCTTTTCTAAGTCATTTTTCTTTAAGTATATGTCACCAATTTTTTTATGCGCTAAAGGAACTCTATAATGTGACGGGAAAGAAGAAACCAGTTCCATAAAATAAATTTCAGAGGAATCTAGATCATTTTCTATCATAGATATTTCGCCCAACCAAAAATAAGCTAAAGGATTTTTTTCATCATCATTAAAACTTTGCACAAAATATTTAAATAAAGAAAGAGCTTTTTTAAAATCTTGATTTTCTAACGCTTCAATAGCCGCTTTATAGACATCTTCTTTACTTTTACTATCTTCTATACCTTTAAACCTAAGATTAGAATTATTTGCAAGGTCGGTAATAGAATTATCATTAGCATTTTCAACCAAAGGCGCTGATTCATTGATAAGTTTTTGAATTAGGTAATTTTGTGACTCAATATCATTCCGGAGATTTGCTAATTCTAGCTCAAGTTCTTGAATTTTTAAGAAAAGAAGGTCAACTTGTATAGTACTTTCTTCTTCTCCAACTAATTTATCAGTTGAGGTAATTAGTAAAAGTACCAAAAAAGGAGACAAGAAAATCTTTTTCATATGTTAGTTAATTTCAGCTCTTCTATTTTTTGCATGACTTTTTTCATCAGACCCACTCATAAGGGGTCTTTCTTCACCATAACTTTTAACACCTAACCTAGAGGTGTCTATTCCATTTAGAGCAAAGTAGTCTTTAACAGATTCAGCCCTTCTTTGTCCAAGAGCTAAGTTATATTCCCTAGTCCCTCTTTCGTCAGCATGTCCTGATATAGTAATTTTTATAGAAGAATTATCTTTCATTGCAGTTACAGCACTTTTTAGCGTTTGAATTGATTTGCTTGTTAAGTTGTAATTATCAAATTCAAAATATACTGTTGCATTGGTAAAAATTGCTCTTGATTCATAATCTAAAGTTGTTTCTTTGGTAACTGAGGCTTGAACAGTCTTGATTCCACCATCATAAACAGTTTCTTCTGTAATATTCATGCTTGAACAAGATGAAAGAAAAACTATTATCACTGAAGTGTTGAAAGATTTTTTTATAAATGATTTTTTAAAATTAAACATACTAGTTGCTCCTATTATTTACCTTAAGTACCCAGACCAAGATGGCTCCCTCACCTCTCCTTCTCTTGCTGGAAGTCGAAATCTAGCCCCACTAAGTGTCACACCTGCAAGCAAACCCATCTCATTCTCTGTTATTGCATAGACTATCACATTACCATTGGGAGAAATACTAGGTGATTCATCTAGTTTTGATTCTGTTAATGGTCTAACAAAATTTTCATTAAAATATTTTAAAGCTATTTGGAACTTACTTTTAGATCTATGGACAAAAATTATGCCATCACCATTGCTTAAGTATGACGCCTTTGCATTATAGTTGCCCTCAAAAGTAATTCTCTTTGGTTGGGCATTCGATTTTCTCAAATTAATTTCATACAGTTGGGGAGATCCTGATCTTCCTGATGTAAACATAATTTTAGATCCATTAGGCGACCATGATGACTCTGTATCAATTGAATAATGCTTGGTTAATCTCGTTAAGTTCTTATTCTTTAAGTTAAGAATATATATTTCAGCATTGCCATCTTGATACATGGTTAATGATAGAAACTTGCCGTTTGGAGACCATGAAGGAGAACTTATTTGAGAAGAGTTTGTTACAACTAAGTCTCTTTTTCCAGAAGCAATATTTTGGATAAAAACTTTAGCCATTCCCGTTTCAAAAGATACATAAGCAACCTCCTTGGAATCTGGAGACCATGAAGGAGATATTATAGGCTCTGAGCTCTGTAATAAAATCTGTTCATTTGCACCATCAGCATCAGCAACAATAAGTCTGAAAAGTGATTTATCATTTTTATTCAATTCAGTTACATATAAAATTTTTGTTGATGCAACACCCTGAAGTCCAGTAATCTCCTCATATATTCCATCACTTATATAATGAGAGAGCTGCCTTATTTTGTTTGGTATGCCAAAAACTTTAGAAGTTCTTATTTTCTTCTCCTTTCTCACATCATATATATTGTAAGATGCTGACAAATTGAATTTTTCTTCTGAGACAACTGCGCCACTAATAATAAAATCAATATTTAATAACTTAAATTCATCGTATTGGATTTCTTCTTCGTTATTAGGAACTGAAAGGATTTGAGAATTATTATAAATTTTAAATTCTCCAGTTCGTTTTAGATCATTGATGACAATGTCATTTATTTGGTCAGTAATTTTTCTTGAACCTTCAAAATTTAAAAAAGCAACAGAATATGGATCCTCAGAACCTTGAGTTATTTCAAGAATTAACTCAGCAAAAACTAAATGCGGCATCAACAGGAATATAAATGTTATTTTTTTCATGATGGATTAAAGGTAATAACTACATTTCTAAAATTGTTTTGATACAAATTGTAAGATATTTGATTGAAAAAATTAAAGGTTTCAATTCTCTTAACAGCAATTATAGCTGAATTGTCGAAACGAATATTTCCACTACTTTTAATTAAATCAATATCAATAATGCGGCCATTTTTATTTATTGACATCCTTAATTCACAAATTAGTCCGTCTTGGATATTCTGAGGTTTTATCCAAGCACTCTGAATAAATTGAATGATCATGCCGCTGAATTGATCTATCAAATTCTGCTCAGAACTCTTAGAGATAAGGTTATCTTCCTTGATTAAATCTTTAATATCAGTCGACTGAATCACTGGAGTGAATTGAATTTTTTGATCGGTAATAGAGCTTTTTATTAACTCAATTTTCTTATCTTTAACTATTGGTTTAATCGAGTTAGTTTTAATCATTTTTTTTATTTCATCCTCAAAAAGAAGATTAACACTAACAGGCTTGCTTAAAACAGGTCTATATTGCTTTTCTGCATAAAAGAAATCCATAAGATAAAGAATCATAATCGCATGTATTAGAAATGAAAAAAAAGACGCAACAAGATAGTCAGTTTTAATCTGCATAACCAGTAGTTACAATTCCAATTTTAGTTATACCAACGCTTTGAACAGCTGCCATGGCCTTTGCAACACTATCAAAAATTACTCCTTTATCACTTTGAAAAACAACTTCAATCTCTGGGTTTGCTTCAAAAATAACAATAGATTTTCTTTTAAGCTCATCAAGGTCAATTGGTAAAGTTTCATCGCCAACGTTTAAAAAATATTTACCTGAGATATCAATAGAAATTACCAAGGGCTCATTTTGGACTGTCATTTTAGTTGTATCTGTTTTAGGGAGATTAACTTCAATTCCTTGAATTAATAACGGTGATAGCACCATAAATATAATCAAAAGGACTAGCATAACGTCAATATATGGAACTACGTTTATCTCTGCTTTCAGTTCTTTCTTTTTTGCTAATCTATAAATCATTTATTTTTTAACTGACTGCTTATAAAAAATACTTGCAAGTTCTTCAGAAAAAATTAATGTTGATTGGCTCATAGTTTCTAACTCAGAAGTATATTTATTAAAGGCAATCACTGCAGGTATTGCTGCGAACAATCCCATAGCAGTAGCAACCAATGCCTCTGATATGCCTGGAGCAACTGCATTTATAGTCGCTTGAGTTGCATCAGATAAACCTTGAAACGAGGTCATAATGCCCCAGACTGTTCCAAGTAATCCTATATATGGGCTTACAGAGCCAACATTTGCTAGAAATGGTAGGTGTTTATTCATCTCCTCTTCATCTGAAGCAATTGCAACTCTCATACAGCGATTGATTCCCTCAAGATCAAGTTCTGTAATTACTTCATTTGAACTAATACTCTTGAATTCTATAAACGCGCTTTTAAATACGCTTAAAGATCCATATAGAGGAATATCTTCATTAACTATTTCCTCAAAAAGAGTATTTAAATCCTCTCCACTCCAAAATCTTTTATGAAAACTTGAATTAATATCCTTAATCTTTTTATAAAAATTGTATCTTTCAACAATAACTATCCATGTTAATAAAGAAGCTATTAGAAGTATCATCATTACAATTTTTACTACAAGTCCCGCTTCAAGAAAAAGGTTTATTACAGATATGTCATTCATTTTCTTTGCCTCTGTTAAAGATTAATAATAAATCATCAGGGAATGGTTTTGGTTTTTTTGTCTCAATATTTATAAAACAAACTTCAACAACTCCATCACATACTAATTTACTCTCTTTATTACTAATAATTTTTTGATTAAATATCATGCGTGCATTAGATTTCTTTTCTACTGAGGTTTGAACTATTAGTTCATCATTTAGTTTGGCAGGAAACAGGTAGTCTATTTCTATTTTCTTTATAACAAATCCAAACCCCTCCTCTCTTAGTATTTCTTGATGAATATTATTACTTAACAGAAAATCTGAACGAGCTCTCTCAAAAAATTTTATATAGTTTGCATGATAAACAAATCCTTGGAAATCAGTATCCTCTACATATATATTTAAAGAAAAATCTTTATGCTTGAAAATTTTGTTCATGTAGTTCAATGTCTTTCTGAAATAACTCAAGAATAATCTGGATGAAATCAGGCCATAACAAATCTACAGTAACTAAATTATTTTTGATCTTATCATTGATAGAAGATGCAAGAACTCTTACCTTTATAGGTCTATTATTAAATTTATATACTAGAGCTGGCTTTAGGTTTGCTCCTTTTGAGGAAGCTAGGACCTGTTCCCACCAATCAGGTCTTGGTTCTGCACCAGAACCATATGCCTTGCATTCTATACACCAGTTTCCAAGCATTAAATCAGGAAGTTCTTTGGTTCTAGTCTGCTCAAGAATTCTTTTAACGGGGTTTGTCAAACTCAAATCTTGAATTAAAGCATTTGCTATTTGCCTTTCAAAAGTTGCGCCTTTATTTCTTGAATTAATAGTCAATGTTTACTCTGTTAACTCAAAATTTTCAGGAAATTCAGCATTAGTGTGAACTTCTTGAACATCATCCAGCTCATCCATGAAATCCATTATTTTGAGAACCTTTTCTGACATTTCCTGTTCAATGGCTACCGATGTTTCTGCTCTGAGAGTTAACTCAGCATTAACATTTTCAATATTGTTGTTTTTAAGAGCCTCTAAAACATTGCTAAGTTCTGAGTTACTGGTAATAATTTCAAAATACTCGCCCTCATCAACTAAATCATCAGCACCAGAATCAAGAACTATTTCCATCAATGATTCCTCAGAATAGTTTTTTGAGATATGAATGATTCCTATTTTGTTAAATAAGTATGAGACCGATCCATCTGTGCCTAAGTTTCCACCAAATTTAGAAAAAGCATGACGAACATCAGATACAGTTCTATTTCTATTATCTGACATTGTTTCAACTAATATAGCTACTCCGCCTGGACCATAACCTTCAAGTGTAATTTCTTCTAAAGCCCCGGATTCTCCAGTACCAGAACCTTTTTCGATAGCTCTTTTAATATTATCTTTGGGCATGTTTGCTGCATTTGCTTTATCTAATGCAAGTCTAAGTCTTGGATTGTCGTCAGGATCAGGACCACCTTTAGCTGCTACTGTTATTTCTCTTATTACCTTAGTCCAAACTTTGCCCCTTGAAGCATCCTGTCGAGCTTTTCGATGTTTTATATTTGCCCATTTGGAGTGTCCGGCCATCTATTAATCTTCCTTGTATGTACTAATTATTTTTAATTCTTCTAATTGCGCATCATCAACTTTACTCGGCGCATCTGTTAATAAACAGGTTGCACTTTGAGTTTTTGGAAATGCAATTACATCTCTAATATTTGTAGTATTTGTAATGAGCATGACAATTCTATCTAACCCAAAAGCAATTCCTCCATGAGGAGGACATCCAGATGAAAGTGCTTTAAGTAGAAATCCGAATTTATTATCCGCTTCTTCATCAGAAATATTTAATATGTCAAAAATTGCTTTTTGCATATCAGCATCAAAAACTCTCAAAGAGCCTCCACCAATTTCATAGCCGTTAAGAACAATGTCGTACGCATGAGCTATAGATTTTTCTGGTGAATTTTTCAATTCATCAACGGAACAATCAGGAAGCGTGAATGGATGGTGAAGTGAGGTTAGGTTCCCCTCTCCATTTTTTTCAAACATTGGAAAGTCGACCACCCAACAAGGAGCCCATTTACAAGAATATAATTCTAAGTCTTCACCTATTTTTTTGATCAAGCTGCTCATGCTTAGATTAACAACTGAGTCTTTGCCTGCACCAAAAAATAATAAATCATCATTTTCTAGATCTAGATCATTAACTAAGGCAGATATAGTCTCATTTTTTAAGAATTTTAAGATTGGTGATTGAAGTCCATTCTCTAGATCGTTCTTATCATTAACTTTTATATAAGCTAGTCCTTTGGCACCTAATTTAGAAACAAAATTTGTATATTCATCTATCTGGCCTCTTGAAAGAGAATTTCCACCAGGGATTTTTAGTGCAACTACTCTAGAATTATCGTCTTTAGCTGGCTCTGCAAAAACTTTAAACTCTTCATTTTTTACTAAATCAGAAATTTCAACTAATTTTAAAGGTATTCTTAAATCAGGTTTATCACAACCAAAATCTCTCATTGAATCATGCCAGTCTAATATTGGAAAAGTATCTAAAGTATCTCCACAGAATCTTTCTACTAAGCCCTTTATCATCCCCTCACCAATTTCCATAATATAGTTTTGATCAATAAACGATGCTTCTATATCTATTTGAGTAAATTCAGGTTGACGATCTGCTCTTAAATCTTCATCTCTAAAACATCTTGCTATTTGATAATATTTATCAAGTCCACCCATCATTAATAATTGTTTAAATAACTGAGGTGATTGTGGTAGTGCGAAAAATTTACCAGACTGAACTCTGCTAGGAAGAATAAAATCTCTAGCCCCCTCTGGGGTAGCTCTAGTTAGTATAGGTGTTTCTATTTCATGGAAATCGTTATCATCCAAGTAGTTTCTAATCATTGAACTTATTTTTGATCTAGTAACAATTCTTTGATTCATCTCAGGCCTTCTTAAATCTAAAACTCTATTCTTAAGGCGAACATCCTCATTTACATCTTGATAATCATCCAAAGGAAATACAGGAGTAACAGCTTTACTTAAAATATTTATATTTTTAGCTTCAAGTTCGATTTCACCTGTAATCATGTTCTTATTTATTGTTCCTTCAAGTCTAGCTCTTACTGTTCCAGAAATTTCAACAACAAATTCATTTCTTAAAGTTTCTGCAATAGAGAAAGACTTAGCATTGTCAGGATTAATAACTGCCTGGCAGATACCTTTTATATCTCTTACATCAAGAAAAATCACACCACCATGATCACGTCTTTTATGAATCCAACCACATATAGTTACTTCTTCATTAAGATTCTTGGATGTAATTTCCCCACAATAATGAGATCTCATAATTTTTCCTTATTTATTTAGTAATCTTATCTTGTTTAGGCACTTTCTTGGAGTCTGAAGGTGTATTTTCTGAAGATTTATCTGAAGACTTGCTGTCATTTGATAAAAGATTCTTTTTATTGCCTGTTTTGAAGTCTGTTTCATACCATCCTCCTCCTTTAAGTCTAAATGAAGGGGCGGAAACCATTTTGCTTAAGGTTTCTTTGCTACAACTAGGGCATAGCTTTCTAGGCTCATCACTAAGCTTTTGAATTACTTCAATCTGATGTTCACAATCTGAACATTTATAATCATAAATCGGCATAAGTCCCCAAAAAAAGATAAAATTATAAACTATAAGGATTTATACATATAACTAAATTATAAAATGTTGTTTTCAAAAATTTTACTACCTACATTAAAAGATGCCCCTCAAGAGGCTGAAGTTGTCAGTCATAAACTTATGCTAAGAGCTGGGATGATAAGGAAAGTTGCCTCAGGTATCTATATATGGCTTCCAATGGGTTTGAAAGTCTTAAGAAAAATAGAAAATATTGTAAGGGAAGAGATGAATGCATCTGGGGCTCAAGAAGTTTTCATGCCTATGGTTCAACCAAAAGAATTATGGAATGAGACAAATAGATGGGACAAGATGGGTCCTGAGCTTTTACGAATAAAAGATAGACATGATAGAGACTTTTGTTTAGGGCCCACTCATGAGGAAGTTATAACTGATCTAATTAGAAATACTGTAAAAAGTTATAAAGAGCTTCCGTTAAATATTTATCAAATCCAGACAAAATTTAGAGATGAGATAAGGCCAAGATATGGCGTGATGAGAGGAAGAGAATTCCTAATGAAAGATTCCTATAGTTTTAATGCTGATGAAGAATGTCTTCAAGAAACATATTTAAATATGAGAAATACCTATAAAAATGTTTTAGGAAGAATGGGTCTTGATTATAAAATAGTAGCAGCGGACTCAGGCGCAATAGGAGGAGATGCCTCTGAAGAATTTCATGTATTAGCTGAAAATGGTGAAGATACTATTGCTATAAGTGATGCCTCTGAATTTGCTATTAATACTGAACTCTTGCTCAAAGATGGTGAGGATATAGAATCCCTAGCAGGCAAGCCATCTCCTGATGGGAAAGGAGTTATACAAATCAAAAAAGGCATCGAAGTCGGTCATATCTTTAAATTAGGGAAGATTTATGCAGACCAGATGAAGGCGAACGTTCTAAATAAAGAAGGTAAAGCATCAACTCTTTATATGGGTTGTTATGGCATTGGTGTTTCAAGGCTTGTAGCTGCAGCTATTGAACAAAACAATGATGATAAAGGAATTATTTGGCCTCATAGTATTGCACCATTTGATATCAACATAGTAGCAATCGGTTATGAAAAAAATGAAGAAATAGCAGAGGCAGCGAACAAGCTATATACAGACCTTTCAAATATGGGGTATGACGTATTACTTGATGATAGAAAAGATGGTTACGGTACTAAAATGAAAGATTCTGAACTCATTGGAGTGCCTCTTAACATAATTATTGGTAAGCAATATTTAGAAAATAAAGAGGTAGAATTAAAGTCTAGATCTGGAGAGAGCTCAGTTAATAACATCTCTGAAATGGAAACTATTCTAAACTTCTTTAAAAATAAATAAATTCTAGTTATTTATATAACTAGAAACTTTACAGCCTTTCAATAATAGTAGCATTTGCAGTTCCACCGCCTTCACATATTGCTTGGAGTGCATACTTGCCTTCTCTTCGCTCTAATTCATGAACCATAGTAGTCATGAGCTTTGTACCTGTTGCGCCTAGAGGATGCCCTAGAGCAATAGCTCCTCCGTTTACGTTAAGTTTATCTTTATCTGCATCAAGCTCGATAGCCCATGCAAGAGGCACGGGTGCAAAAGCTTCATTTACTTCATAAATGTCCATATCTGTTATAGATAAATTTGCTTTTTTAAGTGCAAGCTTCGATGCTGGAATTGGACCAGTGAGCATAAATATAGGATCGTCTCCAACAACAGTTATAGTTTTAATCAATGCACGAGGATCAGATTTAATTTTTTTAAGGCCAGCATCATTGCAAACCATAATAGCTGAAGCACCATCAGTGATTTGACTGGCATTGCCAGCAGTAATAACGCCGCCTTCAGTTACAGTTTTAAGACCTGATAACGCTTCAATGGAAGCATCATAGCGAATTCCTTCATCAGCCATAATCATAGATTCATTACCATTATCATTCTTTCCTTGTAGAACAAGTATTTCTTTATTAAAAAAGCCAGCTTTTGAAGCTGCTGCTGCTTTGAGATGACTTTGAAATGCAAATTGGTCTAAATCTTCTCTAGATAAATTCCATTTATCAGCCACTAATTCTGCTCCTGTAAACTGTGAAAAGAAAACACCTGGATATCTTTTCTCAATACCTTCGGCATTAAATGGAAATCCATGTCCTGCATTCATTCCATCTGTAACACTAGCTCCAATAGGAACTATAGACATGACTTCAACTCCTCCTGCTATGACGATATCTTGAGTTCCAGACATAACAGCCTGAGCGGCGAAATGGAGAGCTTGTTGAGAAGATCCACACTGTCTATCAATAGTAGTTCCAGGA
>Ga0257106_1001190_pt1 | contig 13396 bp, 6 predicted proteins | sample LP_taG_3_FD_190177 | JGI IMG/M metagenome (GOLD analysis project Ga0257106, IMG submission 190177) | Marine microbial communities from Northeast Subartic Pacific Ocean, Canada - LP_J_2011_P26_10m | ecosystem: Environmental > Aquatic > Marine > Oceanic | place: Canada: Northeast Subartic Pacific...
CATAGATGGTCGATGAAATGTGGTGTGTGAAGAAGGGGCAAACAGGAGTGAATGCTGACATGAAATCTCGGACCACTCTATGAAGTGTCCAAGCTGCAGCCTCATCATCATCGTACAAACGAGATTTAACCATCTCCAAGTAATGACTTGGAAGAACGCCGGTGCCGAAGGTCTTCAACGCTTGAGTTGCGGTGTAGATGTCCAAGTTTGCCCATGCAGTTCGCACGGTGTCCATGGTGGTTTGGAACTCAGCCAGAATCCACTCGTCTTCGATGGCGAGGTTTTCTGGTGCGGTCTCAAGGTCTTCAGGCACCTCAAATTGTGACGCAAATCTGGCAACATTGAACAGTTTTGTGAGCACGCCGAAGTATTTCTTCTCAATTTCTTCCGGGTTGATGTGGAAGTCGTCTCCGACTTGAGCATCGCATGCTTTCCACAATCGGAAGCATTCGCTGCCAATCTTGTTTGCTCTGAGGCTAACGGTCTTGTCCGGTCCTTTGACCTTCCATGAGCCTGTGCGTCCCCCTGCGCCGCATTCAAGCACTGAGTCAGCATCGATTCCATTGCCGAGAGATTTGCTCATTTTCCGCCCCCATGGGTCCATGCCGAGTCCATCAATCCATACGTGCTTAAATCCGGGTTGGTCGAGCAACAATGTTGATTTGAGCAGGGTGTAATACAGCCACGTTCGGACAATTTCCTTGCCTTGAGGCCTCAGTGCAGTAGGGAAGGCGTCTTTGAACACATCTGGTTGATTGAGGTAACCGCTTACGAAGAGGTTGGAATTGGAGGAATCCATCCATGTGTCAAACACCTTTTCTTCCCCGACAATGACCCCAAGGCTTGCTTGTAGATCTTCGAAGGTGCCGATAACATCGCGGCTTTCCCTGTCTAAAACTTCGCTTCCCTCTGGAGGTGATTGACACCAAGGTTGAACGTACATGCCGGTGGGCGGTACGATGATTTTCGTTTCATCATCGCAGTACCAAATTGGAATTTCGGTGTGATACCAACGTCGGCGAGAGATTGGCCAATCAATGCTGATGTTGTCCATCCAATCCAGCAGAAACTGCTTGTTACGCGGTGGGTGGAAGTCGATTGCATCAGCGTGCTCCCTGATTCGATCTTGCGTGTGAGTTTGCCGGACATACCACTCTTTGAGGAGGATAATTTCAACTGGATTCTTTCCGCGTTCTGAAACCGGAATCTCTTGCTCTCGTACGACATTGTTGATGATGAGTCCTTCACTTTCCAAGTGTTCTAGAGCGCTTTTTCTTGCTTCAAGAACCGTCTGTCCAGCGAAGGGGCCAGCAAGGTCGGTCATTCTGCCTTCAAGGTTGATGGCTTGGAACGGTGTAAGGCCAAGCTCTCTGAACACAGCCACGTCATTTTGGTCACCAAAGGAACAAACCATCAGCACACCTGAACCGAATTCAGATTTCACAGATGGATGGGTCATGATTTCGACACTGGCTTCACGCCCGTTAACCGGTAAGGGAAGATGAATTCGCTTGCCAACAAGATGCGTGTATCGCTCGTCATCTGGATGAACAACAACAACACCGCAAGCACAAATCAGTTCCGGACGAGTGGTTGAGATTTCAATAGTGGTTCCATCATCGCATGTCCACTTGATATCAACCAAGTTGGTGCGCCTTGGGAGCCGTTCCACTTCAGCATCAGCGATTGTAGTTCCTTCGACAGGGTCGTAGATGTTGGGTCTCAAATCTTCGATAATCGATCCGTTTTTGAACAGTTCAATGAAGATGGATTGAGTGATGGTTCGGTATTCCGGCGAGTCGGTCAAGTATTCACGATCAAAGTCGCATGAAAGACCAACCCTGCGTGCAGTTTTGCGCATGGCTTGAGTGAAAGTTTCAATCGTAGTTCTGCACAATTCTAAAAATTCTGCTCGTTCATAGGTTTTCATTTTCCTCTTCGTGTTCTTCTCGACGGTAAACTCAATGTTGATGCCGTTGCGGTCTACGCCCCATGGGAAGTACACCTCCTTGCCAAGCAGTCGTTGCGAACGTGCGATTACGTCGATCATCGAGTACTGAGCGACCGCTCCGATGTGCCAAGTTCCTGATGGATAAGGCGGTGGGGTGTCGATGACAAAGAATTCTTTGCCGCTTTCAGGATTGAAGGCGTACCTTCGAGCATAGACCTGCGGGTCTTCTGCATGAGCTTCTTGGATTCGCTTTTCTAGGTCTATTGACCATCTTTTGTCGTTTAATGTCGGGGCTGGCATGTGCCTCACCTGGCCCCACACGCATCAGTGGTGCGGGTCCATTTAACGCTGACATGGTTCACCTTTCAAACCAACCGGTGGAGTTGACATGCAGAGGTACACCCGTGAGAAACGATGTGTGTTGACCAATTCGTAGGTAGGGCTTTCAAGGGGTTCTGCTTGCATTCAAGATGAGGGGGAAGGACGTGGACAGTACTGATGCTTCCAAAATCCCCCAAAAGAAACCAGACAGCCTTTCCAAGCGGGTTTCGGACTTGGCAGATTTCGGCCGGTCCCAACTCAAAACCAGCGCCGTAGATTTGAGTGCTCGCGTCAAGGAATTCAAACCCAAGGAAGCACTCGATGCAGTTCTTGATGCGCCCGATCGTTTCAAACGAGAATGGCAAAAAAACGGAGCAACGGGGGCAATTACAAGATTTCCGCGAACTACAGTTGCTATTTTCCTTATGATGACGGCATTCTTCGTCACTCAGTCTGGTTTCCTCGACAACACCCGATTCGACGATAATCTCGACGAACCAGCACTCAATGTGAATGGTGATTTGGAAGTCTATTTGCCAGACGGATCTAAAATCGCTGAACTCCTCGGTAAGGTCGAGGAAGATTGGACGACAAATGTGATGGTCATTTACATCGAAAGCGATGAACGGAACATCACCGATTTACGCATGCTTCAGGAGATAAGTTATGTTGAAAACACGCTCAATCCTGAACTTTCGGACCCAAATGACGATGTCATTTACATTCTTTCAATCTCGACTGTTTTGAAGGAAGTCAATTCCAGCGCACCTCGTGTTCGTAAAGCGTTCATTGACCAAATTGGTCAATTGGGATGCGGCGTCCAGCAGGAAGACTGCACTTCTGCTGCCCTGACGGATGGGCTCAACAGCGTTCTCGACGACACAACTTCTGATTTTGAAGGTGGTTATGAAATACCTTCACAGACAACAATTGATTTAATCATCGGGGAAATGTACGAAGAAGACGGTACACCAACGCCTGGTCTTGACAAATTGGCCCGTGACATTGATGGGGCAAATGGACCTGATGGAAGGCTCGATCGCGCTATTATGGCCATCGCTGTCAGCGAAGAGAAGACGACAAAAGAAATCATCAAGAACACAAAAGAAACCCTCGAAAGGATCGCTAGCACGCCACGTCCTTGCGAATTCAGCCCAGATGGCACAGCAGCGACCTCAGATATGTGCACTTGGCAAGGGGTTGAGGGAACCAACTCTCTCAACTTGACAATGGCCCTCACGGGTCCGGTCCCGATTACCAATTCGGTAACCGAATTGTCCTTCACCCTGTTCTGGGATATCTTCCCGATGGCTGTTGTGCTTGTAGCCATTGGTCTCTTCGTTTTCCACTCGGATTTGTTGCAAGCCGGGCTCACAGGGATCCGCCCAATTCAAGGAATGAAAGTGGTTATCATCTCAGGCCTCCCAACGCTCTGTGCAATTTTTTGGACGCTAGGAATCATTGGTTGGACGGATTATGAGGTGACGATGACAGTCATCATTGTAGGGCCGATCCTTCTCGCGTTGGGGGTCTCATATGGGCTGCACATTACGAATCGCTACGCCGAAGAAGCTGGCACAAAATCTGAGAAAATGAAAGCGTCACTGAGTTCAACAGGAAAGGCAGTTTTCTTATCAGCAGTCACGACTGTAATTGGGTTCATCTCTCTTGTTTTTACTCCAATGGCGCCGATCCAAACGGTGGGCATTGCACTTTCCGGTGGAATTGTTGTGGTCTATGTTTTGACGATGTTCATGGTGCCTAACCTCACGCTAATTCTTGATTTACGCAAACCAAAACACCCACCGCTCAGGGCGTTTGAAGTTCTTGTTGATATTCCAGTCAAGCGTAATGTTGGCGTTATCGCGGTCTTTGTGCTCCTCATTCTTTTCTCTGCCACCATAGGGCGGGTCAATGTCGAAGAGAACATCGACTTGCTAGGTATGGCTCCCGATGACCCCAATGATCCTGAAAACCCTGATTATGAAGCTGTCCGTAAGATGAAGGACTACAGCAGGGAATTCAGTTCCGGCCAAATCGGGATGATCCTTGTTGAAGCGAATATCTCTGGAGACACGCAAGACAACGATCAAACAAACGATGATCCCGCTGGAAATCTACAAGCGATTGATGAATTAGAGGGGCTTTTGAACACCGTCGACAATACAACCGCCGTATCGATTGTGTTTTTGATGAAATCAACTGGTATTGCCCCGACAATTGCATGCGTTGGCTGCAATGAAATCGTGCAAGCCGCACCGTTTATTCCGCAGGAGGTCAAAGACACTGCAGCCATTTTACTTGACAGCACAGTCACGCAAGACGCTTCCTTTTGGGACCTTCTAATGGCACCGGATGACTTTGGGTTGCCTGGTGGCTCTGATAGCGAAATTTTCCTTCTCAATGTGTTCTACGCTTCCATTACTGATGAGACGCGTGAAATTTTCATAAACAAGGATTTCAGTCGGAATTTGATTTATGTCGATATGCCATACCTACCAGTCGCAGCAACAAGCGAGATGGTTACTGATGTTGATGAATACACAAACAGTTTCGAAGGAACCAGCATGAATGACAAGGCAAATCCTCTCGCCGGTGTTGCCTCAACAGCCATTGAAGTGAACGAGATGATCGTTGGTTCACAATGGACCTCTCTTCTTTTCGCAGTTGTTCTCACATTGATCACGCTTGCAGTTGTGTTCCGTGACGTTCAATATTCGATATGGACGACTTCTCCCGTCATTGCTACAGTGGCTATGCAGTGGCTTGTCATGTGGCAACTTGATGTCCCGCTTTCCCTGGTTACGGTGATGATTGGATCAATCTTGGTTGGTGTAGGCGTTGACTTTTCGATCCACATTTCCAACCGTATACGCGAATTGGGTGGCGGCATCGATGCCATTCGAAGCGCAGCCATCGGGACAGGTATGTCCTTGTTTGAAGCCGCAGTGGTCACGACATTAGGTATGCTCACTGCTTATAATATTCCAATACCAGAGATTAAACCCTTCGTGACGGTAATTTTGATTTTGCTCTGGGTAGCAGCCGCAAGTGCGTTGATCCTCCTCCCCGCAATATTCGTCACCCTCGAAAAAGCAGGTTTGGGGGCAGTCGGTGGTCGCACAGGCATGGCTAAACGCCTCGGACTGGGCAGTCAAAAAGCAATGGATGTTGACGTCTTGGACGCAGCGCTGCTCGACGATGTGGTTGACGCTTGGTGAGCAACATCAAAGAAGCGCCACCTCATGGGTGACTCATGGTCAACCACTGGCTGATGAAATCCGAACCTGATGTTTATCCTTACGAACAACTGGAAACCGATGGTTCAACCCACTGGGACGGTGTAAGAAACTATCAAGCAAGAAACATGATGCGCGATGAAATGAAGGTCGGCGATCTTGTTTTGTATTATCATTCCAATTTCAAGCCTCCACATGTCGCAGGTGTTGCTCGAGTGTGCAAAGAGGGTTATCCTGACCACACATCATGGGATTCCAGCAGCAAGTATCACGATCCCAAATCAACCCCTGAGCACCCTCGGTGGTTTATGGTGGACTTGGAGCCAGTTTGCGCTCTGAAAACGACAGTCCCTCTCCAATCCGTAAGGGATAACCCTGCGTGTGAAAACATGCTTTTGATTCGCAGAGGCCAACGGCTTTCGATTCAACCGGTGGAAGTCAATGATTTTGATACAATTTTGGCCATGGGTGGATTGAGCCGTAGTGATTTGTAACTCAACCTTCATGAACAGACCCTTCAAGCGGTAAACGGTGAGCCAATGACGGAAGACCAGATTCCAGTTGCACCTCGAGCTGCCAACATCGAGTACGCCATACGCGATGTGGTTGTTCCTGCAACACAACTCGAAGCGCAAGGGCACACCATCCTGAAGTTGAACATTGGCGACCCAATTGCCTACCCTGGACTCCCCACACCCGAACACATGGTCGAAGCATATGTGCAAGCCCTCCGGGACGGTCACAACGGTTACTCTCCTTCATACGGCTTGCCAGCGCTCCGAGCTGCCATTGCTTCAGACGAACAGTCCAAAGGTTGGAATGCCCGTCCAGAGGACATTTACGTGTGCCACGGAGTGACCGAAGCGTTGCAAATTTTGTTTGCTTCAGTGCTGTGTGAAGGGGACATAGTTCTCGCACCCGGCCCCCATTATCCACCCTACATGGCTTACCCCCAGATGTACGGTGCCACCACCGTCGAATACCGCCTCAAGCCTGATGACGGTTGGCGCCTAGATCTTGAAGACATCAAATCCAAAATGGACGATTCTGTTCGACTTTTGGTCCTGATCAATCCGAACAACCCATGTGGAAGCGTTGCAACCCGACAAGAAATACTGGCTGTCTTGGACATTGCACGCTCCTATCCGAACTGCATGATTGTGGCTGATGAAATCTACGATGGGCTGGATTTTACAGGTGAACAAGTCAGCGTAGCACGTTGCTCCAACGACGTACCAGTGATCGCACTCAACGGTGTTTCCAAGGTCTACTATGCCCCTGGCTGGAGGATTGGTTACATGGCCATTCACGATCCAAAAGGTCGATTGACTCTTGTTCGAGACGGCATCGAAAGGATGCTCCGTTCCCGACTTTGCGCCTCGACACCTGCACAACTCGGCTACCTTGCTGGGCTTGAATCTGACCGTTCATGGATGGAAGGCTACGCTGCGAAAGTTATGAGCCAACGAGATGTGTGTGTTGAACGCATTCAATCGATCGAAGGCCTCGAAGTTCAGTCCTCTGGAGGTGCCTTCTACATGTTCGTCAAATTAACTGACCCAAAGTGGGCCGCAGATGACAAGCAATTTGTTCTCGACCTTCTACACGAGGAGCATGTTTTGGTGGTCCATGGAAGCGGTTTCTCCCCTGAACTCGGCCGTGGGCATTTCCGATTGGTCTACTTACCTGATGTAGATGTGCTAAACGATGCCTTTGACAGAATTGACCGGTTTTTAGCCCGCCATCGTTAATCTGGTCGCCGATGAGTTGATGTTTAATGTCCGTGACAGCCGAACATGCACGGGGTCTTTGATAGGATACGCCTTGCCCTACTGGGGTGCATGTTTTCGATTGTTTTATTGCCCCTTGCATCGGCATCAACGGTTTCTGATGTATCGGACTTCAAGTTGGAATATTTCTATCCTGCTGTCGTAGCTTTTGCAGTAGCAATACCTGTTTGGCGATGGTTTATTCCAAATCAACTCGCAAACCTGCAAGTGGCGTTCGAAATTGACGATAATTTGTACGAAGTTCACCGGATTACGAAGGACGTCGAAGACGCTCGTGCCTTGCTACAAGAAGGTGGAACTGCATTCGGTATTGGCCTGTATGTCATGGGCATGACCGGTGTTTTGTTGCTGATCACGGAACTGCTGTTCAACCCGGAAGTGTACTACCTTCCAAATCTCTTCTTGATTGGAGTTCTCGTCATCATACCGGTTTTCATTTCACCATGGGAAACCCTTAACGCACAACTTGTGGGTACTCGCAAAGGAAGTTCCGTGTCAAAAGTTTATGTCAAACTTGTGCGCCGGTTCATGACCCTCTTCATTCTCTTTGCCGCCACCTTTGCTGTTGTGTTTTACGGCAGCACTCAATCAACTGGTGCGGCTTTCATCCGACCCATTTGGGTTGCAGCAGCCTTGTTGACATTCATGGCCCCGACCATCTTCGCATATGGGCGCATCATGGGTGCGTCTTGGAACATGATCTTGATCAATAAATGGCGCACAGCCAATGGGCGACCAAACCCAATTGACCCAGACAAGCCAAAATTTGTCAATCGAATGTTCTCATTGATTCTGGTTTTGTTTTTGTTGACCATGCCGCTGACCGCTCTGAATGGAATCCTAACGGTTTACCATGTGCTGTTCAATGAGGTTTCTGAAGATAAGGCGTTTTTGATATTGAATTACGGTGGCGTCTTGGGTTACGCGGTGTTTGAGCGGGTTGACTTGATCGCTGCAATTTTGTTTGAATGGCAATTCATCAAGGAACTCCCCCAGTTTTTATCGCTTTACCTATCGCTCAATATCGCGATTGTTGGCCTCGCTTTCATCTTCGAACTCACACGGAACCTAGTCTTAGGTGGTCAATCGTTTGGTGGGTTATTTGGCGTGACGCTTGATTCCCCAAGGGAAATTCGTACGGAAGTCGAAGCGCAGTCAAGGCAACTTACATTCGCCTTCGCAGGGTTCTCCGGCTATACCGTGTTGCTGCTAATCTTGGTTTGTTACAAGGAATTCGGCGATCTCATGCCGTTGACGAGCGTGCTTGAAGCCGATCGATTTGGCTTTGATGAACGAGCGAGGTTGGAAGCCACATGGATGTTTATTGCTTTGGGTCAAGCTGTCTTTTTGTTTACTTGGGGGCTCTCCATTTTTCGGTTCCGAGCGCTTCGAAAGCTTCGGTTTGACTTGAACCCCGATGAACGAAGGGATGGTGCGGTACAATTCGCTGAAGGCGACTGGATGCGAACCCTTGTCGAGGAGGCAGCCATCTCCGAAGATTTGGATGCACTGATTGAATTCCAAAGGCGCTTGATTTCAGGGGACCCTTCCTTGGTACGCCATGAAAAAGCCCGTGCTCACATGTGGGAAATGGCTCTCCGTGGTCTTTGGCCCCGGGCGATTGAGGAAGCCAAAAAAGTACTTGCTCAAGCAGGTGGCGACGATGACGTTTGCAGAATGATCATCGCGGCCGGCCACATGGCTTCTCGACGTTTGGACGCAGCAAGAGAGGCACTTCACGGCCTCCAACAACCAGAAGGTTACGATGAACCAGAATTGCTGGCCTTTGTTTGTGAATGGCTTGATCCTTGGCAAGGGAAGGTGGAGGAAGATGATTTCTGGGATTGGGAAAACAACTCATGCATCGACCATTTGCAAATCCTCATGCGAATGCTACGTGGATGGCAACCATCCCCCACTGAACAAACCATTCACACTGACCGACTCACTCGTGTGGCGCAACTCTCCATGGTCAGCCTAATGCGGGCACAACGCCGTCACGATGAGGCGCTAGAATTATCGCTTCAACTGGTTCGGAGCGATCCACTGGGTGTTCGCCCACGCCTTGCAGTGGCTTTGTGCCTCGTGGACAAGGGGGACTGGCACAGCGCTCGGTCCATTCTTTCAGAACTCAAGGTCAGCGATGGTAATGACCCGAGGGTTCTTGCTCTTGGCGCCATTCTAGGGCAAACCGTCGATGAAGAAGAAATAGAAGTTTCACTTGCAGTCGGTGATGGAAAGAGCCTTCGAAAGTGGATCAATGAAGCGCCTGTCAATGCAGTTGCGGGCCTTGTGATAAAAGGGGGCATGGATGAAGCAATCAGCGCGAACGTCCTGATTGCTGCGCATGAAGCAACCCGACGTGGCATGCCACCAAGGTTTTCGTTTGGATTGATTCACATTGGATTTAATTACCTTGTTCTGGGGCCACTGTGGATTGTTTTAGGCATCTTGGCTTACGGGGAGCAAGGGGAGTTTGCAGGTGTTCTGGTTTTTGGTACCTTGCTTTTGCTGCACATCGCAACACGTCGGTTCTCAAGGCAGCAACGCAGGGTTATTCGTCATCGGGATCAAAAAGCGATGGTGGCTTATGCTCGACGGATGAAGCGGTTCAAGGTCAGCCCTGAACGAGGAAATATCCCCGTTGGCACACACATGCTCCTCTCTGGAATGCTTGTTACCATCAACGGAGTGGTGCTCGACCTCGGAATGCCGGGCTGGCTCAGTGAACGGTTGCCCAGCGACACCGACAAAGCGGTAAAGTCGAGGTTGAAGCGTCAGTCAAAGGGCATCTCAAAGGAAAAACCACCTCGTTTGCAGCCCTTGGGCGGTGGATGGTGGCTCAAGCGCCCTAAGGAAGAGGGCTCAGAAACACCTGCTCTGGAACGATTGATTGGTCAGGCTGCGTACAGAGGTCGCCAACAACAACTGAACAAAAAGAAATCCAAGAAAGGGCAAATGCCTGCAGCCTTAGCCACTTCCAATTCCAAACGCGTGACAAACATGGACCTTAATCAGAGGGGAATACCAACGAACACCAGAGTCTCAGAACGAGTCAAAACTCCACGGAAAACTTAGAATATAATTCTAGGAAGCAAAACAAACGGTCCAAATGTGCGCCCGAGTGGCTCGGTAACAGATGATGACGTTGATTTCAGTTGAAACACAAGGGATGGTGACGCCATCAATGAGTTCAAAGACCGAACGATGAATGGCCGAAGCATGACCAACAAGCGTGGTGCATGGACACCGGAATCATCCACATTGACAAAGGCTCAATCTGTAATGGATGCTGCTGCACAAAGTGGCAGTCTCTATCGCCATGGGCTTGGTATGATCGCTTCAGAAAACATCATTTCGCCCATGGTTCAGAAAATCATAGCCAGCGATCTGCACGGACGCTATGCAGAAGGAATGCCGGGTAAACGTTACTATCAAGGCTGCGATGATTTTGATACAATCGAAAGCATTGGGATTGATCTGGCTCGGTCTGTCTTCAACGCTCCGTTCGCCAACATACAATCAACTTCTGGGACGGTTTCGAACATTGCCGCCCTCAAAGCTCTCGCTCAACCTGGCGATGACATAACGGCTGTTTCAACGGCTGATGGAGGTCACATATCCCATGCCCGAATGGGCGCAGTGGGTTTGCGAGATCTCAATTTGTCAACCTACCCCTGGAACGAAGAACGTATGGAACCGGACATCGACGGAGCATGCGAATTGATTCGTTCTGTAGAACCGAAGGTGGCCCTTATCGGTCAATCTGTGTTCCTGTTCCCCACCCCGTTGAAAGAAATTGCAGATGCTGCCCATGAAGTCGGTGCCAAAGTCATGTACGACGGAGCGCACGTGCTCGGCCTAATCGCAGGTGGCGTGTTTCAAGATCCACTGAGGGAAGGTGCCGACGTCATCACTGGTTCTTCTCACAAAACCTTCCCTGGTCCGCAAGGAGGTTTTTTGCTATCAAGCAGCGAAGACCCTGCCTTTCAAAAGCGGCTTAACAACGCTGTTTTCCCTGGCGTTTGTTCTTCCTATCACCTCCACCATGTTGCTGGGAAGGTAATCGCATTAGCAGAATTTGAAGAGTACGGAGAAGCCTATGCCAAAGACATCGTTCAAAATGCCAAGCATTTCGCATCCGCCCTTGCCGCAGAAGGTTTCGATGTGCTGGCTGAAAGCCGTGGCTACACCGCTTCCCACCAAGTCCTGACTCGCCACGGAGGCAAGGATTCAGGGGCGGGAGCAAAAGCGGCTCGTTTGCTTGAAGACGCTGGCATTATCACGAACATGAACATGCTTCCCGGCGACACCAAAGCACTCACTCCTTCCGGTTTGCGTCTTGGCGTACAAGAACTCACGCGTGTCGGAATGGGTCCCGGTGAAATGGAAGAAGTTGCCAGACTTTATGCACGCGTTCTCATTCACGGCGAAGATCCTTCGTCGGTGAAAAACGATGTTGCAGATTTGAAATCCAACCACCAAGTCATTCGCTACTGTTTCAACGAAGAAAACCAAAGTGGTTACCCTCTTTGAGTGGATTCTATGGACCGCACCGAAAGCACTGAACACCACGAGAACACAGTATTGAATGAATTGCGAACAGAATTCAGCTGCACCCATGGGACCATTGTTGATGGTGCGGTGCGACAATGGATTTTGTGGAACACCACCGACCTCTATGCCTGGTGGCATTCCTTTGAAGATCAGTGCCAAACCCCACTAGGTCGCAAATTAATGAACGCCTGCGCTGATCAAGAGGAATACATGCTAAAAACCGATAACCTGCTCCCAAAAGGTTGGTTTCGCAGAGCGAAGCGTCAACAAGATCATATTGACCATCGTTGGAAAAAATACGGCTGGGGACACTATTCAGTCGCCCAACAAACCGCACAATCCCTTGTGTTTGCACCAATAGTTTCCGGCATCGCTTTGGCAACGAACGAAATCCTGCTTGACCGTCGTCAAAAAATTGAATGGCATCAACTCAGCCAAAACACCATTCGATTCGAACTTAAACCAGATGCTAATGTTCTGCCTACAGCACCACCCCCGCCAAGCCTAGCATGGAGCAGACCTGCAGAGGTTGGATTCTCTACGCCCCCGATTTTTGATGAGTTGGCTCATGAAGGGACGGGCCTCTCCATTGGTGGTGAAACGGTTTGCCTCTTGCCGGCAGATGCGTTCAGTCGACTGTTCCACACCTGCAGGGCGTATCCTAATTCAGTGTCCCAGGAACGGAACGACGCTTGGCAAACACCAGGCATGGGTGATGGAGAACGTTCTGTTTTGCTGATGATTGTTGCTTCAATGGCTTCGCTGGTGAACAACGGCGAGCGGCCCATTTACATCGAAAGCCAAGCAAGTTGGGACCCACTGATTCAACATTACCTCGCAGCGAACGGGTGGGGCCAACCATCTTCCGTCGAGGCTTTGGGATCAAAGTACGGTGTCCTCTTCACTTTGCGAGCGGCTTCAACATTTCCATTTCTCGTTGGATGGCTTGTTGCTATGTGGGAGCGAGGTCATGGAAAAGCCTCCAAATTTACGCTAGTTTCCGGAGAAGATTGTTGGCGCTTAGAAGTGGACTCAAGGCTTGCTTACAACTAAGGTCCTGTGAGGCTGTTTGGCCTGTTGCCAACGAACGAAATCCGCCCATCTATGGTTAAGGACTATAACCACTGCATGGAGTCGGGAAACTTGCACAGATGTGCATGGTGTTCCTTATGTCGCTCAATCACAACCAAATGGCCTACGCTGCTATTGTTTCAACCTTGATTTTTGGCTCCATTTTCGTCGGCCTTTCCGGCTACTTCCAAACCAGCGAAGGCTTGGGTGGATTCGAGAGCGCAGCCGATGACGATTTGAGAGGCGGAGGCACCACCCTCGGAATCGCCACTGACACCGACGGCGACGGCTTATCTGATGTGTTGGAAAACACCCAATACGGTACCGATCCGGAAGATCCGGACACCGATAAAGATGGAATGAGTGATGGTTGGGAAGTCGATCACAATCTTAATCCGCTGGATAATGGCGAATCTGAAGACTTGCTTCAAGACCCTGGCGAAGCAGATACTGATGACGCCAATATT
>Ga0257106_1001191_pt1 | contig 13391 bp, 12 predicted proteins | sample LP_taG_3_FD_190177 | JGI IMG/M metagenome (GOLD analysis project Ga0257106, IMG submission 190177) | Marine microbial communities from Northeast Subartic Pacific Ocean, Canada - LP_J_2011_P26_10m | ecosystem: Environmental > Aquatic > Marine > Oceanic | place: Canada: Northeast Subartic Pacific...
CTCCCATGCAGAATCACCTTCGGCGTGCGCATCGACAACGACACCAAGCGCAAGTGCCCGACGACCGTGAGACTCGCGTACCAACCCATCGCGCTCTACCTCCCAGTCGACTTTGACGATGCGTACGATTCCATCGCACGCGACTGCGCCAGCGCCGGGGTCCACCTGACACGGGGCCTGGACGCCGGATGCACCCACCTCCTCGTCCCCGACCCGACCGACGCAACGAACGGCGTCCCGCAACCGTTCTCCCCTGAGCTGGCGCAGAGGTTCATACGCGGCGGTGTTAAGCCGGTGACGATGAAATACCTCGACGCTGTTCGAAGTCGGCGCGACCCGGCGGCTCCGATGCCCGATCCGGACTGCGACGCGTTCGCGGTGCCGCGGGATGTGGTGGAGTCAATGATGGGGGGTGCCGAGGTGGGTGCCGACGGGGGTGCCGATGACGACGACGACGACGCGACGACCGACGGCGAGGTGGTCGAGGATGATGAAGGCGAAGACGGATACGTGTCGGCTGAAGAATACCCACGGACCGGCGCCTTCAACGTTCGCGGTGACCGCGGGAACATGGGTGCCGGTCCGTGGGCGTCGGCGGGCGTGGCCGGGGTTAAGGTCTCCGCGGCGGCGGCGGCGAAGGCTGCGGCCGCGGAGGCTGCCCGCCGCGCCGCGAGGGACCACGAGCCGGGCGACGGCGAGGAAGCCGGCGTTTCCGACGAACCTCGATTCGTCGCGAACATCGACGACGAAAACGTCGTGCCGGTGGCGCCGATCGATTTCCACACGGAAGGTAAGGCGACCGTGGTGTTCGAGTCCATCCCGGACCCCGAAACCAGGGCGGCGAACCGGGCCACGGGCGGACCACGGGCTGACGATTCCCGGGTAAACTTCAAGCGATTCCGGAAGACGGTTCACGGCCCGGACGCCGCCGCTCGTGAAGGCGGTAACCAAGGAAGGCGGGCTCGCGCGGGTGCCCCGAGCGCTAACCGCGGGCGCGGACCTATCATTCGGTACGCGGACGAGGTGTACGACGCGCTGCAGCAGTGGGAGGATGCTGACGTGGCGGCGATGCACGCGAGGCAGAGGCGGGACGCGGCGCGAGCCGAGGATATGTTCAACGAAAACGACGACGGCGGCGGCGCGAAGGGAAGGGCCAAGCCGAAGGCCAAGCCACGCGCGAAAGCCGCCAGGCGATAGGACACGGAGGCATAGACGGACACGGAGGCATAGACGGATATCTACGGAGAGACGACGAGACGCGAATTGAAGCTAGCACCATCCTTTGATACGACCGAGAAGTAGCGCTACGACCTACCTTTGAACTTGTTCACCGCGGCGGCGGTCACCGCCGCCGCCGCCACGTTCGGTCGCACCGCCGCCGCGATCGCCGCGGGCTGCGCCTCGACGGCCGTGGGTGTCCTCTGCGCCAAAACCTCCCGCTTGAGCGCGTCACGTTCCAACGTGGCTGCCGAGAGCTGCGCCTGGATCGCCTCCATCCTGTCCTTGCTCGCGACGGGTCTCGCGTGATTTTGAATCAGCGCCGGCGAGTTGGGCGCGACGTCAGCCATGATCTTCCTCGCGTCGTTCATCGCGCTGGACAGCGACGCCTTGTTGTTCGCGAAGAGCTGCGCCTGCTGCAGGACGCGCTGTTCGAGCTCCTTGGCGAGTCGCCAGGCGGCTTGCGCGTCTCGGCGGCTCGCCTCCATCTCTCGGGCGTGTTGGTTCCTCGCCTTCTCCTCGTCCGTCTGTTGCGTGGCGCGTATGGTGTTGACGGTGTTCTGCCACCGCAGCTTCTCGCTCTCGAACTGCCCGCGGAGCTTGACGTTGTCCATGCTCGCCTTGGCGAGCTCCTCTTTGCGTCGCTCGAGCTGTTCCTTGCTGACGGTGAGGTCGATCTCAACCTGCTGCGCGGACCTCTGCAACGCCGCGAGTTCAGCCTCGACCCTCCCAAGCCGACCTTCGCGCGCGAACAGGTCCGCCCTGAGCGCCTTGAGGTCCTTCGTGTGCTCCTCGTTCGTGGTGGTGACGCGTCGCATCTCCGCGAGGCGAGCCTGCAGGTCTCGCTGCAGCATGTCGCGTTCCTGCCGCACGACGTCCAGCTCCCCCTGCAGCGCCGTCACCTCCGACGCCTTGGCCCACTCCTGCCACTTGCGAAGCTTCGTCGCCTCCTCGATGGCGGCGGACGCTTTCGCGGACGCGGTGCCCACGCGCTCCCGCGACCTGTCCGCCTCGGCCATGTACCTCTGAACGTCGGAGAGCGCCACGGCGTGTTGCTGCCGGAGGTCTGAGAGCTGCGCCCGGAGCTTGCTCGCCTCGACCTCCCTCGCGTTACTCAGGTCCTTGAGCCTGCGCACTTCGTCGTCCAGGTCGTCCCTGTTCTTGGTCACGTCCCGGAGCTCCTCGCCTTGGCTCTTGACCTCCGAGCGCAGCCGCGTCTCCTCGGCGCGGACACCTTCCAGCTCACCCTCTAGGAATTCCAGCTGCTCGTTCGCCTCATCCCTCTCCTTGATTCGCTCCTCCTTCTCCGCCTTTTCCGCGTCGTACCCGGCGATGTTCACCGCGAGGTCCTCTTTCAGCCCCTCGATCTCCGCCGAGTTGGATTCCACCACGCCGTTGAGCTCGCTGATCTCCGCCTTGGCGCGCTTCAGCTCCTTGTCGAGCTTGTAAATCTGCGACTTGAGCGGCGGAATGGTGTTGGCCTGGGTGAAGCCCCAGTCGACGATGTCGGCGGCCTTGACCCGGACGCTCTCGTTGCACTCGACCACGCCCGGCCAATGCGGCGACGTGCTGTCGAGGATCTGGGAACGGTGGAGAGGTGTCGGGGGTTGGGTTAGGGGACGTGTCAGTCAGGTCGGGGGGTCCGAGGGATTCGGTCAACGCTTGTCGTCATGAGGGGCGCGGGGTGCTCACTCGTACCTTGAGCACGGCGAGCTTATCGTGGAGCCTCGTGGTGGCGGTGAGAAGCGCGGTCTTGAGACCGGGCCAGTCCACCTCCAGCCCCAGCTCCTTCTGGACCGCCTCCGCCATGGTCGTAGAGGCACACGCGTGGACGCGTAGCGCGTATGATGAGGTCGCAACCCGTGAAACGGCTCCAACGGAATTCCCAAAACACGATGTCTAATTCCAGTCAAATACACGAACTATTTACTCTGTACAGACCTGTAATTCCTAATAGCTAACTATAACTCGTCTCTATTTCTCAGTACGTTTTGTATGCTGCCGAAAGATCCCCGTTGGTGATTTTTTATCCAGCGCGCCAGTTTGGATCTGCCAGTCGTCTCGGCACCAGGTGGCGCCATGGCGCACGTTCTCGGCTCGTTCGCCCACACCGCGCCCCGCGTCCAGCTCAGGGACAACGGCGGTCTTCGTGATGCGCTAAAAAAATCGCGACGCGCCCCGCCCAAGGTCTCCAACGCGACTATAACGCGAGCGATCAAGAACCCGTTCGCCAGGTTTGGTTTATTTTTATTTTCGTACGGGCAATTAGACAGACTGACATCATGTTTTGTTCGCCAGGGACACCGAGCAGGCCAAGAAGGGCGCCGACGCGGTGGGCGACGGCGTCAAGAAGGCGGCCGACGACACCGCCGCGGGTGCCAAGGGATGGTGGGATAAGGAGGTCATGGGCGCCAAGAAGGCGATGGATCGCAAGGCGGGCCAAACCCCGGGAAAGGACGTCTACGCCGACGTACGATGCACGCTGGAAGAGTCGGTGCTGGGCGGACAGTCTCAAGTCACGTACCCTCGGCGACTGATCTGTCCAACCTGCGACGGTAAAGGGCGGCTGCCGCAGACGTTCATCGACTGCGACACGTGCGAGAACAACTGTGGCTTGATCACGAAGGACTGCTCCGCGACGGTGACCATCCCGCCCGGCGTTACCAGCGGCGCCACGCTGCGGCTGAAAGGCGAGGGCGATCAGGGCACGCCGAGCGACGGCGATCTCTACGTCAAGGTGGCCGCGGAGTCCGTGAACAAAGGCGGGGTCATCCGCAGGCAGGGCGCGGACCTGTACACGGACGTCGTGGTACGCTTCCCCAAGCGCGGCGAGGATACCGCCGTGCGGGTGCGCACGGTGGAAGGGGACTGGGGTAACCTCAAGGTGTCCGCCGACGCGAAAGTCGGATCGGCGCTGCGCATAGCGGGGCGGGGGGCGCCGACGAAAGCCGGCGGCGACGACCGGGGCGACCATTTCTTCGTCATCACCAAGGTGGCGTTCGACGAGGACGTCATCAAGAGCGTGGATGAGGGCGACGGGAACTAGCCAGGTGTCTGTTGACTTACACGCTCACATCCTCTCACAACGCATCCGACGAGGGCGCCCGTCTGGCGACAGATACAGTAAGCACTCTGCTGAGTCAGATATTTTCTAAAGTTACTCCCGAGGGACGATCGACGGGCGTGCCACCGCCGGCGCGTCAGTTCTTGGCATCCTTCTTCTTTTCGATTCCCGCCGCTTTGGCGTAGTGGTCGGTCACCTGGTCGATGTCGCAGCCGAACTGGGCGTAGCACGCCTCGAGGCGGTCCCCGTCCAGGCCGTCGCACTCCTTGATGGCGTCCCGAATTTCAGCGTAGTCGCAGAACCCTTTGTACCCACCCCCGCCGGTGGTGAACTTCGTCTTGAGCTCCTCGTGGATCTCGCCCGACTTTTTGCCGTGCACGCGGACGGACGATGAACGGGAGAGCTTAGCCTGGCGGCGGGCCACGCGGGGCGCGGCCGTAGGGCGGAGGGTGACGGCGAGGACGGTGGCGGGCATTTTGCGCGCGTGATTGTTGTGTCACGGTTGGCGAATCTTCAATCGATAGAATCGAGCAGTCGAGCAGTCGATTCTCTCCCGGGCTTTTCGGACACGTCATTTCATTTCGAACTCGCACTCTCGGCACCCGACTCTCTCCCGATGATGCGCCGATACCTCGTGGCGACCCTTGCGCTCGCCGCGGTCGCATCCGCGGCGGCGGGCAGCGTCTTCGCGGGCGACGATACGGACCAAACCCTGCGTCGCATGGGCGAGGGCGCGACTCGTCTCACGGCACGAATCGTGGAGAAGCCCCTCAATCTGAAGAGCCTCCTCGCCTCATCTCCCGGCGAGCCCACCCCGTTCGAGCACTCGTCCGGGTACTTCAAGCTCAACCGGACCAAGTCCGCGGAAATGTTCTACTTTTACTTCAAGTCCAGATCCACCACGCCGTCGAAGGACCCGGTGGTGCTCTGGATGACGGGCGGACCCGGATGCTCCAGCGAACTCGCAGTCTTTTACGAGAACGGCCCGTACCGTATCACCCCCGAACTCAAGCTCGCCGTCACGCAGCACGGCTGGGACACCGTCAGCAACCTCGTGTACGTCGACCAGCCCATCAACACCGGCTTTTCATACAGCGACGACCCATCAGACGCGGTCCACGACGAGGCCAAGGTGGCGGACGACATGATCCAATTCCTCGCCGAGTTTGTCCAGGCGCATCCGGAACTTGAGGGCAACGACTTCTACATCACGGGCGAGTCCTACGCGGGCCACTACGTACCGGCGGTTGCCTACAAGGTGTTCCGCGCCTCGCAGTCCGGCGAGTTCACCGGCTTGAAGCTCAAAGGCTTGGCCGTCGGCAACGGCCTGACCAAGCCGGAGATTCAATACGGAGCCTACGCGGACTACGCTCTGGGACAGGACATGGTGGGCCCGATGGCGGCGAGCGCGGCGAGGACCGTGTACCCCGCGTGCAAGGCTGCGATCAAGCGGTGCGGCGGCGGCGTGGACCCGGACGGGCCGAGCCCCGAACCAGACGCCAAGAAGGCGGCGTGCATGACAGCCGTGGCAATCTGCCAGACGATCCCGAGCGGCCTCATGGCCGTCGCCGGTGCGTTCATTTCAACTCTTACATCTCGTAAGGGCGATGAACACTTAACTCTTAGACTGACGGCTCCACCTTTGTTCATCTCTTATTACAGGGAACTTGAACATCTACGACGTTCACAAGAAGTGCGTCGGGTCGCTGTGTTACGACTTTTCGCTCGCTCAGAAGTTTCTCAACGACCCGGGCGTTCGTTCCTCCCTCGGCGTCGGCGACCGAAAGTGGGAGATGTGCAGCGGTAAGGTGCACGAGGACATGATGGCTGATTGGATGCGTAACCTGGAGCCCACCATTCCGCCCATGCTGGAAGGCGGCCTTCGCGTGATGATCTACGCCGGGGAGAACGATTTCATCTGCAACTGGCTGGGCAACCACCGGTGGGTGAAGGCGATGGAGTGGAGCGGTCGTGCGGCCTTCAACGCCGCGATGCCTCAACCGTTCGTCGTGGACGGAACCACCGCCGGCGACGTCACCGAACTTGAAGGCTCGCTCTCGTTTGTCAAGGTTTCGGAGAGCGGTCACATGGTACCGATGGATCAGCCGCGGAACGCGGTGGAGATGCTCCGAAGGTTCATCAACGGCGAGGCCATCGCCGGCGGGGAGTGGAAGCCCCCTGCCGCGGCGGCGATCGATCGGAAGGTGGACGCGGTGCGTGTGGTGGGTTCGCGCGCCGGCCCCCGCCGCGCGATGCCCACCGCCGCGTGAGAACGAATGAACGACTGAACGACGACGAGTGACATTTTTTTGTGAACAACAACAACGACATACTCTCTCAATCCTCGAGCTTCGCCGCGGCCATCGCGTCCGCCGCCTCCTCCACCTCCCCCGAGTCACCCTGCGCCTTGGCGATTAGATCCTTGATGAGTTTCTTTACGCTCTTGTGCGCCACCTTGTACGGAGTCTCGCCGTCGTTGTCCTTGATCGTGAGATCCGCCCCCGCCGCCGCGAGCGCCTCGACGCACTCCTTCTCCCCCTGGCACGACGCGTAGTGCACCGGCGTGTCCCCGTCTTTGCACACCGCGTTCACGTCGAGGCCCTTCTCCACGAGCGTGTTCAGCATGGCCAGCTCGCCGCTGAACGCCGCCTGGTGCAGCGGCGTCCACCCGTTCTTGTTCGTCTCCTTGATGCACTCGGGGTTCTGTCCGAGGCACGCCGCGAACTCCTCCGCGTCGCCGTCCTCGATGCTGCCGAATATCGGCGTCTGGGTGCTCATCTTAGGCTTGGGCTTGCGCTTCTTCGGGGCTGCTTTGTAGCCCGGCATGGTGTTCTTCCGCGTCAGTTGGTGTGGAGAGCGGCGTGAAGTGTGGTGGCGTGTCGGCGGTGTGAGTCGGCGGAGTCCGCTGAAACTCCGAAACGATTTGCTCATATGAAGAAATTAGAAATGAGCGAATAGCGGCAGCTTCAAGGACAAACGTATGTTGCACGTGAATCAAATTTGGAGCTAATTCGGTGGATTGAACTTTCCGGTGAGAACTTTATCCAAACCCGATGATGACGTCTCCTCGCCGCGCCACTCACTCCCGAAGACGCATCGCACACGATGTCCTCCGTCGTCTGCCTTCGCACCCCCGCCCTCGCGCTCCCCGCGCGTGCCGTCCGCGGCGTGCGCACCTCCCGCGCCGCGGCGGTGACCCCTGTACTCGCGGTCGCCCGCCCCGCCGGCGTGAAGGCCTCCACGAACAAGGGCGATGCCGATCGCACCGCGCTCGAGGTGTCCGCGGTGCCGGCCACCTCCGCGCTCGCCGCGCTCACCTTCTTCGCGATGCCCGAGGCTGCGCAGGCGGCGGTCGACCCACTCGCGTCCGCGTTCGCCGCCTACGGCCACTACCTCGGCCTCGTGCTCGTCGTCGCCACGCTGACTACTGAGAAGTGGCTCATCAAGCCGGAGATGACCGAGGACGAGGCGCAGAAGCTCGTCATCGCCGACTCCGTCTACGGCATCGCGGGCGTCTTAGTGCTGTACACCGGGTACCTCCGCGTCACCCAGTACGGCAAGGGCTGGGACTTCTACGCCCACGAGCCCATCTTCTGGGTCAAGATGGGCCTCTTCGCCGTCATGGGCAGCTCCTCCCTCTTCAACACCATCAAGATCGTCCAGATGGCGGCGAAGAAGGCCCAGGGCGAGGAAAACTCATCGCTCATCGGTGAGAAGCTCAGCGCGAGGATGCAGAAGATCGTCAACGGCGAGTTACTCGCCATCGGATCCATCCCGCTCGCCGCGGCCACCATGGCGCGAGGTATCGGCTACGGCGACGGAGCCTTCCCGTGGCAGGCGGGAGCCGGCGGAGTCGCGCTGGTGTCCACAGCCCTCACCGTCAAGTACGTCAAGGAGGCGCTCACCTGGGAGGACGAGAAGGTGGCCGAGAAGGTCGAGGCGTGAACGAGGCGTGAAGGAGAGAGAGAGAGTTGTCTGAATGTTAGCTAGCCCGCCGCCGATGTGCGAATTAATTTAAACGAGAATTAATTTATCCGGTGACTCACCGGAAGAGCGCGGAGGGTTTCCCACCCTTCTTCTTGGACTTTTTCAGCACCGCGCGCACCCCGTCCTCGCCCCTCGCCCTCGCGCGTTTCGCCTCCTTCTCCAGCGCCGCCTCCTCCTCCGCCGCGCGCCTCGATCTCTCCGCCGCGTCCCGAGCGGCTCTCCCGTCTATTCCAATTTTCCTTTCGTCTCGGACAAAGACGGCGACGAAGAAGCCCTCCATGTCATCCTCGAACTGGTCCGCGCGGATGAGGCACTCGGCACCCGCGACGGCACCCTCCACCCCACGCCTCGGCCACCCCGGCATGGCCCCGTGCAGTTTCCACCCCAGCTCCGTCGCCCGGGGAAGCGCGCGTTTAACCACTCCTTCGTTCTCAACTTCGTGGACGCTGCACGTGCTGTAGCTGAGCCGCTCCGCCGCCGGGAACGTGAGCGCGTGGAGCAAACACTTGAGCTGGAACTCCGCCAACGCGTCCACGCGCGCGTCCGGACGCAGGTGGTGCCCGTGCACAGCTGTGTCGGCACCCCCGTCGGCACCCATATCGCCGACCACCTCGCCCCGCGCGGCGGCTATGAGGTAGTCCCCGCGCGTCCCCGCCGTGCCGCTGCCCGAACACGACGGATCCAACAGCACCGCCCTCACTCCCGCGTACGTCGGGTCGTGCGGGTCCAGTTTCAAGAAATCCGCGCACTTCGCCTCGACGATCGCGCTGGACCCGGTGCACTCCGCGTTGGCCCTCAGGCGCTTGAGTCGAACTCGATCGGCGTCGAAGGCTCTGACTTTTCCGCTTTTTCCGACGAGCGCCGCGAGGTGCGTCGTCTTGTTCCCCGGCGCCGCGCAGCAGTCCATGACCTCCCACCCAACACGCGGCTCGAGCGCCGCCGCGGGCAGGCAGCTCGCCTTGCCCTGCAGGACAATCTCGCCGTCACGGACCATCGGGTGGTCGTGGAGGTCGGTGCCCGGTTTGAAGACTAATAAGTCACAGACGTGCGGGTCCCGTCGCGGCACGTAGCTCGCCAACCTGCGCGCCGCCTCGTCGGTGGACAGCTTGAGAGTGTTGACGCGTACGTGGCGGCTGTGCGCGGGGACCGCCGCCAGGGCCGACCCGCCGGGTTGCGACAGTAAATACCCCTCCGCGTCCTTGGCGCCGTTCTCCTTCAAGATGGATCTCAGCGCCGTGCGCAGTGCCTTGTCCGCGCGGAGCATCGCCCGTTCCTCCCATGGCTGCTGCGTCGATTGACCGCTTCTCTTCTTCCCGGTGTTCGAGCCCGCGTGTTGGTGTTCTTCCTCGATCCCCGCGCCGAAGAGAAGCTCGTACGCGAGCACGAGCGCCAGCGACCTGGGCACCCTGGGCTCGCTGGCCTCCATCGAGGCGCCGAGTCTCGCGTAGAATCCGTCGGCGGCGGCGGCGTCATGCCCATCGGCCCCGTCGGCGTCATCCCCGCCGTTCCTCCGTTCGAAGTCCGGCGCGATGGCCACCCCCGCGCGCTCCAGCGCGAGCCTGGTGATGGGCACGTGCTTCAGAGTCTCGCACACCAGCGCGTGCGTCGGCCGCTTCAGCCGCACGTCGTCGCGGAGGGTGAGCGTCTTGATGGAGGCGCCCCCTCTCTGGCTGCCGTCCGCCCCGAGCAGCTTGGCGACGATGAGCGCGGAGTCGAGCCACGCGAGGCGAAGCCGCGACTGGGGTATCGACCGTTTACCCATCTCCTTCGGCAGATGCCGTCGACCGAACCCTACCCCTCCGCGTTGGGTACCGCACCACCGCCCCGCCGTGTGCTGTGATGACGAAAGTTGTGAAAGACGGAGGAGGTGCCGAGTCAGGTGGATTTCGGCCGTGCGCCCGGTGCGAGATATCATAGGCCCGACGAGAAATCGAAGAAACCGGTCTAACTAAATGCCCATACAAGACCGGCCGTTTTATTCCAAAATTCTCCCGACCCTTCTCCGTTTGGCGCCTTTTCGTAACGAAAAGGCACACCGAAAAGGCGTTCACACGTTTAGATCTCAAAGACCCGAAGTTTTACGTCGCATCGCACCAACGCACCGCACACCGGACCCGTATCCAGACCAAAAACGTCGCGATGAAGACCCCCACACATCCCCTCGATGACCTCACCGCCGCCGAGATGACCGCCGCCGCGTCCACCGTCAAATCTGACCTGCTCTCCACGTCCGAAGACGTCGACGAATCACACGAGATTCGCTTCTCTTACGTCACACTGGCGGAACCACCCAAGGCTGCGATGAGAGCATACCTCGCCGGCGAAGGACCCGTCCCTGCACGCCAGGCGGAGGTCATCGCGACGATCGTGCCGAAGATGGACGCGTACGTATTCGTGGTCAACCTCGGCGAAGATGGCGCCTCGGTGGCGTCCAAGAGCGCAGTCCCGGAAGGATGCCAGCCACTGTTCTCCCCCGATGATTGCTTCCTCGCCGAGGAGATCGTCAAGGCGGACGACGCCGTCTGCGCCGAGCTCGCCGAGCGCTACGGCGTGGACCCGGCCGATTTCGACACTTGCCTCGTCTGCGACCCGTGGAGCGTGCACGTCGCCACCCCGGACTTCGAGCCCCTCAAGTGGCGGCCCGACGGACGAGCCGCCCGGCTCATCCAATGCTTCCTCTACTGGCGGAACGACGAGGCTGATAACCAATACGCCAAACCCGTCGACTTACTCCCGGTGGTGGACCTACACGCACGGAAGGTGATCAGCGTCAGCAAGCAGCCCGGTGCGACGCCTCCCAAGATCGGGTTCAAGACCAACGTCAACTACCACCGCGCGTCGCTGGAGACCAACGCGTACCTCCCGACCAAACACCGAACGCCGATGAAGCCGCTCGACGTCACGCAACCCGCGGGGCCCAACTTTGTGGTCACCGAAGGCCGCGTCGTCGACTGGGACAAGTGGTCGATGCGCCTGGGTTTCAACTACCGCGAGGGGCTCGTGATTCACGACGCGACGTTCGAGGGCAGGTCCGTCATGCGACGCGCCAGTCTCGTCGAGATGGCGGTGCCTTACGCGGATCCGAACCCTCCGTTTGAGCGCAAGTGCGCCTTCGACGTGGGCGACTACGGGCTGGGGTACTGCGCCGATTCGTTGGAGCTCGGGTGCGACTGCCTCGGCCACATCAAGTACTTCGACGCGGTGCTCTGCGACTCGAAAGGTACGCCGTACGTCACCAAGAAGGCGATCTGCATGCACGAGGAAGACATGGGGGTGCTTTGGAAACACGTCGAGTACGTTTCTTTTTATTTTCGTTCGTATGGGCAATTAGAATGATGACGGCGTGTTTTGTGTGCAGGTACCGCAATGGGCACAACGAGGCGCGCCGCGCCCGCAGGCTCGTGGTCTCCTTCGTCGCCACCGTGGTGAACTACGAGTACCTCTTCTACTGGTACTTCAACCAGGACGGCAGCATGGAGTACGAGATCAAGCTCTCCGGGATGCTCTCCACCAATCTTCTCTCCGCGGGCGAAGAGGCGAGTTTCTTTTCATTTACGTATTGGCAATTAGAATGACGGCTTGTTTTGTCACAGGCTCCCAAACACGGCGTGTTGGTCGCGCCCGGCGTGAACGCCCAGGTGCACCAGCACATGTTCTGCGCCCGCCTCGACGTCGAGGTGGACGGTACTAACAACGTGGTCGATGAGGTGGACCTGGTCACCGGGTGCGTGGGTGCGGCGGAGGGTATCGGCGATCCCTTTGCCAACGCATTCGGCCCTGTCAAGGTGAGTTGATTTTAATATTTGTATTGGCAATTAGAGTGACGGCGTGTTTTGTGTACAGACCCGACTAGCCACCGAGGGCGGCGCGGTCCGCGTGTGCGACCAGACCAAGGCGAGAACCTGGAGGGTCTCCAACCCGTCCGTCATCAACCCCATCACGTCCCAGTCGGTCGGGTATAAGCTCGTGCCGTTCACGCGCGGCCCCGCGCAGCCCGTGCTGCTCACCGGCTCCGACTGCGCGGTGACCGCCAAGGGTGAATTCGCGACTAAGAATCTGTGGGTCACCCCGCACGCCGACGACGAGCGCTTCCCCGCCGGTGAGTTCACTCCCCAGGGCGAACCAGGCCAGGGGCTTCCCGCGTGGACCAAGGCGGATCGATTGCTGGGCGGTGAGGAAGGCGGGGACGTCGTGCTGTGGCACGCGTTCGGTGTCGCCCACGTCCCTCGACCGGAAGATTTTCCGTGCATGAACGTCGAGCACGTGGGTTTTTCATTCAAGCCTGACGGTTTCTTCCAGGGCAACCCCGGGATCGACCTGCCGCCCCCGGACATCGCGGGGAGCAAGGAGGAGCTCGCGGGTGCGTGCTGCCCCAGCGGCAACGGTCACGCGAACGGGCACTGATGAGAGCTATTCGAAGTAGTCCAGTGCTATGAAACATTTGTAAAAAGGCGTTTTTGTCCGTTTCCGAGAGCCGTTGAAAATCTCGCGCGAGGGAATCTCGAGGGTGCCGATGTCCGTCCACTCGGTACAGCGCGGGGGTCAGTGGGCGTAGCGGGCTTAGCGGGCTCCATCCACCATGGGGGACGACCCGTTCTACGTCAAGATGACGCACGAGTCCAACCGGCAGTACAACCGCCAGAACCCCTCGTTCGACTCGAGGCCGCCCGATTTCGGCCACCTCGCCTCGAACGCGAAGTGGCCCGAGGCGCAGCGATGGCACAGCGCCGGTCCGTCCAAGCCTCGTTCGGCCAAGGCGGCGCGTGGGAGCGGCGGCATCGAGAACGTGGACGCGTTCATCGCGCCGTTCGACCAGTCGCTCTCCCCGCACCTGCTCCTCGCCGCGCTCGACGACGACGCGGCCAAGGTGAAGGATCTCGTGTCGAGGGGCGCGTGGCCCGAATGCCGCGCGGATTCGGGCGCGACGCCGCTGATATGCGCCGCGGCGAAAGGGTCCATCGCCGCGGTCGAGGCGCTCCTCGAGGCGGGCGCCAATGTCGTGGCGACGGACAACGTGGGCGCCAACGCGGTGACCCTCGCGGCGTTCCACGGCCGCGGCGACATCGTCGACGCCATCCTAAACTCCCGGGAGGTGGCCGAGGAGGACGGCGCCGCGCTCGCG
>Ga0257106_1001192_pt1 | contig 13359 bp, 12 predicted proteins | sample LP_taG_3_FD_190177 | JGI IMG/M metagenome (GOLD analysis project Ga0257106, IMG submission 190177) | Marine microbial communities from Northeast Subartic Pacific Ocean, Canada - LP_J_2011_P26_10m | ecosystem: Environmental > Aquatic > Marine > Oceanic | place: Canada: Northeast Subartic Pacific...
GATTTTGATGTTTCTTGCTGTTTCTGGTGTCGCTTTATTCAGCCCGATCTGGGCGGATTGGCAAGTGACACTTGTGGCCATTGCGGTCAGTGCTTCGGTGTTTTCATGGCATGGGGTGACGCTTGCCGAAGCGGCACGGCTTGCGCCAGCTTCGATGCGGGGCGCGGTGACTGGCGGGGTATTATCCTTTGGGCAATGTGGTGGGCTTGTCTTGCCATTACTCTATTCATTAGTGCTGGGTGTAACTGAAAGCTATAAGCTTGGCTTTTTCATTTGTGCCTTGCCGGCGCTTTTCATCGGTTTGCTGTTGCTCTACTCGGCACGCCATCAGATGGCAATCATCCGCCGTTAACCCGAATAAAATAGAGACGCTATTCGGCATTAGCTGTTTTGATTTGTTTGGCGTTTGACGATATTGCTCTATTTATTGCTTAAGGGCTTTAGACATGGTTTCGCCCTTTGGTGGATATCGCCTCTTTTTTGAATTTTACGTGTGAAATATTTTGATGATTAGCAAACGCAAAACAACAACACCCCAAGGTCAGATGGCGGAAAAATCGGTCATTGGGACTGTTGTAAAGCTATGGCCCTATATCTGGCCACATGACAAGCCAAGCCTCAAACGTCTGGTGTTTGTTGCGGTGCTGCTGCTGATTGCTGCCAAATTAGTGACAGCCACGGTGCCGTTCTTTTTCAAATATGTTACTGACAGCCTTGCTGGCAATGAGCTTAATTTACCCTTTTTGCCGTTGTTTTTACTAACCCCCCTCATGCTCATTCTGGGTTTTGTTGCGGCGCGCATTCTGAGCATTGCCTTTAACCAGCTTCGCGATGCGTTATTTGCCCGTGTCAGCCAGTATGCTGTTCGCCAGCTTGCGCTTCGTGCTTTTAGCCATATGCATCAATTGTCATTGCGGTTTCATTTGCAGCGGCGAACCGGGGGCCTGTCGCGCGTGATCGAACGCGGCACCAAGGGCATCGAAAGTGTTGTTCGCTACACGGTCTTATCAACATTGCCGGTGATTTTTGAATTTGCTCTTTATACGGGGATTTTCTTTTATAATTTTGGTGCGGCCTATGTATTGGTGATTGCGATTACGGTCATTAGCTATAGCGTCTTCACAGTGAAAACTAGCAATTGGCGAACCATTATTCGCCGTGAAATGAACCGATCCGATACCGAGGCGAATACGCGCGCGGTTGATTCGTTGCTGAATTATGAAACGGTCAAATATTTCACCAATGAAAAAATCGAATTGGCACGGTTTGATCACGCAATTGCCCAATATGAAAAAGCCGGAATCAAATCATCGACGTCGCTTGGCTGGCTGAATTTTGGGCAAGCTGCAATTTTTGCGCTTGGCATGATGGCCTCACTGCTTTTGTCGGCAAATGCGGTTGTTCGTGGTGAACAGACGATTGGTGATTTTGTTCTGATTCATTTGTTTTTGATCCAGCTATCGCAGCCTCTTGCCTTTATTGGCGGCGTCTATCGTGAAATTCGGCAATCACTAACCGATATTGAGGTTCTGTTTGGTTTGCTGGAAACGCCTGCCGAAATTATTGACTCGTCGAATGCGCGTGATTTAACTGTGCCGTCAGGGTCAATCTGTTTTGACGATGTGCATTTTCATTATGCGGATGACCGACCAATTTTGCGCGGCATCAGCTTTGATGTACCAGCTGGAAAAACCGTTGCCATTGTTGGGCAATCGGGGGCTGGCAAATCGACCATTTCGCGATTGCTATGTCGGTTTTATGATGTCACCGCAGGCAGCATTTCTATTGATGGCCATGATATCCGGTCGGTTAAGGCGATAAGCCTTCGCGCGGCCATTGGCGTGGTGCCGCAAGATACGGTTCTGTTCAATGACACGATTGGCTATAACATTCATTATGGGCATTTGGATGCTGGCAAGGAAGCGGTCTGGAACGCGGCAGTGGGTGCCAAGATTGATGGCTTTATCCAGTCGCTGCCAAGCGGGCTTGAAACCGAAGTTGGCGAACGCGGGCTAAAGTTGTCTGGTGGTGAAAAACAGCGCGTTGCCATTGCAAGAGCCATTTTAAAAGCCCCACCTATTTTGATTTTGGACGAGGCCACTTCATCGCTTGATACAAAAACTGAACAGGATATCAATCAGGCATTGGACCTTGTTCTAAAAGACCGAACCGCCATTATCATTGCGCATCGCCTGTCAACAATCGTAACGGCTGATGAAATCATTGTTCTGGATAAGGGGCAGATTACCGAGCGTGGTACGCATCAGAATTTGCTGTTACAAAATGGTGTCTATCAGAAAATGTGGAATCGCCAGCAAGCCTTCCAAGAGATTGAACAGAAATTGAAAAGCCTTACCTAAAGCTCTGCCAAAAGCGCTGCCCAAGGTGATGAGAGGTGATGCGGCATCTTACTTGGGTTGGCGGTGTGGAAAATTGCATCAAAGATCGTTCTGGAATTTGTGGTATTAATTTCCTATTATGAAAGTGGGCACAAGGCTTATCCGCGCTGAATGGTCATTAAAGTTTTGTAAATTATCCTTAGATTGAAGGAACATATTTATGCTGGTTGTAATCTCGCCTGCCAAAAAATTGAACATGCAACCATCTGAAGATATTGTGCCAACCCAGCCTATCTTTGGCGACGAGGCCAATGAACTGGCCAATGTCATGCAAAATCTTAGCCTTGATAAGCTTCAATCCCTGATGGGGATCAGTAAAAATCTGGCAAAGTTGAATGCTGATCGATTTGCCCATTTCGGATCACAGGATAAAAAACCGGCTGCGCTTGCTTTTGCTGGTGATACTTATTTGGGGCTGGAGGCGGCAAGCCTTGAGCCAGATGAAATGGCATGGGCGCAAAATCATTTGCGGGTGTTGTCGGGTCTATATGGTGTGTTGCGACCACTTGATGCGATTGAGCCTTATCGTTTGGAAATGGGAAGCCAGCTTGCCACAAAGCGCGGCAAATCGCTTTATCACTATTGGGGGGTAGAAATCGCCAAGGCGCTTAGCGCGCAAGCGGCCACCACCAGCTCTGACCTACTGTTGAATTGCGCGTCGAAAGAATATTTTGGTGCGGTTGATCTTGCCAGTCTTGCCCTGCCTGTTGTGACCCCAGTATTTTTGGAACAGAAAAATGGCAAAGCAAAAATCGTCAGCTTTTATGCCAAAAAAGCGCGTGGTGCGATGGCGCGTTTTGTCGTTCAAAACAGATTGAAAGCCAAAGATGATCTAAAGGAATTTGGCGCTGGTGGCTATTGCTATCAACCCGATCAATCTGATGCCAATCAATTGGTCTTTATGCGCGACGCGGCAGCTTCATAGTGCGCAAACCCCTTGCATCGCCTTGGTGCTAATTGTTAGTTTGATGCGCCGCTAAAATCATTTTGCGGAAAACGCTGGCTGGAAGTGACAAGGGAGCAAGGTTTGAATAGGTGACCGAAATAGGCACCTTAAAGCCGCAAATATTAGGTAATAGGGACCGCATTTGTGCATCCTTGATCCATCGCTGTTGGGCAAATTCACAAGGTAAAAAGCCAACATATTTTCCACTAAGAATAAATTGTGCGACACCTTCCATATGATAGGCAGTGGCAGCGGCTGGCTCATTGAAAAATGAATCATATGGCGTTGCTACGGAATAGCCCCGCCTAACAAAAGCCTGCTGGCTGATGATGTCTTTGGTGATTAATTTGGGATCCATGTCAAATAGGGGATGAGCCGAGCTGCAATAAAGTTCTTGGCGTTCATGGAATATGGTTTCGGAATGAGTCGCTTCAGATGATGGCAGATTTGTCACGATCGCCAGATGCAGCAATCCGCGCGTCAACCAATTGTCAATTTGGTTTGGTGCGACAACTTGGATGATCAGATGAACATCTTGTGTTTGGGCGCGAAATTTGTCGATCGCCTCATAAAGCTTGCATGAAGAATTTGACGTTAGATTATCGACCATGCCGATTTTAATTTCGCCGGTCATCCGGCCTTGCAACTCGCCAAGCTCACTTCGAAATCCTTCAAGTGCGGTCAGAAATTTTGAAGCTGATTCGTAAACTAGCCTGCCTCGCTCGGTAAGAGCAAATCCGCTGCGTCCACGCCGGCATAATGTCAGCCCCAAACGGGCCTCCAAATTGCTCATATGCGTGCTGATCGTCGAACGGCTGATGCCAAGCTCGGCTTGGGCTTGGCTAAAGCCGCCACATTCCACAATGGTTCGGTAAACGCGTAAAAGCCGCAAATCAATATCGCTTAACGGGGGTAATGATCTGGTTGTCAATAGTTCGGCTTTCATCAATGTTAACTTCTATAAGTCAACATTTACACAACTGAAATTTATGGTCAATGATCATAGATGAGGCAATGAAACAACATATTTCATCAGCGAAGAAAGCTAACATGAGCGACACATCCATATCATTTGAACCTGTTTCAGGGGCAGTTTCGCCGCGTTTTGCCGGCGTTCCTACCTTTATGCGCCTGCCTAATATTGCATTGGGTCACTCAGATATTGCAAAGGTCGATATTGGGTTGGTTGGTGTGCCTTGGGACGCTGGCACAACAAATCGTCCCGGTGCCAGACACGGGCCAAGACAATTACGCGATCTTTCAACGATGATTCGGGCGGTTCACCCCTATACCGGGGTCAACCCGTTCAAGCTGGTCAATTGCGCCGATTTAGGCGATTGTCCGGTCAATCCAGCCGATATTCAAGATTGCCTGACACGGATCACCGATTTTTACGGTGAAATGCATGGCAAGAATATTGTTCCCCTGACTGGCGGCGGCGATCATCTTGTGTCACTTCCCATTTTGCGGGGGATCAAACGCAAAGACCCATTATCAATGATTCATATTGATGCGCATACTGACCTGTTTGACGAATATTTCGGCGGTTCAAAATTCACCCATGGCACGCCATTTCGCCGCGCCATTGAGGAGGGGCTTTTGGATCCGACGCGCGTTGTGCAAATTGGCATACGCGGCACCATGTATGATGGTGAAGATATTGAATGGGGAAGGCAGAATGGCGTTCACATCATTACCATAGATGAAGTCTACGAGACCGGGCTGGATGCTATCATGCATAAGGCGCGTGAAATCGTCGGTGATAGCCCCACCTATGTCAGTTTTGACATTGATGCGATTGATCCGTCCTATGCGCCAGGTACCGGAACGCCTGAAATTGGTGGATTCACCTCATATGAAGCCCAACGCATTGTCCGAAAGCTGGCGGGACTTAATTTAATTGGTGCAGATCTTGTCGAAGTGTCTCCACCTTTTGACCCAACAGGTGGAACAGGGTGGGTGGGGGCATCCATCATGTTTGAACTGCTATGCGTTCTCGCAACCGCAACTGAAAAGAGCGCATAAATTGGCTTCTCACCCCGATTATCAAACTGCAAATCTATGATTTTAATTTAAGGCCTAAAATTTATGCCGATTATTGAATTTCTGCTCAACATTGCCGGCGCAACTGTACTTTTACTGTTTGCAGTCAAGATGGTGCAGACAGGGGTTGAACAGGCCTATGGACCATCATTCCGGCGAGTTATGATGCGCTCCAGGGCAAAGATAGGCGCGACATTTTGTGGCGCTGTACTTGCCGTTATCATGCAGTCTTCAATGGCAGTTACGATCCTGGTTTCAGGGCTCTTGGGTTCATCTGTGCTTTCCTTTGAGTTAGGCCTGGCGGCCACACTTGGGGCTGATCTTGGCTCAGCGCTGGTGATACAGTTTCTTAGCCTCGACGTTCCCTGGCTAGCGCCGCTCCTGCTCGTAGTGGGGGGCATGATGCTCCTTAAATCTGAAACTCCACTCATAAGGCAAATCGGTCGGGTGATAATGGGGGTAGCGTTGATACTGATATCCCTAGGCCTCATCCGTACAAACGTATCACCACTCAGCAATAGCAGCTTCCTGCCAGATTTGGCTTCAATTCTTGAGCGTGATTTTTTAACTGCTTTTCTGCTGGGGACGCTCCTCGCCTTCCTGTTGCATTCTTCTGTTGCCGCCGTGCTGATGTTTGTAGCGCTCGTAGCAAGCGAGACCCTGCCGCTAATGGTAGGTGTCTCGTTAGTGCTTGGAGCTAATCTGGGCTCATCCCTTCTCCCAATCTGGATGACCCGCACGATGTCGCCTAAGGCACGTCAACTACCGTTAATGAACTTACTCATCCGAGGTGGCGCCGCGCTTACCATGGTGGTGATAGTTAACCGCACACCGTTGTTTGGGCTTTTACCAGAAATTCATATGGGGCAGCAGATTATACTTACTCACATCATATTTAACGCAATGTTGCTTGTAGCTATCCCATTTAGCGGGTTGATCGGAAGGTGTGCGACACGATTGTTGCCAGAACATCACGCGTCAAACGAGGATATACCAGCACATTATCGCTCTGTGCTTGATAAAAGCACTCTCGGCACCCCAGCACTAGCACTGGCATGTATTCAGCGTGAAATTCACCGCATGCTGCTACTTACGCAGGATATGATGCTCCCAATTATGAACCTGTTTGAAAGATATGATAAAAAACAAAATAAAAAAATCATCGCAAACAACAAGCGCCTCAATGATGCGTTTGACGGCATTCGCCATTATTCTGGCGAACTTTCACAGCAAATCACCTCAAACAGCCATCGCCGGCAGCTCCGGCACCTACTAGAATTCGCCATCGCCATTGAAGCCGCAGGAAATATCGTTGCCAAAACCCTGTCGCCACTAGCCCTAAGCCGTTCAAAAGAAGGTCTTCACTTTTCCACTGAAGGCCTTAGTGAGCTGCAAGGCATGCATGACCGCATCATTGCTAACATTTCACTCGCGAGCAACGTGCTTGTCTCACGTGATGTAGACATCGCACGCCAGCTAATAGAAGAAAAATCCGAATTCTCTCGCCGTCAGCGAAAGAGCCGGAAAAGCCATTTGAAGCGGCTTGCCGCTGGCCTCACTGAAAGTCTTGAAACAAGCGATTTGCACCTTGAAACCAGCCTTGCTTTCAAGGAATTCAATAGTCAGATCGCTACCATCGCCTACCCTATTCTCTCGCGCAAAGGAAAGCTCCTTAATTCGCGGTTAGTTGACAAAGATTAAAAGCGAGCCCGGACTCCTATTATATCATTTATTTTAATCGAGGCCGATGTGATCAGGCCTAATCGAGGTACTTCCCTCTTCGCCGGCGTCATCCGGGAACAGAAAAGGGTTCCAATCAATCTGGATGGGTGCCTTAGGCAAATAGATAGAAGCCAGCGAACCGTAGACTTTTCCGATCAACCCTTGGAACTTGGGTCAGGTGAGGTCGCGACGGTGAGCCAGCAGCCTTGCTAAGGCTGGGCTCAGAGCCTAAAAACAAACACGCGGAGGTTTTTAGCCTCTGAATTTCACCTTAGAAAAGAAGCCTAACCATGAGCCACGCCATAGTTTTTTCTACTTCGGAAAAGTATGTGTCCTGCAAAAGCACGCTTCGAAGCAAAAATAAAAACTTAGAAACAGCAAACTTTTGGTTAAAAAGATTTTTGCTCGAAGTCCAACCATTTTATCCGCAAGGTAATGCGCAGTGGCTTCATTATGGACTAGCCGCCGAAATTATATGTAAACCTCATGAAAGTTTCACAGTGAGCAAGGCTCTTAACACAGATTCCTTTCTCGCTTTAAGAACGAGAGCATCAGTGGAGAATATAGATGTAAATATTGTTGAGGTGCAGGAACGCCGAAAAAAACTTCTAATTGCTGATATGGATAGCACAATTATTACGTCTGAGTCTCTCGATCAATTAGCACACATGGCTGGAGTTGGGGGTGCCGTAGAGGCTATTACAGAGCGTTCCATTGCTGGCAAAATAGATTTTTCAGAGGCTCTTATTGATCGGGTAAAATTGCTTGCTGGCAAGCCTGTTGGACTTCTGGATGCACTGCTGGACCAGGTTGTTTTGAATGACGGTGCAGCAAGCCTTGTGCAAACCATGCGTGCAAACGACTCAAAATGCTATCTTGTTTCTGGCGGATTTGACTTTCTGCTCGGTCATGTTTCAAACCTTTGCGGTTTTCACGGCTATCATGGTAATCACATGGTGATAAATGAGAACGTCATCACGGGAAAAATATCGCACCCAATTCTTGATCGCAATGCAAAAGCAGAATATTTAATAGAGTATTGCAAACACTTGGGCATAGAAATTTCTGAAACAGCTTCAATTGGTGATGGCGCTAACGACCTTGAAATGCTTAGCCATTCTGGGATGGGGGTGGCTTTCAAGGGCCAAAGGCTTCTTCTCGACACAATACCACTTCAGCTAAACTACACTGACCTTCTTGGCCTACTTTATCTTCAAGGATATTTTGCAGAAGAGTTTGTTGTAACATGAACTGAACAAACGTCGCTATTCTTATTAGAATACGTTTGGTTTCTGCGTGTGCCTCAAAAGAGAAGTGCTATCAGTTCAGTGATGAATGTAACACAAAATTTTCTTGTGCCCTTGTTTCAATCGCTCCTGGCCGAAATTGCCGGACTACGCCGATAGCCGATCGTACAGAAATGCCAAGGTCAGCCAAAATTATCGCAGCAACAGTCCCGGAACGGCCCAACCCACCCATACAGTGGATTGCAATCGAACGTTCTGTTTTAATCGCCTCCAAAAGTTCTGGGCGAACCTTATTTAACCCATCTAACGTATTATTTTTCGGTATGTCCATATCGGCTATTGGAAGATGAACCCAATTAATTAATCTTTTTTTTGTCTCAGCCTCAAGTACCGCTTTACCGCAATAATCATCGAATTCACCATCCTCTACTAAAGAAAGAAAATGTGAACAACCTTCGTTCTCTAGTAGGTTGAACACCGATGACATCTCTTTTAACGAAAATGTATTAGCTGAGGTTCTACCCGGAAAAGCTGTTAGCAAAAGGCTGGCTTTGTGGCCTGGTATTTCAACCCTTGAGAGAGTCTGTTTCTTTTCTTCCAATTCTAGATACTTTTCCACGCCTGCGCTCTTTTCAGAAGAAACGTTGATACGATCGTGTGAATGCCGCGTACAAGAAATGAGATATAAACGATTAACATTGCCATAGCCGCTGCTCCAGCCACATCACCCTGCTCATCAAGATGTATGGACGAGACTGATGCCAATGTTGTGTCATACGAGTAAAGGAAAATAACACCGGAAACAGTCGTCATTGCATTACAAAAAAGGTAGATGAAAATATCAAACACTGTTGGTAGGCACACCGGCAGGGTCACTCGGAAAAACATTTTATAAATAGGAACTTTGAGTGAAAGTGAAACTGATTCAAACTCCGAGTCTAATTTCTTTATCGCTGTAATAGCCGATAAATGGGATACAGTATAAAAATGTACTATTGTGTTTATTACCAAGATTATCATCGTGGCATAAATGAAATTTAGAGGGTTGTCTTTCATGTTAAAAAAGAAAATATATGCGAGCCCAAGCACTATTCCAGGTATTGCCATCGGCATAAGTGCAATCATCTGAAGGACATCCCTCAGGCTTTTATCTGAGCGCATTTTCTCGATCAGGTAGCTACCAACAAAAATTATAACCGTTCCAAAAAACGCTGTCCAAAGTGACATACGAATAGAATTGTAGAACGAGTCCCAGCCAAGCCCTGCCACTTCAAAGTTATAATGCTTCAAGGTTAACGAAAGATCATATGGCCAAAACTTTACCAGAGCCCCAAACTGAGCCATGCCTAGCATTAAAAGAACTAATGCAGTAACAAGCAAACAATAGCAGAGGAGAAGGTTGTCACGCATTTTATGTGGCTTTGGCACATAAACAACTGCTCTAGAGGTCAATTGGGCCGCCTGCCTTTTTCGGAAAAATTGATCAAAAGCAAACGCAAGTAATGCCGGAACCAATAATACTATTGATATAACTGCCCCCATTTGAAAATTTTGCATTCCAACCACTTCACGATAAATGTCCGTGGCAAGCACGTTATAATTTCCTCCAATAACTTTAGGAACACCAAAGTCAGTGAAAACAAGGATAAAAACAACAAAGGTGGTGCTTATAATGCCGTACTTGGCTCCTGGTACAGTAACAGTAAAAAATGTCCTGAGTTTCGACGCCTTGAGTGCATCAGAAGCTTCATATAGGCGTGCATCCGATAACGACAAGGAGGTGGATAAAATCATAAGTGCATGTGGGAAAGTCCAATAAACTGAGGCCATTATGATGCCTATCGGGCCATAGATTGAGTTCCCAAAGAGCAACTCTTTAAACATACCTTGGTTACCAAACCAATAGACAAGGGCAATTGCGGCAAGGATAGACGGGCTTAGCAATGGGATCAAGGAGACCACTCTAAAGAATCCCTTGAATGGAATGCACGTGCATTGCAATGCAAATGCATACAAAAAACCCAGACAAACAACTATTACTGTTGATACAAAAGCAACAAAAAGACTGTGGAAAAAGGATTTGAACAGGGTCGGGTCTTTTAAGTAGACCGCAAAATTTTCAAGACCAATAAAAACACCATCCGCATTTTGCATGCTTTTGGACATTAACGCAAAGAGTGGTAAAACCAGAAAGCAAAAGAATAGAGCTAAATAAATGAAAACAAGCGCTCTGCCAATTTTATCTGATTTATCGGCTGCTAGCGATTTAGATTTAAGGCCCAGCATTTTACTTATCACATTCATAGACGTTTAAGTAAGTTGGCGACATTGTAAAACCTAAAACATCCCCAACAGCAGTGGATTTGTCAAAATCACCAATCATTGGTTTGTCGACTATCAAACGTTGATTTGGCATGATTGAGGTTTGCAGGTAAATTCTAAGGAATGAACCTAGAAATTCGACATCAACTACTGTTCCATCAAATATATTTTTACCGCTCTTCTCAGAAAGCTGAATGCATTCAGGCCGAGCAGCAACCAAAACTTTTGTGCCTTTTGAAAAACCATGGCCAATAAAATCTAACTGCTTGTTATCTATTTCTATGACGTTTTTGTTTAGGACTTTTCCTTCAATGAAATTAGTCATCCCAATAAAGTTGGCAACAAATGGGTTTCTTGAGTTGGCGTAGATATCTTCCGGCGTGCCGAATTGCATTATCTTTCCGCTGTCCATTACGAAAATTCGATCTGCGATAGCTAGAGCTTCCTCTTGATCGTGAGTTACCATAACTGTTGTCAAACCGAGCCTGCGATGAAAATTCTTTAATTCTTGTCGCAGATGAACCCGAACCTTGGCATCTAAAGCGGAGAGCGGCTCATCCAACAACAAAAGGTTTGGTGATGTAGCGATAGCACGCGCTAGAGCAATCCTTTGTTGTTCACCGCCAGACAGTTGGCTTGGGTATTTTCCGGTGTGGTCTGACAACCCAACGAGCGACAGTAATTCTTCCACTCGTTTAGTTACATCTTTTTTGTCCCAGCCAAGGTTTTCCAGGCCGTAGGAAATGTTTTGAAAACATGAAAGGTTTGGAAAAAGAGCATAAGACTGAAAAACAATACCAAAATCACGTTGAGAAGTGGGTAAACCTGAAATTATTTCTGAGTTTTGAATAATTGTCCCACTAGACTGCACTTCTAGACCAGCTATACAACGCAGTAACGTAGTTTTGCCACAACCTGACGGGCCGAGGAAACAGACAAACTCACCAGCGTTTATGTCTATGGAAACATTATCGAGCGCTAAAAATTCACCGAAGAATTTGCTTAGGTTTTTGGTTGATAGGTAAGAACTTGCATCTTCCATTACTTTTCTTGAACCTCTCAAGCGTGACATTAAAGAGTAAATAGCATCCAATCTGAGTCGCGGCAATTGGGCATCGTCAAGGAAATATTTGACGGCATAGCCTCTGCTTTAATCACTTACCATAAATTTCAGTTGTGTAAATGTTGACTTATAGAAGTTAACATTGATTAAAGCTAAACTATTAAAATCATACCGTCGCCCCATCAGCAATAATGATTGGCGGCCCCGGCGCTGAAAAGCATTTTGCCTGAAGAAATTAAAGCTTTTTCAAACGCATGATTTCATAATAGGTTGTTGAAATGAATGATGCTAATCTTGGCTGGTGCTTGGTTACAGCCGTCACATTCTGCAATGGTTCGGCTTTCATCAATGTTAACTTCTATAAGCCAACATTTACACACAGGTATTGAACAACCTAGGGTACCTAACAATTATTACGGGATAGGGAGAAATGGAAATGAAATTTAGTTATAGAAAATTAGCGGTGGGCATTTTTACATCGCTAATGCTTACTGGCGCCGCAAACGCAGGTGACCTTTTGGTTTACTCGAGCACTGATGCTGATAACCTTAAATATTACATGGATAATTTTCAAAAAGATAATCCTGACATCAATGTAAAAGTGGTTCGTGAGTCTACTGGCACAATGGCCGCAAAAATGATGGCAGAAAAAGACAACCCACAAGCCGATGTCCTTTTTGAAATGGCTGCTACCGTGGCTTTGAAGATGGAAAATCAAGGCATGTTCCACCCTTATACCCCAAAAGGAATGGATAAAATTGATCAGCGGTATGTTGATAACGAGGGAGAAGTGAATTGGGTTGGCAACTACGGATGGGCTGGTTGCATTTGCTGGAACACAATTGAAGCAAAAAAGCTCGGTTTACCAAAGCCAAAGAGCTGGGCAGACTTAACTAATCCTGTATATAAAGGACTGATTTCAATGCCAAATCCAAACTCATCTGGAACAGGGTTCCTGGATGTATCAAGTTGGATTCAGGTCATGGGTGAAGATGCGGCATGGACATATATGGACGCCCTTCACAAAAATGTTGGTATTTACACTCATTCAGGCTCAAAGCCCTGCAAACAATCTGGGTCCGGTGAATTTCCTATCGGTATCTCTTGGCCTGGCCGCGCCATCAAAATCATCAAAGCTGGCGCACCAATGGAAATGATTATTCCTGAGGAAGGAATTGGTTGGGAGATGCAGGTTGTAGCAATCATGAAAGGAACAAAAAACCTCAAGGACTCGAAGCGCCTTATTGATTGGACACTTGGCAGAGGGATGGAACTTTTTGGTGAGCGTCAATCAATTATCGCCGATACATCCAAAATTACACCAGATCCAAAGCTTCCAAATTTCTTCAAAGAGGTGAACGCTAAGTTGATTGACAACAAGTTTGCTTGGGCGGCTGCCAATAAAGATCGTATCGTTAAAGAATGGAAAACGCGTTACGACGGAAAAACAGAGCCAAAAAAATAGGACTACTCAACGTATACTGGTGTGCAAGAAAATTGCGCACCAGTTATCTTATGTTTTATGCTGGATAAAGAAAAACAATACCGAGGGCTAAAACCAGGATCAAAGCAATCTTATCTGTGGTCATCTTTTCTTTTAAGAACAGAACACTAAGT
>Ga0257106_1001194_pt1 | contig 13338 bp, 4 predicted proteins | sample LP_taG_3_FD_190177 | JGI IMG/M metagenome (GOLD analysis project Ga0257106, IMG submission 190177) | Marine microbial communities from Northeast Subartic Pacific Ocean, Canada - LP_J_2011_P26_10m | ecosystem: Environmental > Aquatic > Marine > Oceanic | place: Canada: Northeast Subartic Pacific...
AAATAATATCTTCAATTTTAGAAGGCTTTTTTAATTGGGTTTTGCTAAACTTAACACCTTCAGGTCTAGCTATTTTTTCTTTAACCTGCGGTGCGCCTCTTGTAATTTCTTTTTCTGTTATGCTTTCGGATAAATCTATAGTTCTATCAGTTAAATCCCCTTTAGTGTCGTAAACCGGTTGTTTTGGATTATTTACTATGTCATTAAACTCATTTTTAGCTATAACCTCTGCTAAAAACTTAGGCATTTTTCTTTTTAAAACATCTGGTCTTATACCCATTAAGTAATCAACTACTTGATCTACACTAGGATCTAGTGTTTTAAATAAATCATTACCAGCTTTTAAATTAACAGTAGATGGTATACGTCCTTCGTCAATAGCCTTTTGAGTTTGAGTAGGACTCATCCTTTTAATTTCTAACTCATAGAAAGGTGTCCAATTAGATCTTCTCATAACAGATGGATCTACTTTATTTAAAGCTATTAAATCTTCAGCAATACTTTCAATAAAAGCTTTTCTATTTTTGGTAGACAACAAACCGTCTTTAGTTCCACTTAGCTTGTCATATAATCTATTTCCTGTTGCTGTAGAAATATAATCAACAAAAGCTTTAAAAAACTTTTTAGGATCAGTCATAGCTGGTCTATCGCTTTTTCTTAAGAAATTAGTTACATCTCTTTTAACTAAGTTAAGTTCATTTTTAGTTAAATCTATTTTTTTAGCTATTTTAGATTGTTGAGGTTTGATTTTCTTTAACTTATCTCGAACAAGCATCATATCTGCATAATCCTCTGGACTTATTTCATCTGATACTAATGTTTCTCCTATAGTAACTCTACTTTCTTCACCACCAATTTTTTGGTCAGCAGAAACTGTAGAAGGTTTTTTACCTCTTTTAATTTGTATATCTCCAGCTGCTCTATTTATTAACGGTTGTCCACTAATATTTTTACCAGTTAACCACCCAAATAAACTATTTTTAGATGCGTCATATTCGGACTTAAATTTATCACTTATTTTTTCTTTAACTTCTTTAACAAAACCAGGATTAATATCTAAATAAGACTTACCAACTACATTACGTATAGAGGCATCTAAAGTTTCGCTTTGTTCTATCTCTTTTAAAGCAGCGAAAAACTCTTTAGCAGGTTTTTTTGAATAAACTATTTCGCCTTTTCCATCATAAACTACTTTGCCTTTTTCATTAAGTTTTGGTATGCCTTTAAACTCTTCTTTAGATTTAAATTTTCTATTTTCAGCCGGCCCAGTAAACTCATCAAATATTTCTTTTATTTCTTTATTTTCTTCTGTTTTAGAAAACTTAGTTTTAATATCTTCTTCTGTAATTTTTTTAGCTGCTTCTATTGTCTTTTTAGACAATTCTCCTTTACTTATTTCTTTTTGGTAGGTTTTAATAAAATCATAAACATCTTTACCAGTTTTAAATTTAATATTACCATAACCTTTTTTAGTAAATATAGGCGTTAAAAACTCTCCTATGTTTGTGAATATGTTTTCGTTAAATTTAATTTGTCTATTTCCAATTAAATCTGCAAAAGCCGTAAAATACTCCTCGTTATATTCTTCTTTCTTAAGTTCTTTAATTATATTACCTTCTTTGTCTCTTTCGTAACGATAGTTATCATCAATTCTTTTTTGTATCTTTTCTAATTGATCTTTAGGTAGCACAGATTTAAATTCATCAACAAGTTTGTTTAATTGACCAGGCTCTTGTATGTTATTTTTAATTATACCATGAAATAGCTCATGAGCTGGTACGTTTACATTTTTAACTTTTTCAGCAACAATTCTATTTATGAATATATCTCCATTACTATCGATAAAACCATCAGCTCCTTCTACATTCATAGAGCTATTCTTACCATCTTTAGTATTCTTAAAAGCTTTTTGAAAGCTTTGCGTGTCATTGTAGCTATTAACAGTTCTACCTATATCTTTTACGTTTACTGTTTCTGTAACCTCAGATAATCTTCTATTTACAGATTCTCTAATTAAAGCTTGATTTTCTAATTCTAAATTAGCAAGCTTTTGTGCAGAAAAATCTTTAACAAATGATGATTTTGATACAGCTCTTTTTCTTTCTTTTATTATTTCATCTTGATTAGTAGCGTAAGCTTTTAACTCATCAGGATTCATCATATTCAACTCTTCACTAACTTTTTTCTTAGTGTTTATTATTATATTTTCTTTGTTGGCTATTTGAGCTTCTAATATATCTACATCTTCTTTGTTATCAACTTCTTTTATTTGCTTATTTAAGTTGTTAATTTCAAAAGCTGCATCGTTAATTATTTTTTTATCTGAGTCTGGAGTAAGAGTGTACTCAGCTGCGTTTCTTACTGACTGCTCATTACTGGTTAAAGCTCCTGTAGTAACTACGCCTGAACCAGTTAAAGTTCCAATTATACCAGCGTCTGACCATTTTTTAAAGTTTTTATCTACAAAATTACTTAAGCCAGTCCATTCGTCTTTTTCAAATGTAGCTATATCTATTAAGTCAGTTGTAAGTTCAGTAGCAGCTTCAGACAAGCCTTCAGCAGCTGGGTCAGTTGCAAATCTTTTTATTATATTTGTAGAGTAATTACCAACTAAATCATTGGCAGCTTTAGTATTACCAGAGCTTTTTAATAATCTAGCTTTTGACAGTATACCTCTAGTAACTAATTCAAATGATGCTTCAGCTATACCTGTGCCTATAGAGTTTAACAATATTGTTTTAGTACCTTCTTCTGGATTATTTTCAAATTCTTCATCAAATTTATTTCCAGCAGCACTAGTACCTAAAGCTATTAAACCTCCGACACCTGTGTAAGCTAAAGCTAAAGATGGTGCAGATTCAAAAACGCCTCCAATTGCTCTATCTGCAGCTTGAGCATAGTTTTTGTTAAGTATATCGTCACTAATACTTTCAGAATCATACTCTCTAACATAATTTCCTAAAAACTTTATACTAGCATCTAATTGATTAACACCAGTTGACTCATCTAAAGCTCCTTTCATTACTCGAAGAGCTTTAATTTTTTCCTCTTGAGTAGCTTCAGGATTAAAAATATCTAAAGCAACATCTGCTGCTGTTAGAGTTAAAGAGTTTTTAAATTCAGCAATACCTTTACCAGTGCTTGTTATACCCCTAGCTAACCTAACTAATTTATCTTGAATAAAACCAATTTTTTCAGGCTTTTTTTCAGGTAATAAAGATATATCTAGCTCTCCAGTCTGTTTGTAATTTTCATAAGCTGGTATTTGATCTGTCAAAAATTCTCCTTGATCAAAGTTTATTTTAATAGAATCTATTTCTGCGTCTTGTAATGTTGGAGCTTTTTTTACTTCTGTTTCTACAATTTCTTCTTCTTTTATAGGAACAACTTCTCCAACTAGTTCTACATCATCAGTTTTAACAACTTCTTCTTTTTCTTTATTTTCAGTTATTTTTTCTTGTTTTTCTACACTAGATAAGTCATTTTTAAGAGTTTTAAAGTCAGGTATTGAATAATGTTGAGACATGCTGTCTCTAAACTTTTCTAATTTACTATCGTCTTCCATGTCTGATTTAAATATTTCAAACATTGGTAAGTCAAAATACTTAGAGCCACTATCATAAAGTTTCTTTAATACTTCTTCATTCATAATTAAATTTTATTTAATATGCGGGTGGTTTATTACTATCATTTTTTGTTGCTGTCGTTGAGTCAAACTTTGTTTTACCTAATATTTCATCAAATCTACCTAAACTATTTTCATTTATTTCAATACCACCAACAAGTCCTCTTATATCTTCAAGAACTTTTTCGCCGTCTTTAATAACAAAATGTTGAGGGAAAACAGTAACTACTCCAGTTTTTTCATCAACACCTACTCTAAATTTTTCTACTCTCATTCCTTGCCCATAGTCTCTATCTCCAAAAGCTGCATCAAGTTGATCTTTTAAAGAAATCACTTGTTCAGCTTGTTTATCTTTAGCATCTTTAGTTAATGCACTTGATTTTTTATCTGATTTTTTTTGCTCAGAAGGAGTTAAAGTTTCTAAAGGTAATTTAGCTAATTTTTCTTTATCTTTTCTAGTTTCTTTTAAGTCTTCTGTAATATCTAATATACCTGAAAAATCAACACTAGATTTTCCTTCATCTTCACCTGAACTTTGGCCTGGTGTTCTAGTTTCTGCAGAAGAAGTAGCTGTGACTATAAGATCTTTATTAGGAACGCCATTCATGGCTATTTGCTGTGTAGTAAGTGCTGTTTTTAAAAACTCTTTTTGATCGTCTTCACCTTTATAAACTCCTTTACCACCAAGTAGTTGCCATTCGTTTTGAGTTATAGGAGCACCTTTATCTACATAAGCGTGTATTTGCTTTTCAACACTGGCATTAGCTCTTCTAAAGTTTTCTGTAGTTACTGAGGAAGTTGTTGTTTTCCCTGTAGCTAAATCATCTTTAAAAGTTTTAGTTTTATTTACTAATGGGTCATAGTCTTGACCAACAACACCCCAAACACCTTCCATAAACTCGTTATAAGTCTCGTTATTAGTTGTATCAATAAGATTATAACCATTACTTACATGTTTCTCGTAATCCTGAGCTCTTAAATTAAAGTCACTTCCATCTTCACCTCTATATTTTATGCTCATACCTTGTGGACCTGTTTGAACATTAAATTTATAAGGGTTTTTGCCTTGAAAAACATCACCTAACATACCTTGCTTTGTTTTTGCTAAAGGGTCATCAGTTTCTATAAGTAAATTAGGATTTTCTAAAGTTTTTGAATATTCTTGAGCTTCTGAGTTTAATAATTCTGCCATGACAGGATAATCTCTAATCATATTCTTTATAGATAGCTCTGCATTTCTATATCTTTCATCTCCTTCTACAGAACCACTCATTATATCTAAATAATATAAAGCATTGTTTTTTAATTGATTTTCAACAGAAACATCTTCAGACTCCCAGTTAGGATCTTTACCTTGGTTTATAGTCTTCCAATCAGACATAGCATATTTGTACTCATCTACTTTAGTATCTCTACTTGACTCAAATGCTTTAAACTTTTTCTCTGCTTCTTCAGCTTTTTTAAGCTCTATTTCTCTTCTACGGTTTAGTTCAGCTGTCATAGTCTGCTGAACGTTCTGTAAACCTTGATTTAAAGTGTTTAAGCTTTTATCTATTATTTGACTTGGTTGTCTGTATGTTCCCATATTATTTTATTCTTTTAAAATCAACATCTACTTTAGAGTAATCAACTACATCATACCCGTTAACACCAGCTAAAACCGCTTCTTCAGGAACTTCATTAGACATTACACCTTGATAAGTACCTTCTTTGTCTATGTAATCAAATTTGTATATATTTAAGCCAGATTTAGATTTACCAATTTTACTAATATTTTTCTTTAATCTTAAATCACTAGGATACGTAGTTATACTAGAGCCACCAATGCCTACTAAATTACTAGGATTTAAAGCAATAGAATTTGGATCAGCATTAACAACACTACCAACATTAGCGCCACCTGGATTATTTATATTCCCACTAGTAGGAGGAGGAATAATTCTAGGCTGTTGTATAGTTGGAGGTCCACCCTGAGGACCAGTATAATTTCTTGGAGTAGTAGCACCTGTCCCCATAGATGACATACCTAAACTAGTTAAACTTCCAAAAGCTCCAGTAAAAGCACCCATCGAATCATTTCTAGACTGAGCTTCTTGCCCTAACGCTTGATCTATTTCAGCTTGCTTTCTATCTAGCTGAGTTAAATCTCTTTCTTCTTGTCTTGCCCAAGCTTGACCCTCAGCATTAATAGCAGCTTCTTCAATTGAAAGTCTTTGTGTTTGTAATCTATCTTCTCCTTGAGCTCTTAGTTTTTCGTTATTAACTTCTTGTTGTTCTATACTAGCTGATATACCTTGCTTGCTTTGAGCAGCCGCGCGAGCTAATGCTGTTGCTCCACTAGCTCCAAAACCACCAGCTCTAATAGTGTCTAATGTATTGGCTAAAGCTATATCTGTTTGTTCAGCTTGCATTTCAGCGGCTTGTGTAGCTACAGATAAGTTAGCGTATGGATTACTTAATGTATCACCTAAAGCTCTTATATCATCAGACGAGTCAAATACGTCTTGTCTAGCATTCTCTAAATCTGTTAATTGAGTTCTAAGAGTCTCAGCATTTCTTGCGGCTTTTTTAGCGTCACTATTAGCTTTTATACCACTAACAATTTGACCTCCAATACCAACCAAAGCCATAGCCACTAAAGGAAACGGCATAGCTAAATTAGGTTCGTAATTATATATTTCTAATATTTCTAATAACATATTTTATTTTTTTTAATAAGATGAAACAACATATTTAGATCCTGCAGAAAACAATTGTTTTTCTCCGCCGGGATTAGTGACGCTGTCAGTAGACATAGTTACAGTTGTAAAAAATCCTTTTATACCGCTCATACTGTCCCCAAATATTATTTCATTTGGTGAAGCAGTACTGTTGTTTATCAAGTTTGCATAATATTTATTTTCTTTTTTGACAAACCCAGCATATCCAGTTTGACCTGTGATTGTATCTGTGTATGCTCCTTCTACATAACTATAAACAGCATTTGTAAAGTCTCTAGTTGTAAACCAAGGGTCATTAGAACTATATCTAACTTGACCACTACTATCGGACAATATTGATGTAACTTCCCACCCACTATTGCCTTCATAATTAATTGTTTGAAAGTTTTTAGAAATTTGAGGATTATCGTTAAAAATAAATTGCACAGTAGCTGGGTATTTAACCCCATAAAAACTGCCTCTATTATCTGATGTGGTTTCATCATAATGCCTATACAAGTCGCCGTTTTTTACTGTAAAAAATTTATTTTGTAAACTTAACATATCAGTTGGCATATAATTAAAAAAGCTTACCCAACCTTTTACCGTTTCATCAAAATTTAAAGTTTTAAATACGACGCTATCAACACCCCTTCCTCCGCTTTGTGATTGGTTTTTTTGTATAGACAATACATAATTATTGTTTCTATTATCATAAACACCTAAAACCTTGTCTTTAACGAATCCAATAAAATTAACAGCAGAATAAGTGCCCGAAGTTAAACCATATTCTTCTCCACTAACACTTCTGCTCAAGTAAACGGTAGCGGCTGGGGATTGTCCATTCATATCTCTTAAAGAAGCTATATAAACATCTTGTAAGGATTGTCCATTTATTTGCAATAACATTCCAGGTCTTAATTCGTTTAGATCTATGTTAATGCCTAAAGAAATATTTTTATTACTAAGATTAATTTGATTAATATTGCTATCATAATCTTTCGCTTGATATAGTGACATACTATACAACCTTTGTACAAAGCCATTATTAACATTAGATAATTCGTCTCTAAAGAAATCAATCATCCCGTATTTAGAAATTTCAGTCAAACCATTTTCAGCTAACCTCATTATAGCGTTTCTATTTACATCAGCAAAATACCTACTATTTCCAAACGTCCCAAAACTTTCTGGATTTTTACTTATACCGTAATTTCCTAAATAAGGTGTTATTTGACCCAATACAATACCCGGAGGTAGTGTTTGAGAACCACCTTCGGCAGTATATATAATGTCTTTATCTATCAATCCTCTACTTACTTTATTTTCTTGAAAAACTATTAAGTTAGTATCTGATGCATATAATTTTTGTATAGAATTATTTACTGGATCTAAAGATCTAGTTATAGGTAAAGCTGTGGAAAAAACATTTGTTTCGTTTATACCAGTTCTAGAGTTATAAACTCCAGAGTGTATTAAAGAATTAAATCTATGCTCTTGATTATTATTATCCTCTACAAAAAAGGCTTTAACTCCAAAATCAACACTTGTGTTATTGTAACCACCGTCTATTCTCGCCTCTTCAACAAACCAATTTCTTTCTCTACCAACTTCCGGGTTAGGAGAAGTATTTAACTCGCTGCCTTTACCTAAACCTATTGCAGCTACAGTGTTCCAATTACCCATACTTAAAGTTAATCCACTTCTACCGCCCCAAGGAAATATTGGAGGAACTTGGTATATAGTATTATCGTTTGGATTTTTTCTATACAAATCAGTAGCCCAAGGTAGACTTGGCCAAGTAGGTAAATAGTATGCAGGATCGGTAGCGGTTTCACTAGTAGTTGCATTCACACTTGTGGTAACAGTGGAAGAACCTGTGTTAGTGTTAGAAGGATCTAAATCAACGTTACCATTAACCTTCTTTAACCAAAAAGAGTTGAAATATTTTATTTGTAAGGCGTAAGGCATATTTATATAATTACTTATTTTTAAAATTAATTACAGGTTAAAATCTACTAAAACCCATACAAAGGCTGTTCTTTTAATTGTGGGACTCTTGCACTTAGAGTCCAGGGCGATAAAGTTATTGGCAAATCCCACTCAAAATAACTTCCATTTCCAGAAGCATCTGTAGCTCTAACTGTAACAACATATCTTCCACCTGGCAGTCCATTTCCATTTACAAAACCAGAAGGACCTTGACTAAAGTAATAAAGTGAGCCATATGCCGAGGCGCTAGAAGCGTAAGTTATATCACTTCCTAAAGAACCAGCATGTAGGTAAAACTGAGAAGGGCCATTAGTATTTCCAAATGCAAACCGGTCGTAAATGTTAAATTTCATATCTCCATCTGAAGGACCTAATAAAGTGCTTGAATTAATACCTCCTAAATAGTATTTATAGCCTCTCGCATTGTAATCTACCGTTAGATTTAGAGTTGGATTCCAAACTTCGCCAATACCTTGATAACTAGTGTTTCCTTGATAGATAGATAAAGATGTGTCATAAAAACTATTAGCTCCATTTTGAAGATTCATTATATCTGGAAAAGTAGTTTTTAAAGCTTGTAAATCTGGCCAATAATGTTCATTATTATTGTATAATGAACCTACAGATGCTTCTCCTCCTTGAGTTGTTATTAATTGACTAGAATTATCAGCCCAATAAATAGGACCTGTGGGAGTATCAGCATGTAAACCCCCATTTGGAAAGTTTGTTAATCCAAAAACTATTTCATATAGGTTATTCGATTGACCATTTCTAAAAGAACTAACTTGATACATTCTAGGTATACTCCATACTACACCAGCACCTAGTGGTAATAATGACGGACTACCAGCTGGGTTAACTTCAACTGGATTAAACGGTGGATTACTTCCATGCGATCCAAACATTCCGTTAGTTGCATTTAAATACATTGGATCCCAAGAAGCGTTTTCATTTAAATCAAATGTAACTGGAGGAAGTTGTGCTCCAGTATTCGGAGGATTTCCTGGATTAACGCCGTAATCTTTAGGAACTAGTATGTTTTTAAAAAAAGGATCTGGATCTTCACTAAAAGAAAGACCATTATAAGATGGTAGGGCTCTTGTAGATCTTCCTTGTAAATTCCCATTAACTTCAGCAGTAGATTTAAATATTCCAATTGGACCAAAATTTATATTACCGCTAGTGCTCCAACTAGTAGGAGATGTTTTTAAAGTAAAAGGAAAACCATACTTAGATGATAGAACTGCAGACCCGTTTGATGTCGAGTCTGCTTCTATAGCGGAAGCTGCTTTTATTTCACTTTTAGTTAGTTCAGGTGGATTTGTTATTAATATTTCGTTAGGTGCTCTATTGAACAACTGACCATTTACATTAGTTGATATGCTTACTCCGTCTATAGTTCTTATTACTAAAAATTGAAATACAAAATTATTTAAAGCTTGGTTTGAAAAATAAATAAAACCTTTATGATTACTGTTGTATTGGGCTATTTTTATATTATAAACACCACTTGAAACTTGAGAAAAAGTAAACCTACTAGTTATATCTTGAGTAATTCCATTAGTAACTTTAACTAGTTCAACTGTTGCAGTACCGTCTAGAAAAGCGCCTCCTGGACCAACGCCTCTAAAATCATTAGTTATAACTGTATTGCCAGGATCAGCTTCGCTAAAAGATATTTCATTAATACTTACACCTACTGGTATAGTGTTGTCAGTGTTTTCTATGTTAAAATTTAACTCACTAATAACACCAGATGTTGTTGTTTCATAAAATAACTCTAAATTAGACTCAACAGGAGAAGTTTCATATACAGCTAGCGTAGGTCCTTGGGAGGCTCTTACACTAAATGATTCATCAAGATTTGCTTGAGTAACTCCAAATATAGAGTTAGTTTGAACTCTAGCTATTAAGGGGTTGTTTTCGCCGGAGTAGAAAATGCTAGGTATTGTTTTGTCTACTGAGTTTATTATAACATCACCCAAGTCTAGATCTTGCATAGTGCCTATAGCAGTTACGGTATCAAAACTTGTTTCAGGATCAACTTGGGTGCTAGAATAATTGTTTTTACCAGTAGAAACCGTAGTTATTATATTTCTAACTCTTTGATATACTCTTTCAGATGATCTAAATTTTAATTGATCTGGACCTACTTCAGTTAGATCTCTGGGTATTTTATTTATATTATCATTTATTAGTACAATATGAGAAGTTGATTTTTCATTACCTACTGGATAATTAAATTCAGGAGTTGCTACAAGATTTGGTGATGGTTCAACTCCTGCTTGATTTTTTGGATAACCAGCTAAAGCACCAGGTAAGTAAACATTGTAATATTCTTGCTCTTGTTGTTTTACTACGAATTTATAACTATACCAACCTAAGGTATTTGTTTTATCAGTTAATATGTTAATATTAACATCAACTCCACCATACGGGATTGCTGAAATTGTTCCTCCTTCACCTTGAATATATCCTAATCCTCTAGTAACTAAAACAAGAGTAGATAGATCTATTAAAATTTTACCACTTCCTAACGGATCTAAAATAGTGGTAAAACTAACAGTAGCTCCAGACCCAGATCCAGTAATAGGCACGTTTGTAAAATTTTTAGCCGTAGGGAAAGTAACATTATTAACTATACTTGTTATTTCAACTATAGCTCCATTAGCTACAGAAAAAACCCCTGGGTAACCTTCGTTTGTTTGAGAAGGTATAGGAGAAAAAAATGTAGCCTGCAATGCGTCCCCTGGCCAAGTATCTCTTGGATTAGAACTGTATGTTGAGGTGTTGTCTGTAATTAAATTTTGCTCTACAGATTTATATCTATGATATATAGTATCTCCTTTTTCATTAGCGTTAGTAGATGATTTTAATTTAGAAAGTATTACATTTGATTGTCTACCATATCTATCTGACAAAACCACACCGACTTGATATGTTCTGTTTTGTTTTAAAGTATGATTTTGATATTCTTTTCTTAAATAGTATTCTTTTTCTAACCACGTAGATGGTTCGGTTCCTTGCTGCCCGTCCCACTCTGGTAGTGGGAATTTATCAGACACAGCTACTGTATAGTCTAAGTTTATTGGAGAACTATGTTTGTCGTAAAAATTACCATATACTACTCTGTTACCAACGACCTCTTGAGAAAAAGCCCTTATTGGAACAGCATCACTAACTCTAGTTATTTCTTTTTCAGGTAAAATTCTCCAAGGTTTTTTACTTTGATAATTATAATTATAAAAAGTACTAGCTAAATTACCAAAGTCTACGATTTTTAAAGTATCAATTACGGTAACATTTTGGCTATCTGATAGTTTTAATAAAATGTCTATTTCTGTTATTTTTAATAAAGAATTTATCTCGTTAAAATTCATTAAATTTTCAAGTCCTTCAAATTTAGATGGAGCTTCTATAATTAAATTATAATCGTTTATTTTATTTTCCATAAAATCCACAATAGTGCTTTCATAAGCTTTAGATTCTTGCCCTGCTTGCACAGACCCATCTTCAACTAAACCAGAAGTAACTGTTGTTGTGTTTGTGGCTTTATCACCTATAAAATAACCATCTTGTTTAGGTACAAAAGCTATTTGAGTAAAAGGTGCCATTAAAGAATATTCACCATCATCAAATTTAAATCTATAACTAAATCGTAAAAATTTTCTTCTAGTATATTCTGGATCTCCAGGCCAATTAACCTCGTACAAAGGGTTTTGTCTTTGAAAATAAATTATATCACCAACTTTAAATAACGTTGTTAAAAGTATTCCAGATGGATTTATTAGTGTAAATGTAGTTACATTGCTGTTTTGATTTACAGTAACAGTGTCTACTTTTACTTTTGTTGTAGCGTTTAACCTATTACTACTTACTAAATCTCCATCTCCCAAACCAGAAACCTGCTCAGGCTGTATATTGTAATGTTCGCCACTAACTTGTACTTGAGAACTGCTAACAGACGTTACTAAAGAAGATGTGTGTATAGGCAAATATTCACTTACAACATCTTTCATTCCAGAATTATATGCTGGGTGATTAGTACCTTGTAAAAACTGTCTATTAGATACGTTTTCTAATAAAGATATTGGGTTGTACGGATAATATTTAGCTACCGATATATGATCTTCATTATTATAATAATTAGGATCGCCAATAGCTGTATTTACATTTATTTTTCTAGGTTGATTTCTATTGTCAGTAAAAAACAATAGTTCTTCTATTAAGTTAACACCTATTATAGGATGTGTAGTAGAAAAGTTTAAATAATTACCTTGAGTTAAAATGTTAAAACTACCATCATTTATATTAAAACAAACTATAGCGCTGTATTCGGCGTTCGTACCTAGAATAGAATCATTTATATTGTTAGATAAATTATCAAAGGAACAATCTTCATAGGCTGTTAAAAATAATATTATTCTATTATTTCCTTCATCGGGAAAATGCCCTATACATTCCATACTTATTGGCTGATCATTCGTGGTAGAAAAACCAAAATTAGTTATATATATATTTCCTAATATATTCTCTAAAGAACCCACGTCGTCACCTTCTGATTTGCTCACAGAAACATTAAAAGCGTCTCTATATTCACCTTTAGGTATTAACCTAGCGTCTAAATCTTTATTCATTTTAGACTTTATAAAAGTATTTCTAGACTCTGGCATATTTAGTGTTTAATCCATTTAGATTTACCCCTCATTACTTGGGTAAATTCTTCAAGTTTAATATTACTTAATCTTATCTTAGCGTTTCTAAGCTTAGCTGATCTTTCTTTCTTGTATCTTTGAACAATGTATTCTGGAACGTTTGGTCTAGTAGATAGTATAGAATGGTTAATGTGAGCATATAATGCATCTTCGGCCATCTTAGGCACCTTAGTACTTGCGTCTGAGGCTAAACCATCAGATATGTATTCTAATATAATTAATTTACCAACTAAACCGCTAGAAAAACTAAATTTTCCTTCTCTTTCGTTTATAGTAAACCATCCATTTTTTTGAGAAACCTCAGGTT
>Ga0257106_1001195_pt1 | contig 13335 bp, 16 predicted proteins | sample LP_taG_3_FD_190177 | JGI IMG/M metagenome (GOLD analysis project Ga0257106, IMG submission 190177) | Marine microbial communities from Northeast Subartic Pacific Ocean, Canada - LP_J_2011_P26_10m | ecosystem: Environmental > Aquatic > Marine > Oceanic | place: Canada: Northeast Subartic Pacific...
CGTTCCTGCCGAGCGCCGCGCCGTCGTTCCTGCCAAGCGCCGCGCCGTCTTCGACGCCGTCCGCGTCGCCGTCCTCGACGCCCTCCGCGTCGCCGTCCGCGTCGCCGTTCGCGTCGCCGTCCGCGTCGCCGAGCGCGTCGCCGTCGTCGACGCCGACGGCCACGCCCAGCGCCGCGCCCCATGGGAGCGCCGCTCGGAGCGCCGCGCCGTCGTCGCCGCGGGCCGCGCCCGCGCCGACGCCGCGGCCGACCGCGGTGTCGCTCGAGGCCTTCGTCGGCCTGTCGAAGGACGAGGACCGGTCCGTGGCCTTCTCCGTGATCTGGGCCGCGGGCCTCGTCGTCGCCGGCGCGCTCTTCACGTGGCTCGAGGCGTCGTCGATCGTCGCGGGGCACGTCGTCGAGAGCCCCAAGGCCGTCGTCTTCCTCGCGACCGTGGACCTGACGTCCGTCCTCGTCTTCGGCATCGAGCTCTGGGCGAGCGGCGCCTACGTCCTCGCGTCCGCGAACGCCGCGGGCTTCGCCGTCGCGGCGCTGCTCTCGCGGCGGCTCTCGCGCGAGCTCCGCGGCGCCTACCGCCTCGACGAGGCGAAGATCGCGGCGCTCGGGCCCCGGCTCGTCCGGGTGATCCGCGCGCTCGCGACGGTCAACCCGGAGCTGCTGCCGATCCTGCCCTGGCGCTTCGAGGCCGCGGACGTCGCGACGCTCGCGGACGGCTGGCCGTCGGAGGCGTCGGCGCGGCGGTCCTTCTACGCCATGGTCGTCCGCGACGGCACGGAGCTCCTCACGGCGACGTACTACGTCGCGACGGAGGGCGTCGCGGGCGAGTTCCAGGGCAGGATGCGAAATTCCCAACTTCAAAGGCTCCTAGCTCGGTCGTTTTCGGCTGATTTTTGGACGAGCGATCATCTCTCGGAGCGGGCGAGTTCCAGGGCAGGATGCAAAATTCCCAACTTCAAAGGCTCCTAGCTCGGAGCGGTCTCGACGCGTCGATGTTTTTCCTGGAACACCCACGTTGAATCACCCTGTTCCTGCCCAGGCGAGTTCGGCGCGCTGCTCTGCCTGGTCCTGTCGCTGCTCGACGTGCTCTACCTCGTCTACGCGCGGCTCCTGCGGAACCTGAAGCTCAAGGAGCTCGCGCGGCGGCGGCTCGCGGCTCGGGGCGTCGACCCGGCGACGCCGCTCGCCGCGGTCGGCGTCGGCGACCCGGACGCGGACATCGAGTTCGTCGACGCGCCCTGGGCCAAGGCGCGCAAGGCGTCCGCGGAGTCGAGCCAGGACATCATGACCGTCGAGGAGCAGGGGACGAACCTCGAGATCCTGCGGAAGCTGCGACGACGGAACCGCGACCAGGCCGGGGCGAGCGCCGAGGACGCGAAGGACGACGACGCCGTCGCGGGCAAGGCGCCGCCGCTGAGCGTCGAGGACCAGGTCGAGCTCCGCCGGGCCATCGACCGGGCCATGGCGCGGTACCGCGTCCGGCTCTCGGCGCGCGCGAGCTCGACGATCCCCGACGGGCTCCTCAAGCGCGACCGGCGGGCCTCGAGCCGGTCCTCGGCGTCGAGCGTGCGGAGCAGCGCGAGCGCGTCCCAGCCGCCGGCGATCCCGCCGCAGCCGTCGCGCCTGCGGAGGATGCTCTCGCCGCGGGGCGGCGGCTCGTTCCTGCCGAAGATCTTCTCGCCGCGGGGCGGCGGCTCGTTCCTGCCGAAGATCTTCTCGCCAAGGCACCCCGACGCGGGGACCGACGCGGACGCGTTCGCCGCGGTGTAAGAGCGTCGTCTGCCTCAACATCTCTTCAACCAGATATGCAAGCCGCGTCATCGAGGTCGTCCTTGAGTCGAGCATCGAGTCGAGTCGACCGCCGCCGACCTCGTCGCGCTGCGCCTTCGAAAAAGCGCTTCGACAGACCGTCTCTTCGACCTCAGGAGCGCTCAGTTAGCGTGCCCTGTACTGCCCCGACCCGAGCCAGTCGAGACCCGCGTCCTAGAGTGCCGCCGCGCACCCGGTTCTACGGTCATGGCTATATTTGAACACCTGGCGAACACGCGCGCCTCGCAGGCCCCGCCCACCGCCAGCTTCAGCGCATCATGATTCGCCTCAAGAAAAAGGCCGCTGCGGCTCCGGAGCCCGCCGCCAAGGCGGATGAGGTGCGTCCCGCGCGCGTTCGCGCCGCCGCCGCGGTAGAGCTGCTTCCGCCCTCGCCGCTCCCCGCTCCGAGCCCCGTCGCGCTGCCTCTGCGCGCGCGCCCTCTTGCCCTCCTCCGAACCGCTCCACGAGCCCTCCCCCCCGCCGCGCAGGCGATGCCCGACGCCGCGCCCGCCGAGGGCGAGAAAGAGAAGGTCAGCATCCTCGGCATTGGCGGCAAGAAGATGTCGAAGGGCACCGGGTCGAAGAAGCGGAAGACGCCGGGCGAGATCCGGATCCAGAAAGACATCGCGGAGCTCGACGGCGGCGACGTCGCCGTCATCAACTTCCCGAACGCGAACGACCTCACCAAGTTCCACGTCGTCGTGACGCCGGACACGGGCTTCTGGAAAGGCGCGACCTACCACTTTACGTTCTTGATCCCGGCCATGTACCCCCACGAGCCGCCCAAGGTGCACTGCGACACGAAGATCTTCCACCCGAACATCAACCTCGAGGGCAACGTCTGCCTGAACATCCTGCGCCAGGACTGGAAGCCCGTGCTCGACATCAACGCCGTCATCTACGGCCTCATCTACCTCTTCTACGAGCCGAACCCCGACGACCCGCTCAACAAGGAGGCCGCGGCGCTCTACCGCGACGACATCAAGATGTTCGAGCGCCACGTCGCCCGCACGCTGCCGCGATGAGCGGCGCGCGGTCCTTCGGCCGGCGGCTCGCGAGGGGACGGACGCCGCCTCGAGCCCTCGGCCTCACAACGCGCTCGCGCCGGGAGCGTAAACAAACACGAACGAGACTACACGCTTACACGCCGACCGCGTTGGCCACGTCGAAGACGTCGCGGACGACCTTCCAGTGCCGCTGCGTCTCCGCGGCGCGTCGAGCCTGGACGCCGTTCTCCAGCTGGACCGCGCGGACCTCGGCCGCGAGGGCCGCGCTCGCGGCGGCGCGCCGGTCCTCGAGCTCGACCCAGCCGAGCGCCTCGAAGAGGCTGTTGCGCTCCGTCGTCGCCTCGCGGTACTCCGCGTCCTCGCGCACCTTGCGCGCCGACGCCTCCCGCCAGTCCTTGACCAACGCCTCGCGCCGGGATACGTCGAGAGCGTGAAGGGCAGCCTCGCGCGCGGGTCCCTCCCACGACCATTCGCCCCAAGACGCGGCCGCGTCGTCGGCCGGCGCGGCTGCGGTCGGAACGTCGACGCTCTGCGGCCGGCGCGGCAGCCGCCGGCGCGCCGCCTCCGCGACCCGATGGTCCGCGAGCCGTGCCGTCTCGAGCTTGATCTCGTGCTCGAGCTGCCGGATCGCCGCGTCGGACGCTTCGAGCGCGCGGTCGTAGCGCGACGTGTCCGGGCGTCCTGCAGCGGCTGCTCCGCGGCCTTGGCGCTCGAGTAAACGGCGCTGCGCCTCAGCGCCGGCGACGAGGTCACTGCGGTCGCGGGTGTACTCTTCGCCGTAGAATGCCATGTTTCGGACTCCTGGAGCCAACGTGCGGCGGGCTGCCGCGAGACGCGAGACGCTGCCCCGAAGACACAGATTATTGAACACAAAGTTGAACATCCAAAAACGTCGATGGCCATGGGGCAGCTCTTCTCGTCGAGCCATGCGGCAGGAGCACAAGACAACAAGATGGTGGAGCAAGGCGAGTGCCAGCGTCTTTATTGCGCAAAGCAGGCGATGATTGATTTGCGAACCTCATGCTGCTGTAGGCGGCGCCACCGGCCAAGAAGCCGACGACGCGCGGCGGCGAATGGTCGCCGCGGGCTACGACGTGCCGGAGAACGTCGAGCTACGACGGATTCATTGTAACACGCAACGCGGCTGCGAAAGCTTTGCCTTCCTCGAGAACGGCTTCGTGCAGTGCTTTGTGGACGTCGACGGCCGGTCCGCGCGAGTCATGGACTATGCTCCCGGTCAGCTGCTCCAGCCGCACCGCCACGACATCGACGAGCTCTTCGAGATCCGCGGTGGCTCCGTGCTGGTCAGCAACTGGCCGGAGGGACCCACGAGCCGGCGGACGAAGCGCCTCGGCGCCGGCGACCGCATCGTCGTTCCCGCGGACGAGCCGCACGCGCTCTGCTGCGACCGGGAGCGCGGCCTCCAGTTCCACGAGCTCGTCGGCACGGGCGAGGAGGCGTTCCAGAAGCGGGAGACGATGTTCCTCTGCGCGTCGCCGCGCGTCTATAAAATGGCGACGTAGGCGAAGCGACGGGAGACTATGAAGCGACTTACACGGCGGCGAACGCGCCCGCGCGGCGATAGGCGGAGCAAAGGGCGCTCGACGACGGGCTGGGAGGGCCGGACGCGGCAGGAGCGTTCGGGGCGAAGCGCTGGCGCCGCACGTCCGGCCGCGACCGCGACGGCGAGGCCTCCGCGGCGCAGCCCGGGGCCCTCATTGAAATCGTCAAGTTGGCAAGTTGAATTTTGTCGAAGAGCTTGGGAGAGCTGCTCGCCCGCCGCTGCGCGCATCGAGCTCGACGCAACGCACAGCCACACCGATATGGACCTGCTCGATCTCCTCAACGAGAAGCAGTCGATCGATGCGGCCGTCGACGCAATCGACGCAAAATTACACAAACAAACCACAACACCCACAGCGCCGACCCCCACAGCGGCGCCGACGACCGGTAAACCTCTGGGCCCCGCGACCGCCCTCGCCTACTGCGACGCGTTCCGGCTCGCCGTCGTCGCGCGCGACGACAGCAAGATCGACGTCGTCGACGTCGATCGCGGCCGCGTCGTCGCGACGGCCGAGGTCGACGGCGCCGGCGGCAAGTGCGTCGTCGGCGCGGCGGCCGCCGGCCCGGACGTGCTCGTCGTCGCGGCCTTCCGCGACAAGGTCTGCCAGCGCTGGCTCTTTGAAAAACGCGCCGGAAACGCCTGGACGCGGATGACGACGAAGGCGACGACGTCGCGGCCGCTCGGCGACGCCGCCGCGCGCGCCGTCGCCGTGGGCTCGAAACGCGTCGCGATCGTCCTGCCGAAGCAGACGTACGTATTGGATCTCGCGTCGCTCGAAGCGACCGCGACGCTCGACGCGCCCGGCGGCGGCGCCTTCCGCGGCGCCTGCTGGACGAAAGACGACGCGCTCGCGGTCGTCGGCAGCTTCGGCGCGGCGACGTGGCGGCCAAACGCGCCGCTCGTCGCCGTGCCCGGCGTCGCGGGCGCCGCACGGGCCGTCGCGGCGACGCCGACGGGCGGCTTCGTCGTCGCCCTCGAGGCCGCGGTCGCGTACCGCGAGGACCGGTCGGGCGAGCTCCGCGAGGTCGCGAAGGCGGCGCCGCCGCTCGTCGTCGTGAGGGACGACGCCGTGTCCCTCATCGTACGGCCCGCGGCGGCGCCCGGCGTCGTCGGCGAGGTGAGCTTCTCCGGCTTCGGCGGCGGCAACGTGCCCGCGGGATTCCTGCTCGCGCGTGACGACGCGCCGCCGCCGGCTCCCGCGCCGCCGCGGGCGTCGACGCCGCGCCTCGCGCGCGTCGAGGAGGCGTGCGGCGCCTTCGCCGTCGCCGCGTCCGCGGCCGTCGCGGCGCTGCCGCGCGGCGCCGCACTCGTCGACCACTGTGTGGAAAACAACCGGTGAGCTGGGACGTCGGGGCCAAACTTCAGAAATCTCTAGCTCGGTCAAATCGAAGTCGATTCGCCTGATCTTTGGACGAATCGATTGCTCTCATGTAAAGAGCTTGTGTCGAAACGGTCGGGTTGAATATTTGATTTCCACACAGGTCGACCACGTCGCGTGCCACGGCGACGAGGTCTCCGCCGCGAGCGGCTTCGACGCTCACTGCACCGTCGCGCGCTTCGCCCTCGACGGCCTCGCGCCGCGGCCGCCGGTCGCGCTCGCGCCGCCGGCCGCCAGGTCCCGCGTCCGCGGCCTCGCGGCGCGCGGGAACGGCGACCTCGTCGCGCTCGTGCAGCTCGACGCCAGGGCCGCGCCGCTCTGCGGCATCGGCGCGGCGGCGGCGCCCGCGGAGGCGCGCGTCGTGGACGTGGCGCGGAGTCCGGCGCCTGTGGCGGTAGCAGCTCCGAAGGCTTCGAAACCGAAAGCCGCAGCCGCGCCGCCGCCCGCGGCGCCGCGGTCCGGCGGCCTCGCCGCGGAGCTCGCGGACCTCCGCCGCCACGTCGACGCTCGTTTTGATGCGTTGGAGAGCAAGCTCGACGCTGTGTTGGCGCGGCTTTGATAATATTTTTTAAGTTGAACATCATCTTGAACTTAAGGGCTGCTTGCCAGCCTAAGGAGATGCTCCGCGTCGACGTGCAACACCTCGACGAGCCGTCGCACAGCGTGCGCCTCACGCTCGCGGAGAAGCACCGCCGCACGCGCGCCTGCGGCGTGCTCGTCAAGAGCTTCCTCAAGAGCTTCCGCGAGAAGCATGGCGCACACCTCGACGACGCCGCGCCGCGCCTCGCGCTGCGGCGCGCGAGGGACGGCGCGATCCTGGACCGCGACGCGCTGATCGGCGACGCCCTCGAGGACGGCGACGTCGTCGTGCTCGAGCCGCCTTCGGTGCGACCGGAAGAGCCGCCGCCGCCGTCGTCGCTGCGCTGCGTCCTCCGCGCGCGCGCCGACGCCGAGATCCGCGCGCTGGAGCTCGTGGCCCGCGCGCCGCCGTCGGGCAAGAAGACGATCGCCGTCAAGGGCAAGGCCGTGGCCGCGGACTACCGCGCGGCGGACCCGCGGCTCGAGATCCGCCACGAGCCGCGCGTCGGCAACCGCCTCGCGGCGCGCTACCTCGCGCGCGGCGCCCCGGCGACCTACGACGCGGCGCGGCCGCGCGTCGCGCTCATCGTCGAGACGCGGCCGACGCCCTGGCTCGTCCTCGCGATCCGCAACGCCGTCGACGTCCTCGCGGACGACGGCGGCGGCGACGACGGCCGCGTCCGCGGCTGGAACCTCTGCGTCGCCGGCGACGCGGCGACGCTCGCCTACGTGCGCGCGCGCGTCGACGGCGCGTTTCTGACCATGGAGCTGCCGGGGCCGCTCGCGGACAACGCGGCGTTCTCCGCGCTGCTGTTGGAGCGGGACGTTAGCGGAGCGGCGTCTGCTCTTTCTCGCCTGGAAGACACCCATCCCTAGGTCTGGGAGGCGCTTCGGCCCCACGAGCACGTGCTGATCTTCCAGACGGACTGCGTTTTTCATTTCGGCGTCCTTCTGACACTCGTGCGTGGGGACTGATCGTCGCGCGTTTCTAGGTTTTACTTCGGCCGCCGCGGGTGTCGGACATGCGCTGGGGTCTCGTCCGGCGTCCGCACTATTTTGAGAGTCCGAACAAATGCACGCGATAGGCCTCATCGGCGCGGTCTGCGGCGGCTTCGAGGACATCTTGGAATACTCGTGCAACGGGGGCCTGTCGCTGCGGCGCGTCGACGCCATGCTCCACTGCGTCGGCGCGGCGACGGACCGCGAGCGGCTCGCGCCCGAGGACGTGACGTTCTCCGCGTGCCTCCTGCGCACGGACGCGCCCGACGCCGAGCTGCGCCTCGCGGACAAGGACTCGGCGTTCCAGTTCGCCGTCGAGGAGTGGGGCGACCACCAGTGTCCTGTGGCCATTTGGGGAATGCACCTCGCATGTTAGGCGACCACCGGACGTGCGTCGGCATCCACGGCACGGACAAGGGCTTCCTCGACCCGCAGACGGTGCGCGCGATCCTCCGCCACGCGGACGCGGACCGGCGCAAGCGCGCCGTAACGTGACACAACAACAAGTTACGCAGCGGGGCACGTCGACCCGACGCGGAGCGCGAAGAGCCGCGCGTTGCCCCGCTGGGCGAGGAGCGGGCCGACCATGGTGAAGACGTGCCACCACTGGTGGCTCGCGCCGACGATGTCGCAGAAGATGGGCATGTCGCGCCGCCGCCGAATCCAGCGCTCGGGCACGTGCGTCGCGCGGACCGCGAAACCGGCGACGCCGGACAGCGAGCCGAGCACCAACAGCCGGACGGGCCCGCGGGCCGCGGCCCTGGCGGCCGCGTCGAGCGACGGCCACTCCGTCGCGAGGAACCCGACGAGCGGCGCGTGCAGGAGCACGAACATGGGCGCGAGCGCGTCCGGCCGCTCGTAGGCGACGGCCAGAATGGAGAGCGAGCCGTAGGCGAGCGTCGCCACGCAGACCCAGACCGCCAACAAGTCGCGCCGGCAGTAGAGCAGCAGGTAGCCCTCGAGCGCCGCGCGGCTGCTCAGCAGGCACGCGATGCCCGCGAAGTCGAGGCGCCAGGCGAGGCGCGACGCCGCGGGCCCGCGGCAGTGGAAGGCGTGCGCGAGGCTGGACGCGAGCGGCATCAAAGCGCAGAGGCCGTAGAGCGCGACGTGCGCTCGACGGGTACCGCCGTCCGCGGACGCGAGCGGCTCCGCGGCGAGCTGCGCCGCGCTCGCGTGGACCCACGCCGCGAGGCCGAGCACGTGCGACCAGATGTTCAACGTCTCGTTGTGCAGCTGGAAGAGCGAGCGCGCGCAGTCGCACGCGTCGTAGCCGAGCCGGTAGCCGCCGAGGATGTGCTTGTAGGGCGCGTACCACGCCGGCAGCTCGTTCGACGCGCCGAGCCGGCGGCTCGCGCTGCTCCAGCCGGCGCCCGGCTTCGTGAGGTCCATCACGTCGTCTGCAGCGCGCCGTGCACCATGGCTTTCTTACGGTCGCTCACGTGCTTTATAGGTCTTCATCGCTGGGTTTGCAGCGATTTTGTACTGCCCATCGCGCCGCAGGCCGTCGATGCCGGGCAATTAGTGGCAATTGCCGACTCGCCGATCTCCGGAGACTCCGCCACAGCAAAAGAGCATAGCTGCGCGTCGACGCGAGCATCGTCACCGCGCATCCCGCCTCCGACACACACATCTCCGCACCGCGCCGCGACGCGCCGGAGCATCGCGGCTGAGCGCCGCCCGCGTCAAACACCAGCGCACCTCGAGCGCCGCCGACCGACATCCGCCGCCCGCCGCACGACAAACATGGCGCCGACGCAACGCTACGCGCGCGTCCCTACGACGGAGGAGGATTCGAAGGCCGCGGCGAACAAGAAGCGCCGCAGCGAAGCCGCGGAGAACATCGCCACGAAGATCCAGGCGCTGGCCTGGGTCGCGACGGGCGTCTTCGTCGCCTACCAGACGGACCTGCCCTTCGTGATGCTGTCGCACCCGGACGTCAACCGGTTCTGGTTCAACATCGCGGCGTCGTGCTTCACGATGAACACGGTGCTGTGCGCGTACTTGACGCTCTGGCTGCCGTACGTCCAGCGAGTCACGACGGAGTGGGCGGTCTACTGCCCGCGCGTGATCCCGACGATGACGGCCATCGGCGTCGTCTGCGGCATCTCGCTCATCCGCGGGCTCTGGCCCGTCTGGGGCCTCCTCACGCCCTTCATCCTCGCCATCATCTTCATGGCGTGTCTCATGTCGCTCCACTTCATCCCGTGGCCGTTCTAGGGCGCCGCGGTCGTGGCCCGGCGTGGTTCGTCTAAGGGCCTTCGCTCCGATGTGTTACTGTTAATTAATCGCAGTTGGACGCTGCTTCGGACCCGGCGGTGCGGAGAGGCCATACGACACCGTGGCCGGCGAGCCCGGTCGCGCGCTGCCGCAGCTAGTCGCCGGGAGTCGCCTACGGAGATCCGCGTATGCTCCGGAGCTCCTCGAGCGAGGCGTCGGGCCGCTCAGAGCCGCTGCGCCGCGGCGGCCACTGCCGGCACGTCTCGGCTCGCCGGATCGCGAGCCTCGTTGTGGCAAGTCTCAGTGATGGCCGCGTTCTCGCCTTGACGCCGCGCGCCGACGACCGAATCGCTGCCTCCGACGCGCACTCGCCTTGAAACAGCAGCGCTGAACTGCCTCCATCGCGTTTCAGAGCTCTAAAAAGGCCGCACACACCACACTATGCAGTGCGTGCCTAGTTGCAAGCCTGCCGATCCGAGCGAAGCCCCGGTGGGCTTCGGGCAGGTCGCCAACACCGTGCTGCACCTCCGCGCCGCGGAGGAGGGCTTCAAGCGCGCCGACCGCAAGCAGAGCATGGAGGTGCTCACGCCGCGGCACGACGCCGCCGAGCGGTCCGCGTCGGTCGTCGGTTGCGTCTTCGCCATGCTCGCGACGATCGTCGGCGGCGGCGCGCTGTCGCTCCCCTACGCCCTGAAGTCGCTCGGCGTGCTCAAGGGCCTCGCGATGCTCGCCGTCGCCGCCGTCGCGTCGGACCTGTCGCTCTTGGCGCTGTGCTCGGCGTCGCGGCGCACGGGCATCGTCGCGTTGCCGCAGCTCGCGCGGCACACGCACGGCAAGAAGGCCGAGGTGTTGTGCAGCGTGTCCCTGCTCGTGCTCTGCGCCTTCGTCGCCGTCGCCTACGTGAGCCTGCTGCGGGACATGCTCGCGCTCGCGACGGGCCTCGACGACGGCAGGGTCCTCTACTTTTGCCTCATCTTCGTGCTCCTGCCGCTGTCGCTCTTCCACGACGTGAGCCGCCTCTCCTTCGCGGCCGTCGTGTCCTTCTGCGCCGCGATCCTCGTGTCGGCGACCTTCGCGATCCGCGCGCCGGCGGCGCTCGACCGCGGCGGCGCGGGCTGGGCGGATCTCGTGCTCGCGCCGGGCGAGGCGCCGGACGCCTTCGCGGCCCTCGGCGCCGTGCCCATCGTGTCCATCCTCTACCTCTGCCAGTTCAACATCCTCTCCGTGCACAGCCGGCTCCACGATCCGACGCGCGACCGGCTCAAGACGCTCGTCCACACGGCCGTGGGCCTGTCGACGCTGCTCTACGTCGTGCTCGGCCTCGCGGGGCTCGCGGTCTGCCGCGACGTGCCCCTGGACGACGCGCAGGACGCGCCGGCCAGCGTCCTGTTTCGAGAGCTTTCGACCGGGAAAAATCGTCGTCGCTCGGTAGGCGCTCGCGTGCCTCGCGGAGAACGACGCCGCGGACCCGCTCCTGGGCACCTGCGCGCTGGCCTTTGGCGTCGCGATCCTCCTCAACACGCCGGCGATCGTCATCCCGCTCCGCGACTCGCTCGAGGCGCTGCCCGCGGTCTTCGGCTGCGCCTCGCGGGCGGCGCCGGCGACGCCGCGGACGATGCGCCTCGACGAGCGCGCGCGGCTCACGACGCCGACGAAGGGGGATGGGGAAGAGGCACCCGTGCGGTCGCGCGCGTCCGTCGCGGCCCAGGGGTACCACTTCCTGCTGACCGCGGCGCTCGTCTTCCTCTCGTGGTGCGGCGCGACGTACGCCCCGGGCGTCGCCGTCGTCTGGGCCTTCGCGGGCTCCTCGGTCGGGCTCTTCATCTCCTACGCGCTCCCCTGCGCACTCTACCTCCACGTCCGCCGCCACAAGCGGTCGCCCAAGGTCTACGCGTGCCGCGCGATCCTCGCCGTGTCCGTCGTCCTCATGGCCGTGTGCCTGGCGCGGAACGTCGCGACGTCGCTGGCGGCGCCCTTCGTCGCGGACGATGACGATGATGACGCGTGAGTGGGACTAATTGTTCTCTCTCGGGAGGCCGTCGCACTCGTGTCGCACTGCCAGGACGGCTCCGGCGACCGGCGGCCCGCGGCGTCGGCGCCGACTTTACCCCCGGCGGGCGGGGTGCGGCGTCCTCCGTGTCCGGACGTCTTCGACGATCTCGGCACTCACCTCGATTCAACACCCGATCAGCTCGACACGATGGCCAAATTCGCCCTGCTTGCCTGCCTGCTCTCCGTCGCGGCGGCGCTCCAGGCGCCCGTCACCAAGGTTGCCCCGATCGCGCGTTCCGGCGTCAGACGATAGACGCTGTGGAGAGCGCGCGCGCATTCGACGAAGATCGCGGGTGAAGTGGCTGCGCAAGAGCCAGGAGCTCCCCCCCCGAGCCCTTCGGGACCCCTCGGAGCGCGGCCGCGACGCGCTGCTGGCTGCCCGAGAGGCGGTCCGCTGATCGTCGAGGGGCGCGCGCGTGCCGCGGCCTCGATTTGACGAAGAGCGAGGAGCGACGACCCCATGAACCCCCCCCGGGCCCGCCTCGATCCGCCCCCTCCCGTCGCAGGCCAAGGCTGTCGCGCCCAAGTTCGATGTGATGCCGATCGCCGCCGCCGTCGCTCCCCTCGCCGTCGCGACGCCCGCCGAGGCCTTCACGGGCAACATCGCCGGCATCCCCATCAACCTCATCATCGTCGGCGCGGCGCCCGCCTTCGCGGCCCTCGTCGCCCTCACGGTCATCGGCACCGGCGCGCTCCAGCAGCTCGGCCGGGTCTTGTCCGGTGAGTCCAAGGGCTACTTCGGCGAGAACTAGGCGCGCGTCGCCAGTCCGCCGCCTCCTTGATAAACACCGAAGTCCCAAAATACTGTGTGAGCGCCGCGGGGATCCAGAGTCCCGTGCCGGCATCTCAGCTGCGCGCCGCACACAGTGGACGCCCGGGGGCGCGCGCTCGCGCGCCTCGACGGCGTCGTCGACGGCTTTACGAACGCGAACGAAGAGAGAGAGAGGGACTTATGCGCATGCGCGGAGAGGGGGCCATGGGGCGCGGCTCGCTGGGCGCGCGACCTCAGGTCGTCACGGCCTCGATGAAGCCGCGCGTGTAGGGGAACTCCGGGTTGAAGAGCGACTCGTTGCGGTAGGTGATGCCGTCGACGATGCCCTCGCGCTCGACGGTCTCGATGGGCGGCGGCGGGGGCTGGAGGCTCGGGCTCATCTCGAGGGACACGGTCGTGCCGCAGAGGTAGAACTCGTAGTCCTCGTTGTTCTCGTTCGGGAGCGGGTCGCAGCTCCAGCAGTGCTGGGGGTACTTGTCGTCGAAGGGCTCCTCCTCCGAGGGCTTGTACTCGTGCTCGTGCTTGAGGTAGAGGGCGTCGTCGATCTCGGGCAGGTCGTTGACCTTGAGGTCGCCCATGAGGCCGCTGTAGGCGACGCCGACGTGCGGCCGCGCGAGCGGGTGCGCGTCGCTGAGGCGCCGCGCGCGCTCGGCCTCGAAGGCGGCCTCGCGCTCGAGCTCGCCGCCGGACTTGACGAGGACGGGGTCGAGCTCCGCGAGCCACTCCTCGGGCGAGAAGAAGCGCGCGATGGACCGCTCGAAGTCGCGGAGCTTGTGCGCGTCGGCCTGGGCGCCGGGCGCGGCCTGGGCAGCGAAAGGGTGAGACATGCCCGACTTCCAGGCTCACACGATCTCGATCGTTTTTTCCTGCTTCGTCAATCTTTCGACGCGCGATGATCTCTCGAATAGCATGGGCGCTTTCTCTAGCGCGCGAGGCTGATCTTGAGGCCCAGCTCCTCGCCG
>Ga0257106_1001199_pt1 | contig 13318 bp, 8 predicted proteins | sample LP_taG_3_FD_190177 | JGI IMG/M metagenome (GOLD analysis project Ga0257106, IMG submission 190177) | Marine microbial communities from Northeast Subartic Pacific Ocean, Canada - LP_J_2011_P26_10m | ecosystem: Environmental > Aquatic > Marine > Oceanic | place: Canada: Northeast Subartic Pacific...
ATTTTTAAAAACATGGACTATCATTATGATTTGGATACATTTAAAAATTATTATTCTTATTTATTAGAATACATTTGTTCCAACAAAGATTTCCTCAAATGTAGTAATAGTGTTTCTAATATTTGGAAAACTACCGACCAAAAATTCCTCCGATTAGTAGGTTCTTTCTTCATAAAACAACCAGACCCGGTAAAAGTGCTTCTTCCTTCGTCTAAACTTTATTCTGATATTGTTTTATTTTGCGAGAAAAATGATGACCAAGAACTTCTGAATTGGGTCAAAGGTTTTAATAACCATTTCCTTTCTTCAGTGGCAAAAGCTATGAAAAAAAATAAAACTCAAGGTGGTTCTTCAATCAATATCGTTGATGATGTCATTGAATATTTGCGCAATAGCAATGATCACTTAAGGAAACTAGAAAACAAAAATGAACATCTCGAAAGATTGGTTGATGATCTTCAAGCTGAATTAAAATTGACTCAAGACAAAAACGACCGTTTGACTTCATCTCTCGAAAATTTAGCTGATGAAGAATGTGAAAACTTTCGTAAAAGAATTAGAACTGGAATATTTTCAGTCAGTGCCAGTCAATCTACAACTGTTTAATCTAGCACTGCTTAATTTATATCTAGATCTACTATGATTGGATAATGGTCCGAATTTAGCGTCCCACATTGCTCATGATATTCGTGATATATGCTTACATTTTTCACCTTATTATATAACCCATTTGATACTAATATATGGTCTATTAATACTAATTCATCATCACTTGAATCACAATTGCCGTTCTTATCCCACCAATCCGAATATCGCTCTTCTTTCGCCACCAATGAATTTAAATTTGTCAATGTATACACACCATCCGAATGTTCCCCTTTTAATATATTCAACACTTGGGATATCGGTTTGTCGTCATTTTTGTCATTTATTTCGTTATCATAATCATTCATATCTCCTATTACCAATATTTCATAACCTTGCTTCACATATTCTATAATTAAATCTTGTATCACCATTGCTTGCCCTTCACGCTTCACACATCTATCTACACGGTCTGGAAATGCTAAAAAATGTAGCGATATATACGCTATTTTCATATTATTCCAGTCAAATGTTGTTAAAAAATGCTTACTTACTCCTTCTGTTCCTCCTTCACCAGTGTAATCACAAGTAGAAAAAGGAACTGGATATGCTTCACGATTTTCGGTTCTAATTAGGTCACTAGTTGGCACTATTTTGGATATTAAACCTACATTTTGTCCGGTGCTTGTATCGGTGCCTTTTAGCAAATATGAATTATATTCATCCGAATATTTAAGCGATTCTTGAAGAATATTTAGTTCATTTATTCCTTCCACTTCGCAAAAATTTATAATATCTGGATTAACGTCGTCAATTATGGTGCCAACTTGGTATAAATGGTCGTAGGCTACAGATTCATTATGCCAAGAACATCCATTACCAGGACAATCAGCACTTTTATAGTAGTCTATAAATAACCACTCCACATTGTATTGCATTAATCGTAAGGCATCTATTTTGGCGACAAATAACGCAACATTTAGTAATTTACTAAAGAATCCCATTTATACTTATTTTGGATTTTATATTTTGAAAATATTTGGATTACCATTTAGTTTTTTTATATTTTATATAATCATATTATATATCAATTATATTATGACAAAAGGAAGCAAAAAATATAGGAGAAAAGGTACAAAAGGAAGCAAAAAGAATAGGAGAAAAGGTAAAGGTAAAAAGAATAATCATACTCATAAGAAAGTAAGTCATAAACATAATGGTAATAAAAAACATAATCATAAAATTGATAATGCAAAATACGATGTAAATCTTGTCGTTGGTGATTATAATAGTGTGGATAATAAACATATTGTTTCTAAAATAGGTGGGATGCTTGAAGAACATCCTCGAACACCACCACCACAACCACGACCATTATCAATTCTGCATCGTACAATGACGACGAAAAATAAAACCAGTAATGGTGATGTCATTAATGTAAAAGGTAATAAAAATGTAGTAGGAAATTATACAACTATAAAAACTGATCGAAAAGAAGAAGGAAAAATAGACGAAAAAGAAGAAGGAAAAATGGAAATAGATAAAGAAGATATAACGGAAGGAGAAGTCACACACCATTCTCCTAAAAAAGAAATAGATAAAGAAGGAAAATATTCCTTTCTTCCTATCCCTCAAAAAGAAGGAGAAGGAGAAAAAACGGAAGTAGAAAAAATGGAAGTAGATGAAGAAGAAAAAATGGAAGTAGATGAAGAAGAAGACCACGAAATTGACGAAATATTAGAATACATTGATATGAATTATATTATGAACGAAGAAAACAGTATAGGAAATATTATGGATTATATTTTATACTGCGTTTACCAATGGTATCTATATGAAGATTATATGATTCCTAAAGACGAATACTATCAAAATATGATTGATGAATTATATAATGATTCATTATACACAAATAATATAGATAAAGATTATGATTTTATTCCTGATAAAGATTATGATTTTATTCCTGATAAAGATTATGATTTTATTCCATATGAAAAACAATCTGGTGGAAATAATGAAAATAATAAAAATAATAAAAAGAGATCATGGTCACCAACGACATCAGAAGATACAACACCACCAACAAAAAAAATGGATGATACACCAGAACAAAAAATGGATGTTACACAACAACCACTAAAAGATGAAGAACAAAAAATAACTATTATAAAAGATATTTTTTCGAAAAATGACAACTATCATGATTTTTTAAAAGGCACCCGAGCGGTTTATCTTAAACCTCCTCCTAAGGTAGACATTATAGAAAAAATGGGAAATTTATTATCTTCAGAACAAACATCTCCATCTTCTACGTCTTCTATACAATTACAATCTTATAATCAATCTGATGTATTAGGTCAATATTCAAATATACTTCAACGCAATCCTCATAGTGAAGGTTCAGTTTTAAAAGAAACACTTGCATTAAAGGGAATTGATACAAAAAAAACATTTTCATCGTATATTAAAGATGATGAATTGGAAAAATTTATCGATGAAATAAAAAAACCAGAAAATGAAGATAAAAAGAGTTCAATATTCACCAATTACTTTATCATCCCAAAAATATCACAAAAAGAAAACGGTGATTTAGCACTTGAAGACAACTATATGTATTTTATACGCAAAGATAAAAATCCAAAAAACAATTACAACATGTTGCAAAATATTTGTAAAGATATGGGTTTAACATATACTGTTTGTCTTGGTGTTTTTTTAAATGAGTTGGTGAGAGAAAGTTCAACTGTCTATCCTATAACTATTTTAGATAGTTTGGACTATTTCAAATCATATTCTAACCGATTTCTTGCCAAAATAAAAGAAAAATTAACTTTTCCATTTCTTCAAGAAATTAAAACATTAGCTAAAAAAATGGACCCAATTGTAAGGTCACCTAACCAACCTGTAGATGCAAGTTTTAACGATGCAAATTTAAACGATATATATAAATCAGCTTACCAATTCGTATTAAAATATTTATTTGGTATAAAAGATAAAATAAACCGTATTGATGGGATTAGTGGTGGGGTTAAATTTATTTTAGAAAATGGTAAAATTATTGAGTTTTATTTTACTACAAATACAGTAGAAATAGTTTCACAAGCTATAGTGTCAATTATTAATAGTACAAACGATACAGAAAAAGTAAATAATATTATTGATACAGCAAAACAAATATATGCGATCAAAAATGATATAAATATTGACACGATAGATATGAATAACGATGAAATAAAAAACGAAATAATTATGATTTTAACGAAATTAAAAACTCAAGGTGATTTATATCAAGTGATCACAGCGTATCTCATAAATCTACAAGACCCAATATCCTTTTATACAGAAGATAGACTTTGTTTAAGTATTGCGTTTATGATTAATAATTTTTTAAAAGAAGAAGAAGAAGTACTACAAAACTCAAACCCGTTAAATTCAAACCCGTTAAATGTGTTTTTTAAAGCATCGTCAGGGCAATACGAAGACGAAACTGACGAAGAAAATATTTTGATGGATACAAAAATGAACAAAGAAGTAACTGTTTGTTCAAGTGAAATGTTATTAACAACCAAAGATGATTATAAAAAATTATGTTTAAATGAAATTTCAAAAGTAGAAAAAGATTTCATCAAATTTAGAGATAGATTTAAAACGATACTTGGCAATGGTGATAATTATACAACATTAATAATAGATATGACTTCCAAATCACTTAGTTTGTTAACAAATTTGGATGAGCGTTTAAATTTAGATAAAAATGATGTTGTAAATGAAACTGAAGTAATACTAGGTATACAAAATGATAGTACTGATGAGACTGATAAAGAAACTAACTCTGATGAAAAAATGGAAGTAGAAAATACCAGTTCAGAAATAACACCTGAAGATAGAAACGAAATTGATAAAATTAGAAACCAAGTTGCAAATTTACATTCATTAATTGATTTTAATGAAAATGTTAGTGACGATTTTTTAAATTTTGCTTTATCTTCTGAATCTGAAGGAATATTCAGTAAATTGAAAAAATGTTTTAAAACTAACGTTCCTATTTCAAAACAATTTACTCATTTTGGTAATTTTAAAGTTAAATCATGGATGGAATGGAAACAAGATAATTCAGGTATAAATAAATATTTAAAGGAAAATATAAATAGTTTGGAAGAACGTAAAAAAAAACTTGAAAAGGCGTCAACGGTAGCTACTGATATTAGTTTCTCATTGTTTTTGGAAAAATTAAAAACGAAATCTGATGAGTTAATTAAAGCATTTTTTAACGATTTCGAAAAAAAAATTACAGAATTAAAACAACCACCTCAAAACAAAAGAATTGGATTGAGAGTTAAAAAAGCAACAGATACATCAACAGATACATCAACAGATACATCAACAATCGAAGATTTGTCAGATGAAAAAGAGGATATAAACAGCAATATTGCAAAATTGGACGAAGAAAAAAAAAATATTATTGAAAATATTAAAAAACCTATTATGAATGAAATTAATAGAAAAGAAACAAAAAAAACACAAGAACAAAAAGATAAAATACTTTCAAAAATAATTAAAAACATTTTAAAACAAAAAAAAATAAATAAAAATGAAAATGGATATATACCGATAAATATATTACAAAGATATGGTGATTTATCAAATAAATTAACTGGAATCAAAAATACTTTGAAAGATTATAGTAAAAAACTTATTAGTTGTGCAAAAAAAATAGTTACAGAACAAAATAAAATTGCTGAACCAAAGTATGTCCCTGATAAGGTCAAATTTGAATTAAAAAGTTATTTAGAGAGTGAGAAATCATCATCATCATTTCAAGAGATATTTACAAAACCAGCATCATCACAAACAGCATTTACACCAGCAGCATCAACACTAGGAGGAAAACATAAAAAATCTCGCAAAAATATAAAAAGACTAAAGAAGAAAAACAAAAAGACCAAAAGGAAAACAAAAAGAAAGACCAAAAGGACTAAAAAACAACATAATAAAAATAAGAAACATAAAATAACTCGCAAGAAAAAACAATATAAGCGTTAAATTGTAATATATATAATACAATATTGTAAAACAAATTATGTTACAACTTAACAACACACAAATGAAAATAATGACTACAACTATGCTGAAGTCGTCACAAATTCTGAAACCAGAAATACAAAGAATAATTGACAATAGCAAGGTCTATGATATTGTCAATTTCCAACTGGACTTTTTCAAGAAGCACAATCATTTCAATTTTAGTGCTTCTAATCCGCTAAATCTCCACTATTTTAAAGACCAATATTGGTTAATAGACGGACAACATCGTTTAGCCGCAATGGAAACATTATACACCAATCACGGACACAATATTGAAACATATGTATTAATAATAAATGTAGATACATATGAAGAATTAAAATTAAATTATGAGATGATAAACAAGAATACACCATTGCCAGATTTTTCGCTATTTGAGAACGTAGATAAGAAAATACCCGAAACAGTTGCGCTTAATTTTCAACTATTATATCCTAAAATATGGGCGAAAAATTCAAGGTCTAGAAGACCGCACTTATTTTTCAATTATTTTCAAGAATCATTAGCATATATATGTGACCAATCAGACATAAAGGATGCGGATGAATTGCAAAATTTAGTAACAAATTACAATGATAAATTAAGCAAATGGGAAGCAAATGTGTTTCAAAGTAGTTACAAAGTGAATGAGAGTATGTATAAAATGGCTCAAGAACAAGGTTTCTACTTGGGATTATTTTCGTATCAACAGAGTGAAGAATATGGATTTCAATGGGCGAAAAAGATGGTGGAAGAATATACGGGGAAAATCATTAAATCAACCTCATCGTATTCCAAAAAGAAGAAAATTCCGAAGAAAGTAAAAAACGATTCTTGGGATTTATATGTAGGTAAAAATGTAGCAACTACAAAGTGCGTATGTTGTAAAACGTCAGAAATAAACGCCAAGGATTTTGTTGCGGGACACATTGTATCGGAATACAATGGGGGTAAAGTGGAAGTTGATAATTTGTTGCCAATATGTCAGCAATGTAATAGTTCAATGGGAGTAACAAATATGGACGAATATATAAGTGCTCATTATCCGCTAAATTTGGATGCCTTTTTGGCGCGAGACTATAGAGAACCAAGTAATAAAATTTGGGCGTATTTTAACAATTCGTAATACCATAAAGTGTTTAAATATGAATTAATATAAACACTAATAGATACTAAATTAGGTAATAAATTATAAATATAAAGTTATAATTTATGTAAGAAGTAATAAAGGTGTTAAAAAAATAAGTCTTTTGAGAAATAATTTATAAAATAAATCAGCTACCACACCGGTTGATAGGTCAATCATGAAATTTGTCCATGTTTTTCTCCAAGACCATTTTACAAAAAAAAATTCTTAAATTTTTTAAAAGTTCTCTTAAGGAAATTAGATTTCTTAATTTGGTTTTTGATGGTGCCGATAAATTTATTCAATACTTGGTCGTTTCCGAAATAATCAATCATAAGTTCATTAATAGCATCAACTTTGCATTGATTTCTTTCTTCTTTATTGCCGTAAATAAAGAACTCTTCACAAGCATTCAACACTTCAATCAACAATTCAATGTCGTATTCGTGTTCATCTTTGTCTAAATGTTGTAACAAAGATTTAACATCGCTGACAAAAATATCCTTTTGAGATTGCAACTTGTAGTTCTTTTTGATTTGCTTAAACGATGCTAATTTTTTCAAATTATTGCAAACTTTTACCTTTGGTAAGTTTTCCACAATAGGAGGAGCAGGAGTAGATACAGATAAAGTGTCAGAAATATCAGCTGATTCTTGAACAAGATCAACTTTATTCTCTTGTACATTCTCGTTCTTGAGTTGTATCATTTATATATATTAAAAACATTTTTTTTTTACTAAATATTATATAATTATTTATTTAACGCGTATTAAAAGAAAGAAGAGTATTTAAATACTAATTTTTCAATTCTTAATATGTTTAGATTAAAAAATATCCAAAAAAAGTAAAGAAATAAGTCAAATTATTCAATTTGAGACCAATATTTTTCAATTTTGATTTCTTTAATAAGATTTTTTATAATATATTTATTCAATTTATCAGCATCCCCTTTGCTTCCTCCAAACGCATTATATGCTATTTCACCATATTCTTTATGTTCTTTAGATTTATGGTCTGTTAAGCAGTGTGGATATTGTTTTTGATAAATATCTTGCAAAGCAATAGTATTCATTCTTGTAACACCGAGTAATAAATTGTTTATTCGTTTTTGTTTTTCGTTTTCTTTTTCCCATTTATGTTTATCTCTGATGTAAATAGTTTCACGTTTGACATCACTACAGTGCATAGGTCTTCGTGTATATTCAATACTTTTTAAATGTGTTATTAATAGGTTAGACAATGCTTCAACATAACCACACTTTCCTAAACGTTTAAGGTCAGGAATTGTGATTTCAATTGAATCCATAAATTCTTCAATGTTCATAGCATCTTTACAAGTTTCGTTCAAAAAGAAATTCAAATTGAAGTTGTTGTTGGTCGTATTACTATTATTAATGACAAGATTGTTAACGTTATTATTACCGTTAGTAATACCATTAGTAGTGCTAGTCATAGTGCTATTAGGATTAGGATTAGGATTAGGATTAGGATTAGAATTAGGATTAGGATTAGAATTACTTTTTACTAATTCCATCATTATCTTATTAGTTTCATTTTGTTGTTGTTGTTGCATCATAATGGTGTCTTTAAACTCGCTATTTTCTTTAATGAGCATTTTAATTATTTTATGTAAACCTTTTGCACTACCTTGTTTCATTTCTTCTTCAAATTCGTTGTCACTTTCGCTTTCATAATTGTTTTCACAATCAGTTTCTAATTTATCATCATATTCATCATCATATTCATCATTCTCATTCTCATATTCGTCATCTGACAAACTATTATATTCACTATCTGAATTTTTTTCAGAATCAGATAAACACATTTTTTTATGTCGCCATAATGTTGTTCTATGATTGAAATTTTTACTACATTTATAACAACTCAATTTATGGTCATTTTCATTTTCATTTTCATCATATTCATTAGTTGTGTTATAAATATGCTTTGATGTATTAATATGTTTCTCAAAATTGCATTTTATATCAGTAGAATAATTGCAAAAATTACAGTTGAATTTTTTATTCATTTCTAAATATATATACTTTATTATCATATTTTTTAAATTATTTTTTTAATAATTATTTAATTGCAAATTATCGGATGTTGCATACAATTACACTTAAATTTATACTTTTATACTTTTGGGTTGTAATAATATCAAACGAATTTTTCAATATATTATCATATATGATTTGTTATACATTGTGTTGTATTTAATGAAACATTACCATAAAAAACTGAAATTTAACGAAAACTGATTTCTTACCATAATGCTCTAAAAGTGAAAAATTAGTTAAAAATTTATGGTAAGAAGAAAAAAAAATGTTTTTATGAAAAGTATTTTGGGTTTTCAATTTTGGACATTTTTAAAAATGTCCATTTTTAAGAATTTCTGAAAACTCTTCAAATAAAGAGATTTTTTCTTACTGAAAAAAAACAAGGAAAATAATATAATAAAAATACACCATAATTAATAACAATATAATATTACATTGTGTTGTTATTTTTTGAAAAAAAATGTTTCAAAATCACAAAATTTGATTGTTGATACTTTTGTATAAAAAAAACTTATACTTTTATACTTTTGTTAAAAATCAGATTTTTTAATTCTTTTATATGATTATTTTGCTTTGACAATTGTTGTTCCATGTTTTAAACTTTTTTTTGTCAAGTCAAGTAATAATTGTATCATATTAGGTTCATTATGAACTTCATTTTTATCATCATTTATGATGTCATTATTTATTGTATTATGAGTATAAATAGCAGTATTATTATCATTTATTGTTTGACTTATCAGTTGTAAAATATTATTATTATTATTATTATTAACTTCACATTTTATTCCATTATACATATTTCTATTTAAATCATTTTATTCAGCGCAATGAATGCGAATTTTTTTTTTGAAGTGCATTTCATCATGAAATAAATACAGTTTGAATTTTTTAAAAGAATAATCTTCAAAATCGTTTCTCATTGTGATTCTAGATGTTAATTTCAATTTAGGCAAGTAAATTATATATTGAAACAGTCCATCATTGCGTTTAATTTTGTCAAATATATAGCCTTCATATATGTCTTCCATTATGCTTTCATTATTGCTGCACATATCAAGCAAAGAACAGTCGCATTGTAATTTACGAATGCTCCTCATAGTGGTGTTAATATAGTCTAATTGTTGAAGCCAATTATCATAAAACTGGTAAGCACATTCAGATAACTGTAGAATATTCATATTTTTTTGTAAAATGATAATATTTAATAAATCACTTATTCGTCTAATTGGACTAGTAATATGTATATATGAATCCAAATGTAGCAAATTATGGCGCATTGTTACTTCAATATTGTCTATATTTTTGCCGTCAATATAAATGCCGGTTGAACTCTTCCATATGGTGATGAATTTAGAAATATCTTCTGGCAAATGGTCTGGTAAAATATCCATACTTTTCATTAATGTAGACCTAAAAATTCCACATTTATAATCTTTCATTTTCAACGCACATTGAGAATTCATTAAAATCATCAAATAAGAAACCAAATCGTGACTATTCCTAATGTTATTAATGTATTTATATTTTTTACACAATATTTTCGTTTGTTTAAATAAAAGATTGTAATTATTACTATTAATTAAATCTGGTTCTTCATAAACATAATTATTAGAAACTTTAATTAATGCGTTAGACAATGAGGAACTTACAATATCTCCATTTTCAACAATAAAATCCATCACAAACGCAACTCGACGAACATTTTTTTGTAAGCTACATAAACAATCAGATAAAATAGTTGGCAACATTGGACGCTTTTTATCAGGCAAATATATAGTTGATATTCTGCGAGAAAAACTTTCCCATAAATTTAAAATATCCATCCAAATAGTGACATTAGAAATATAAATACTAATTTGAAATTTATTTTCATCAAGTGGAATAATACTGAAGGCGTCATCAAAATCAAGACAATGAGAAGGATCAATAGAAAATATACACCATTTAGCATTTGTTCGGTCTTCAATTGAATTATATTTCTTCATTATAGTATCAATAATTTCATCATGAGATGTATTCTTTATGGCATTAATTGTATTTTTATTGAAAGACTGGATAGATGCGTTTAAACTTTTACAAAATAATTGATATTCATAAAAATGGTCTAAAACATCAATATCACCAATTGTGCTATTTAGGATGCCATATGGATGCTTATGGTCCCAATTTAGGTAAGAGAAAGTGACATATTTGTTTTTAAAATTTTTTGAAAATCCAACATTTTTCATTGTATATGGAATCAAAAAATAAGGCAAACGTTTATCATCTGGGATGCATTTATACAGCATTTTTTTACCAAATTTTCCATACGTTTTATTATCAGACAAAATAATAACTCCTGGCATAGGAGAGCCACAACGAATACTAGAATGAATAATATTAACATTATTATTTACAAAAGAGAAAACATCATTTGAAAATAATTTAGACGTAAATGGATTAACTATTATATTTTCACATTTAGAATAGTCCAATGAATCAAAAATTTCCCACGAAGTGTAGTAGGAATCATTGATATTTATTTTAAAATCATTGTTATTGGTAATGTCATTGGTAATGTTATTATCAATTGTGGTCATAATAATATTAACAATTTGTTATTAATATTATTATTAAAATATCTTTATGTTTGATTTTAAAACTTTATCAACTTAAACAAATATAATATAGACTGTTTAAATGTCATTCAAGCAATAAATTACAAACAAATATAATATAGACTGTCAGTTTTAGAATAAACCTCATCCACCACCAGTTTGCAACCCACCTACACTAACTCCGCCTCATTTGCCACCCTTCATAGACTTTTTATTTTTTCTAGTTTTCTTATTTTTTCTAGTTTTTCTATAAGATGATTTATTTTTTCTAGTTTTACATTTACATTTACAATTGCATTTTCCTTTGCATCTACATTTGTTATTTCCTTTGCATTTACATTTTCTTGATTGTCGTTTAGACTTTACTTTCAAAGAAAGTGCTTTTTTCAATAAATTAAACATTATATATATATTCTTTATAAAAAATTATTGATAAGGTTCAATATTATTTCCATTATTAATTTCATTGTTTATATTATTTTCACTTAAATTAGGTTCAATATTTTCTTGTAAATTTGTATTTGTATTTGTATTTGTATTTGTATTTGTATTTAATGATTCATTATTATCAGGAATTTCATTATTATTGCTTTCTATTGCCATCTTTTTTACATTATTAGATTTTCTACGAATGTTTTGAACTTGTAACGCATACATAAATATATATGGACTAATTGTAAGATTATTCATATAAGTCCTATATTTCATAATAGACAAAGAACTATTTTCGCTAAATTGAATGCTATACCACCAATAAGGAGGAATAAAAAGAGTGCAACCTACATTTAAATCAAACTCAAGACATTTTACTTTATCAAATTCAGATGAATATTGAGGTTGCACGTTCCAAGGATTAATTGGTGAAGAAAATTCAAAATTTTCATAATCATAATTGGGAAATAAGTATTTTATACTCTTTGGAGGAGCTAATTTTATTTTCACATTTCCTTGTGTAGGCATAAAAAAGTTCCGAAAATTTATTTCATATCTAAATGGTGTATAACAATTATCACTACCTCTTAAAATATCATAATAACAATTTGATACCATATGAGGTCTAAAAAAATCATCATTATATTTAAAAAGTTTGGCAACACCTGTTTCTTTTAAAAAATCAGAATTATTTTCTGAAAAATAGGATGCCGATTTATCATCATTCAATAATTTGTTTAAAGAGTGTAATGGCAATGGCATATAAGTTTCTTCTTCTTTTTTATGAATATCATTTATGTTTCTAATTTTCATATCAAAAGCGTAATATTTGTTTAATATGTTGGTGATATTTGTTTCATTTACTAAATTTTCGTTATTGAAATGAAATATAGTGGGTTGTCTAATGTCACATATTTCTTCAAATTTTTGTTTAGATGGTTGTTCTATTTCATAAATTTCTAGGTCATTGCTTGTTTTTAAATGATATTGAATATGTAAATAGACAAATAAAATAAGACAAAAGATAAAAATGTTGATTATAGTTTTCATATATTTATATAAAATTTATAATAATAAATAAGTTAAAAAACGAATTATATATTTAGATTAAAAAATTAAAATGTAGGTTTCACGAAAAGACGATTTCTCTCAAAATAATTGCTATTATGATGAGTATCTTCTTCAGAATCGCTTACATCTTCTACAATTAGATTTACATTTTGAGTATTAGTTTGGACCTTTATGTTTTCATCTTCATCTTGGTCTTCGTCTTCATCTTGGTCTTCGTCTTCATCTTCATCTTGGTCTTCGTCTTCATCTTGGTCTTCATCTTCATCTTGGTCTTCGTCTTCATCTTCATTTTGACATTGAAGTTCTTCAATTGCTTTTGTATTAGAATCAATTAATTCTTTAAGACTGTCAAACATTAAAACGCTCTTTTCAAGTTT
>Ga0257106_1001200_pt1 | contig 13303 bp, 11 predicted proteins | sample LP_taG_3_FD_190177 | JGI IMG/M metagenome (GOLD analysis project Ga0257106, IMG submission 190177) | Marine microbial communities from Northeast Subartic Pacific Ocean, Canada - LP_J_2011_P26_10m | ecosystem: Environmental > Aquatic > Marine > Oceanic | place: Canada: Northeast Subartic Pacific...
CGAAGCGCCCAGATTGCGACCCTTCGACTTCTCAAAGCAGAACGAGCCCCTTCCGGCAAGTTGCCACTCGTGGCAGACCGTGACCTCACGGGCGTCTACATACACGAAGCCCTTGGCCATCCTTGCGAAGCAGATTTGGTTGCCGCAGGCGATTCTTGCTTGGATGGTAAGCTTGGTCAAACCATTGGCAACAGCATCGTGACCGTTGTTGACGACCCGACTATTCGAGGCGGCTATGGGGCTCACCCGATTGATGACGAAGGACTGGACACGCGCGAAAAGTGCCTGATCAAGAACGGCGTTCTTACCGAATACCTCAATCATCGAGAAACCGCACATCACTTTGGCATTGCACCAAACGCTGGTGCTCGCGCTCAAGATGGTCTACATCACCCGCTTGTTCGAATGTCCAATACGATGATTCAAGGCGGTACGCACAACGATTTGGATGAACTGATGGAAGACATCGAGTACGGAGTGTACGCTTGTGGCTCGCGTGGCGGTCAAGTTGACACCGGGCGAGGCTCGTTCCAATTTGCAGCTCAAGAAGCATGGTTGATTGAAAACGGAGAACTCACCAAACCCCTCAAAGACGTAAGTGTGAGCGGGCTTACCCTTCAAATCCTGAATGATGTTGACGGATTGACTCGAGATGCCCGGCTTGCAGCTCCTGGCTTCTGTGGAAAGGGTCAAACTGTCCCCGTTGGGGACGGTGGACCAATTATGAGAATCTCTCAGGCTTTGGTGGGATGATCATGCTTCCAGACGACGCAATCGATCGAATCAACGCCGGATGCCGGACCATCGGATCCTTCTGTACTCAAGAAGGCGTGGCCCAATGGGAAGTCGTTGCTTACCAATCATACGGTCACCAACTTGACATCGAAGCCGGTAAAATTTCACTCGCAGCAGGTGGCGGCGAAGGAGGATATGGTATCCGAGTTGTCGAAGAAGGTCGCTTTGGATATGCGTACCTCGTCGATGTTGACGCTGCCCCAAATGCTCTCAAACAAGCCTTGGATGTGGCCCGTGCCTCCCCCTCAGTGGAAGGTTTCGTTTTGCCAAGCGCCCAAGAGGCCAAGCCGGTTTCTGGATTGTGCGATCAGCGCATTCTTGACCTCGGACCTGAAGACCTCCTAGAGCAAGCCGATGCGGTGTTGAGCGAAGTTGCTTCATTGGACGAACGTGCCGTCGTAACCGGCGGAGGGCTTGGCGTCGGAGCCACGGCGTCGGCGCTCCTCTCAAGCGAGGGCATCGATTCCTCTGGAATCACCACTTCTCACGGCCTAGGGGTCCAAGTTTCCATCGACGCCAATGATGAATTAACCAGTTCATATGAAGGTGATTCAGGCCGTCAACTGCTCCCAGACGTCCCTTCTTGCATTGCGAATGCGGTGCATTGGGCTCAAGTGACCCGCGGTCCCATTGAAGTCAACAGTGAACCGCAAGACGCCCCTGTGCTGATGACAAGCGAGGGCTTTTCGCCTCTGTTTTCCATGGTGGTGCCTACCGCCGTGAGGGGGGACCGTTTGGTTCGCAATGAATCCTTTTGGTCTGGCAAGCAAGGCACCCAAGTGCTTGCAGATGACCTATCACTCATCGATGACGGTCGAATGGAAGGCGGAAAGTCAGCCAGTTCCAGAGACGGTGAAGGTGTCCCTACAAGCCGGCAAACCATCGTCGACCAGGGGCGCTTGGTCGGCTCCATGTGGTCGACTCGAGATGCCGCTCAACAGGTGGCTGAGGGCCGCATTGATGAAGCACACAGCACTGGATCTGCAGTCCGTGGTGGTCATCAAGCACCACCAGGTACAGGGTGCAGGGACTTCACAATGACGTCTCGAAACGGTGGCCACTCCCAAGACGCTCTCTTAGAGCGCATGGATGATGGGTACATGGTTCACAGCGTGATGGGTGCTCACACAGCGAACCCTACAAGCGGTGATTTTTCGGTGACCACCAGCACAATCCTACGCGTCGAAGGTGGCTCGATCTTAGGCCCGGTCAAGCAAGCAGGATTGTCTGGAAACTTAGCTCAAGCCCTCTCCAAGGATATTCACCTTGGGAGCGATGTCCGAATCCAAGGCTCTTATTCCTCTGGCAGTATGCATTTGCCTGATGTTCTTTTAATGCAAGGGCTTCGAATCAACCCGGCTTAAACAGGTTTGTTCTTTCTCGGTCTTTGAGAGGCTTGGAAAAAATCCGATGGCATTCTTTAAGTCCCGTCGTCAGGTCTCTTTGTCACCATGGAGGTCAAGGGAGTGTATAGACTCAACCAATCCGCACGAAAGCCCAACGCCTGTTCTCCGTACAGGCTTCGAACGAAAACGCCTGACGGGGGGCTCGTATATGTCTGAAAAATATGAAACACACGTGAATGCAATTCTTGCCGAATGCCCAGAGGCTGACCCGAAAGAGGTCGCAGAGGCTTTCGCAAAGTACGAGACGGAATTCTACATTCCGCCGCAAGATGCCATGCGTTCCATCCTTCGCCGTTTCAAAGGCGAACAATCAGTTCCATCGAACCGCAGTCCTTCTCAGGGTGCGTCAGCCACGCCTCGAAACACCAAGAAAGTCAGCAAGTTGAGTGAACTCAACGGCAATGACAAGGACATCGAGATCGAGGTCGAAATCATCTCGCACAACATGCGAGAACAAACCATCCGTGGTGAACAAAAGCAAATTGCGTTTGGCCTCATTGAGGATAACCCTTGGGAAGAAAAGGGCGAGAAAACTCGATGGGAATACAAAGACTGGGGCCCAAGTGCAAACCTCGCACCGGGTTCAATCGTCCGAATTGAAGGCGCATCGGTTAACGAATACCAAGGGCGCATGTCCCTCAACATCAATCAATCGACACGAATTGCCGTTGTCCGAGAGGGCACACGCCCTGTTGTAGCTCCAGGTGAGCCTCAAGACATCAATGGCCTTCCAGCCGATGGCTATGTTTGTGTCGTGGGGCGAGTTCTGGCCTCCCGTCCTGATCAAATCCACAAAAAGGATGGCTCTGGCTCAATCGATATCATTCGTGGACGCATTGCGGACGAAAGCGGTACGATTGGCTTTCTTTCATGGGAACCGTTTGAGCATGAAGTTGGCACCCTTCTCAAGATTGATGGCGCTCAAGTTCGAACCTTCAGAGACACACCTGAATTGAACTTCGGCCGAACCACCAAGGTTGAAATCTTCCACGACAAGAACTTCGCTAATGCAGAATCCTTGTCCCAACAAACCGTCTTGACCATCTCTCAATTCCGCGACGGCGCTCGAGACGTCGATGCTGTTGTCCAAATCACGGAATGGAACAAGCGTTCATTCACACGAGACGGCGAAGAGCGCTTCTTGTGGTCCGGTCAAATTGCAGACCCAAGCGGTCGATGCCGAATGAGTGCATGGAGCGAATTGCCAATCACCGACGACAAATTACCAATGACTGTCCGTCTGAAAGGGGTCCGAGTGCGTGCTTGGCAAGGCATTCCAGATGTCACGGTTGACACCATGGACCAGGTCGAGATGCTCGACGAAACGCCTTGGGATGATTCGCTTGATTTAACCAATCATACAGCAGAAGTTGGGCTTCACGAATTGGCTACAGGGGCAAGCCGGGTCGGAGTTTCCACATCGGCTATTTTGGTCAGTGTTCGAGAAGATTCAGGTTTCATTCAACGGTGCACTGAATGTCGAAGGGTGTTGCGAGAGGGCGCTTGTGCGGAACATGGGCCAAACGATGGCAACAGCGATGTTCGCTTGCGGATGGTCCTTGACGATGGGCAATCCAGCATGTCGCTTTTGACAAACAAAGAGGCCACACTTGGTATGCTCGGTATGGATGAAGAACAGATGAAGGCCGCCGTTGATAAAGACGGGCAAATGGCCTTTGTTCAATCCTTGAGAGCCCTTTTCTTAGGGCGGACCGTTCAGGCGACTGGCAGAACTATTGTTGATGAACAGGGCGCTATGATGCTCGCTGACGGAGCAACCGTCGTCGACGAAGACGCTGGTATGCTGGCAACTGAATTGCGTGCTCATTGGGGGGTGGCCTGATGCAATCCGGTGGACGAGCGCGGCGACAACCCGCATGGCACATGCTTGCATCTGAGTTCAGCGAGGCAACGCTCAATGAGAAGGGATCGGGGGAATACGATCCGTCCTTTGTCATTACAAAACTCGGTGCTAAGGTGAACCGTGTGATTGTTGCAGGTTTGCTCGAACGGCTTGAAGTTCGGGAAACTTCCAACGGATCTACCTTGTACCAGGGTCAAATGCGCGATCCATCTGGATTGCATTACTTCTCAGTTGGCGACTACGCATCAGAATCGATGCGTGAACTCACCCTTTCTTTAGTTGAAAAAACCGAGGTTGGTGAACCTGTGCTGTTGCTGATGACGGCGAAGTCTCGCTGGTACCAGACTGACGAAGGGGCAGTCTACACTTCCTTGAGGCCCGAAGAGGCATGCGAGATTGATGCCAAAACCTACGCTCTTTGGCTCACCCGTGCTTGTGAAGGGACCTTGCGACGAATGAAGATTCACAGTGATTCATTGGCAGCAGAACCCACACAAGATGGACTCAAGGCTGCTGGCGTTCCTGAACAAATGGTCGATGGGCTTCTCCTTTCGAGAAACCATTACGGTGAAATTGACACTGAAAGTTACACACTCAACGTGATGCAAGCACTTGATATTGCGGAAGGGCGAATGGAGGCAGCAAGCCAACCAGCCCCCCCACCACAAGCTCAATTGGATGTGGAAGGCTCGGATTCCGAAGGTTCTGATGACGATGTAAAAGAAACTCTGCTCGCCATCATCGGTCAACTTGATCAAGGCGATGGTGTTGACTTTGAAACCGTACTTACCAACGCTGGAGCGCGCGGAATTGACCGCCAAATTGCAGAATCTAAACTGGATGAACTGTCAAATGAAGGCACCCTTCATGAACCCCGCTTTGGTTGGTTTCGCATTGTTGCTTGAGTTGAATCTCCCCCAACATTGAAGACCTTCTCAATGCGTGGATAGGACAGGGGTCAAGTGCATGGCTGGAACAGATTTCTTTATTCGACCCGCAACAGGGACATCAAGCGCAGATTGGGTGCGAATTCCGAATTGCGACCTCCACGTTCGTTTGACACGCCGTCTTACACGAACCATCATACGCGGTGAGGAAGGTGACAATCTTCACGATGAAGGCTCCGAATCAACCGTTTACACGGTAAAGGGCGAAATTAGCCTTGAAGATTACAAACAAATCCTAAGCATGTTCCGGAGCGGCCAGCCTTACATCCACGATCCGTTTGAAGAACGAGACGTCAAGGTTTTGTTCTCTGCAATGGAATACGAAGGCACCACTGAGGCTTTCATGTTCGAATTAATTGAAGACACTGTTTGAGGTGAATAGATGCGGAAGTTAGACGAGCAGAGAGAAATTCTCTACGTCATTCGCACACTTGACGTTCTCATGTCGTCCGGTGTTGGCCTAGAGGCCGCCATCCACACCATTGGAAGTGGAGGCTATGGCGTAATTTCCGAAGACTTCTCATCGATGATGAAGCGGTTGAGAAAAGGCACATCCCGTGGACTTGCCCCAGAACTCAAAACGATGCTCAAAAAAGCCGAATCAGAAGGATACCGCCGTTTGCTGAACACGATGTACTCTAACGTCACCCAAAACACAGACATCGTTGAGACACTGCGAAAGCAGGGTGTGCGAATGGAGAATGATCGGACTGAAGCAGTCAAAAAATACATCGAAGAACTTGGCGCTGTGCCTGAAACACTTCTTTCGATCGGCATGATTGGACCAATCATTCTCGCCATCGTGGGGCTCGTTCCACAGCTCTTGGGCGATGGTGCAGAAGCAATCGTCGGGGCCATCGATCAAGGAATGATCAACTCGGTTGTAAAAGGCGGACTTGTCTTTACCCTCATTGGCATGATGATGATTGGGCTTAAGGCCCACACAAAGGATCCAGGATTGTGATTTTATGCTGTTCGGATTGCTGGAAACATTCAACGATAACCCGTTGTTGCTTTACCTTTCCGTGATTGGTTTGGCCTGTGCGGCAGGAGGCATTCCTCCTATGCTCGAGCGCAAGAGGCGCCGTTCTATAGAGAACGCACTCCCTGGTTTGCTCGAAGGATTGTCGGACACAGTCGGCGCAGGCCGTGGTATTCAAGAAGCAATGATGGAACAATCGAAGAACATCCAAGGCACACTTGGAACTCTTTTGCTTCAAACGTTAGAGGAAAGCCATTCTTCATCCTTCGAAGCGGCGCTTTCAGCCTTTGCAGCCAAAACCCGATCTTCACAGGTTCAACGGGTAATGGTCCTGATTGAAACGGCTATCGAGCAAGATGCACCTCTGCAGCAAATCCTTGCTGATCTTTCTATGGATTATGAACGGCTGAACGACCTCATGAACACCCGAGAAGAAGAACTTCTTGGCCGGGGTCTGCTCATTGTCATGTTTGTTTCAATTGGCTTACCCGTGCTTATTGCATTCATTGTTGGTCTCTTTGCTCCTGCGAGCAGCGGATTTCAAATTGATAGTTTTAATCAAACCTTTTCCCTCTTCTTTGGCGCCGCTTCGGCAGTTGCACTCGGTGTATCCGGGCGAATGTTGGGCCGGTTCAAGGACGCTCTATGGTGGATGCCGATGTGGGTTGCCCTTTCAATGGGGCTTTACCTCGGCGCTGTGGTAATGATTGGAGGTTGAACAATGGCTCAAACAATTTTGGAACAATATGGCTTAGTGACGATTTACACCGAAGGTAACCACCCTTCACCAATTTACCATGTCGACGGAGCCGCTGAGCCTAACCCTCACGGCGATCTACAATTGCTTCTCACTGACGACAATCTGGAAGAAGTGATGTACAATGGCGGGCAACAAGAAGTCAAGGTTGCTCACCGAAAATACGGGATGTGCCGTACCAACCTCATCATCGACAATGAATCCGGTTTACAGATTGCAAAGAACATCGCTTCCTACACCAACGTTCCACTCGGTGATGGACCAGGCATGGTGCCAATTTTTGACGGGCGCCTGCATGATGGTTCCCGTGTGAACGGTACCATCCCTCCTGTGTCCCCTGATGGGCCAACCCTTACCATTCGTAAGTTCAAGGAAGATCCACTGACCATGATTGATTTGATTAAGTTCGGTACCGTCAACGCTCGACTCGCTGCAATGATGTGGGTTTGGATCGAAGGGCTTGACAGCCGCCCAGCTAACTTTGTGATTGCAGGTGGTACGGGTTCAGGTAAGACCACGACCCTCAACTGCTTGGGCATGTACATTCCATGGGACCGTCGCCTTTTGACGGTTGAAGACACCGCTGAACTGCAAGTTTATCACGACCACTGGCTGCGTATGGAAACACGACGAGAACGCCCAGACGGAACGTCCGAGATTGACATGAACGACTGCTTGAAGTCAAGCTTGCGTATGCGTCCTGACCGAATCATTGTTGGAGAAGTTCGTGGCCCAGAAGCAGCAACACTGCTTACGGCAATGAACACTGGCCACGACGGTTCCTTCGGCTCTCTGCACGCAAACACGGCTCAAGAAACGGTAACTCGTATGATTAACCCTCCAATGAGCGTACCTCCAATCATGCTCAGTGGACTCGACCTCATCATCATTCAAGCTCGATTGCACGTCAATGGAAAAACTGCTCGTAAGATTACCGAAGTCGCTGAGGTCGCGGGCATGGAAGGCGACAAACCTCGATTGAACATCATTTGGAAGTACAACGCGGCTACCGATCAAATTGAAGAAACTGGAATTCCGTCGAAGCTTCGGGAAACAATCTGCAAAGCGGCAGGCATATCTCCCGATGTTTTTGAGAAGCACGTGTCTCAGCGAGAAGCAATTCTTCGCGATATGATTGCTCGCGACATAAGCGACATTCAAACGGTAACAAAACTCATTCAGAGTTTTTACGCAAGCCGTTGATCAGCCTCGCAGCCTTGCGAGGATGTCATCGATATGGTCGATTTTACTTCGTGCCGACTTCAACCGGTCTGAGGCATCTGCTACTGACGCTGCGACGACCATTTCTGGTTCTTCCACAGTTGCTTTATCCGCCGGTTTGAACGCTTCAGCCAGCGCTTTGAGTTCGGTTACAATAGCATCGACTTGCGTGTCTGAAATCATAATCCCAGGTGCGATTCGAGGAATCTCCGATGGGGAGATGAAGCCGAGTTCAGCCCCAATGATCCCCGCACATGCTAGCACCCTGGGTCGCAAGTCAACGGTATTGACTTCGTATCCACGAGATTCGAGGAAGCGGATGACAAGAGCTTGTTGCGGTTCTGTAAAGGTGCCCTCACTGCTTTCGAGGATGGTTTCTACGAGCTCTTCAAAGGCTGAAATGTTTCGTTCAAGCCGGTCGATAGTGCTGCGCTCAGTTTGGCTGAGATGAACAGCACCGTGCTGTAAGATTCGCAAGATTCGATTGCGTCGAGCGATTGCTGGATCCTGTAAGGCTTGAGCTTGGTTGATGTCTACGTGCAAGTCAAACAAAGCATGCAACCGGCCAGAAACGCTGGGAATGCTCAAGTCCAAGTTCATTGATTGGCCTACTTCTTCAAATGCCATTCTTGCCTTCACTAAATCCCCTTTATGTGCTGCAAGCGTGTCATCAAGTTGGCCTCGCAATCCCTCACGGGTGTTTTCAAAGAGACGCAAGGCTTCACGTTCCCTCCATGAATTTGGCATGGCGTGCATAGCATTTTTCTCTGCTTGTGAACGGAACTCAAGATCCATCAATGTGGTCCGGATTGAATCCTGTACTGCTTTGATTTCAATAGCAAAGCCGTGCCCTTTCAAACTGGCAATGAATGCATCCATGTCAGCGCTCTCACTGGTGCTGCTCACAGCAAGGAAATCTCGCCCGGCGGCTTCCACTTCAGCAAGTCTTGCGTTCACTTCCAGCAAAGCAGCCTCAACTTCGAGGGAATGTTCTCCTGGTTCCTCATTTACTGCGACTTGAATCATCGAAGGTGTTTCTTCCTTCGACCTCTGTTCGGCCCCGCCATTGCGAAGCGCCTCGTCCAAGGTTGAAGCAATCGGAGCTTTGGAGACTGGAATGCCTTCTTGGGCAAGTTCGGTTCGAAGCTCTGTTTCTTGCTCAAAGGTCCACCCTTCAGGGTGCTCAGAAACAAACGACTCGACGGCTTCGATGACTGCTTCATGCTCATCTGGGGCAGGTGATACGTTTTCAACCGCAGGTGAAGGCAAGGGGCGAGCAGGACTTGGAAGTGTTGTTGATGCGGCCCGGGGTCTTCGCAGACTCTTTTTGACCTTGCCCCACCCTCCATCTTGTGAGGCAAGCACTCCAGCCACTCGGACGAGGAGGGCTTGTTTTGCTCCCGAGAGGGGTAATTCTAGAATTTTACACAGAGCGTGAAGTTCATCTCTTGTCATAGCGTCAAGCGATTCTGGAAGCAGCCGCTTTGCGTCATGATTGAGATGCAGGTAGAGTCGCTGCCTGCGAGCACGAAGAGAGCCAGATTTTTTGATTCCAAAAACCCCCAGCAGTTCACCTAATTCGTTGTTCATCAAGTTTCGAATGCCATCAGGAGAAAGGTCCCATTCCTCTAAAATGAGGTGTTGAATAAGCCTTGCTCTCAACGTTTCAACCGACCCCGATTTAGGAAGGTTGTATGCGATTGCAATCTCCTTCAATCCGTCGAAGCGAGCTTGATAGAGTTCGGATAAAAGTTCCCCCTTGTCCACCATCACAGCACCTTCCTTTGCGTTTCGGCTCAAACGAGTATATGTGCCTTCGCCGTGATGTTGAGTTCAAACGAGCGTTTCGAAGCCTGATGGAGGCTGTTCAAACCTCAAAGAACCGGTTGAGGATGATGATTGGGAATGGCTTCAAGACCTGTCGGCAACTATGGTGATTCATGGGCAAGACCGTCAAGGCCACCAAGGTGGGTCTGAAGGACGCACACGACATGGTTGATTCCCTAAAAGAAATGATTCAATCCGATCTGCGAAAGCAGAAATCCGGGTTTGAAGACGCCCTCTCTTCACGCTTGCGTGAGGCTGAAGTGGTCATTCTTGAATCGGCCAAGGCCAAACTAGCCATCGTAGCAGGTGTCGGTCTGATGCGAAAGGACCTCGATCGGGCCCAACGGAAATTCTCGAAAACGAACGATGTGGAGGAATTGAAAAACACACTCATCGACCTCTCGATGAACTTAAAAAAACTGAGAGAGACAAATAAAGAAGTTGTTGCTTCCTTGAGCTCTGTCCTTAATCCAACGCTGTCTGCTGTTGAGGTGGTCGAACGCTTTGCATCGGATCTGCAGCGGTCTGCAGGAACTTGGGAACGCCATGGCAGAGAGATTGACGATTCAATCATGGAACTATGCCAGGACAATCAACCAGCGGAAATGGTCGAGTTGGAGAAGTACATCGAGCGTCAAGGCTACAGCGTTTTGCTGGGCGATGCTCACTCTTCTTCGGAAGAATCAGAGTGATCTTCTGCTAGGTTGAGCAATGGTGGGCGAGCCATACTGAATTCATCAGGTAGACCGATGTGTTGACGTGGGATTTCATCATGTTCTGACAGCATCATGTCGAGTAAGTTTTGAAATTCTCGAAGCACATTTACCATGCCCATGTGGCTTTCTTCGACTGGGCATACACGCTCAGCACCTGCAGTGACTGTGCCATGGTGGTTCAATGTCTCCATGCGCATCTCGAGTCGCGGCCCGGGTGTGATAATTCGCTTGTCGATATCGAGGACCCCTTCCAAAGTTTGCTCATCATGGGAGCGATTTGCTTCTCTTAAAATTGCAGCAATCTTTCGCTGTTCGACAAAAATACCCGTGATTGGGTGCAAAGCCTCGGGAATAGATGCCAAAAAAGCGACTTCCATTCGATGAGCAATGTAGGCACCATTGTCGCACATCATCTGAACGCTCGCACTTGGGAAGCCATTTCTAGCGACCAGCAAGCTGAACCCGTGCAAAGGTGGAGGGATGAAGTGGGTGCGCTCTGGATTTTCACGTTGCAGCCCAAGCGTATGGCGTCTGGCCTTGAATTTCAGTTCTGCATGCACGCCTCGAGCAACGATATACCCGTCCAAAACCTCCTCTTGGCGCAACTCTTCGAGCCAGTGAGGTCGATCCTCAGGGGCTAGCGCAGCGTAGGCCTCGCCTTTGGCGATGGATTCGGCGAAAGAATGGCTGTCCATGAGGGTAAGGTCCGATCGCAATCGCCGCATTTGTCGGCGAAGGAGGACGCTATCGCACACCACGATGGCCTTCGACCTGAGGTATTCTGGCTTGTCTTCGGAAACCAACACCCATGTTGGTTCTCTGCGTGGCAAAACTCCGACAACGGCCAGCCCTTCATGCGACAGATCCTTCCATTGATGTGCGCTCATAGCCAACAAGTCGCCATGGCCGCCTTGAAGATTTTGAATAGCACTTTCCATGTGAGGAACTTGCTTCATGATGAAGTCAAAGTGCGTGCGATTTGTTTCAATCGTTTTTTCGATTTGACGGCGTACTCCGTCCCCGTTTGAGGGGGTGGTGAGGACCTCAAGGCGTACCTTTTCTGTCATCATCTCACCTCGGCGAGGATTGCTCCTCACATTACAAGGGCGTAGACATCCGGTTAAGAAGGGCACCGTTGTAGGCAGAACCGTGGCGAGCATTGGATTGGAAGCAAGCGACCAACTCGAGGTCATGCGTCTTCATGTAGACGCAGCACTCGAGGCTCTTGTGGAGGATGAACTGGCCCACGGTGCAGGCCAGGTAGCCCACCTCTGTGCCTCAATGCTGCTTGCAGGTGGGAAACGGTTGCGACCTCTGCTCATTCTTTTAGCCCATGAAATCGCTGGGGGCGAAGACGCAGAGGAAGTTATGCCTCTTGCTCTTGCTTTTGAACTGATTCATACAGCCACGCTAGTCCACGACGACATCAACGATGAAGCCGCAATGCGCCGTGGTGTCCAGACAATTCACACACAAGCAGGACTCGCAAAAGCAGTCATTGCGGGAGATTGGTTGTTCGTCCAAGGGTTCGGACTTGGCGGGCGGTATGAGGAAAACATCGTCCGTTTGATGGCTAAGTGCTGTGCTGACATCGCAGTTGCAGAATTTCATCAACTTGATCATGTTCTAAACCTTGCAACATCACCTGAAGATTATTTGGCCATTGTGCGGGGTAAAACTGCAGGACCGTTTGCATCAGGTTGCCATGCAGCAGGTCTTGTGGCTGGACTAACAGAAGCACAGGCATCAGGACTTGGCCGGTTCGGTATGGAGCTTGGTGTTGCGTTCCAACTTGTTGACGATTTGCTTGATTTGAGAGGTGATGAACGCATGGGTAAACCTCGCGGGGCCGATGTGCTCGAAGGAAAAATGACCTTGCCCTTGATTCACGCCCTCACCCTTTCTCATGGCAAGGAACGAGCGAGACTTGCCGACATCATTGAAAACTTTGATGATGGTGATTTTGACGAACTAATGTTTCTTCTGAATCGGTCTGAAAGCCTCACATACGCAGAATTACTTGTACGCACGCACCTCGAACGAGCGGTCCTTGAACTCGATGCCTTTCCGGACAGCCACGCCAAGAACTTGATGCTTCACGTGACCACATACGTCATGAATCGACACCTATGAGGGAACACTGATGGCGCGCAAAGAAGTAAAACACCGACAGGTCATTGTTATCGGTGCGGGCCCTGCTGGTGCTGCTTGCGCTCAACGCCTGGCCGAAGATGGCGTTGATGTGTTGATGATTGAGCGGCGTTCGATCATTGGAAACCCCGCACAATGCGGTGAATGCATTCCCAATTGGGGTGAAGTCGTTGGCACCTTTTCAAATTTAGATTCACATGATTGGCTGTACGATTACTTTCAATTTCCAGATCGGGTAAAGTTGCACAACCTCGACAATATGCGAGTGTTCCTACCATCTGGGAAAGCATTCCATTTCGAACTTGACGCATTTGCTGGGCATCGCTTGCACTTTGATGGATACCTGTGTGACAAAGCACTGCACGCAGGGGCAGAAGTGCAAATGGATGAGGCATTGACTCGCATTCAACATCAATCAAGACTCAAGCGTGATGTATTGGTCACCACCAAAGGCCGTTACACATTCGATTATCTGATCGATGCAAGCGGTTCTCTCGCCCATGTTGGTCGTTTGCGACACGGCGATAATGAGGACTATAGACCAAAAGACCAGGTTCCAACAATGTATGCGCAAGTGCAAGGAAATGTACCCGAGACTTTCGATGTGTTTCTCGGTTCAGTCGCTCCTTCAGGCTAT
>Ga0257106_1001205_pt1 | contig 13272 bp, 8 predicted proteins | sample LP_taG_3_FD_190177 | JGI IMG/M metagenome (GOLD analysis project Ga0257106, IMG submission 190177) | Marine microbial communities from Northeast Subartic Pacific Ocean, Canada - LP_J_2011_P26_10m | ecosystem: Environmental > Aquatic > Marine > Oceanic | place: Canada: Northeast Subartic Pacific...
ATGGCGATCGTCCCCGAGAGATAAGAGTTAAGAGCCACGAAGAAACCGCGTGTGCTCCATCACTCAAACGCGGTCGACGCGCCCGGCCCATTGGCCCCGCGCCGACGCGCCACCGACCAACTTGGCCGATCCAATGTCCTCGACGAACGCGGATCGCGTCGCCAGCGGCCCCCTCGCCGCGGGCTCGGTGCCCAAGGAGGTGACGTGGGACGGGCTCGACAAGCGCAAGTTTTTCGTCGTGGGCGCAGGGATGTTCAGCTGCGTGACGTGCGCGCTCTACCCGCTCACGGTGATCAAGACGCGACAGATGGTGGACGGCAGCGTGCCGGGCGGTGGGAGGCCACCGCCCGCGCTGTCCATCGTGCGGGACATAGTCAAGGAACGGGGCATACCAGGCCTGTACCGCGGGTTCGGCACCATCGTCGTCGGAACCCTTCCCATCAGGTTCGTCTACCTCAGCACCCTCGAGGTGGTAAAGGCACGCGCGCGGACCGTGTGCGAGGCGCTGGACCTACCCCCGATGGCGCACGGCATCGCGGACGCCGCGGGCGGCGCCACCGCCAGCATGTGCTCGCAGGTCCTCGGCGTCCCGGTCGACATCATATCGCAGAGGCAGATGGTACAAGGCGTCGCCGTGCGAGCGGCGTCGGGGGAAGGCACCGTCCGGCTGCAGGGGTACCGCAACGGCGTGGACGCGCTACGAACGATCGTGCGCACGGAAGGCGTGCGCGGGCTATACCGGGGCTTCGGCGCGTCCATCGCGACGCTGGTGCCGGGGAGCGCCATCTGGTGGGGATTCTACGGAACGTATCAGCGCATGTTTTGGTCCACGGTTCCAGCCGAGCTCGGAGGCGCTCGGGTCCGCGAGAAGGCGCCGTCGCATGATGCTCTCGGCGATAGCGACGAGGCGACGCAGGCGTTCAAGGCGGCGGTGGAGAGGGGCACGGCGGCGTCGAGCGCGATCGACGCCGAGACGGGCGTCGCCGTCGAGCCCGGCGAAAGTACGGTTGTCGCCGTGCAAGTCGCGAGCGGCGTGTGCGCGGGGGCGACGTCGGGGTTCATGACCACGCCGTTGGACATCGTCAAGACGCGGCTGCAGGTGCTGTCGGGTCCACAGGGGGGTGCGTCTGGGGTCCCTGGGGTCAGGCACACGTTCTGGAGCACGGCGGCTGAGCTGTACCGGCAGCACGGAGCGTCAGGTTTCTTCCGCGGGGTCAAGCCCCGGATGATGTCGGTGTCCATCTGGGGAACCACCATGGTGACGACGTACGAGTTCTTGAAGCGAACCAGTAAGATGGACACCTAACGGGAGACGTAGCGACTTGACTCGTTTCACTCATAATAGCGGACACTCGTTTTAAACCGGGAGGGAGACTTCCCCTTGCGTTATTACAGTGTCGTTTCGTTCATTCTGGGTCCGACTCGGTGACGGGCACGACTTTGTCCTTTTTCGGCGACACATCTTTAACCTTGAGCATGGCTGGGGTGTAATCCGCTCGGAGGTGAATCACCCGCACCATCTCCTCCACCGCGCACTCCCCAGCCTCCTTCGCGTGAAGCGCTCCTTCGCGCTCGATCTCGACGCGCGTCTCGGGTCCTCCGTGCCGGCGTTCGGTCCCGGCGCTCTCGATGCTCCGCCTGGCGCGTTCAGCCTCGGCGTCGTCGACGGCGGCGGCTCTCTGTAATGAACAAAACACGACGTCACGTCAGTCTAATTGCCAATACGGAAATACAAATAAACGCACCGTCTCGCGTAAAAGTTCGGGTAAAGCGCGCGCCGGTATGAGCAAAGCGTTGCATCGATCGAGCGATTCCCTCCACGCCCTCGCGGCGGCGCTGGTGCGCTCGTGTAGCTTACACGTGCCCTTGACCCACACATCGAACTCGCCGACGTCACGCTTGAGCTGCAGCGCGCCGGTGACGGTGTAGTGGAACCTCATCGTGTGCGCGGTGACTGTCTTGTGCAACGCGGAAGCGCACTCCTCCGCGAATGTCCGGATGTCTGCGTCGAAGCCTTCGATTGACACGTCGGATTCATCGAGCGAGAGGCACTCAACCGCGACGAGGTAGGTCTCGCGGACGAGCGCGAGCGCGGCGGCGCACGCGGCTGTGGATTCCTGCCCCGGGAAGTGCGTCCAGGTGTCCATCTCCTCCTCGTTGGGCTTGAAATCCGCGCGTTTTTGCATCCCCGAGAGGGTCCGTTCCACGACGAACATGAGCGATTTGAGCCCCTTGCGAAGCGCGGCGACGACGGCGTCGGACGTATCACGGACGCACTCGACGTGGCGGTCGGCGACGGCCGCGCGGCACGCCTCCGCGGCGGCTCGCGCGATCCTCAGCGACGCCGCCGCCTCGGAAAATTTATCATTCGTCTCAACCTCAACCGCGCCGGCGCCGATCTCGGACTGAATCTCCGTCGCCACGTCGTTGGTCCTGGCCTGAATCCCGTCGCATATCCGCCGCGTCGCGCCCCTCGCGCGCTCCACCGCGTCCACGCACGCCGCCGCCGCTCGAAGCACGAGCCCAACGCCCGTCTTGGCCACCTCGGTCGGATCCGATGACTTATCGAACCGACCGCTCCGCCGTTCGCACGCGTCCACCGCGGAGTTGAGCGCCAGCTGGCACAGTCGCTCCGTCTCGCTCACGAACGTCTCCACGAGCGCGAGCTCCTTCTCGACGGACTCGCGCAGCGCGGACGCGGAAGCGACGGCGCGCGCCACCTTCGCGTCCTCCCGGCTACTCCCGGAGGACTCGAGTTGACTCGGTTGAGTGCCGCGGTTCCCTCTATACCCGGTTCCCTCTTCGTTCGACGCGCCCAATGCCGTGCCTTCGCTCGAGACGAGCGGGAGTACACTCGGCGGCGGCGAAAGCACGATCGCGCACCGCTCGCTCGCCTCCCTGTGCCAGCGAATCAGCCGGTCGAACCCCGGAACGGCGCCGCCTGATGAATCCGGCGTGGCGCCCGCGGCGGCGGCTGAAGTCGAAGCCAGGCCCACCAGCGCGTCACCTTCCGCGTTCCCGTACCCTTCCCTGCGCTCGGAGAAGAGCGCGTCGCACATACCGGCGGCGTCCACGGAACGACCCGCTCTGGCCGCGACCGCCGCGAGCTCGGTTCCGAGCGAGCGAGCCCGGTCGACGGCGCCGGCGAGAATTTTGACGTAGCACGTCAGCGCAAAGTGCCCCGGCCCCGGCGGCGTTCCTTCCACGATGGCGTCCCTTCCTACACCAAACGAGTTCTCAAACTCGTCGCGCGCGGGGTCGCCGTAGAACCCGGCGTTGGGCTTGGCGGCGAGGAAGGACGGGGTCATGTACTCGGTGTAAGACCTCGATCGGGAATGCCCGCCCGCGGTTTTGACTTGCGAGTGCGTAGTCTTGGGCGCGCTCGGGCTGGCGGGCTGCGATCGTTCGCCGAGCGGCGGGACCGTATCCTCCGTCTCGTCGTCGGTCCCGTGCTTGTCCTCGCCTTCCTTCTTCTCGCCGCCTTCCTTCTCGCCGCTCCCGGGCCGTCCCTCGAGCATCCCGAAGCTCCTGGAGTGCCCGAGCTTCGACGGAACGGCACCCTCCGTCTGCGGCGGCGCCGGCGGCTGCGCTTGCGCCAAGTCGAACCCTCCCCTTTGGTTCACATCCCCGCCGAAGCTCACGTTCCGCCGGTGTTTCCGCGCCGTCGTCGGGTTCGGCGCCTTGCGCGGGGACATGAACGAGCTGAAGTAGCTGCCTTCCGACGGCGCGGGCGGACCCGGGACGGGCGGCGGCGGCGCGTTCGGCCCGGCGACCGCGTCGACCGCCGCGCCCGCTCTCTGTTCAACGACGCGTCTTAACAACTGATCCACCGCGTCGGACGATGTCGGAAAAACCACGCGCGCGGTCTCCACCTCCTTGGTCGCCTCGTCGAGGGTCTCTTTGAAGAAGACTTCCAGAGCTTCCAGAGCCGTTTCCGCGGCGTCCGACGCCTCTTTTTCGTCAGCCAAACCCGATCCAAACGCCGGCGCCGAATCGCGAAGCGCGTCCAGCCGCGTCAGCGCCTCAACCTGCAAAAACATCGGCCTGGTGGCGACGAACCGCTGGATCAGCGAGGCGCCGCCGTTGAAGTGCGAGACGGTCCTAGCGCACTGCCGCATGCCGACGACGTCGCGCTTGAGCTCGTATCGTTCAAACTTTTCGAGCAGCCGGTTCTCGAGGCCGTCGCAATATCGCTCCAAGTTTTCCACCGCTATTGCCAACGACGGCTTTCGTTGGTCGTCGTTCTCGAAGTCAGCCTGCGTTACATCGCGTTCGTGTTCGCGCGCGAGCTGTAAGAGTATCTGCGCGAGTTTGGCAGCCTCCGCGTGCCGTTTCGGATCGGTAAACACGTCGGCGACGACGTCCGTGTCGTCGTCGAGGTTGAGGCCCAGACCGAAGCCCGTTTCGTCGTCCTCCTCTTCGTCGTCGTCCGAGTCCGTATCGAGGTCCACGTCGAGGGAATCGTCGTCGCCGTCCCCGAGCAGGCCGTCGTGCCGTCGCGCGTTGAACATCGCGAGGTGCAGCGTGAGCTTACGCGCGCGTTCCAACGCGGACCGATGCGCGTCCGCGCCGCGAAGCCGTTCGCCGATGCCTGCGCTGGATCCCGCGACGTGCGACACGCGACGCTCGAGGTCGTCGAGCGCCGCGTGCATCCCGCGCGTCGCGAGTTCGAGCGCTGGTGCGTCGCGAAGGAACGCGCGCGTCTCATCGCGGGTCCCTTCCGCGAGCGCCGTGGCGCGCCTCGCGATGGCCTCGCGCTGTCGAAGCAGCGCGTCTTCGGCGTCGAGGAGCCTTGCGAGCATCGGGGTCGCCGCCGCGAAGGGTTCGTCGTGCCCGCCGCCGCTGAGTGGGCCGTGCGTGGGGGTGCCGAGTGGGGTCGGGAGGGGTTCGATGAGGGATTCGAGGTAGGCGTCCACCGAACGCTTGTCGCCAGCCTGAAGATGAGCGAGGAGGAGGGAGAGGCGTCAGAGGTGACATCAGATGATTCACGAACGTGTACTTGTACTTGTGGGCACCCTGCTGGGAGAGGCGAGATGGGGAGATCTGGGTCGGGGAAGGGACGCACCGCGAACACCGGCGGTACCGGGGTCGTTTCCGCCATCGTATCCATGACCGGTAGTGGGTGTCTTCCGCGCCGTCCCGCGGGCGCGTCCCGCCGCGACCCTCTCTGTCCGCGCACGGGGCTCTGTCCGCGCGCGCACTTTGGCACCTTCAAACTGCGCCAAGCAAACCGCGTTCTGTTTCGAATTTCCCGCGGGCCTTCCGACGGTTCGTCGTGCACGTCACCGTCAGAGGTGGGCGCGAGGGAGTGAGGGAGCAGACCGCGCGTGGTGGCCATGGACGTCACTCGATACAACTTCGAAGAGAGCCTCGATGCCCTGCAGGAGGCCATCGACGATCCTGACTTTGCCTTCTGGAGGTGCGCGCGCATGTTCATCCTCCCGCCCCCGTCGCACCGAAAACCCCCCTCGGATGCCTCAAAACACGTGTGTTGAGGCGACGTCCCGTCTTACCGACCCCGTTCATCCACCCACGTCCACCCATCCATCCACAGCTTCGACTGCGAGTTCACGGGCCTCAACGTCGGCCCGAACACCACGCACGACCTACTCGATACCCCCGAGGAACGCTTCCAGAAGGTTCACCAGTGCGTCCGCGCGTTCACCGTGCTCCAAGTGGGCGTCGCCATCTTCGCGTTCGATCCAACCACCAGGCGATGGACGTGCCGACCGTTCAACTTCTGGACCATCCCGGACGCCAAGGTCGGTAAAGGGGTCTTCGCCTCGCAGGCATCGAGCCTGCAGTTCCTGGTGGAGTGCGGCTTCGACCTGAACAAGTGCGTGGGCAAAGGCATCCCGTTCGTGCCGGCGTCGGAACGCTCGAAAACGGAACAGCGACGAGCGCAACTCGCGCAACGGCCGCCGATCATCCCATCCTCCGACCGCGACATAGCCTTCGTCCGCGACTTACTCATCAAGGTCACCGATTGGCTCACGCGGTCGGACAACGACGAGGAGGACAGCGCCGACGGCGGGTGGAACGACGACCTGTGCCTCGACCCGACCAACGGGTTCTTACGGGCGCTTACGTACCAGATACTGGAACGCGACCCGGTTCGTTTCGGGGGTAACAACGACCGCGCGGACCCTGGGTTCATCGCGTGCACGTCGAGGGACTTCGCGGACGGCCTGCCGAGGATCGTGCTGTCCAGGGCGACGAAAGAAGAGGTGGCCACTCACCGCGCGACGAAGGAAGCCGAAGAGAGAAAAAAGGATCAGATGAAGGAAGGCTTCGGTATCGTGCTCGCCAAGCTCGGCGCGTGCGGGCGCCCGTGCGTGGGACACAACGCCATGTTCGACTGCGTGTACATCGTGGACAAGTTCCTGGTAAGTTCATTCTAACGCTCGTACGGGCGATTAGTATGACATCGTGTTTTGTTCACAGGCGGAGCTGGACGGCAGCTTCGAGGGGTTCAAACGCGAGTTTGACAAAACCGTGCGTGGCGCGTTTTACGACACAAAGCTCATAGCGCAACGGTGAGTTTCTTTCTATTTCGAGTTTCTTTTTATGTTCGTATGGGCGATTGGACCGACGGCGTGTTTCGTGTACAGGTTCATGGACGGGTACCTCGACACCCTGCAGGAACAGTCCCGAAACGGCGAGACAGCCGCAGCCGACTCGGGCCCCGGCGCCGGGGACCCCCCCCCGCCGCCCCCGCCTCCTCCTACCCGCAGGGCGCCGCTCGATACCGCGCTCGGCCCGCTCTACCGCCACCTCACGTCCCGCCCCTTACCGCCCATGTGGACCGAGGAGATCTTACGCGAACGCTCCAATGAGTCCGAGGACGACGGAAATAACTCCAACTCGGCGGGGAAACAGTGGCGCGGCGACGGAGGCGCCATCCTGGACTGGATCTCCTTCCCCGACGGCTTCCAGCGGTACGACTCCGCGCTGCGAATCATTCCCAACAACACCGGTGGGGGTAACAACGGGGGAACGGACGTAGTCGCCAACGCCTACGGAAACCCGAATTCGTCCCGTCGAGCGCCGCCTCACTCGTTTGGGTTTGAACACGAGGCTGGCTACGACGCGTACATGACGGGCGTGTGTTTCCTCACGATGGTACTCCACTCCAGGGGCGTGGTGGCGTCGGAGGGTGGCGCGGTCCGCGTCTTCGCGGACCCCGCCACCATGGCGCCCTCACCCACGCGGGGTTTGGGTTTCAAAACGAATTTCAAAATTCTTCCCGACCGGAACGGTATAGGTAAGCTCGGCGCCTGCGTGTTCTCCGCCGCGGACGGCGTCGTGCCCTTACAGCGCAGCGACATGTCGCACATGTCACTCCGGGCCGGGTACACGGACGTCATACCGGACCGCGGGCACGTGTACTTCCTCGTGGGCGCGACGGCGGGGACGACGACGAACGCCATCGCTCAACTCTTCGCCGCCGCGGGTCTCGGATCGCCGTTGCACATCGTGTTCGTCGGGCGAGGGACGGTGCGGGTCATCATGCACGGCACGCAGTACGCGGGCATGAGCCGTGCCGTGGGTAACACGCACTACGCGATGACATCAACACGGTTCGGGTCCGACCACAGGCGCGACCCGGGAGCCACCGTGATGCGCGACGCGCTGAGGACGGTTGGCATGGGCATCGAGGTGTTGTCCTACGGCGAATGGACGCGCGCCAAGGCTGACGAGCGCGAGGCGGAGATGGCCAACGCGGCGGCGGCGGCGGCGGACCTCGCGGCTAAGCTCGCGAGGAGCACCAGGACGACGGCGCAGATATCGGCGGAGGTTCACGCGAACGTCGCGAGAGCCGCGCAACGGAAACAGTCGCACGGACCCGGGACCAACTTTTTCGGCTTTGGTTCGATGCTGGGCCCCCTCGGGAAGAAGCGGACGAGGGAGACGGCGCGAGTGGGAGGAGCGGGGATGTTCCCTCCGCCGAAGAAGTCACGAGCGACGGGCGGGAGCGGCTGCGTCGTCATGTGAGAGTCGTGTACGAGTAAGTAGTGCACGAGCGGGCGCGTCGAAGTGTAAGAGACGAGAGTCATTTCATCAAAATTGAAAATTGTTTCACGGGCGAAGACCGCTTTCGGCGCCTCCCGTGGTTGTGACTAGACTAATAACTCAGCGGCTCCTCACTCGCAGAAGATGCGTCCTGGCCCGCGCAGCAACCCTCGCTTCAGGGCGTCGAAGTGCTGCTTCGCCCAGTTCGCCTTCCCCCCGTCGCTGGCGCAGTCCTCCTTGAACTTCTTCGCCACCGGGTCGCTCACGTCGTTGAGCTCGTCTCCGGTGCTCATCGCGAGGATCTGCACCTTGCAGCATCGTTCGAGGTAGTACATGTCGTCGAACGCCTCCGCGACGGTCGGGCCGCAGACGATGACGCCGTGGTTCGCGTGGAACAGCACGCTCTTACCTCCCATGACGTCCACCAGCCGTTCGCCCTCTGTGTCGTCCAGCACCAGGCCGTTGAACGTCGGATCGTAGGCGATCTCGTCGAAGAATCGCAGCGAGTTTTGGTGGCACATGCGCACGCGGAACCCTTTGGTGCAGCACAGCGCGGATGCGTAGGGTTGGTGCGTGTGCAGGACGCACACCACGCCGGTCTTGTGGATGGCTTTGTGGATGAAGAACGCGGTGGCGTCGATTTCTCCGTCGCCCTCGAGCACGCGTCCAGTCTCGTCGAGTAAAAGTAAATTGCTCGCGGTGACCTCGGTCCACAGGAGTCCGTACGGGATGCAGAGGAACCTGTCGGTGGTTCCGGGGACCATGACGGTGAGGTGGTTGCATATACCCTCGTTCATGTCCATCTGGTCGCAGAGGTGGTAGCACGCGGCGAGGTCGACACGCGCCGCCCACACGGACTGGTCGTACCCATCCGGGCACATGGATGGCACGTCCCGCCTGGCCGGGCCGAGGGAGGCGCGCGCGCGCGTGGCACTGTCGCTCGCGGCGCCGTCGCCGATGACGGGGTACGCGCCGGCGCCGTCGCCCGCCATCGTTACGAGCGTCGCGTGAGGGTTGCGGCGGCTGTCGATGTAAGCCGGAGATGGATCCGTCTCGAGATGCGTCCACGGCGCCGCGTCCTTTGGCCACCAAAGAAGGCACCGACATTGGATTTCCGCGGTCCACAGAGCTCCAAATTCGCGCGAACAAGCCATGAGGTCCCAAAGACGCCAGTGAGACGCCAGTGCCTGCCGCGCGGAGCTGGGGCGAGCGAGTGACGTTCGCTCGGCTCATCACGAAGGTCACCATGTCGCTGCCAAAGTCATCGTCCGAGGTTTGGCACATCCTCGAGGTACGCTTCACCCCATCCTGCCGATATGCACAAAACATTTATTGGCGGCGAGTCGAGAATGAAACGCCCCACACGCCGCCCCTCCATCCTGACCGGTCCATCTGACCCGCCCCACCGTCCTCCTCCATTCGACAGGAACCAGAGACGGAACGTGATGAGGAGCTCCAGACGATCGAGGACCTGGTGGACGCTCTCAAAACCGGCGCGGTGCCCGACAGGCGCGACGCGTTGCTCGACCTCGCGGGAAAGATGGCCGCCGACGCGCGCATCGCGTGCTTCGCCGAAACTCACGGCGCGCGCGCGCTGCTCCTCCGCGGGCTGGACGCCGCGGTGCGACGGGGCGACGAGGCGCTCATGGACGCGGTCTCCGCGGCGCTCGCCGAGCACTCGCGCGCGCACGACAAGGACCACAAGCAGGTGGAGCTCAAGGCGGTCGCCGGGTCGCAAGTGGGCGCCGCGGCGCAGAGACCCGCGGGCGTCGAGGAGGTGCGACTGCCGATGCTCGGTACGACGCTGCGAGTGCACGAGAGCGCGTGGGGGGACGCGGGGTTGGCGTGGAGGATATGGGGCGCGGCGAGGATCACCGCACACGCCATCGACCACGCCAACGTCTCCCACATGGAAGTGGGACGGAAGCGACGGTCGTTGGACGGCGGCGAACAGATGGGAACGGAAAGGGCTCGACGAAAGTCGGAGAACTTTGGCGAGACGTCCATCGCGACGTCCGAGCTCGCGTTCGGGGAAGAGGACGCGTGCGGGAGTTGCGACGGCGCGTCGTCACACGGCGACGACACCCACGTGAGTCATGCGAGTCCACATGAGCACGCGCACAGCTGTGCGTCCACCTCGTTTGTCGTCCGCGGGAAGAGGGTGCTCGAGCTGGGCGCGGGATGCGGCTTGTGCGCGTTCGCGTGCGCCGCCGCCGGCGCGAAGGACGTCGTCGTCACCGAGGGTGCACCCGGCGCGCTCGCCGCGCTGCGACGCACGGCGGAGGATAACGAGTTCCCGGAGGGCACGCGCGTGCGGGTCAAGTTTCTGGACTGGCGCGACGACCAGGCGGCGGAGGACGAAGAATCCGGGATGCCAATCGACGCAGAGGGAGAAGCCCGGGAGAAGGCGGGTTCGGGCGACGTTTCAGATTCCGTCGACGGTCCGATAGGCTCGCCGCCGGTCAAGGGCGGGAACTGGGTGCACATGCTGAACGGAGGCGCGGACGCGGCGCGGGACCTGGACAGGCTGGACGAGCACGAACGCTTCGACCTCGTGATCGGCAGCGACTTGATTTACGACGAGTCCCACGCCGAGCCCCTCGCCGCGTGTCTCGCCCGGCGAATCGATAGAAGACGTCAACACAGCTGTGCGCACGTCACGCTCGCGGTGCGCAAGGGTGAGCTGCTCGACGCCCTCGCGTCTGCGGCGATGCGCCGGGGTTTGATCGTCGGCGCGCACGCGGTGGAGAACTTTGACGAGGAAGCGGCGGTGCTGAGGAAGGCGACGGGCGGGCATATCACCCGAGCGGAGCCGCCGGGGGTGGCGTCGTGGCGCGAGCGGTGCGGAGTGCAACTCGCCGCCGGGGAGGGCGTTGTGCTGCCGGTGGGCGGGGTGGACGCGGATGCGATGAGGGAGGGGTTCATGGACTTGGAGGGACGCGTCGCGATGCTCACGTTCAGGTGGCCGCGTTCATGAGGATGACTTTGTTAAGAAAACTTTTATTAAGACTCGAGCACTTTGCCGCTCACTTGGCTTCGAACCAGGTCTTGGCGTAGTCACCGTCCACGTTGAGGTCGATGTCGCACAGGTTCACGTGGTCGTTGAACGGCTTCTCCATGTGCAGCTTGACCAGCGCCAGCGCCTCGTCCTTGTGCTCCTCCGGACCCTCCAGGATGACCTCGTCGTGAATCTGCATGAGGAGTTTGAAACCCAGCTCCCGCAGCCGCGGGCACCTGTGGATCTGGATCATCGCGAGCATGGCGATGTCCGCGGCGCCGCCCTGGATCGGGGTGTTGATACTGGCGCGCAGCGCGTGCCCACGTCGCATCTCGTCGCTGCTGGACGCCTCCGGAAGGTTCCGGTGTCGACCCAAAAGCGTGTTCACCTTGCCCTTCTCCGCAGCCTTCTTGTGCTGCACAGCCTGCCACTCCCGCACCTCCGGCCTGTCGCTGTACCACAAGTCCACAGTCTCCTGCGCCTCCTTGGTGCTCACGTCGAAGTCCTTCGCGAGGCCGTGCGCGGTTTTGCCGTACGCGATGGAAAAGTTGAGAACCTTCGCCTTTCGACGCTCCGACGCGAACATATCCTTCACCAGCGCCGGTCTCTCCGACCCCGTGTCGTCCTCGTCGATGTCTCCGTACTCCAACAAACACTTCCCGGCGTCCATGGCGTCGCGGATCTCTTTGTACATGCCCATCGCGGTCCTCGAGTGGAAATCGCCTCCCGCCTCGAACGCCTCCCGCATGGACACGCACCCGGCCATGTGCGCCAGTAGTCGGAGCTCGAGCTGGCCGTAATCAGCCACGACCAAAATCTTACCGGGCTCCGCCCTGAACGCCTTGCGGATGCCGTAGCGATCCTTCTCGAGCGCGGGCTGGTTCTGTAAAGAAGGCCGCCGCGCGGAGAGGCGCCCGGTTTCGGTGTTGATGTTCAGCGCCGCGTGCACCCTCCCTCCGAACCCGCGCAAGTTATCGGACTGCAACGGGATGATAAAGTTGGAGAGGAGGGTGTCGATCGCCGCGACGTCGTTGAGCGCATCCACCGCCGCGCACGCCTCGACGCCGTCGAATCCGCCGCCAAAGGCTAGGAAAGCGGAGCCGCACTTTTTCGCCAGCGCCTCGTCTTTCTTATCGGCGTCGGACAAATCGTTCCAGCCGTCCACGAGCGCACGCGCGGCGCCTGGTTTACCCGCCAACGCGCGAAGCACCGCACCCGACACCGCGGGTAGTCCCGTGGTGGTGTACACCGGGGGTTGGAGGTTCCGCTTGGTGATCCCGTGGAGCGTAAATTTCGCAGCCTTCTTCGGCGCCTTGCCTTCGCGACCGGATTCGTCCCACTCGGTCCACTCTTTGGACACCATCGCAAACTCCCGTTCCTTCTCCACGCCAGGTTTGTCCCGGCGCTTGTTGGGTGCGCCCGCGAAGAGTAACTGCCGGACCTGGATCCCCGATCCCACGTTCATGTGCTCCGCGGCGGGGCACTTGCGAAACGCCCAAGCCCGGAAGTAATCCTCCGCGACTTTCTTATCCCCGAGCGCCTGGACCTCGGCGTCCGCGAGGTGCGCCTTGTCCACGTACATCCCGTTGCTCTCCATGTCCGTGAGCACCTCGCCAAACTCGCGGAGGTAGTGCACGTAAAAGTCCCAGAGGTTGGAGCACTTTCTGAAGGATGATTTTGTTTGAAGCACGGGGCACGCGTCGCACTCGATGCCTCTGAGCTTCGCCTCGAGGCTCTCGCGAAGAAACCACGTCGCCTGCGCGTCGAGCGCGGAGTACTCGATCCACGTCTCGCGCTGCGTCGGGTCTACCTGGATCTCGTCGATTGGAGGCAAGATGACCGTCTTGCCCGGGGTCCCGTCCTTCTTCAACTTGGGCTTGCCGAAGATCTTCTTCATACCGCGCTTGCTCCGAATGAGCTCCTCCCCAGCCTCCGAGTACATCTCCCCCGCGTCCGACATCACCTTCGCATCCGACGAAAGCGCCTCCAGCGAGTACCCACCCTCGAGCTTGCGGTTGCTGTTCCAAAGTCGCGCCATGTGCATCGTGTCCGCGGCGAAACCCGCGAGCTTGATGCCCCCGTGGTTCTCGATGACGTGTCGGTCGAACCCGTAGTTGTGCCAAACCTTCTTCACATCGGCGGATTCAAAGTAGGGCTTGAAGATCCGCCATCCCTCGTCGCCCAACGTCATGGTATCAACCCACAGCAGCGTCTTGGGCTTGTTCGATTTTGAGTCGTCCGGCTTTGATCCCTTGCCAACG
>Ga0257106_1001206_pt1 | contig 13269 bp, 13 predicted proteins | sample LP_taG_3_FD_190177 | JGI IMG/M metagenome (GOLD analysis project Ga0257106, IMG submission 190177) | Marine microbial communities from Northeast Subartic Pacific Ocean, Canada - LP_J_2011_P26_10m | ecosystem: Environmental > Aquatic > Marine > Oceanic | place: Canada: Northeast Subartic Pacific...
ATTGATTCCAATATAGAAGTTAAATTAAATCATTTGGAATTTTTCTTTAATTTAGATAATGTGAATAATGAAATCATATTTGATAACGTTTTAATGAGTGATAAAAGTGAATTGTATATAACACTAACAATAGACAAAAATTATGAAAAATATTTGGAAATACTAGATATAGATTTGGCTTTTATTTGTATCGAAAAACAAGAATTTAGAAAAGCATTTTTGACAAATGAAATAACATTACAAATGGATACTTAAAACCAGTTTTTCATTTGTAAATCTTTGTGTTTTACATTTGACATTTTAGGGTGATCAATAGGAACATGCATAGAAGTAATATCTTTTAAATATATCATGTATCCTTTAAGTTCAATCATAATTTGGTCAATGCAATAATTCATAACAATTTGATTGAGTTCTTGAATTTGACCTCTTATATCAGTTGGAGCATTTTTTGCGTTTTCAAGGAAAATACTTCGCATAATTATTTTTAAAGTATCATAATCTTGTTCGCCGATTACTTGCGTTTCACCAGATTTTTGGTAAACACCAGCGCGAATTCCATTTTGAAGGATTTTCATATTTTCTTTTGAAAAAAAAGCGCCTGATAATGGTGAGTTTTCCCAAATACCAGTAGTAGGGTTTCTAAATGAAACATGTTCTTTAGAGGGAATTTTATCATACATTTCAAATAATTTAGAAGTATTAGGTGCATTTAAATTTACTCGTCCGTTGTTTAAACTATTCATTTATATTACATTCTTATAAAAAAAATATATTTATTTATTTTATAAGAAAAATATGGAATTGTATCAGAGAATTGTATTGGGAATTGCGATTGTTTTATTAATAGCAGCGTATATAATGATTTATTTTACACTTGTTGACAATAACAAAAATTGGCCGCCAAGTGTTGCCAAATGTCCTGACTATTGGGTGTATAATGCGACAACTGATAAATGTGACTCAAAAAATAATTTTAATGTAGGAAGTTCAGTCTCAATATATCCAGATGGTGAAACCTTGACACAACAAAGCACTTGTGATAAGTATAAATGGGCAAAGGAAAAAGAAGTTTCATGGGAAGGATTAAGTTATGGTGTTAGCATGGATTGTGCTTAAGCGTATTAATTTTATTTATTAATTAATAGTTATAAATAAAATACAATTTGATAAATTATAACATAAAATGAAAATGTCAAATATAATATATCACATAAAGTAAATATGGACCAAATAAATATAAATAAATTGCTAAATAGGGAACAATATATAACTGAAATAAGAGATATTATAGCCAAATTTGAAAGCAATCCAGATGATTATCAGCGAGTTGGTGGTATATATATTTATGGTGAAACAGGAATAGGGAAAACATATTTCGCAAAACAAGTATTAAATAATTTAGATTATGATGTAATCAATTATGATGCTGGAAATATAAGAAATACAAGTGTAATAGAAAATATAGCAAAAGACAAATTTTCAAACAAAAATATTTACAATTTGTTGCAAAATATAATTAAAAAGAATGTAATTTTAATGGATGAAATAGATGGTATGAACAATGGTGATAAAGGTGGAATCAATACATTGATTAAGATCATACGACCAAAGAAAACAAAAAAACAAAAATTAGAATGTACGATAAACTCACCCATAATATGTATAGGGAACTGTCATATTGATAAGAAAATTAAAGAACTTATGAAAGTTTGTCATGTTATTCAATTAAATGTACCAAGTGACGAACAAATGAAAGAAATTATATTAAAGATTTATCCTGATATTTTATCTCATCATTTAGATTATATTATTCGTTATTCTACAAACAATTTGCATAAATTGAAATATTTTTTGGATGTATATAAAACAAATAATGATTTATTTTTAAAGTTTGTAAGAGATAATAACATTCAAATGTCTTCCTATAGTGATGATACGAAAGAAACTGTAAAAAAAATGATTTTAAATAAATATAATATTGATTCACACAATGTTGTAATAAATGATACAGATAGAACGAGTGTTGGACTTTTATGGCATGAGAATATTATAGATTTAATCAGCAAAAAGCATAAAAACGACAAATTGAAGGCAATTGAGTGTTATAGAAAACAATTGGAAAATATTTGTTTATCGGATTATATTGACCGTATTACATTTCAAAAACAGATTTGGGAATTTAATGAGATGAGTTCATTAATAAAATCGTGTTATAATAACATGATATTTCATGATGATAACATTGTAGATAAAAATGACAATGTAAAAGAAATACGATTTACGAAAGTTTTGACGAAATATTCTACTGAATATAATAATTCTGTTTTTTTAAATAAAATGTGTCAAAAATTACAAATGGATAAAAAAGATATGATGGCATTTTTTTATAAATTGAAAAATAAAGAACTATTTGATGATGATTATTATAATAAATTAGAAGACATATGTGATATAAATAAATTAGAAATAGATCGTATTTTTCGCTATATTGATACTTTATATTATGAAAAAGAAAATGATTGATTGATATTTAAAATATTGAAGATTAAAGGTTAAAAAAGAGATATATCAATAATATTTTGTAATTATTTTTACAACATATTATTATAATTTACTTGTTTCTTGTTTCTTGTTTCTTGTTATTTTTTATTTGTATTATTGATATCTGTGTGTTGTTTAATAGTATTGATAATTTGTTGGAACTCTTGTTGCTTTCTCATTTCTTCCATTCTGTCAGCTTGCATTTTTTCTCGTTTTACAAATATTTCTTGGGTTTGTTTTATAACATCAGGTTTATTTTTGACCCTTCCATAACTATATTTATCTAATATACCGTCTATTTCTTTTGTAAAAAAATTATATATTTCATCATCTGTTATAAAATCTTTTGGAACAACTTCTGTTTCTTTAATCATAGGTGAAGGATTTTTTAATAGTTCACGCTTATCAAAAGTATTTTGTTCATGAGCAAAAACCAATATAGTTTTCATTGGGTCTAATTGAGCAAAAGGAATAGTGTAATCTTTTAGAAAACCTTTTTCTTCAGCAAGAGATGCTGTATTGCTGAAAGATGTTTTTTTTAATAGTTCTTTTTTAAACGCAAATGTTGCTGCTGTTGCGTGTTTCGGTCCATATGGTCCAAATGAATACATTTTTTTACGGTCATTGAAGTATATATAAAGTTGACTAGACCCTACACATAATACTTTTGGATTTTTTTGCAAGGTTTCAACTGCGTGTGATACTCTTTCTGGGGGATAATAATCGTCGTCATCCATATATAAAATAACGTCACCTTTTGCGTGTTCATGTGATAAATTTCTCTTTTTTCCTAGGGTCATTTTTTTATCAAATTTAAAATATTTTACATAGGGCAAATGGGAAACTAAATCTTCAATTTTATCTTTTCCATCATCAATAATGATGAGTTCCATTTTATCTTGAGGATAAGTTTGATTTTCATATGATTTAAGTATGTATTGTATAAAAGGTCTTCTGTTATATGTAGGCATACAAACACTTACAAATGGTTTTTTTGGGAACTTTATTTTTTTACCTTGTTTTCCCATTAATGTAAAAATATATAACGTTGTATTTAAATATTAAAACTATAAGTATTTAAATATTCAGTTTTTAAATTTATTTCTTTTTAGGTTTTGATTTTTTGGCATCTGGTTTCGCGTTGGCATCTGGTTTCGCGTTGGCATCTGGTTTCGCATTGGCATCTGGACTCGCATTGGCGTCTGGACTCGCATTGGCATCTGGACTCGCATTGGCGTCTGGACTCGCATTGGCATCTGGTCTTGGATTTTTTTCTACTGCTTTTTCATATTCTGTTATAGATTCATCTTTAAGAGCACCATAAAATGCTTTAGAAGCTTCATTTTCTGGACTAGGATTTATTGTTTCTTCTTCTTGTTTTTCTTTAACAGCATTTTGATATGCGTTCCAGATTGATTTACCCATCATGTATGACTTATAAATAGAAGTGTGTTCACCTTCTTCATCCTCGTTTTCACCATCGCACTCAACATCATTCGTTTCAAAATCAACCATAGGACTAAACATACTATAGTCTCTAACTTTAAACAATCCTAATGAAGAAATGGTTGAAAATAAAATACATAATACCACAATAGTAAATGGTGTATTTACATTATACGCATCTTCTAATTTATCAGCAATTTTATTTTGCGTATTTGTGAGTTTTCTATTTTTTGTTTTTATAGTATTAATTTGATTTTGCAATTTTCTTGTATTTTCATCCATAGTTTTATCAATACCAATAACATCAACTTTATCTCTAACATTAAGAATGTCTATTTTGTTGGAAATATCATTCATTTTATTGACATCCTTATTCATTTTCATTAAATTATCTCCAAACCGTCCCAACATAGTGGTTTTCTTTTCATTATATTCTTCATATAATTTAAATAGTCTTTTTGAAATATTTGATCTAAAAATAGTGAATAAAGATAACAATAAAAACATTGGTAATTTGTAATATTTAAAAACATACTTGATTATAGTAAAGATATTTACAGATTTATCTTTAATTTCACCTTTAAACATCATAGATGAGAACATAGAATATATCATTGTGATTGTAGGGACTGAAAAGAATGGGTTTATAAATAAACTAATGAATACACCCACCGAAAACATACAAGCAAACATTGTCAAAACACTTCCTAGAAAGAAATCAGTTGGGTTATACATTAATTCAACTGGAACCCATTTTGCTTTTTTCTTTCCTTTTCCACAATTTTGGTTCTTCTTAAAAAACCATGTCATTTTATAAAACCACAAAAAGACAAAATAAATATTATTTGAAAAGAATAGGAAAATAAAGCATAAAATATATATTATTGGTGACAATATAATAACAATTAAATCATGTAATCCATTCAAATTATTAAAAACAGTATTGATGAAATTATAATTAAAACTGAAAAGAGCATTGACGATTGAAAGTAAATAAACAAGCACAACATTAGCTTTGTTTGAAGTTTTATATTTCCTTATGGCGTCTAATAAAACATTTTTATTGTTATCTTCAAATTTAAATTTCAAATTCATAGATACTTTTTCATCATTGAGCGTTTGAGTAAATATGTTTGTTGTGATGTCTTTTAAATCAACTTTTGTATCTGAATAAGGAAAACAATCGCTAAATACAGGTAAAAAATTTGTTTGTGAAATTTTACACATATATAACATACCTCCACCGAATGAAAAATAAATAATAACCGCAATAATCATTACACCAATTTTTATAGAAAATTCAGGCATATATTCAATAAAATAATCAACCATTTCAGAAACAACATTTTTAAAAGTATCAAAAATACCGATTTCTTTTAATTTTTCACCATTAAACTTTTTATTTTTGAATTTGCTTAATAAATTACTATCAATAAAAGAAGTTCCCTGGTTTATTTTTTGGGTTGCTTCGTTTTTGACATTTTGCAATTTCCTTCTTTGTTCTTCGTTCATAGGAATATTCCTATTTGGAACATTTGGAGATGAAATATTTGGTTTATCTAAATTCATAGTAATATATATTATATAATTATTTTAGATATTATATATTACTTCTTTATTTCTAATTTGCGAATAATACACTAACATTCCCTCCAATAAATGTAAGTAAATTTATTTTTTCTTCAAATAGAACCAAATCATAATTATATTCATATATTCCCCATGTTGGTTTATTTATTCCAATAATATTACCGTCTCCATCACAAATAGTCTGCACTCTTGCAAAAGGACTTAATGGAGGTTCAATAGTTGAAAATTCTAAATCAATGTTTTTAAATTTTGTCATATTAATTGCTCCAGATGGTTGTAAATTATAAGGAGAAGTATCCAAACAAAAATTATAACAATATAACCCATCTGGTGCGTTTCCAGCAGTTCTTGTATATTTTTCAATATAATTAAATACATCAGATGACAACACATTTTCGCGATATTGACCGTCCATTAATATCGCCATATTGTTCAAAATGTTTTTATTATTCATCGGATTATATACTGGATTAATAAATAAGTTAGTTAAACTTTTATCAATATTTATTCCAGGGCCAATATTTGTATTTTCACTATTATAATAATAACCTAATTCTTCAATTGCTGGATAAGAATCAAATGGTATATAATTATAAGGCCAATTGGTGTAATTAGACCACTCATTTCGCAAATTTACATCACTTCTTCTAAAAAAGAATAACCAACTTTTTACCATTCCTAAAGAATCTAATTCTATTTTATTGTTACCAGTTACATTCAAAAATTCACGTTCAAGTGGTTGTGTGATTAAGTATTTTTGTTCGTTTTTGGAAAATATTAACGCTTCGTCATCTGATAAAAAAGCATACGTACAATTTAAATGGACGTCAGCATTCCATAACATCCTTTTGTCTGAATAAGAATCCACATTTAAACTTACGTCTGGAGGGGTTTGTAAAAAGCGATAAAATTGCATTGTATCACGATTCAAATTTGGCGACACATATGGGAAGTTATTTTCATAATCATCTACATCACGAATTCTAAATAATTGACTTATTGGTCTAAATGTAACGCTAATTGATATTTCATTATATTGTAGTGAAATTAAAGGCAACGCATTTTGAGGTTTTAGTGTAAACCAAGAACTTAATGGAACATAAATAGTTCTACCCATAATAGAAGGTTGAACTCCTAATATATTTTCAGTATGATAACAACTAGGATAAGTATTAACGTGTGCTCCTGCGTTTGCTGGGTCATTTAATTCGGGAACGTGTCCTATCATTTTCTCAAATAATTCCAATTTTTGTTTATTGAAATCTCTTTGGGCCATTGCCAATATGTATTGACCTGTATATTCTTGCAATGTTTGATTTCCACAAGTGATGCTAATTTTCTTAATCATTTGTGCGCCCAAATTATCAATCCATTTAAATTCATATGGAGCCCAATTTGTGGTAAATGTGTTTCCATCTTCGCCTTGTACTACTTTTGGTTGCATAATAGGAGACCAAATATTAGGCAAATTGATGGCAATGTATGAATCCATTAATAATTCAGCATACCTTTTTATTTTAAAGGTAAATGTAGATTCTTCGTTTATTCTTAAAGAAGGAGAACCTTCGTGGTCAATGCGAAAATTTTGCTTTCCAAAGTTTGTATATTTTGCGTATTTTGCTTTCCAAAATGTTTTTGATGGATTTCCATTTAATATTATATTTGGATTTCCTTCTGATATTAAATTTAATAATCCTCCAGCCATATTACTATATTATTAGTTATTTATTATTTATTATTTATTATAAAATTTTATAAAAATATAAATTAAAATTGTTGAGTTTTATTTTAAGGAAGTCAAAGAATTTAATGAATCAAAAGAACGGCGTGATATTATGTTGCTTTTGTTGATTTTATTGCTTTTGTTGCTTTTGTTGATTATGTTGCTTTTGTTGATTATGTTGCTTTTGTTGCTTTTGTTGCTTTTGTTTCTATTTATATCTATACTTGGCAAGTATATATTTGAATTTTTCAAAGGTTTATATGTAGTAGGAACTCCTAAATATGTTTTGTCTGCCTTTGTAGGTAATATTTGAGGATTTGAATATCTAGGCGAATTTTCTTCACTTGAACTATTATTGTCGTCATATTTGCCATTATATTTAGTATTATAATTTGGATTTATTGTTTCATAAATATTATACTCACTATTTCGTATATATTTGTCATTGTTTGGTGATCTAATTGGACTTATATTTCGTTTTAAATTCGGCGATGAAACATTGTTATTGAATAATTCATCATGTATTTCCATTAGTTTTATGTTTGTATATTTTACATTATCTATTAATATGTCCATTTTTCGGTCCAAATGCTTTATTTTATTATTTAAATCATTCAATCGTAATAATCCAATATCGTTACTTAAGTTATTGATCATTAATTATATTATACTTAATATTTTAAATACTTAATTTTCAATGTTTATTATTATGAAAAATAAAATAGATAAATATATTATATAAAATATGGATAATTATAAAGAAACTTTAAAATATGGTTATTTGAATATAGCATTTAAAGTATTAGTAATAGTCACATTCGTATTGTTTATAATATTTTATTTTAAAATCGATATTTTCAATCTCAAGTTTTTTAAATCTAAAAAACACAAAGATAAGAAATATATTCATAAAGATTATTATGTAAATAGAAATTTAGTAAATGCTATTAGTAAATCCGATTATGGAGATAAAAAATTATCCAATTTTTACATCAAAACCGCTTTTAATTGTTGTAATGTTGGTTATGGAACTTCTAATGTGGAACGATTAAAATCAATTATTTCAGAAGGATTTAGATGTTTGGACTTCAAATTGATTTATAAAAATAATACTCTTCACATAGAAAATCAACCTCAAAATGAAACATTTTATAACGCATTGGAAATTATTGATACACATTGTTTCAGCAACTCATATTGTCATAATAATGAAGACCCATTGATTATAAATATTCGGTTGGATGAAAACATTACAAAAGCAGAAACAAAACTAATTTATAAAAAATTACGAGAAATGTTTAAAACTCTCAATAGTAACAAAATGGATTCTAAATTTTCATTATTACAAAATAATGATATATTGACGACTTCATTAGATAACTTAAATAATAAAATTATAGTAATGTGTAATTATGATTATACAACTGTTGAAAATGATAAAATAGATGCTAAACACGAATTATTACAATATATTCATTTTAATACTTATATTCCCAAAAATGATGAACCATTAGATGTAACAGGATTACAAAATATTTTATCTAATACAAATAATAAAAACAACGCAATAATTAGTATGCAAATAAATGAAAGTTTGAAAACGGATTCACCCGCATTAATAAATTTAAATAAAACATATCCAATGATGCTAATTCCTAATCTATTTAATAATTTAAGTGCTGTTGAAAATCCAACATCATTAGAAGACATTTTTGGATACACATTTAGGGCACTAGAATTCTCAAGCACAAATGACTTTAGCAAAGAAATAATAGATGCCGATATGAAACTATATGTTGATGAATTTAATATTGCCAATTCAGCGTTCATTTTGAAACCAATAAAATTGAGAACATAGGCGTTTTTATTTTGTAAATATATATTATAAGTAATGACAAAAGATTGTAAAAATGCGACATTTGAAGAGTGCGAATTAGCAATTTTGCGTATGGCAGTAGATAGCGCACAAGAAAAAATGCAAAAGCGCACAGTCCAAAATAAAGATGTCAGTGATATTATTAGTGTTGTAGAACAATTCATTCGTAACAAAAAATTAATATGTTACGGTGGAACTGCCATCAATAATATATTACCAGTTGAAGACCAATTTTATAACAAAAATGTAGAAATACCTGATTACGATTTTTTTTCAACAACTGCTTTAAGTGATGCGAAAGAGTTGGCTGATATGTATTACTCTAAAGGATACACTGATGTGGAAGCAAAAGCAGGACAACATTATGGAACTTATAAAGTATTTGTGAATTATATTCCTGTTGCTGATATTACATCATTGGCTATGGAAATTTATAAACCTCTTAAAGTAGATTCTATAAGTGTAGATGGTATTTTATATGCTTCGCCTAATTTTTTAAGAATGGCGATGTATTTGGAACTTTCTAGACCTGCTGGAGATACAAGTAGATGGGAAAAGGTTTTAAAACGTCTATCATTGCTAAATAAAAATTATCCATTGGTTGCTAAATGCGATAATGTTCAATTTCAACGAAAAATGGCCAATGGAGAAAAAGAAAATGTAATTTATGAAAGCATAAAAACAAGTCTTATAAATCAAAATGTAGTGTTCTTTGGAGGTCACGCAATATCGTTATATTCTCAATATATGCCTACTAATTTAAGAAAAAAATTATCAAATTACGCTGACTTTGATGTATTGAGTAATAATCCATCTCAAACAAGCACAATAGTTATGGAGCGATTAAAAGATATTGGTATTAAAAACGCAAATGTTAAAAAGCATAATTCTGTTGGTGAAATAGTTCCAGAACATTACGAAATTAAAATAGGAAAAGATTCAATTTGTTTCGTTTATAAAACAATTGGTTGTCATAGTTATAATACTTCAGAACATCAAGGGCAAAAAATAAAAGTCGCAACCATTGATACAATGTTGAGTTTTTATTTGGCCTTTTTATATACAAATCGTCCTTATTATAATCAATTTATTGATCGCATATTATGTATGTCACAATACCTATTTGAAGTCCAACAAAAGAATAGACTTCAACAAAAAGGATTATTACAACGATTTAGTATAACTTGTAAAGGTCATCAACATTCTGTAACAGAAATAAGAGGTGCCAAATCTGAAAAATATAAAGAGTTGAAAAGTAATAAAAACAAAGCCAAAGAGTTTGAAGAATGGTTTTTAAATTATAAACCAGATGATAAGAAAAATAAGTCCAAAAATAAACAAAATAAACAAAATAAACAAAATAAAACTACAAAAAGGAAGAAAAAGAATCAAACTAAAAAAAGATACAAAAAAGGAACAAATAAAAAAAGATACAAAAAAGGAACAAATAAAAAAAGAACACGTAAAAATAATTTTCACAAGAGAAAAATGAAACGAAGAATAGTCAATAAGTTATCAAAAAAGAAATAAATTTGATAAACAGTTTAAAAATTTTTTAGTATATTTAAATAATATTTATAATAAAAATTAAAATTATGAATGATGCTATTTTTGAAATGATTAAATCAGCAATGGATGTGATATAAAAGTATGCATCCGAACAATTGATTATACAATATGATGAAGAAGGTGGATTTATGTTTTCTAAAAATGAAAAAGTAAATCAAATAATGCTTGAAATATCAGAAATATATGGAGGTCATTCTGGTGCATCATTGGCACATACTATGCGTTCTTGTCAATATTTGCTTTCAAATTTAGAAGAATGGAATACATTCAAATCTGAATATGAATAAAATCGCATAAATAAGAAAACTAGTTAACACACTTTTTTAAAATCTTTTTATAAAATAAAAACGAAATGTCTTTTCCAATTTGAACCAATGACTTTATTTCATTTGAATTTGTATTAGAAATATAATTATTGTTAATATAAATGGCAATTGTTATTATAAATATAACCAAATATTCAAATACATATTTCTTATATTGATTTTGACTTTTATGTATCAAGGTCCAGTCATTTACATAACTACACATTGATGTATTTGTATTTTTTATAAAAAATAAATGAGCGTCCAAAATTCCTGTTAATATGCGATGACAATCTGTTTTTTCGTTTTTTATATTAATCATATGATATAATTTATCGTTATTACATAAATCCAAGTATAGTATTTTACAATTATTGGTTTCTTCAAAAATGTAAGGAGTTATTCCGTCAATATATTTATCTTTGTAAAGCATATTTCCATCAATTAAAAAAGGAACAAAACATGACCGCAAAACAGAATCAAACAAATCATCAATGGTTTTATATTTTTGTTTTATAATTTTTTCAAATAATAGGTTTCTTTTTGGTTTTTTATGATACGACACAAATAAATAATCATTAACTTTTTGTAAAATATCGTTTTCATCACTTTCGTTTAATGTTTCATTTTCAAATAAAATATTTTTATATTCTTTTACAATAGGTATTTTATATGTTTTTTTTAATTGGTTAATAATTAATTGATTTATTTTTTGAGAAAAATCCAATTTATCAAGTGTATATAGTAACCCAACAGCAGCACCAATACTACATCCAGAAATTCGTTTTATTTTTACATAGTTTATTTTTTCAAGTGTTTTTAAAAAGTATAAAGCTCCTATTAAATAACTGCCATTAAAAACGCCTCCGTCCAAAACTAAATCTATATATATTGGATTATTACGCTTTGGAAGATTATTCAATAAATTATTTATATAAGGTTGAAACATATTTTTACATTATATAAATACTTAAAAAGTGTCAAATATACCAACAAGGCGATTTAAGAAATAAAAAACGATTGAAAACAATGAACTATAAAAAATATAACCATTAATGCTTAAATTTCCATCATTCATAAAGAGAGAAGGAAATGTTTGATAAAGAAGTTTTTTAAAAATAGGTAATTGAAAAATAAAATATAAAACGCCTAATAAAATAGGTGTTTGTAATTCATTATACATATTTTCAATATTGTTTTTATGGTTCGTCTTTATATTTTGTTTTTTTATTATTGTTTCTAAATCATCTTCATCAGGGATATAATTTTTTCTTTCTTCACTTACTTCTGGTACAAAATTAGGAGCAGATTCCATATCTTGTTGTATTGATAAAGTATCTATTGGTATATCACGTGATGCTAATTTAGTAGACCCAGATAAAGTTGCTTGATGTAATTCATTCACTATTTGATTTATTGTATTTGGGTCTAAACTTACATTTTGTTGAGATTCAGACATTTGCTGTGGTTGCTGTTGCTGTGGTTGCTGTAGTTGAGGTGGTTGTTGCGTTTGAGTTGGGTCATTAATTGTCATTTGAATATTTTCTTTTGCAACAGGCAAATCGTTAATATTAGTTGAATTACTCATAAATATTATAAATATTTACGAATTATAATATTTACGCTTTTATTCAAATTTAATTAAACTACCATCTTGACATTTAGCTGTTTCGTAATTATATTTTACACATTTATCACCAACTTGGAATATTTTACCTTCAATTTTTTTAAACGGAGCAGCATACAACTGAATACAATTATAATTTTTACAAACTTTTCTAAATAAAGACGCCAATCCTAATCCTAAAAGAATTGACATTATTATTTTTCCTGTTTTAGTATGAACAAATTTTCCTAAATTCGCCATATATTTTGTTATAATATATAACAATAAATTTTATTGAACTGGAATCACACTTATGTTCTTTTTATTTGTTGGACAGTCCACATTTTCTTCTTTGTATAAAAAACATTGTTCTGCTTTATCTTGAAAAATCGCTCTATCTACCGTTTGAGGACTAGGATAGACATACACTTTTTTATTTTGTGGTCCCATTACATATAAAAAAAGCAAACCAATTAAAAAACTTACTATGAAAATTTTAAACGATATTATCTTAAAAATTTTAAACACTTTGGGAATCTTAAACGAAATTGCCATACTATAATATGTTTTATTATTTTAATTATTTTAATTATTTTAATTATTATAACAA
>Ga0257106_1001207_pt1 | contig 13267 bp, 14 predicted proteins | sample LP_taG_3_FD_190177 | JGI IMG/M metagenome (GOLD analysis project Ga0257106, IMG submission 190177) | Marine microbial communities from Northeast Subartic Pacific Ocean, Canada - LP_J_2011_P26_10m | ecosystem: Environmental > Aquatic > Marine > Oceanic | place: Canada: Northeast Subartic Pacific...
CATCAGGGTGTGACATTTTTTTATGCATAACGATTTTATATAATAACGTAATATAACGTAAAGACTTTATCATTACGATCCACACAATCACTCCAGTGGGCAAACAGTATAAAAAATCCGCTTATGTTCACGTAAGCGACTTATCCTTAACTATAATCAAGTTAAGTTACGTTATAAAAAATGTCACACCCTGATGAAATTCAGAATATTATCATAATAAACATAATCTTATTATTAATATGATAATCTTAATAAGTTTATTATATATGATAAGATTATTTATTACCTTCGCGAAAATTCGTAAAAAAACATTACCGAAGCGAAAAATTAACGCTTCAACCTGATAAAAGCGCGGAACTTTCCGTGCATGCGTACCATTCAAAGAACCTTCGGCAGTTTGTCAAGGGGGCGTAATTATGAATGTCATGAAAAACCAGGAGATTATCGAGGCCGGGAAATGTCTTCCTCGTAAAAAGTTTTATCGAGCTCGAGCGCACTGCAACCCACTCAGCGACTCTCATTTTTCAGTGTACGCACACTTCCCTTCCCCTCAGTTTAGGACCAGTTTACTCGCACGCGGACAAGACCCTGCCTGTTTCGGCACATCTGATCCACATTTTGAATAACATGCAGGCCTTCGCGCCCCGGGGACGTTGATTGGCGAGTTCATTATCCTGATTTTCCCCCTGTCTTCGATAGCGATGCAACGGCCAGCGTGAAATTCGTTGACATAGGTTGCGGTTTTGGGGGATTGTTGGTAAAGTTGGCGGTTGCATTTCCAAATGATCTAGCTGTTGGGTTCGAAATCAGGGACAAAGTAAGTCAATATGTGAAGGAACGATGCACAGCATTACGGCGTACGAGCGCAGGGTGTTACTCGAATATATCTTGCATCAGGTCAAATTCCATGAAATATTTGCCGAATTTTTTCAGAAAAGGAGCATTACAGAAACTATTCTTCTTGTTCCCCGATCCACACTTCAAAACTGCCAACCATCGGCGTAGAATAATCCAGCGCAATCTAATCGCAGAATATGCATATTTGCTGAGCATCGGTGGTGTCTTGTACACCGTCACAGATGTGGAGGAGCTGGGCACCTGGATGTCGAACAAACTCATAGCACATCGTTGTTTCCAGCGCCTCACTGCCTCTAAGCTTGAGCATGATCCAATCATAGCTATCATCACAAATCAAACTGAAGAAGGTCGGAAAGTGCAGCGAAATGAGGGTACTGTCTATGTTAATGTTTTTGAGCGTGTTGCGGGCCCCGGATAGCTCGATAGCTCGAAAGTAAAAAACAGTGGAATTACATGCAATAAAAAATAAGCCTTTGCTTGAATCGGAACATTGACGAATTCGCTCGAATGTCCGCAATACCGCAAAATAAAGTTCCATTGTTCGATAAGTAGTACGACAATTCCTCATGGATAGTCGAATATATTTAGGACCCTATTTATTAAATGAATAAATTGACTATAAAATATATATCAGTGACCATAGTGCTAGCGTAGTACGGAGTACGCATGAGTTCTGATCGGTCGATTTCACGTTTGACCAATATAAATTACACACGCAACCGACCTGCATCCATGCATCATACATACATATAATCTACTAATATATATGACATGGATTTTAAAATATAGATCTATGGTTTCTATATATTATTCACGTACTGTTGATTTGGAACGAGTTCCCGACAAAGTCACATTTATTAGCACCACTAACCGATTTTCCATTTTTTTGACTTGTTTAGATTCATTGGCGTTGGTGACGCGCAGAAAATGGTTTGAAATCAATTTGGAAAACGGCTTTATTTCTAGCTAGCTAGCTAGCTAGCTAACACATATATCGGACCTATATCTGTTTCTCATTGTTTTGTGGTATTGAGGGTCTGCCGGCTACCTCTGCCATTCCTTTGATAGGTCCTCAAACATAGAAACCAAAGCACTCACACTCACCACATCTCTCGTTGAAATAATCTTCAAGGCGTATGGCCCGGACAGTTCACCCCGCGACGAACGTCATCGATCTTGGCATGGTTGAGCTCCAGGTAGGCTCTTCCGTAATCGCTGTTCAAACTTTCGAAATTTACGCTTTGGCAGGGGAAACTTCATTTCGTTGTTGAGAAAAACTGCCAAAGATCACTCGTTGGTCACTTTCACAATGCAGACGCGCCCCCTAATGTAAGCAAGTTCTTGCATCTGGTCCCAAGCGCGACGGCATCATTAAGCTCGACACTGACTCTCCAGAGTTCCCCAGGGTGACTTGCTTGGGTTATACACTGGAAACTATGTTCTCACCGGTACCACTATGGTGCACCTCACTTCAAAGTAAAGTTGTCTGACAGAGCTCTCTACTCACTTGCAGGAAAAATGCAGTCTTTGACGCATCCACGTGCAATTTTGCAGAAAAGATCCAAAACTAAGAAATACTCGTGTTGCACAGTTGGGATAATAAAAAGTCTATTGGTTTACAGCAGTAGACCCGATCCATTTGTATCATCCGATGTGGAGAACTTTTGACAACTCGAGAGTGGTTTTTTTTCAATATTAAATCATCCTTCAAATTGCGCCACGAACTAACCTATGTCTTGGTTTTGTTGAGACGGACTAGAATGGTGCAGTCGTCGGTCTGAAAGTAGCTAGAAAAGTTGATAACATAGTGTAGTCGATAACGTGACTATCTGCGCTGTCCCTCTCTGATGCGACCCTGCAGTTGATTTAGCTGCAGGAAACAGGACCCTTTGGTTCAATGAGCGAAACACAGTGGAACTTTGCGTGAGAATACTTCTCAAGTGCAGCGCGCAGAGAGGACTTTCCAACCGACGAGTGGCAGCGTCTAAGCTCGGAGACGCACTCACTGAAATGTTCTTCACAGATACCTGTTTGATGCACAAGGATAGGGGACCAAACACTGTCCCCAAATGTCACCATGGCAAGAGAAAGTGCGGCGGCAGCTACAATTGAAGGAGAAAATTTAAGAAGCTTGTATTCAAGGAGCGCGAGCTCTGCAAGAAAATAAGCGTAGAATTCGACTTTTGCGTCACACTCAGCTGCCTGAAAATATTGCCGCAGAAATAACCTTGTTGTTGGTTGTGTCAACTCAAAGTCAAGCGCATTGAGGACTGTCCTTTCCATCAACAGGACATCTTCTCGGGTGTATGTGTTATCAGTAATGTAGCAGAATTCATCGACTTGGGGTGCATATATTTCTTCATATTTTGATGCGATCAACATGCAGGTGACACCGACGAGCTGCAGAAAGTAGTGTGTTCAAAATACGAAAAGTAAACATCTGGGCCGGCTGACCTGTAGCTGAGTTCTCGCCACGGCACATGCGCTAAGACAGCAATCTATATACTTGACACTCAGAAATAGAGTATCAGCTGATAGCTTGTACTCCTCGGCGACTTCGATGAGCCAGTCAACTAAAATACCCCTCATGGAGGCGTTCACGTCTGTCTGTACATTCTCAAGGTAACTTGGATCTACATTGCAATTATGCTCTGAACGGCGAATATGTTCATAGATATCTTCCACGTAGTCAGTACACATCAGAGGTCCATCTTCCCTGAAAACACTGCCATCCTGTGTTTCACGAAAGCCGCGTTAGATGTTGCAGATGGCGATAAAAAAAAACGTCACTTACCGCTCCTCCTGGAAAGACTTTACGAGACTCCTCACCGCATTTTTTTATCGTCCGACCAGCAACGAAGGGACGCCCGCGCTCAGAGTCATTGACACAACGAGCACCTGAGAAATCCACGGTTGTATTCGTCAGGTTCGCAAAAGTCTGGCGTTCATCAGCGCGCGTCATTATGCGCTCTCCAACTATCTTGATGCTAGCTTCGAGGCAGGTGGGTCGCAGTGGAGATTTTTGAATCCCGTATACTTGAAACATATATACTTGTAAATTTAAAAGGCGTACTTTCATTTCCGTTGTCATAGTATATATAAGATTATACGAAACCGTATTGTGCCAATAGCAACGTACGTATAACGAAACACGAATTCCTATCTATAGAAAATCATACAGATAGTAAATAAATGATAGTAATAAGTGTTAATAAAATTTATTATATCTTTATTCGTATTATTTTAAAGTAATAACTGCATTATTGATTGCTTGCTTGTAAAATAAGCCACATATATTAAATGGAATTAAGATGTGAAGTGAATTCTGGTAACGAAACATTATATGGGGAATTTAATTCAAGGATTGACGGTTCATTCAATCAGGCCGATCACGCAGGGGTGACAGGGTTGACGACAGGGTTTGGTTTTGATAGGAGTGCTTTGAAAGCGGAAACTGTCGGTTTGATATGAGCGCTTTTTACACGAGCAAGATGCGCGCTCATGTAGCCGCTGACGCGCGAGTAACGAGCGGTGCGCTGTATCTTTAGGGTCCGCGCCGTGTCCTAAGGAGGTTAATATTTGGTTTTCAGGGTTCAGAGTTTAAACAGCCGCGAAGCGGCTCGTCGGCCACTCCCTCATGCCAGGTCCCCTCCATCATGAGATCTTCTTTCAAAATGCGCGATGCTTTCAACCATGAGGGGGCGAGGGCGCCTTCCTGCGGCGCAAAAACCCTATACGCTAACCCTCAAACCCCCCAACAGTGGTTTGCATGACCCTAAAGACCGAGCGCGCCGTTCGCACGTAGCGCGCGGGCACGCGCTCTTGCCGCGCGCTGACACATGCTGCGCGCTGGTCTTTCAAAACATAGACCGTCAAATCCCTGAGTTAAATCCCCCGTATAATAATGTTTCGTTACCAGAATTCACTTCACATCTTTATCTTAATCTTATGATATAAAAAATGATATAAATAAAGTCATCATGTTTTATAATAACCCAACGTGGACATAATCCTGTCACCAAGGAAGGGCTAACGAGCCTCAACTCACGAACAACCGACGCATGGGTTCTTTTCTCCAAAAAATGGAAGATCGAAAGCTGAAACTCGAGGGATGGCTGAAGACCCAGCCACCCGCGGTGAGAAACGATTGAATACTAACGTGGACTTCGTCGATCCCGCCGCGTTCCCCTGAAACTGCCCTTTCGTGATCGCTACGTTCCAACAGGTTGAAATTGGCATAACTTCGGCAACCGGCGCCATGCAAGGTCGGTCGCCCCCCCTTTTCACCAGTCTCGAGGGTATTGCGGTCATGTGTCTTGATCCATTTTGGGTCGGAAACGACATGTATTTATTGTCACTCATTCTTGGTTGCAACCATGTAGGGGGCGTTCTTGGCTACACGCTCGGCCTGGTGAACCAAAATCTAGAGAAGCAAGCGGCGAGCATGCCGAATAGGCCACCGACGATGGCGACTGGATCTTTTTCTGGACCACCAAAAGTTTTGGCGCTTAACCTCGCCGTTTTCACGGCAGTTCAGGCCGGTTTGACGCTAGCTGTAAAACGCTACAGAGGGGTTGAAGATATACAGACAAACATGATAGGAATGTTTGGTGCTGGTGCATCCTTATCTCTGACGACAAATATCTTCGGCGATCAGCCCGCGTCTCCCGGACAAGTCAAACCAACGACGACTTCCGGGTACATTATCGACGCGGTACGTACCGGAGCTCTATTTGCTGCTCTTAATGGTGCGTTTATGAAAGTTGGACAGAGGTTTGGTGGTAAAAACGACCCTCAAGATGTTTATTACTACCATACCTTTGGCATGCTTTCTACTCTTGGTCTCGAAAAATATGAAAAAAATTTCCGGAGAGGGCAGTTGATGGACGACTGTTTAGGTTTGCTGTCTGACAGTGCGCTGCAGGAGATCAAAATACCCCCAGGACCACGCCTGAAAATTCTGAACTACGTCGCTGCCAGCAAGGTGATTGTAACCGCCGAAACGAACAGGTATATCGGTACCCAAGAAACCAACACATCACAGGCCTGAATAAATACGGTACTCAATTGAGCATTGCCGACGAAAGCATTGACATGATTTTACGTAGCGCACTCGTGTGCAAGCTTAAAAAGAGTTTTTATCACCAACAAGAACACTTACAACACTTTGAACGAAAGAATTCCGTAATTTTTCGACCACACTTAATACGCTTCATCAGAGTTTACACAAATTAGCTGCTATGAATCAGTGAGCAAATGATGTCTGCATCTCCATCTGCTGTCAGGTCTCTATTGTGTGCCCCCGTTTTCGATCACATCTGTAGCACGTTTGTGAGTGTCATGGGCTTCGCCTGTGACACTCAATTTATCTCGCCGAGCCGTGGTAGTTCTCAACAAGAACACCTGTTGGTAGTGTCTTTCGGTTGTCCTCCCACTTCCTTAAGGATGAACGCATGATTTCAAAAAAACAGAAAAATATTGCAGAGTTTATGCCGTTTGAAAACGACCGCGGTCCCACCCCGGTGAAAAACGTTCTCACTCGGCCAAAACCAGGAACAGACTCATGCCAAACACTGGATATTGCCCCAGTAAACGAAGGTTGCTGTGATGCGTTACACATCATCCTCGTCTTGACAACATCCAAAGGGGTGGTTGCTGCAGCTGCCACAGCACCTGCAATGAGTCCCATTGAGATGTCAGCGACCGCAGCGGCCTCCTCTTGAGACCTCCCTGTTAATCGGCGATGCATCGTGCGCATTGTCTCATATGCGGCAAACTTGACAGCCATGTCTGGGACGTCTTCAAGAAGTGTTGGAAGGTATCCAGTAAAAAGTCCTCGAGGTCCAGCTGCAGATGTGATTTGCCTTGCAGCAACGACAACATTTGGATAAACGTTCGCCTGTACTGAACGTATGCAAACAGCGGCAGGGACTTTTACAATCGATGATCCAAGCGCACCGATACCACCCGCGAGGAACGCAATCGTCGACACGGAACAATCAGAATGGGCTTCGAGAAATTTCTTTGCTGCGCCATAAAATGCAAAATATGTTCCAATGGCAATTCCGGCACCGCCAGCTGCACCGAGTACCCCTTTGTAGAGGCTACCAAGTTCAGCTCCAAGTTTTCCCAAAAGAGCGCCAGTTGCGATTGCCACAGAACGAGGCGATGATCGCGCATTGTGCGTAGCTTGGCCGATGCCGATGCCGTACTTCCCTGTGCTGACAGCTGCGGTTGCGTTTGTCGCATTTTTTCCCCTCAGAGATCTTTTGTCTTTCAAGGTGGCTTGCATTCGGACTTTTATGGTATCGAGGGGATGTATAGTGCTCTGCGAAGCAGCACGCGCAGCGGCACCAGCGAAAACATCTGTCATTGGTAAGAAGCTCGAGATGCTGCCGAACACGCCCGTCTTAGGCGGCCTCGATGTTAAACTAGCCTCAACTCGCACGCGCAGGTCAAGTTCCATGTCACCTCGTCGCCGAGGTCGTGCGAACCTGCTATGGCGCACCGGTAGATGCAAATTGAGCTGTTCGAGAGAGCCAGCCATTGCTTCCTTGTGAATCTTAACACGACGTTTGGCAGGAGCGTACGGAAATGTGATTGGTTCGGAAGCAGCAGAAAACTTATAAGAGGAATAGGCTTGTTCCCTTGTCAGAGCTCTCGCCAGATGGACGGGCACAACTCTGCAAAAATGACAGCGAATTACACGGAAATCAATGAGGGCAGTAGGTTTGATGAAAACTCACAAAGATCGTGTACTTCTGAGCAGATGACGAGTCACAATGCAAAAGAGAGAGATATTGTGGGGCACTGGACAAGGAAATGAAACTCTGCTGCCAAGCTGTTTCTGCCTGCAATGAGAACATATGTATCAAGAGTCTATGGTGCGAATAGTTTGTGGGGATTCAATGTCGAAGGCACTTGCCTTCAGGGCCAGATTCAAGCAGCGGAAATCTATCGAAGGTACGGGTATTTGTACTGTTTGACCGGTTGTTGAACTCAAGTTGACCTGAGGCAAAAGAAAAGGTGAGGCGAGTATTTTATATTCCCCGCAAGAAGCCACACCGTCTCCCTAATGTAGTATGCTTGTGCTGCGCCTGACCAAGCAACGGAGCACTGACACTGAAACAAGCAAAATGACCAGAGAAGCACCTGCCAAGAAACAGTCACGAGCCGGGAAGTTAACGGAGAAGATCGGACGGCATTATTTGAACGGCCCCAAAGACAACAAAGACCGTCACGTGTAAAGAGAAAACAAGGATACGGACATATCACAGCGCAAGCAGTGCATGTTCAAATGACACGTCGTTTAGCAAACACGTTTAGAGTCCATTCACATCGCGTCGATCGTCAAAGTCGAGATTGTCGAAAAGAAGTTTCCGCGGGAACGAACCTCTAGGGCGCAGATAAACAGAAGGCTATAGAAGATGCGCACTGGGTTGCCGAGGACGCGGCTAACTCTACCCGACCCCGTATGCTGCTTCACCTGACCCATGTGCACGTCATTGCACAGTACGGGTGTGGAAATCCGGGAAATCAGATGGGGTTGCTGTGTGTGCGTAACCTTGCGCGCCGGTATCCCTCAACCACAGCTCGCAAAAATGTGATCAAATGTTTGCTTGATAAAATTTAATAGAATTAATAATATCATAATGTCGTTATCCGAAATGTCGTTTCGATATGGATAAGCTGATCACAAACACTGAAGTATCCGTGAACGCTAGATATGTCCATTCAGTGCTCCTTATCAAACACACGGTAAGCATCCAGCGCTGGATACTAGTTCAATCTCCATCTTTCTGAACCTGATCTGGTGTAAAATGCCGCTAACAACTGTTTCCTATTCAACGATATAGCTTTCCTCCCGGGCAACTTGCTGGGAAACACCGCGTGGCTGGCCTGAAACTTAGCGCAAACTGGTAACCACTTTCGTAAACACCGCTCATAACTGCTCATATGTTTACCCGTGATACTCTTTCATCAGTGCTAGGGTGTCTGCTGTGCGTTCTGTTCGCTTATACACCACGAAAGCAGTTGCTGCTCAAGCTGATGAAAACTCGACTTCAAGTGCTATCTTCAATTCCAAATCTGTGGCTGCAGTAATCCTCGGGGGCGGCGCAGGAACCCGACTGTATCCGTTGACAAAATCCCGCGCCAAGCCCGCAGTACCGATTGGAGGGGCGTATCGTCTTATTGATGTTCCTATGTCAAACTGTTTGAATTCAGGCATATCGAAAATGTACATCTTGACACAGTTCAACTCGGTCTCCCTTAATCGTCACCTTGCGCGGACTTATAATTTCGGCAACGGCATCATGTATGGTGGCAGTGGCTTCGTCGAAGTTCTGGCTGCAACGCAAACACCAGGTCTGGGTGGCAAGGAATGGTTTCAAGGCACAGCCGACGCTGTTAGGCAATATTCATGGCTCTTTGAGGATATTAAGAACAAAGATGTTCAAGATATCGTGATTCTTTCCGGCGATCACCTTTACCGAATGGTACGTGCAAACCGTGGTTTATGACCGCAGTTTAACTCACCTGTATCAACTTCACAGGACTATATGGCGTTCGTTGCTAGGCACCGTGAAGTAAATGCTGACATTACCATAGGGTGTCTTCCAATAGATGAAGAGCGCGCTTCAGACTTCGGGCTAATGAAGATTGAAAACACGGGTCGAATTACTGAATTTGCAGAGAAACCAGAAGGTGCAGCACTTAAAGCTATGGCAGTCGACACATCAATCCTTGGTCTATCGACCGAGGAAGCAAAAGCATCTCCATATATCGCTTCCATGGGCATTTATGTTTTCAAGAAATCTGCTCTTCTAGCGTTCCTGAACTCGGAATACCCAAAAGACAACGACTTTGGTGGAGAGATTATTCCAAAAGCCGCGGCCGATGGTTATCACGTTCAGGCATACCTGTTCAACGATTACTGGGAAGACATCGGAACCATCAAGTCCTTCTTTGAAGCTAATCTGGCTCTTGCTAAGAATCCACCCCAGTTCGAGTTTTACGATGCACGTGCACCAATCTATACCTCCCCGCGGTTCTTGCCGCCAGCCAAAGTCGAAAAATGTCATGTCAAAGATGCCATCATTTCGCATGGTTGTTCTCTTGCAGATTGCTCCGTAGAAGATGCCATTGTTGGACTTCGATCTCAAATCGGTAAAGGTTGTAACATCATGCACGCCATGATCATCGGAGCTGATTTCTATGAGACTGACGAGCAGAAGGCAGCGATTGTGGAATCAGGTGGAGTGCCCGTAGGCATTGGTGAAGGATGCACTATTTCAAATGCTATTATTGACAAGAACGCACGCATTGGCAAGAACTGCGTTATCACTAATGCTAGTGGAGTTGAGGAACTAGAAGATGAAGAGAACGGAATCTACATCCGATCAGGAATCGTAACTATCTTGCGCAATGCTACCATTCCAGATGGAACGGTCATATGAGGATCTTACTAAATCAAATGATTTTTTTGAGACTGTAACATTCTTCGCTTATGTTAACGATGTTCTCAATGTCACCTTTAAGTGATGAAACTCCGCTCGGAAACATGCGTGTGCACATTTCTAATAGTTACCTTCGTAAATTGTACCTTCGTACCTTCGAAGGTAGATATCGAACGAAAAACTATCTGCTTTTTGTCAGTTCTGATAAGTAACAAATAATGGCACGGAAAAAGGCCTTCGTAGTGAGATGAATTATGTCCAATGTGGATATTTATATTTCATTCCGAACTTATTTTCACTATCGTGACCCAAGCATACATGGTTAAAATCCGATCAATTGCAAAACAAACATGGGCAATTAGTATGACACTGTACCACTTGAGATCATAGACCTATCATAGGAGGTACAAAAAATCACGCCTTGGTGATGAGAAGTTCGCTTTGAAATCACCAAAATTTGATAGCGACCAAAAAGATAATTCACGCCTATTTATTTAAACTCTCGAGTCTTAAAAATAAATACTGATCCCGCAACTCTCAATGATCTCTTGCTTGATTTTTTTTTCGGCAGCTCTTAAAACCCGGATCCTGCTTCGCACACCCCTTTCGGAACACTCGCTTGAACCTGCGGTGAAGTTGCCGCGATGGCTCGTCGACCAGCTAAATGTTACCGCGTGATCAAGAACAAGCCATATCCTAAGTCTAGATACTGCCGTGGCGTCCCTGATCCCAAAATCCGTATATATGACGCCGGAATGAAAAAGTATTCGGTGGACGCTTTCCCTACGTGTGTGCACCTTGTCAGGTCAGGAGTTCATCGTATTAGCGATCTTATTTTCTTCGGACATTGCATGCATCGCAATCTCGCGCAGCAGCATGACGCTTTGGTCGGCTGCTATCAGCTTGCGAGCAAGCTTTTCCAGACTTGTTACACTCTTGTTTTTAGGGCTTGTTTGAGATACGTCGAGGGTTCGGCAACCTCGCCTCGCACGCGCTCGTCACACCCGGCTGAAAATATGTTACGAAGTCGAACTTCAACTTCGCACACGTAATACGTTAGCAGTGCTTTTATCTGAGCTCGGTTTTGAAGTTTTCGAGGCTTACGGCCAGGCCGAGCCGCATCGCCCTACCAAGCCCTAGCTCTTTTCGGCCTCTTTACCACAGACGGTTTTTGACCTACGTTGCCCTCCTTTTGAACAGTTTCGAAAAAGAGCAGGTCTCATCAGAAGCAATGGAGGCTGGACGGATCGCGGCCAACAAGTACATGGTAAAGAACGCTGGCAAGGACCAATTTCACCTCCGCGTGCGGCTTCACCCCTTTCACTGCCTGCGCATCAACAAGATGCTTTCCTGTGCTGGCGCGGATCGTCTCCAAACTGGTATGCGCGGTGCATTTGGCAAGGTGCAGGGAACCGCGGCGCGTATCGCCATCGGCCAGATCATGCTTTCCATCCGAACCAAGGACGTGCATGGTGTGAAGGCTGTTGAGGCCTTCCGCCGCGCGAAGTTTAAGTTTCCTGGTCGTCAGAAGATTGTCACCTCCCGCCAGTGGGGGTTTACCAAGTTCACACGTGAAGATTATGTTGCATGGAAGCAAGAGGGTCGTATCCAGCCCGATGGTGTGAACGCAAAGCTTTATGAGAATCACGGTCGTCTTGAGGCACGCCCTCCCTCCACTCTTTTCTTGCAGCCGGCACGTGTGTACAAAGACCGAATCGGCTTGAAGAAGTAAAGGCCTGACACCTTCCTTGCTTGGCGGATTTGCGCTCATGAATGGAACTCTCGCACATGAATCAATTGCAAGTGCACAAGTAGTTAAGGTCGAGCGCAGCACTAGGCAGTGAGGATCTTGAAAACAGTTTATTCTCCTACTACAACTTCCCACCTTCACACTTCCAAGTAAATAATTATTAGTGTCAATGCATCAGTTGCTGAAATCAAAGTGCCTCGCAACATTATTTTCGCACCTGTTTTGATGACATTCGACTCGTCAAGGGGATCATTAAATGATTGCTGCGTGCCGTCAGCCCATCCAATACCTACTGATTTTTTCAGAGAGATCGTCGGTCGCCGTGCGGGCATATGAGGATTGTCATATATTTGACCTTGCTCCGTAACGCGTTACGTAACGTTACGTACAAAGACTTTGTCTGTTTGCTCTGTGCGCCATTATAAATAGACCGCCGAAAGTTTGAGTTAAATCCCCCATAGAAAACGAGGGTTTGAGTTAAATCCCCCATAGAAAACGAGGGTTTATTACCCCATCCTGCTCTCTGCCGAAGCGTCGCCTAACCATAGATATACGTGAACATAAGCGGAATCTTTATACTGTTTGCCCACTGGAGTGATTGTGTGGATCGTAAGTGTTAATGATAAATAAAGACTTTACGTTCATAGATAAGCGTTTATGCATAAAAAATTGTCACATCCTTAATCTTATTACTTATTTATGAAAATCAGAATATTATTATAAGTTTCGAAGCCTGGGCGCAGCGGTGGGAACCGGCGCGGCTTCGCCGCGCACACAGCCACCCAGGAGCAGGAGTATCATCCACGGCCTCGCTCGGTATCGTTCGAACTTAAGTGATCAAACGGCCGGAGCATAACATGGGGGCGGGTAAGAATACCAGGGAGTGGTGGGCCGAAATGGAATAATAACTGATATATAAGTTTCGAAGCTTAATTAATAATTATAAGGTACAAATAAATAAACAAAGTAAATTACTAATAAGAGATAGATTAGACGTACGATATATTAACGATATTAGAGATATTAATAATAAGATATACCATAATAATATATAATAATTACTAATAATAATATCTAATAATAATATCATATATGGGAAAGATTGGGGAAACTTCCCCGGTGGGGGAATAACGTACGAAGGGACCTTCGAAACTACTTACGAGTTTCGTACCTTTTAAAATTATCACCTCATAGAATACAT
>Ga0257106_1001209_pt1 | contig 13258 bp, 12 predicted proteins | sample LP_taG_3_FD_190177 | JGI IMG/M metagenome (GOLD analysis project Ga0257106, IMG submission 190177) | Marine microbial communities from Northeast Subartic Pacific Ocean, Canada - LP_J_2011_P26_10m | ecosystem: Environmental > Aquatic > Marine > Oceanic | place: Canada: Northeast Subartic Pacific...
GCTGCCCGCGGTCATGAGGACCTGCGTCGCGGCGCTGAGCTCGCCGGTGGACTTGGCCTTCATGTTCGTGTAGATCTGCGGCGCGCGGCCGAGGACGAGCACCGCGGTGGTGCAGTTGTAAAGGTTCTCGAGGACGTCGCCCGGCGCGATGGCGACGATCATGGCGGCAAAGGCGTACCCTGCGACGTACGGGAGTAAGCTCGGGACGCCGGAGATGATGGACTTGCGCGCCGCGTTCTTGCGGCCGAGGATGAGCATCAGGCCGAGGATCAGTAGGTTCTGGAAGAGCACGAAGAACATCTCGGCGTAGGACGCGAGGGGCATGGCGTGGTGGGCAAAGTACGCGATTGAGACCGTCCCGGCGGCGACTTCGCTGAGGAACATCTGGAACTGGAGGCCCTTGGCGGACTTGGCGGATAGGATGCGGCGGATCTGGGGAACCTTGACCATCATCGCGCCTCCGATGATGCCGGTGGACTGGATCGGGAGCACATTGGGGAGCGAGTTAGTCGAGGGTTTGCTTGCGCATTTTAATCATCCGGGGAGGAGCGAGGGTTCGGGGGAAACTCGCGGGTGTCGCACCAGGCCTTTGCTGACGGCGAATTTGACGCAGTCGGTGGAGGGCACGGCGCCGGTGAAGACGCCGAGCACCTCGCCGGCGCACCTCTCGATGGAAAGAGCCATGTTGTTCTGAGACGCGCTCTGGTGCGGTGAACAGTGCGCGCTCAATGGAAAAAATAAGGCCTTTGCAAACGGTCTTGCAACGGCCAACGGCGCTTCGATACCAAGCAAGCAGAAATCCGCAGATCTGATCTCTTTTGGCACTTGGCCGATTTGCGACCTCGACCGCTTCGCCTTGGCCACTTCAACACGACACTCGGGGCACGATATCAGCCGCGATGTCCGCGACCGTCACGATGTCCGCCGTCGCCGCCAAGGCGGGCGCGCGCCTCTCCAGCCGCGTCATCTCCAAACAGGTGCGCCCGCGACGCCCCTCGCCCCAATCTCGCGACTTTCTTCCAAGACACGTCGATAACCCTCAGTCATCAACTGACACCGCCACCCCTTTACCAGGCTCGCGCTCTCAACCCCACCGCCCGCGTCGGTGCCAAGCCCCGAAGGAGCTCTCTCACCGTCAAGGCGATGCTGGTGACCATCGAGCACGAGGGCAAGACCTACGAGGTCGAGTGCGACGGCCACGACAACATCCTCGACGCGGCCATCGACGCCGGCATCGAGAACCTCAGCTACGACTGCAAGATGGGCGTGTGCATGACGTGCCCGTCGCGGGTGACCGCCGGCAAGGTGGACCAGGCGGGGAGCATGTTGAGCGACGACGTCGAGGAGAAGGGGTTCGCGCTGCTCTGCTGCGCGGTCCCGCTGGAGGAGGGCGTCGTCATCAAGACGGTCACGGAGGAGGAGCTCCTCGACGAGCAGCTCTGCGCTTAGGACGGATAGCACAGAGGGGCTTGTGTAAGATCGAAATATTATTTGATTCCTATGGGCATTTCCGATAATTGAGGTTAACGAGTCAGATTCTGACTGAACGCGCTGTGTGAATTAAACGGAACGTCGCGACCAAAATCCGCTCCAGATTTGGCCTTGTCAGCAGAAATATCTCGACGCTTTATCGGAGAGCGGATCTGGCGCGTCGACGCACTGCGCGCCACGCGACACGTCTTGAACGTTCAACAAAGCACCGTAAACGATGCCCGTCCTCGCCATGACCGCGCTTCCCGGCCTTCGCGTCGTGGTACGCCCCCGATACTCGCCCGGAAAGCAGGGAGTCTTCTCCCCTCGTTGTTGCTTTTTCCCATAAAGCCCCCGATACTCGACCCCGAGCGCTGACCTTCCACCCGCTCGTGTTCCAACAGGCGAGCGCACGCAAGGGACGCGCCCCGAATGCCAAGGCCAAGGCTGTCACGTCCAACATCGTCTCGCGCGGATCCGAACTCGAGCAGCTCAAGAAGCTCTCGCATCTCGTCCTGGAGACCGCGTCCGTGGGCGCGAGCACATTCGAGGAGCTCGGCCCGCAGGCCGCGACGGTGTCCCCGTCCGTCCTCCTCCACACCCTCCACGACAACACCACCGCCGACGTCGGCGCCCTCGAGGGAGCCATGGTGTACGAGCCGTGCGACGTGGACTACACCGGCTCCGAAGACGCCCGCCTCGAGTGCGTCATCGACAAAGCCTTCGTCAACCTCGGCGGCATGATGGCCGACCGCGTCGGCGGGCTCGTCTCCGTCGAGATCGTCGAGGACAAGGCCACCGCGCTCTCCACCGAGGCGATCGTCGCCAAGGCTCGACACATGCGCGCGATGTTCGACGAGATCAACGTCGACGCGTCCAAGTACCTGTTCAAGATCCCGGGTACCTGGGCCGGGGTCCAGGCGGTCCGGACCCTGGAGGCGGAAGGCGTCGCTTGCCACGTCACGCAGGTGCACAGCCTGACGCAAGCCGCCGCGTTCGGCCGCGCCGGCGCCACCGCCGTGCAGGTCTACGTCGGCAGGACGCAGGCGTGGTACAGGAACCACCCGGTGCACCAATTATCCAACGGCTTACACGGGTCGGACAATCACCAGGGCGTCGAGTTCGTCCGCCACGTCAAGACCACGTTCACGAACGAAAGCCTCGACACCAAGATCATCGCGAGCTCAATCAACGATCGCGAGAACGCGCGTGCGCTGGCGGGCGTCGACTACATGCTCCTCAGCGATCGCGTGGTGCGCACGCTGAACGACGCGGACGCGCGCGATGAGATCGACGAGATCGGCGCCGGCGTCGCGGCCCGCGGCGGTGACGTTCCCACAGTCGGCGAGGTCACCCGGGAGTCCTTCGAGGCTGCGCTCGGGTCGAGCCCCGCGTTCGAGGAGATCAACGCGCACCTCGAGTTGCTGCACAAGGACGAGGAGGCGCTCAAGGCGTTCGTCAAGACGTCCGTCATGAGAAACGACTGATGTGAGCGTTTTGTTTGGCTCCGCCGCGACGCGTTCGCCGAGGCGGACACCGCGGACGTGATGTTGGAAAACGATTGTCCCAAACTTTGTGCACGCACCCATCCACTTGTCGACTTGGTTAATTTGACTGACGGAGGTACATCTTAACTCTTTACCTTCTATACGACAAGTGTTGGCCACAAGTTCGGTGCACAAAATTTGGCTTCTCTGTGAAATGTTCAACATCACGTTCGCTCGTCTGCCTCGGCGAGCGCGTGTGTACACCCACCGCACGAGCGTTCGCTCGCCGTCGTTGTGAATTACTGCTACCAACACCTACTGTTTGTCATACCACGAAAGAATAAAGACTAATCTTACATCGCTAATCGTCCCCGTCGAGCCTCGCCGCGCGTTCCCGGTGAAACGCCGCGAAGTCTTTCCAAGTCCCGTCCCCGATGGCCTCCCTCGCCGCCTCCATGAACCGATTGAAGTGGTAATAGTTGTGCACGTCGAGCAGCACCGCCGCGGTCATCTCGTGGCACTGCAGTAAGTGGTGCACGTACGCGCGCATGTACCGAGTACACGCAAGGCACTGACACCCCGGGAGCAACGGCCTTTTATCCGCCCTGTACGCAAGAGCCCACAGGTTCGTCTTGAACGCGTCGCCGCCCGTCAACAACCGCCGCGCCGCGTCCTCCTCCACGTACGGCGCGTCCCTATCCTTCCCGGCATCCTTCTCGTCCACCGCAGTCCGCTTGCGCTTCCCCTTCCCCTTGGTCTCCTCCTCCGAATCGTCGCTCGTGCTCGAATTCGGCGGCTTCAGCGGAAAAGTCAGAGCGTACCCTTGCGTGGTGCACTGGTGACAGAAGGACGAGTCCACCATGTCCACGCCCATCTCGATCGCGTCCAGCACGTCCAGCGGTCCACACGCGAGCCCCGCGAGGTACCGCGGTTTATCCACCGGCAACGGCTCGATGGACGCGTGTAGCAACGACCGCCTGTGCGTTCCAGGGGTCTCGCCAGCGCCCAGGCTCCCGACACTGTACCCGCTGACGGACGCCCCGAATCTCTCCACGATGTCCGTGGCACACGCGCGTCTCTCACCCGCGTCCGATCCGCCCTGCACGGACGCGAACACGGACGGTGCGGTGGGCAGATCCTTGGTCTTTTCGAGCAACTCGCCGAGCCATTTCGCGGTTCTCGCGGTGGCTTGTTTGGTTTTTTTCATCGCGACGCCTTGTTCCCAGCACGGGGACTCGTCCGCGAGCGCCACGAAGGCATCCGGCTGGATCGCCGCGATCCACCTCGCGTAGTCGTCGGTTGTGATCTTCGTGGTGCCCGTCGGTGACGCGACGAACGTGTGCGCGTCCGTGTTGGACGGCTTGGCGTCCTGGTCGAACGTGAGTGGATCTCGCGCGGTGACGAGCATGCAGGTTGGCCTGCTTCCGAAGTACCGTCGCCCGCCGCCCGGGTGGTTGCCGACGTGGTCGGGGCCGAGGTGGTCGAGGAAGTGCGCGAGGGAGACGTGGAAGCTCCTGGCTTCGCGCGGGAGCTCGTCGACGTTGTCCGGGGTGAGGTGCGCGGGCTCGCCTCGGCGGGTGTACGTCAGCGCGATGGGCGTCGGGACGGAGCATGGGCCGGGTGATCCCACGGGGTCGTCGTGAGCGTCCCGAGGCGCGGGCCGGGTGCCGATTTGGATTCGCCGTCGGCGGGCGCGAACCGCGGGTCGAGCTCCCAGACGATGCCGCCCATTTTGTAGCGGCGCTTCCGGGGTGGGGAACGCGCGCGGCGGAGTGCGGCGGCGGCGGCGAGAAAAGACCGATGGGCTCGAGTCGACGCGAGTCGACTTTTCCCCGCTGTTCGTTGGAAACTGCCGGCCACAAGGAGAGACGCGGCGCGAACGTGGGAGCGCGCCGCGTGCGAATAGACCCCAGGCGCGTGTTTGACGGTGAACGTGTGGTGGAACGGCGGCCGCCATGGAGGAGCTCCAGAGGGTACGTCGACACCCATCAACACGCCCATCGACCGCGCCCCGACAACGAATCCAACAACGAATCCAACAACTTAGGTTTTGCCGTCCATCGCTCACCTCGACCGCGCCGTCCCAAACCCCGTGTATCCAACAGCAAAAGCGGCAGCGCATGGAGCAAATGAAGAAGCTCGGCATCGGCAAGTTCGAGAACCAGGTATGAACCCCATCGCGCAACCCCCACGCACCCACCGCGTCCACGCATTCATGTGGGCACCCCCGCATCTTTCCCGAGATCTCGCACTCACCGTCCTCCTCCCTTCCCCGTCCTCACACGCAGGAGGATCAGGACGACGACGACGCCCCGGGCACCGGACCCGCGCACCACGACACCGGCGCGGGCATCACAAACGACGCGTGGTGCCCCCCCGACGGATGGATCGAAGCTCCGCCGCAGGGCGCGATAGTCCGAGACGTCTTCATCCCTTCCAAAGCGCCCCTCTCCGACACCTGGCACGCCGACGGACGCGTCCCGTCGCACCGCCGATACGGCCCACACGAGGCGCTGGACATGGCCAAACAGGCATCCGGCGGCCGGTCCGTGGAACTCGTCATCGACCTCACGAACAGCAGCAGGTATTACGACCCGGCGGTGTTCGACGCGAGGGGAGCATCGTACGTGAAGATTGGTAAGTTTATTTCTATTTCCTATTTCCGTTTATTTTCGTACGGGCAATTAGTATGACTGACGTCGTGTTTTGTTTACAGCGTGCGTCGGTAAAGACGCCCCTCCGGACGCCGTCGCGGTCCAGCAGTTCGTGTACGAAGTCTGCAAGTTCCTCAGCGAACGGAAAGGTAAGGGGCTGATACTGGTGCACTGCACCCACGGGTTCAACAGGACGGGCGCGATGCTGGTGCATTACGCTCAACGAGTCGCGCCGTGGCCAAAGCTGAACGAAAACGTTAAAGAATTCGCGACGAAACGACCGCCGGGGATTTATAAACCCGAGTACGTGAAAGAGCTGTTCGACGAGTACCTGGAACGGCGGTTCTCCACGACGACGGACCCGCCGTTGCCGGAGTGGAAAAGGGGGGTGATCAGGCACCCGGACGCGCCGCCGCTGGACGAGAACGCGGTGCCTTCCGGTGACTTATTCAGCCAAAAGACCAACCCGGAATACGCCAAAACCTTGGCGGAGTCGTTGGCGCCGAGACCAGGCTCCGGGGTCTCGGACGAGCTCGCGAGCAGCCGGAGTAAGACGACCGCGGACGGCAACCTCGACGGCACCCACATGCACCACGACGACGTGCTGGGCACCGCGACGTACGAGGGACAGGTGAGTTTATTTTCAATCGCATATGGGCAATTTGACTGACGTCGTGTTTTACACAGGCGCGGGAGATTCGAAACGTGGTTTCCTACCTCTGCGGCGTCGACGGCGCTCGGTTCCCTGGGTCCCAGCCGGTGTCCCTGGCCAGGGATAACATGGATACCATCGCGCGGCACGAGTACCACGTCACGTGGAAGGCGGACGGGACGCGGTACATGCTTTTGCTGATGCGCGACGGGACGTATTTGATCGATCGGAAGTTTGAGGTTCGGCGGGTGTCGATGCGGTTCCCGGCGCCGTTGAAGTCGCACGGCGTGAGCGTGCACAACGCGACGCTTCTGGACGGCGAGATGGTCATCGATGACGTCGCGCCCGGGCGGCAGCGCAGGCGGTTCCTCGCGTACGATTGCGTGGCGCTTCACGGCGAGCGGTTGGGGGACAGGGCTTTCGTGGAGAGAATATCGTCGGTTCAGAAGCAAGTCGTGGACCCTCGAAACGTTTTCCTGACGGAAGCGGGCAAGTCGAAGGCGTACGACTTTGCCAAGGAGCCGTTCAGCGTGCGCGTGAAGGACTTCACGCCGCTCGCGGGCACCGAGGGGTTCATACGTAGCTTCATACCCAAGCTGTGCCACGAGTGCGACGGTGCGTTTCTTTTCTTTGTATTTTCGTATGGGCAATTCGATTGACGTCGTGTTTTGTGTGTGCACAGGGCTCATCTTCCAACCGTCGCGAGCGCGGTACGAGAGCGGCACCATGGACACGCTGCTCAAGTGGAAGTTCACGCACCTCAACTCGGTGGATTTCAAGCTGAAGATATCGCTGAAAGACGGCCGAGGTTTACTGTACGTGGGCGCGGACAGGGGCGACGTGGTGGCCATCACCGAGCCCACCGGAGAGTTCACGATGGGAGCAAATGAGGACGGCGGCGATCCAAATCTCGCGCCGGATGGAACTCATTTAAACAACCTCGACGGGAAAATCGTCGAGTGCACGTGGGATAAAGCCGGAGGGGTGGACGGGACGGGCGCGTGGAAGTACCTACGGGTGCGTACCGATAAGGACGCGCCGAACTTTGTCACCGTGTACCGTCACACGCTGGCGAGCATCCTCGACGACATCACCGACTCCGAGATCATCGGCTACGTCGGGGATATACTTCGCAAGGGTGCCGGCGGGAACAAGGCGGCGCCCGATCGGAAGCCTTCGGTTGGCGAAGAGAAGCGACGTTTGCATTCGACGGATAACAAAACGGCTGATGAAACGGCTGAACCGTTGGGCGCGGCGGGTGGGTACGAGAGCACGGCTCCCGCGGCGCACGTGTCGGGGGCGGAGCGGCAGCAGCCGGTCATCGACGACATATGAGTTCACGTAGAGGAGTGAGTGAATCGGCGCGTTTGTGTATTATCGACGTGTTACTTTGTATTTCAAAGTCAATGCGAGCGGGCTAGGTGCGGTGCATAATGAAGTACAGCTAAAGTATGAATCCCTAATGAATCCCTGGTTGCGTGCGTTCCCTTGCGTTATCCCCGGCGATAACTTTTATTTATTCCCCATTGAATCTCTTCAAGTCGCTTAGAAGAGGGCGGCGCCGTTGGTGAACTTCTCGGCGAGGAGAAGCGCGACGAGGCCGACCATGGCACCACGGCCGTTGGTCATCTCCGCCTCCGCACGGAAAGGCCCGAAATCCTTGGGCGCCTTCTCGAGGCCGGACTCCTCGTTGCCGCGGAGCACGGGCGCGAGGGACGCGGCGAGCACGGCCATGACGGTGACGGGGATGAGGAACATGCCGGGGGCGGGGAAGGTGGAGGACTTGACCACACCGTCGGCGAGGGTGAAGGTGCGGGTGTTGATCACCTGGTGGAACAGGGACTGGTTCTTGGTGAACTCGACGTAGAGCGCGACCATCCAGCCGATCATGGCAGCGCGGCCGTTGATCATCTCGACGGCGCGGGGCTCCTTGAAGGCGATCATGGCGTCGTTGAGCATGGACATGTCGTCGCCGAGGGGCGCAGCCTCCGCGACGGAGCCGTCGGCGGGGTCGATGGCGGCGGAGAACGCGGCGGGGGAGACGGGCTCCTTCTCCGCGGCGGTCTCGGTCCAGGCGGCGTCGGCGGCCTTCATGTCTTCGACGACCGCGACCTTCTCAGCCTCGCCCTCGGCGCGGACGCGGATGGAAGCCGCGCGGCGCGCGCGGACGACGCGGGACTTGACGGAGAGCTTGACGGCGGAGCCGACGATGCGGGAGGTGGAGAGGGCGAACATCGTTGTTGAGGTTGTCGGTGGTGGTTGGTTGTGTGCCTCGCCTGCGTGACAAACAACGCTTTTCTCTGGTCTCACAGCGCACCCGCGCTTTTCCGAGGTCCAAAATTTCGACGCGCGACGTGGCCTCACCAGGAGGCGGCATCTGGTCAAATTGCCGTGATAATGCACGAGTGTCGTGAAATATGCACAAGGCAATTAGTCAGCGAAAATTCGATAGGACAGCTGTCGTTTCAGGCGTCTCGTTTTCGACTTGGATAACAACAAAAGCGCGTCTGAAACGCCGCGGAACATCACTCCTGCACGCACCGCACGCAACACACCAACACACAATGTCCGCCATGACCACCTCCGTCTCCCTCAAGCTCACCGGCGTTACCGCCCGCGCCTCCGCCAAGGTCACCCGCCGCGCGCAGAAGCTCGCCCTCCGCGCGTCCGTCGACGAGAAGGAGGTCACCTTCACCGCGGATGACCTCGCCACCGACATGAAGGCCGCCGACGCCGCCTGGACCGAGACCGCCGCCGACGCCGCGCCCGTCTCCCCCGCCGCGTTCTCCGCCGCCATCGACCCCGCCGACGGCTCCATCGCGGAGGCTGCGCCCCTCGGCGACGACATGTCCATGCTCAACGACGCCATGATCGCCTTCAAGGAGCCCAGGGCCGTCGAGATCATCAACGGCCGCGTCGCGATGATCGGCTGGATGGCGGCTCTCTCCGCGGAGATCTCCAACGACCAGTCCCTCACCAGGCAGGTCCTCAACACCCGCACCTTCACCCTCGCCGACGGCGTCGTGAAGACGTCCACCATGCCCGCGGAGGGCATGTTCCTCATCCCCGTCACCGTGCTCGCCGTGCTCGCCGCGTCCCTCGCGCCCGTGCTCCGCGGCAACGAGGAGTCCGGCCTCGAGAAGGCGCCCAAGGACTTCGGGCCTTTCCGCGCGGAGTCGGAGATGATCAACGGCCGCGGCGCCATGATCGGCCTCGTCGCCCTCGGCCTCGCCGAGAAGTTCACCCACGGCGCCCTCTTCTAAGCGGTGAGAAGATCAGGTCGCTCAGACTCTCATCTTGCGAGTCTAGCGGCACCATTCGTTGACACCCCGACCGATGCCTCGCGTTTCGGACGGGACGCACGCTGTACGCATACGCGCGATATTCTTTTAATACATTGATTTCGTTGAAAACACTGTCTCGTCTTCGCCCTCGAACCTTATCATACGTGCAAGGAAACACTCATCAGGAGCCTCACAAGTTTCCAGCCTGTCAGGTCAAAACTGCGACAAAGTCGTGGCTCGCTTCTTCCCGCCCGAGGAAACTGTGACACACCCACCCCCGCGGCTGCCCCGATGAACGGCGATCCCTCGCCTCCTCACCAGCCGCATGCGTCTCCTCCTCCCGCCTGCACCGTCGTCGCGGCGGTGCTCCAGAATCGCGCGAGGGAGGTTGGAGTGGCGCTCTTCGACAAGCGCGGCGGCCCGAGTCTCGACCTCGAGCAGCACGTGGAGGTGGGCGAGAGCCACGCCACGACGCTCTGCGAGCTGCAGCGCGCGCGGCCAGGGGTGATCCTGACGCTCGCGGGGGACAGGGGCGGCGCGCTCGGAGACGCCCTCGCGAGGTTCGCGCGCGCGCACGACTGCGCGCTCATAGAGCTCCCGCGCAAGCAGTTCGGTGCGAGGGGCCCCGCGCACAGCTGTGTTTTCTCCCGCCTGACCGCCCCCCCCTTCCTCCTCTCCCTCAGACGACATAGTGGGCGCGGATCTCGTCGCGCAGTGCGCGCGCCGCGGCTCGAGGCTCGCACCGAACCCCAAGGATGCGTACCTCGCCTTCGCCGCCGCATCCGCGGTGCTCCAGTTCGTCGAACACGGCGGCGTCAGCAGACCCACCCACGACACGGCCGCCTCAGCCCTCAGCCACCGCTTCGAGCCCTTCCCCCTGCACGAGTCCACGCGCGCATCACCGGGCACCGTCGTCGTCACGTGCAGCCGGAGCGAGCACTTCATCAACCTCGACCCGGCCACCGCGCGAGTGCTCGAGATCGCGACGCCGCTCGGCCCGAACGGCGAACCCGCGCGTGAACCGACGCGCGGGGGGCAAACCCTCTCCTCGAAACCAGCCGTCGGTAAGTTTCTTTCAACTCACGTACGGGCAATTAGTGTGACGTCGTGTTTTGTTCACAGACCCGACATCCGATCCAGACGGCGCAGCACGACGCGCCGCCACGAGCTCACCGCGCCGATCGCTACTCGGCTTGCTGGACACGTGCGCCACGAAAGGCGGGTCGCGGCTCATGAAGGCGTCGCTGCTTCAGCCCTTACGGGACCACGCGACGATCGCGACGAGACTCGACTCGGTGGAGGAGGTACCTTTATTTTTATTTCCGTACGGGCAATTGGATTGATGACGTCGTGTTTTGTTTTTACTCTTAAACAGTTGCTGTCTTCCGGAACCCTGGTAGACGAGTGCCGCCGTCGGCTGCGCGCGACGTCGGGGAAGAAGGACGTCGAGGCGGTGACGTCCATGTTCGCGCCGCCGCGGAAGCGCCCGGGTTCGAACGCGACGGCACCCGAAGGCACCCCCGCGGATGGCGTCACAAACACAGCTGTGTCGTCGACCGTCGACGCCAACCCGGTGAAAGTCGCGTCGAGGATCCGGACACTTCTGGACATGCGACGCGCGCTCGAGGAAGTCCCGCGGCTCGGCGACGCCGTGCGCGGTACCACCTCCGCGCTGCTTAAAGAGATCGGGGACGTCCTTCGGGACCCTTTCTTCGCCGGTTTCTTGAAGCACATCGAGGCGGTTTTCGAAGCCGACGTGGTGGATGGTGAGTTTATTTTACTTCTCGTACGGGCAATTAGAGTGACGTTGTGTTTTGTTTCGTAACAGGCCGATCCAGTTTCTCCGCCAAGACCCGGCAGGTCTTCGCGGTCAAATCAGGCGTGGATGCATTTCTGGACATCGCACGACGGAACTTTTGCGAAGCAACCGAGGCGGCGCACGAGCTCATACGCGCCGTGCGCGAACGCACAGGGCTGGAATCGCCGAGGCTCGATTACACCGCAAACGGCTTGTTCCGAATCAAGATGACGCGATCTGATTTCTCGCGATACTCGGTCAACGCGTCGCACTTCGACGCGTCGCTCCCCGCGCTCAACCCACTGGGTGACGTCAGCGGCGTCCACGACGATGTCAACGACGACGAGGGAGGAGGACGCGTGATCAAGTGCACGTGCGACGGCCTGGACGTCATCAACTCGCGATGCAAAGAAGCCGGCGACGAGGTACGCGTTTATTTTAATTTCCGTACGGGCAATTAGTATGACGTCGTGTTTTGTTTACGTCAGGCGTTGCGAAGGAGCGCTGCGGCGGTGGAGTCCGTCGCCGCTCAGATCCGCGCGAACTTCGCAGCCCTCGGCGCGCTGTCCTCCGCGTTGTCCCTGCTCGACGTGCTCTGCGCGTTCGCCGTGCGGGTCATGAGCAGCAAGGGTGCGTACGTGCGCCCGGTGTTCGGCGACGACGAGGTGAGTATATTTATATTTCCATATGCGCAATGTGACTGACGTCGTGTTTTGTTCACAGAGCCCGCTGGCGGTGGAAGCCGGCAGGCACCCGGTGTTGGAGGAACTGCCGAGCGTGGACTTCGTCGCCAACTCCACCTACCTCTCTCCCTCGTTCAACACCTCCGTCGTGACTGGCCCGAACGGCGGCGGTAAGAGCACGTACTTGAGGCAGGTGGCGGTGCTCGTGATATTGGCGCACGCAGGGTGCTACGTTCCCGCTCGGTTCTTCAGGTATGGCAGTCCAGTCTGTACTTTTTGACTTGACTGGTCCGTACTTTCGCACTAACCCTCGTGTGATACAACTCCGCAGCTCGCCGCCCATTGACGCCGTGCTCGCGAGGGTCGGGACGTGCGACTCGATGGAGACGGTGCGTTTTTTTTTATCTTCGTACGGGCAATTAGTGTGACGGTGTGTTTTGTGTAACACTCACAGGACGCGAGTACGTTCGCGGTGGAGTGCCGCGAGTGCGCGCGGATTCTGGAACGCGCCACCGTTCGATCGTTGGTCCTGGTGGATGAGCTGGGACGATCGACGGCGAGCGCGGAGGGTGAACGGTTCGCGTGGTCCGTCGCCGAGGCGTTGATGAAACGCGGGTGAGCGTTACTCTCCCTCCCGCGCTCAAATACCCAATTACCAACCAATTACCACCCGATTACCACCCGATTACCACTCACAGGTGCAAGACGTTGTTCGCCACGCACGCCGAGCGGCTGCGCGATTTGTCGCGTGTCTACCCCAACGTGCGATCCTCCGCGATGGCGGTGGACTTGAGGTCCAACCCGCACGCGCGGGGTGGTAACCGCGGGGGTATCGAGTGCAGGTACAGGTGAGTGTCGTACGTACTCAAATACCCAATTACCACCCAATTACCACCCAATTACCCCCACACACAGGCTCGTGGACGGGTCTTGCGACGTGCCGCACTACGGCTTGAGGGCGGCTGAGGCGTTTGGTGGTTTTCCGCCGGAGATGATGCGCGACGCGTGGGCGATCGCGAGGCGCGTGGAGGCATCATCCTGCGTCGTCAGTTCCGACGGATGCGGCGGCGGGCGAACGACGGTGGCGAGCGAGGCGACGGCGCGGGAGGTGGAGACGGCGGTGAGGACGGCGAAGATCGCAGAGCGGGCTCGGCGTCTCTGCGAAGCCGGCGGGGACGGAAACGACGGCGAGCGGGAGAAGACCTTGGCGTCGCTCCGCGCGATGGCGGT
>Ga0257106_1001210_pt1 | contig 13247 bp, 8 predicted proteins | sample LP_taG_3_FD_190177 | JGI IMG/M metagenome (GOLD analysis project Ga0257106, IMG submission 190177) | Marine microbial communities from Northeast Subartic Pacific Ocean, Canada - LP_J_2011_P26_10m | ecosystem: Environmental > Aquatic > Marine > Oceanic | place: Canada: Northeast Subartic Pacific...
ATAATTATCACAAGAATTGGACAACCATCGACTTCATGAATGCCATGGAGACGATATTGATGACACGTGCTCGGACTGTCAGACGAATTTTTCGCGTCGCAGACAACGATAAATCGGGCTGCATCGATGCAAGAGAGTGGCATGCCGCACTTCGCCAACTGAACCTCGAGATGTCACCTGTAAAGGCGAAGGAGTTTTTCGACGCATTAGATAAGGATGGCGACGGCCATATCAACTATCGCGAATTCGTCAACGCATTCGGGGACATTGTCGCAGGCTACCGTGACACGGGAATAATGACCGCACACCTGATTCGCCAGGAAAAACGCAAGAAGGAATTTGGAAATGCGTTGCGTCAGCCGTGCCATGTACCCAAGGTACCACGCTATACGGTAAAGCAGATAAAGGAGTTAGTTGCAAGGCGCCTCGGTGGCAAGTACAAGTCTGCTTGTGCAGCGTTCCGTAACATTGACATGGATAAAGGTGGTTGTCTAGACAAGAGCGAACTACGACATTTTATCAAAACCCTAAACGTCGAGCTTGTTGAGGAGGACTATGAAATGCTGTATCGCGAACTTGACTGTGATAACAGTGGCAGTATCAACTACGAGGAATTCCTTTATTGGTTTGGTGAAGCAATCTGTGGCGCGCCTTGGCAGGTAAGTGAATCAACTGGCCTATGCACGGCAGGTGTACCGCACGCGGTCAACAGCGCACCCAGGCCCACACTTTTGTCCGTAAAAGAAGCTCTGCGGTTATTGCACCTCAAGCTCACAGAAACTTCGACTTCAGTTAACAAGGTGTTCAAACGCTACAATAAGGGTCGATCCACTAAGCTTTCCAGGAGGCAATTCAAGCTCATGTTTGACAATTATCACCTCCACGTAAGCGACGAGCGAGTTGTGGAGATAATCAAATATGTTCAGAGTAGCCACGGTGATCTTCCCGTCGATGGAATTGGCGTCAGCTTCGCCCTCTTTGTGAAGGAGTTCGGGAAATCGATCGCAGGCGAAGCATTTGTTGGCGTAGCGAACCAAAACCCAGGATCTGCAGAATTATGCAAAGTGCCGAAACCTACGCCCAAGTGCACTGCCAAAGAGGCACGCGCCATGCTTATAACGAAACTTGTCACGAACTTCAAGCATAATCGAACAGCTTTCACGAGGTTCAACCTCGCGCGCGATCATGCAATGACTAAGGATGAGCTGCGCTATGCCCTCACGCACTATCATATCCACCTTGATGATGCCGAATTCGACAAGTTTGTCAGCGAATTCGACGAAGATGGCAACGGCACTATTGATTTTCGTGAATTTATCTCGGTCGTTGGCGCTGAAGTGAGCGGTACCCAAGACAATGGCCTCAGTGTCACGATGCAGGCAGCCGACGACCGTCAGAAGAAGAGACTCAAGGACCTCCATAAAGAGCTTGAGCGTCACGACTTTGAGCACTCGGAGTCGGAGTCTGAATCAGAGATTGACGAGGAAGGCCATCATCGCCATTATCATGTGCACCACCACAAGGGTGACAGGCGCCTCCCCAAGGGTCAACAATACCACACGCCCGCGGACGAGACAATTGAGCGACCTGAATCTCAGAGATCCACGGCCTATCACAAGTGTCCCATTGATGGCAACCTTGCCCTTCTTGACGCCAAGGCACGTCACAGCCTTCAACGTGCCATAAAGCTTGCCAACCAAGAAGCTGTGCTCGGGAATGAATTGCAAGTACGGCCGCATATTGCTGCCGCTAGACGACGCCGGCAGGCGCTAACAAGATCTCAACACTTTCAGGGAACCCCCCAAAACACGGCTTGGACCGTCACGAACAATGACTTCAGTCCAAAGCAAGAAAAGCTCCACCGCAGACACTGGCGAAATCCGCCAGCACGCCGCATCCATCGTGCTCTTTCAGAGCCTCTCATTGTCACCCACCGCTGAGTTGTCTCCAATTCATGGGGATGGCGTGTGCAGGGGGGCACATTAGAGGGGGGCAGTTTCAAACTTCAGGACCGCGAAATGACCCGCATGGTCCGCCAGCAGGATGAGTCAAATCAAATGCAACTAGTTGGATGGATATATGGTCCAGCAGATAGGGGCGAATGCCGCCGGGGAACTGCAGCTATCGCGCTTGCTACGAATCCGAGTCCCCTCTTTGTGAACAACACCTTGAAGGCGAGACTGAGGGACCGATGATAGCAGGATGCTCACGGTGGCTGTGACTAGGTGGGGTGCCGCGTTTAGTGTGTACCAAAAAACGCTATTCTAAAACGGAGGTCTAAAAGGGAAAGAGTAGTATCTTGGGGGTTTCTTGAGGTAGAGCCTCGGAGTCCGACGGTCAGCTAACGAGATAGTAAACTCCGACACGGGGAGGCAGCCTAGTGGGGCTGCCCTGCCGTGTGAGGGTGAACTATCGAGGTTACGCAGTGTCGCCGAGTCGGTACACCGGCGTCTCTGTTATCCTCACGTCACCTCAGCTGCCGTAGTATACAGGGGCCGGGGCTACTGGACGAACGGCCGGGGCAGAGGACCTGCCTCACTAGGTCCAGGAAGACTCTCCGTCTATTACAGTGCGGGACGCAACTATAGCAGGGTTGGAGAGTATTAAGGAAGGGGAAGGATATTGGGTGGCTCTGTACCAGCGAGCCATTAGGGAGAGATACAAGACTCTCTGTCTCTCTACTCCCCCTGGATCGCAAGCCAGCGGTGAAGATCCAAATAGATTTCCTAGTGTAGTGCCTGCTTCAATGTCGCTTTCGATTTGTGTCGCTTTCGATCGACCCCTAGAGGAAATCCAGCCCCAAACCGACCCTTACGCGACGACATACGACTCATTTTCGGCGCTCTAAAGGGCCGCGCGCACGTCGCCATGACTATGCGCGACGGCCTGACCAAAAACTACACAACAGCAACGCTTTCTCGTCGGCGAAAAAAACGCCTCTCGGGCACCAAAAACGACCCCAAAACCGTCGACATGTCGCGGGACGTCGACGGGTCCCAGGGTCGCGCGCCTCGCGTCGCAGGTGTTGTGGTAGTCAAGGGCGGCCTCCGCAGCAGCCAGAGATCGTTGAAACCGCCGTCATCGATGCGAACTCGCCCGCCAGCGTCTCGCTGCGCGCCTTGAGCGCCAGTCCGCGGTCGAAATACGTGCGTCGGGACGATGTTCGACGTCGCGCCCCGTCCGCAGTACCTTCGTAGACCCTCCGAAGCGCTCGGAGCAGCCGCCGTAGTCGCGCGCGGTGCGGAAGGCGGTCCCGTCGACCGACCTCCACTGGTTTGCACTGCGGAGCGCACGGGCTGGTTTCGCGACGCGTTCGAGTTCCCGCACGTCGATACGCTGCACACGCACTCTCAGTAGGGACGGCCGCGTTCGCGCGCACGGGCCATCGCAAAAACCGCCGCCGCGAGGCGGGACCCGGCTCTGACCTGCGGGGTGCTGCTGGTTATCTGCTGGTTCATTAATAAATGCAATTTTGATCAATGATTAGATTGCAATTCCGCATTTCGTCATGGAGTTTGGTCTCTTGCAAGAGGAAAGCGAGACCATCTTCGTGGACGATCTAGACGCCTGGTTCACCAATGTCTATCGATATTGGCATCGCAAGGGCTTTGCCTCCGAACTTGTATTGGGCCTGGTGCATCTCTTCACTCTTGCGTTCACTATATTTTTCTCCACGTTTGTCCCACTTCCATTACCCTGCACGCACGAGTCTCCGAGTAGGTTTTTATTTGCCTTTGTAAACTGGGCCCAGCTCCGCCAGTGCAAGGATGAGGATTCGTGCTTGTCGCTAGGTAGCTATGTCCGGAGTGCATTTTTGGCCGATCCAGCGAAGTATGGGCAAGACGTATTGGCGCTTGCGTATATTGCGGTATTTGGTTTGTATTGGCTCTGGACTTGCGGGGCAAGCATGTTCTCACTCCGCGAGGCTTGGGCTATAGGGCGTTTCTATGAAATAGAGCTGCAGATTTCAAGCCGGGAGCTTCAAACACTCAGATGGAACGAGGTGGTACATCGGCTGGGGTGCCTGCAAAGACGAGGTTGCGCGCCTTGGAAGGCTTTCCAGACTACTGGCGGTGCCGCCAGCAGAACTCTCATTGCCGGAGACATCGAGATGGCCACTCGCAGGGATGCACCAGAAGATGTACTCTTGCATGAGGATGCTCTCATCACAGCTCATGACATTGCGTGTCGGATAATGCGGAAAGAAAATTATCTGATTGCAATGCACCGCGTCAGATAACTTAATTCCAGGAGATATATTGACACATCCAGGCAATGCTCAACGCAAACATCCTCGACTTGACATTGCCCTTGCCAGAGTCGCTCACAGGTCTCATTTCGTCCCTGGACACAATCGCAGCACGAGCCCGGCTCACCAAAACTCTCGAGTGGTCGCTGCACTCTTGCCTTCTAGACCATATATTTTCGCGACGTTTTGTCGTGCGCCGTGCTTTTTTGGATGACAACGTGGCGCTCAGCCGGCGCTTTGTCTGGGCTGGGCTGATCCAAGTTGCGCTCGTGCCCTTTGTCGCAGCTTTTATGACAATGCACTTTTTCCTCCTTCATGCACAGGAATGGCATGATAAGAGACGCTATCTTGGTCCGCGCGAGTGGTCACCTGTTGCGCAATGGTCCTTCAGAGAATTCAATGAACTGCCTCATGTTTTTGAAGCCCGTCTTGCTGCAAGTAGAGAGCCAGCTGATATCTATCTCAAGCTATTTCCCCAACCTGTCATAGCTGCTTTGGCTCATTGCATTGCATTTGTTAGTGGGGCTATTGTAGCTGTTCTCCTTGCTCTTGCCGCTGCTCTGGACGGTGGCGATTCCATTCTGCTTTATATCAGGTTAGGTGAACGTAACCTGCTTTGGTACGCAGGGGCTGGCTCGGCTGTGTTCGCAATGGCTCGAGCCTTCGCTCCAATAGAGGCCACAGATAGTGGCACAGCTGTGTTTGCTCCACCTACTCCGCAAAGCTCTCAAGCAGACTGTTCGAAGGGAAGTTACACAACATCCAGCGGATCGCATCCACTTGACGAGAGCGTCGGCCCAGTGCATGCCGCAGAGCTTGTAATGCGGCGCATCGCAGAGCATACCCACCACTTCCCTGAGGAATGGCGTGGAAAGGCACACACACGTGATGTAAGTGAAGCCTTCTCACGTGCATTTCGATACAAAGTATGGCTTTTTCTTGACGAAGTGATGTCCATTCTTTTTGCTCCTCTAATCCTGTGCTTTTCCTTATCTTCGTCGACACCGAATATCCTCCAATTCGTCCAGGAGAACACGGTAAACATTGATGGTCTTGGCTCGGTGCTTGGTCACTCCCTTTTTGACTTTGACGTATATGGAAATGCAAAGTATGGCTCTCCCACCGAGGGACTCAAACCCACTGAACACGGTAAGATGGAGAAAAGCTTTCTTAATTTCACCATGAATCACCCTGAATGGGTTGAAGGTGATAGACGTGCAACCCAACTTTTGCATAAGATTCAGCGTTGCGCTTCCACCCCTCAAAACGAATTGGTGGACTGTGAGGTTAACGGCCATCCCACCAGCATTGGGAGTCGCTCTGATCGTACCCCAGCCGACAGTGCCCTCGGACTCTCTTTTGAGCGCCTAGACCGATATGCTATGACCATGCAAGAAGGACACGCTAGATAGGTCTCCTAATCTCCACCGCCCTCGCTGTTGGCGACGCCGGTTGCGCTGGCGCCGCCGGGGGGCACAGAGTCGCACGCTGCCAAGTAATGGTGCTCACTCTAGACCGGGGGGCAGTACCATTCAAGGTCGAAGTTGGAGCGAGCTTGACGTCGGTCGACGGTCGTTTCGTGTGGTTTATGTACGAGTTCGCCCTTCCCGGGTGGAATTAAGATGCTATCTACGGACATCCGTTGCCCTTGATTGTGGGTTCGAATTTCAATGCGCGCGGGACGATGACGACGACGGCGGCGCGTGACGACGACGACGACGGCGGCGGTGGCGGCGGCGGTGGCGGCGGCGGCGGCGGCGACGACGACGACGACCGACAACCCACCCTATTGAAGGGAATTGACTGGTGCGATGATATACGATCCCTGATGCTGCGAGAGGTCGATAGACATCAAAATAAGGTCGAGGGGATCAAACGCGCCCCATCCCAACCCCCAAAGGACTGTCTGAGTCACCATGCGGTTTGCAGCACTTCGCGTCTGCGCATGTGCTTCAGACTCACACTAGCGGAGCACGAAGCTGCTGGGATCGTTGCATAATTCCGCATTATCGCGCGGCTGTGGGCTGATAAAGACGCTCGAACCATAGCTTCGTCTTATAAGGTTCCCGTTCCGTCCGAGGGTTAGAGTGAGCTACTAGTACCTTGGAGGGCCCCCAGGCCCCCTTGACTGCGCGCGCTATGTCCTGGTCAAATTTTGGTGTTTTTTTTTTGGTGACTCGGTCGGACGCATCGCCAAACTTACAAGGACCTAAGAACAACTTGCCGTAAAGTCAAAGCAAAATTGAAGTAAAGTTGAAGATGAAACGAAATGTGCGAGCGCTGCGAGTGCGCGCGGCAGGCGCGATGCATAACACCAGCCCCCGCACGAGCCCGCACCCGGAGCCGCCCGGGCCTTGCATGATAGAACAACGTGCGTATAAAAAAGAATCTCCAAGGCCTCGTCGGCCCGCAAAGAAAAATCTCCTGGGCCTTGTCGGTCACTTTTGGAAGGGAAGTGGGGCCTAGCTGAGGGGCGCAGCTGAGGAGTGTCGAAGGCCTTCCAGCATTAACATTAGCATGCGGCGCTTCTGGCAAAGCATTTCTGACCATCATACGGTTGCTTCGAAGCCAGAAGAGTCGACAATTTTGCCCATTTGGGGCATGAGGACGCGGGGTTTGGCGCACGGGAGATTATCTAGATGGCTTTTGGATGGCAACTGCGAGCGCCTTGCCCGGAAATCCCATTTGATCGTCGACGTAGCGGTGGGACCTGTCTCGTCAAGAATGAGCTGTCGAACAGCCCAATGTTTTGCTGTTCGTTCAGTCCCCTCCATAGCATCAGCCTCAGGCATTAAAGCTGCAAAGCCCATGTTGGGAACCGTATTTTTATCCAGAGCTAGGGTCGAACCAATCGGTGCAGGTGAAAGGGCGGCACTCTGTCCAGAACGCCTGCCTCTCTGCGTTTGCTTGACCTGGCATTTAGGTGAATTGCTGGCATCGAGTTCCATGCGTGAGATCTCCTGTTGGTGTTGAATCGTTTTCTTGTTGGCATCATCACTAGCCTGGGCAAGTTTTTGCACTAGGCGCTCAAGCATCTGATCCATCTCTTCATTCATGACTCGGTCTAACTCACCCGCCGTTCGTATGTTTCTCTGCACAATATCGCGATCTCTGAGACTGCGTTTAGCACGAGCGAGGTCAAGGCGCAATGTCACGATTTCTCCCCTGAGCTTCTCAGCGTCATTTCTTTCTGACTCGGCGTATGATTGCATACTCGCGAATTCATTCACATGCTTGTTGGCACGAATCTCCGCCTGGACTCGCATCCGTTGCTCAAGATGGAAATTTCCTTCATCCTCAGCTTTTTGAGAGGTTAACGCTGAAATCTGGGCACGGGCCTCACTTAATTTTGCAAGGGTGCGCTCGAACTCTTCCTGGTGATGTTCATCGTGAATCAGAGCTTTTTGTGCCACCTCCATTCTCATATTTGCGCCCCTGACTTCATTGTCTGCCCGCTCTCTAAGGAGCTGTTGTCTATCGCATTCAGTGTGGAGAGAGGTAAGCGATGCAGCCATGATATCTACCGTGCGCAGAGCATTGCGTGCCTGCGCCTCAAGCCGTTTTTTATCAGCTCTCAGACTCTCAATTAGCTCGCGTGCGCTTTCTTCAACTCCCTTAGCTGAGTTCACTTGCCGCCGTGTGCTTATCTTTTCAACCAGTAGCTGTCGCTGGAGCTCGTCTATCTCCAACACGAGAGCTTCACGATCGGCCCTGTTCTCTTCTATAGTCGCCTCAAGGAATTCTGTTCTCTTCAATTCCCGTATGTATGTTCTCTCCAGAGATTCCATAGTGCTTCTTTCTTTATCTAGCTCGATTCGTAGTTGTGATACTAAACTCTCTAGGTTTCCACCACGTTCCACGGCCTCAAAGTCTACGGCATATAGCGTGTCCAAAAGCTTGATGTGCACCAATAGATAAGCAAGATCGGGCGTCCCTGCAGCCACAGATTCTTTTGGCATCCATGCTTGCTCTGTGCTCCGTAATTTCCCCGTCTGCAATGGTGGTAGCAATGCGATGCGTGTAAGTATGGTATCATCAAGTTTCCACAGCATTCGCTCCGCACGCCTTCGTAACGCAAGTATTACTCCATCATCTGTGTTGCATCCCAAGATGGCGTTCTGGCATTCTGCGTGTGCTCTTGACTTCAAGTCGTGGCTCAGTTTGGACTTGTTGGGTTCCAAGTAATGATCTATACGCTGCAATATCTTTGACATTAAGCTCTGCCACACTTTCGGTATAGACGTGGGCCGACGGTTCACTCCCTCGGGGCAGCGGTTCTGCCTTGGACTTGAAGTAATGTTGTTTGTCGGAGCCATTTTGGGCCGGTTCGGCAACGCTGTTGTCGACGCAGCGGCAACCCGTGACTCTGCTAGCAGCGCATTCCACGGCTTCATCAGCGGCAATTAGATCTGTGATAGGATATATCAGGCGGCCAGCCTGAGGATATTCAGGATACAGAGCAGTGCGCGAAACAACCATAGAGCTGGTGGGCGCAATAGGAGTCATTATATATTCTTCTGGGATTGTATGGCGCGGCCCCCACAGAGGTCCTCCGTCGGCCGTCTACGTGGGGTCCTCGCCGGAACTCAAATCGTGCCCCATGTAGAGAACGAAATATATATTATCCAAGAATCCAATCCGCTGATCCCATTGGTCGGACGAGACCTCGGAAGTTCTGTGTATGGGCCAAATTTGTGAATTATGGCCCCGGCCACGCCCGGTTTGGTTCGGGTCGCGCCCCCTAAGGCGTGGGCGGCGCGTCAGAGGTCCCCCGCACGGCGTGAGCGGCGGTGTTGAGGTCCCTTTTGAAAGGCAAGCGGCTGTGTTGGGGTCCCTGTTGAAGTGCAAGGTTTGAGGTTGAAGCCCAGGTTGAAGCGGCGTTTAGCATATCCCGCCGGCGGGACATGTTAAGAGCGTGAGTCGCCAGTTTGGGTCGGGAGTCGCATGCTACATCTCCACTGTGTAATGTTACTGCCCCCCAACGAACGCACTGATACAGAGGAGATCGCCTTTGTGGCGAGAGTGGTCGCTTCGCCGGGCATGAACGAAGGGGCCGAATTTCGGGTTAGAATGAACAATAGCGCGTCACGGTGGTACTGGGCCTGGTCCCTGGTGGCATGGCCCATTCGAAAAAAGCCTCCTGCGGACGCGCCCGGGTGGCGAGTCCGGAGGAGCCATCGCCCCTCCGGAGCTCGAAAAGCGACCCTGTCTGTAGCTCTGGTGCGCTTGGGGCTGTTGGTGCTGACAGCACGGGCAAGGGAACACTACAGTGCACGGGCAAGGCCAACACCAAACAAATCTCCTAGCGGAGGCCACCATTTCCTCCAACGGGGCCAGGAACGACGGGGGTCGAACGCTTCAGAAGACCCCTCTTGAGATTCTTAATAAACCGAGTGACTTCACAAAGCTGATTACTCTGCTCCTTCTCAACCAATTCTTTTGGCTCAACGCCAGCACCACGGGCAAGGTATGCATTCACCTCCGCCCGGGGCTTCTCCGGGTCTGCCTTCACGAGTGCCTCGCGAAGCCTTGGAAGCGGCAGGTCGGTGTCGTTGCCGTTGCCGGTTGCCTCATGAATCGTTGCCTGAACATGCTGGGAGAAAGCGACAATTTCTGAGAGATGCTGTTCGCGGAGAAGCTCGCAGAACTTTCCTTGATTCCCCTGAGAGTCCGACTGGAGAAGCTCACAGTAGTGAACGACTCTCGACTTGTTGGACTGCGCCTCGATCTGAAGCTGTCGCACGAGGCGCGAAAAGTTGTGTTCAGACTTCGTGTTGAGTAGCTTGCGGAGGGCCGTGGTGAATGTTGGGAGACTTAGGCTGGAAGTAATTTTGCCGTTGTTCAGGGTCTTATCCTCCCTTTCCATGGTTGTGACAACATCTGCGAGCATTGCAAGCTGATCAACTCGAACTTCTTCTGGTAGGCTACCATTGAGGATCTGGAGGAAAAGACGGCAATCAGAGTCAGCGATGTATCTCTCGAGAGAATCAAGCAAGTTGTAGCCCCATTCAATAGCTAGCGTATGCGAGGAAAAGCGAATGGAGAGATACTGGTAGAGGTAGTTTGAAAGTGGCTCGCGACTGCCGGTCTGGCTCTCAAACCTCTCTTTACCCACCCAGACATCATTGATCATGCGTTCTGTCTCACGCTTACTAAGGACCCAATTCTTGACATGACCTTCAATTCGCAGATAAGGGGGCACGTCATCAGATGTACCCCGACCAATGAAATGAATTCCAGGAGGAGTGTAATATTCATTCAACATTGTCCTGTCCTCCGACTCAACCTCAATAGTCACAGTCTGTGTTGTTGGATGCTCATTGATGATGGATGCGTGGTGCTTCTTCATGTGGTGATGTGGACCATGCGTTTCCCTGTGTTTGGCATGTTCCCTGTTCTTTAAATGCCCTCCGCCCGCGTGCAACTTGCTTGCATCTTCACCCTTTGGGCTTAGCTCGTTGGCACCCCCAATCAGCTCATCGAACTTCATATCGCTGCTGCCCATCCCATTGGTTTCCTCCGAGACCACTTTTGCCGCTGCGGCATCTTTTGCTCGATTGGATTCTTCTGTTGGGACATCACGTGCCGAAGTATTTGATGCAAGCGCTCTATACCGAACCTGCAGTGCGCGATGTTGGGCCTGGGTGTGAGTATTCTCCTTGCGCATCGCTACAAGCTTCGTTTCAAGCTCCTTGAGTGCTTCGTTACCCTCGTCCTTTTTCCTCTCTTCGAGGTCTTGGGCAAGGGCGCGGAGGCGCTCTGTCTCTACTAAGGACTTTTCCAATGCCGACTTGTAATTCAACGCTTCGCTTCTTGTAGAGTTTTCCTGCAGAGCCCATCGCTCTCTCTCCTCCTCTAGCCGCCCGAGAGAGGTCGTGAGCATCGATGTTGCCCGTCGCAACTCTTCTGCTTCTTCATGGAGCCTCCGATAGGCAAGCGCCTCTTCTGCATTCCTCTCTCTCTCTCGGCGCTGATCCTCGTTGGCCACCACCAGGGCGCGCCGTAACGCTACAACATCGTCTCGCAGTTTCGCCACATTCATAGCCGCCGAGCTTTTGGCTGTCTCCATTGCTGTATCAGCTTTCAATTGAGCACCATCTGCACGAGCCCGCAATTCGGGTAGTTCAGCGACACGCGCGGCGTACACACCTCGAAGCATATTCTGCTCCCTCCTGTATCGGTCAAAAAAGGAGCGATACATGTGACACCTTGAAAGAAAGCGATCCAACGCTTCCTCGAACACCTGCAGCCGGGCCACGCACGGGAGATTCGCGTCATCACACCCGCGTGATTGTAACTCAATCGTAATAAAATCCTCTATCTCCTGCATGTGCCAGAAGCCCCCCCCCTTGACACCGTCATTCACCACGGCTATGTCACCCGGTTGACGCAAAATAGACCCGTCCCTCTGGCCAGGACTTAGCCCCATGCTCTCATCAAGCCATGCAAATTCCTTTTTGATCGGCTCTGAAAATGCCTTACTTGACGAGTACATTCTTCGCGCCCTCCTAACCATTGGCTTTAAGCCGTTTCTCGGCTTAAGAATAAGTATCTCCTAGCCATTGCTTTAAGCCGTTTCTCAGCTAAAGAATAAGTATCTTTGTTGCACAGCGGCTGAAAAATGACCGTAAACTCGCTGGCTGTCCCATTGGACTCCTTCCACAACAAACGTTTGGATGTGAGCAGCATCCACTGTAAACACCTAGCATTTCCCGTCTGTAGGCCTCAGTAAACGACTGCTTCGCAAAGCGTGATCGACCGCAGCGGCGACGCACAAATCAGGACGATGATGAGTCTCACGCTGCGTAGATGCCGCATTTATCAGTTGAACTTCCGTCTTTTGTAGCTTGACAGATTTACACCGCAAGCTTAAGTCATGCTATCGTAGCATGGGTGGCTGCTGGCCGCGGAATCCACCGCCTGACCTCTTCAAAAAAACGCCTTCGTTCCATCCGTCGTCAAATACGTCAAAGCTTATTTCCGTTCGAGCTTCAGGAAGGAGATCGAGATCTTCGCTAACATTTGATTTGCGGCCAGCTCAACGCGCAGTCAAGTGGCGGCCAGATACACTTTGGGACCATCGGCACCACGTAGCTGTTTCTAAACAAAACTCATTCCTCCACATGACACACAAGGAATTCTTTGACGTGCCTCAAGCATATGACCACAAAACGAAGCCTCGCACGCCCTTAGAACCGAGCACGATTCAACGTTCAGGACGTCTGGTCTGCCCAGGCGAAAAAGCTGCGTAGGCCAGCAAGGACAAAAACAACCATAGGGCTGGGCGCGCGCACTTGCGCGCCCATTGAAGTACTTATTTATTATTTCTGGCCGCCGGCCGTAGTGTGTCATAGAGGTCCTCCGTCGACCACGCGCGCGCGGGACTGAAATGCTGGCAAAATCGTTGAATTATTGCCCCCGCCAGGCGCGTGCACTGAGTTAGCGCGCTAATCGTATCATTTGCGACACTTTCAGGGTGTGGGGTCGCCGGTTCGGGTTGGGAGTCGTAATTAAATGTTCAACGAAACGCTTGCTTGAAGGGAAGTATCACCCTGGGTTATTCGTTTTCAGAGTTTGTTTTTGTCCTTGTAGGCCAGCAGCGTGCCGGCGCGAAAATAACCCCCATCGCCTTCGTCGTCATCGTTATCGTCATCGTCATCGTCGCCGCCGTCGTCGCCCCCGGGCTGCCCAGAACCGACCTGAGCAGAAGAGGACGCTAAGCGGCAGGCAGGGGCGTTGTAACACAAACAACAATTGCGCCGGCTCAATAGGCCGCGGCGCAGCAGTGCTCGCGCAAAGGAACGGCCATACCCTCAAATAAATGAAAAGTCGCACAAATTAGACTAGGCCGCGGCTAGGTTCTACATGACCATATGACCCAAAAATATAAGCCATGTCGAGCCTAACCCTTCGATTTATCCCTCGTATGGCCTGGCACAACTTTTGGCACCTGCCGTTGCAGCTGTGCGTTGCCCGTGCGGGCTGTTGCGGGTACGAA
>Ga0257106_1001212_pt1 | contig 13216 bp, 5 predicted proteins | sample LP_taG_3_FD_190177 | JGI IMG/M metagenome (GOLD analysis project Ga0257106, IMG submission 190177) | Marine microbial communities from Northeast Subartic Pacific Ocean, Canada - LP_J_2011_P26_10m | ecosystem: Environmental > Aquatic > Marine > Oceanic | place: Canada: Northeast Subartic Pacific...
AAAGACAGTTCAACGAACGAAATATATTATAATACCGCATTCGTTGGTATTAACAAAATAAACCCCGGGTATAGATTAGATGTAGGTGGTGATATTAACTTAACCGGTGGATTATATGTAAGTGGTCAGTCGGGTTCCAGTGGACAAGTTCTTAAAAGTGATGGAGCGGGGGGTCTCTCTTGGGGAACGGATGCTACGGGTGGTTCGGGTGGTAGTTCAGTTTGGTTACAGAGTGGTAGTACCCCAAATTTTATTATAAATACACCCACGCCCGAAAGTAAAGTTGGTATAGCAATTCCAACTAACCAAGCAGCTGTTACACACACACTTCATATAGGTTCAAATGTTATAGTAAGTGATACGGGAGGTCACGATGTTCTTAGAGTAAACGGTAACGTTTTTTGTACGAATTACCTTTTCGGTGATGGGAGTAAAATACGAAACCTTAATACGATCAGGACTGAGACTGGTTCAAACCAGATCTCCGTCGGGGGGAACGATGGAGGTTCGGTTTTGTCATGGCGTGAAAGACAGATAAGATACCAACAGGGTTCTGGTAGACCTGACCCACCGAATTATGGTTTCTAGTTAAATCGTTGAAAAATTAATATACATTTAAAATAAGATGCCGGAAGTTGACCAATTTCCCCTTACTATTGCTACGGGTAGCGCTGGAACAGATTTCGGTATATCAACTGCATCAAATAATACAGGCGACTTTTCGTATATAGGTGCACCTAGTTGGTCGACAAATGGAGCAAATGGTAAAGTTCACATTTACTATTCAAATTCAACTGCAATGGCGGAGTTAACGACTATTTCGGGACCAGGTGGTAATAGTGGTTTCGGCGCATGTGTAGATACAGATTTATCCGGTGATATTCTTGTTGTTTCTTCACACTCGAACGTACACGCATGGCCTTCACGTGGTACTACGAGTAGTATTTATATATACAAAAGAACATCACTCGATTGGACTTCGAGAACGTCTAATGTTATAGTTGGTTCTCCAAGTGGTTCATCTGTAAAAGGGTTCGGTCTTTCTATATCGATAGCAGCTGAAAATCCAGGTCTTCTATGTGTCGGTTCACCGTACGAAAATAAGGTTTACGTTTACGATATTACTGCATCACCGGTACTTTTATATACGGATCAACCTGGAACTGAAACAAATGGTAATAGTAGTGTATATCAAAATTGGGCTAACGTTGTATCACAAAACGCAAGTACTATTTCACCCGTTAGATTAAACCCAATTTACGATCAGTATGGGTTTTCCGTTTCCATGACCCCAGATGGATGGGCTTTTGCAGCGGGTGCGCCCGGTACCCAATCGGATACATACGTTGGAAAGGGTCTAGGTTATTCCGTTAATTCAGATGTAACCGATGATATTAAAGACTCGGAAGGAAATTGGAATTATCAATCGGGGTATGTAAAAGTTGTATATTCACCCGCCGATTGGAATGGAACTGGGTTTAATGCCCCGTACGCAATAGGTGTCCAAACACTTTTAAACGGTGATATAAATCGATACGAACTTAGTAAATTTTCCGCGTTTGGGTATTCGATTGCCATATCCGGCTTCTTAACATCTGAACCATTTTTAGTAGGAGGTTCCGAAACTGATATTACAATGCCAACCATTAGACTAGCCGTAGGTGTACCCGGTGAATCCGGAGTTAGGGCGTTTAGGTATAGTTATATACAGAATACATTTGTTCCGATTGGTGATTTAATTTTAGGTGCTCCCGGTTCAGGAACAAAGATTTCAATGACGTATAACGGAAACCGTATAGCTTCTGGGTCAGATTATAATTTTACAAAAGAAACGGGAACGCATAAAACGTCGAACGTGTACCAAATTTACGATTTTAATGGTTCGTTTTGGAGTCATTACGATCCATACAATAGTATATCTAGTGATGTTGGGTTTACAACGTCCATGTCATACGACGGACTTTTTATAATAAACTCGGGACGAACGAACGATCAAGGTCATATACATGGGGGAGAAGACCAATTTGGTAATGAGGCAGTGGAATTTTTAAAACTTGGTCGAACCATTAAAGTTGTAGGTAATACGACCATAGGTGGTGATATTTCAGCTAGGGATTTTGTCGTTGGTGGTGGTAAATATACAACTTACCCAAAATATTCGGGACAAGTTATATTTTCAGATACACCCGGTACTGATACGGGGTCTAACGCACTTATACGAAACTGGAACTATAAAAATGATAACGTGACGTCTGCGACGTTTAATAACCAAAATAATTTCACATCGAGTGAATTGCTTATACACAAAGGGGGTGAATATCCAGATAAACTAAACGCATGGGGAAGAGAACCAGATAGAATACGCGTACAAGGTAGGTCTATAGTTTTAGATACGACGTATAGTGACGACGTAAACCCTTCCAATACACACCCAAAATTCGTTCTCGATACGTTTGGGAAAATTGGTGTAAATTTACCCGAATTACAACCAGAATCATTAACATTCAGAGATGGGTTTGGTCCGTATAAGGAAAATATAAAGGCACGTCTCGATGTTAATGGTAGAACAGCTATTAGAAATAAACTTGATATTAATTACAATTTAAAATCAAACGTCACGATCGGTAAACAAACACTAGTACATTACGATACACGCGATATAAATTGTTTAAAAGGTATTTATTTACAGGATTCGGGGCCAAGAGAAGTTTATCGTTCCAATTTAACAAACACGTCGTGTACTTACGATGGATCGAATAAAAGTGTATATATAAACGATGGTGCTCAGATAAAAGGTGTTATAAATAGTGATATCGGTGATAACACAGCCGTATCGTTTTGGTTCATGATAGATAATGAACATATTACGTATCATAACAAAACTGTGTTTTATATAGGTAACACGAATTCCACAGAAGAACAGATAATAGCGTGTGAAATTTATTATACAAATCAGTCAGACCATGGTTTACGGTTACATTTCGTTAATCTAAATGCATATAATCTTGATTTTAAATACACATTTTTATCTAAAAAGTGGTACCATATATACTTTCAAAGGGAAGGTATATTAAACATTAATAATCTTTAATGTGAGTTTTATAATCCATCTTATAATATATAGACTATTATAAGATGGCTTCACAGGATAGTAAAATAAATTCTACCAATGTCGGTGTATACGACCATTTCGGTAGTTCAGTCGGTATAGCTAATGGTTACAAGGCTATAGTGAGTGCACCAAATAACGACTATATAGGAAATGTATACGTATATACAAACACGTCATCTGGAGGTGGGACATGGTCTCAAACAACTTATCTCATATCGTCAAATGTAAGTATAGGTGACCAATATGGATATGCAGTTGACATTTGTGGTGAGAACAACTCTCATAAATATATTGTATCTGCCCCGTCAAAAGCAGATGGTCGTGGCGCCGTCTATATATTTAACAATAGTTATACTCAAACTCATGAAATATTAGGTCCAAGTGAACTCTCATATTTTGGAGACTCTGTTAAATTTAATGATAATGGTAGTAAAGCGATTGTAGGTGCAACCGGAATCGGGCGTGCGTATATACTTTCGGGTACTAGCTATCAACTCGGAACCGCGTTACAACAAGGTAGTCTTGGTGATTATTTCGGATTTTCGGTAGGTATAGCTGGTACACCAGGCTCAACTTATTCGATAATAGGAGCACCAGGTGCAGATAATGATACTGGTAAAGCATATATATACAATGGAACAAGTTTACACGCGACTTTCCCACTTGATGTATCGGGGGCACTATATCCATCCGAATTAGTCGGTGGTGACTATTTCGGTAGCTCAGTTGCTTTAGATGCAGATGGGAATACCGCAGTTGTAGGTGCATTTTTACAGAATTCACAAGGTGCTGCGCATGTATTTGTACGTTCGGGGAATACGTGGACTTACCAATCTAAAATTGTTCCGAACGATATACGGGTAGGTGATAGTTTCGGAGATTCCGTAGCTATATCAAATGATGGCGATACAATTGTTATAGGTGCATCTTCGAAATTATCGGGTGGTGCTATGTACACATTTATACGTTCGGGGACTACGTGGACTCAACGTGAAAAAATAGTTTCATCCAATTTAACTACCGGTGATAAGTTTGGTTATTCAGTTGGTATATCTCCTAATGGTAGAAAGGTTATTTCGGGGGCATACGCAGCAACATCTTCGAGTAATATATTTAACGGTGGTTCTGCGTATGCGTATAGTATACCCGATAACTATTATAGCGGTACAAATAGAATAATACACGAAACTGCACCCGAAGCAGAACCAGTTAGTACATTTGAAAAGTTTAATATATACATAAACGGACAACCAGTTGAAAATAAACCGGTTACTTGGACGGCACCTAAAACAATGAGCGCGCCTTCAACGAGTAATATATTTTTCGGAAATGTTGAATATACGACTGGTTTAAGTACATTAGAACCTGGATCTAAATTACACATAGGTAATTTTACAGTTCTAAATAGAAATGTTTACGATACGTGGGATAATACACATTTAGATTTTTATAACGAAGGACCCCCGTCTCAGATGTTAAGTGTTGGTGGCGACGCGATTATTGAAAATAAATTGGGTATAGGAATACAAAATCCAGATAAACCTCTCCACGTTTTAGGAGATATTCGTGTATCTGACAATTTTCCATCCGGTACCGTTATAGATATTACTTCGAAATCGAATATACTTCGCGAAGTCTCTGAAATAACACCGGTAAGTCAAAAAACTTATGAAATTTACGGGTATTCCATGTCTATGTCACGTGATGGCAAAACAGCTGTTATAGGTGCACTTCAAAATCTACCAGGTAATGAAACGTATGGTTATGTATATGTTTTTGATTGGAACGGGAGTTCGTGGGTACAAAATACCGTTATTAAACCAAATATTCCAATAAGTAATGATGGGTTTGGTTCCGTGATTTCTATAACTCCAGATGGTAAAACTATTTTAGTGGGTGCATTTAGAGACAATTCCGTATATGTATTTAAATATTCGGGAACTGAATGGTTACAGGATTCTAAAATAATTCCGAGTGATAAAGTTGCCGGAATGCAGTTTGGGTATTCAGTCGATATGTCTGAAGATGGGTCTATATTGGCTGTAGGCGCACCATACACGAGCATTGGTGGTACAGTATATGTATATTCTTTAGTATCAGGTAACTGGGTAGAAACTAAACTAAATCCAACAGAAACATCATCTTATGGTGGTACAAATTATTGGACTACCAATCCAGTTCAAGGTACTGAAGATAGATTTGGGTGTTCTATATCCATGACCCCAGATGGAAAAACCATTTTAATAGGTGCATATAACGCAAGATCAGGCTTTATATTTCCTGTTTTCACCACTCCACTTCAATGGCAGAACTCCCCTAGTGCAGGTGCAGCATTTATATTTAAATTTACAAACGCGGGGTGGGCACAACAGATATGGTACCCAGGTTCAACATTCCCATTTACGTTGCATAACAATTATGAGGCCCCACAAGTAGCTTTATTTTCACATGGTCACCCCACGGAGGATTATCCCAGTTATGGGTACCAACGATACGGTACGGCATTGGTTTTAAATAATCTGTATCCCGGTTTAATTTATCCGCCAAACGTCGACAGCCAATTAACACACCCATGGCGTACTGGGACTGTTGAAGGTGATCTATTTGGATGGTCAACTGCTATTTCTGATGATGGTAATACGGTTGTTATAGGTGCACCGGGAAGAAGTCATCCTCATGCTTTACCAGATAATAACGTGAACTGGGTCGAGGGAGATCCGAGGCGCAATCACGGAGCTGTGTATATATTCGAATGGGTTACAACGGATCGCGAGACAGACATTCCGGGAAGTTCAGGGAGTTATGGACATGCAGTAAAAACGCACGAATGGTTAGAACAAAAACGTATATCACGCCCAGGTGGTGCAATTGATTATCAATATTTTGGTTCTGAAATAGCTTTAACTGGTAATGGTACTACTTTAATTATAGGGTCGCCGCGAGAAGGTGGTGGAACACATGGATCGTATAGTAATGTTGTATCATCAAAATTATCGAATACATATGTGCCATATGCTTACGGTAGTCATCTTGGAGGTGAATTAGCAATTAACCAAGGTGAAAATAATACAGGTTCTATTTACGTATATGAAAGGGGTAAAACTGGTATTGATTTTATTGATAAAGAAAAACTCACATGGGAAAAGATAACATACTATGATTCTAACGTTAATGCGATAGATAGGGTGTGGCCCAGTTTAGATAGGAACATAACTAAATGGAACCTGAAAGGGCAGGCAATTTCATCTAATGTTACAGTTAATAGTTTTTTTGGGAGTTCCTTAGCTTTAAGTGGAGATGGTCGATCGATTCTTGTAGCTACAGGTTTATCTGATGGTTTAACACCTATAAGACACATTCCATTTGAATCTGGTTCGACATGGGTACACCCAAATGATGGAGATCCAGCAACTACACTGCTATCAAAGTTTCACGAATGGGCCGAAACAACGAAAAATGGCGAACATTTATATCGCATAAAAAATTATCTACAAGGAGAGGTGGCTTTTTCGCCATTATGCAAATATTCTCCGATTACAAAAACGTGGTCTATTCTCCCAGGTATACACCCCCAGACACCAATCATCCCAGTTAAGCTTACAGATAATTCAACGTACGCTTCCAATAGTACAGACACTCTGATAAATCCAGAATATGTATACGCGTGGGATAGCAATTCGTCACTATTATGGAGTTTTAAAAATCCATATAAAACATTATATGAACGAACAGGTACAGTCACTTCTTATAGTTTACCGGACGAATTTTCGAAATCATATTGTAACACGTTAAATGTACCGAGTAACTTATACGTTCGAGATAGTATATATACAACTGAAAGTGTAGGTATTAAAACATCCCATCCAGAAAGACCTTTACACATCGACGGAGATGTTCGAATAACAGATAATACAGAAATTGTAGATTTTTCTATCAATAAGGCTTCAGTATATGAAGAAAATGTAATAACATTACCTATATCCGGAAACGGAGATATAGTAACAGAAAATGATCACGTAGGGGAAAGAGTACGAATATCTGGAGATGGATATACCGCATTTGTATCTTCACATACACACGGAGGAGGTTGGAACGGCCCTACGAATACAGGTTTTCAACATCCTAAAGGTGGTAAAGTAAAAGTATACGTAAGAAGTGGATATAAATGGACGCTCCAAGCTACATTACAACCAAGTGATATAACTGCTGGTGACGATTTTGGTATGTCTTTCGGATCAACACCTGACGGTAATAAATTAGTTGTATCTGCATCGTATTATAGTCCAACTGTAACGGAAACAACGTATAATGGTGCTGGTGGTATATGGGTATATAAGCGCGAGGGAAATATATGGTCTATAGAATCATTTTTTGTACCGAAAGAAGTTTATGATGGGTCGGGGGACACATGGATTGCATACTCAATTAGTATATCCGATAACGGTACTAGAATTGTTTCGGGGTGTCTTACAGCGAATAATGGTAAAGGTAGAGTATATCTATACGAATTAGCAGATAGTGGTATATGGTATCAACAAACTACATTGTCTGCAAGTGATGGACAAAATTATGACCGTTTAGGTATGGAAGTTTCAATATCCGGGGACGGTAATACAATTGCTTCGGGTGCATGGTCAGCTGATACGGGTCCAGGTTCTAATGCAAAAGGTGGTGCGATGTATATATTCGTACGTGGTCCAGACGTTTATAACAATAGTACAAGTAAATGGGATATTTCGTGGATTCAACAAGCTAAAATCGTTCCATCTGATATCGAAGATAATATGTTTTTTGGGGGTTCGTGTACGTTATCTAGTGACGGAAATACACTCGCTGTAGGTGCGAGAGACGCAGACTATCCAGGTGGTGGTACAGTTACAATTTCAAATACAGGTGCAGTTTATGTGTTCATTCGTTCAGGATCTACATGGTCCCAACAAAGTAAGTTATTTCCATTTGACCCCATAGCAAATACTAAACTTGCTCCAACCAATGGAATATCTATAAGTTCGGACGGTAATAGAATTGCAGTAGGTAGAAATCAACGTGAAGAACAAGGAGTATATATATTCGACAGGGAAGGTACTACATGGTCACAGTTTACTAAACTAACCCCAAGTGACGGAAACCCGAGAGAATTTGGATACTCTGTTGCCTTATCCAATGTTGGTGATAGAGTTATAGTAGGAGATATCATTAAAGAAATAAATGGTATCAGTAGAGCCGGTGCAGCGTACATTTATAGTTTACCTGTAGCCGATGCTACAACTTTAAATATATCATCTTCCATAAGATCACGAGGTGGTCTTCTTGTAAATGATAATACCGGTATTGGGACACTCGAACCAGAGAAAAAACTACACGTTGTAGGTGATGTTCGTATATCAAATAAAACCAATAATATTGATCTTACTGTTCTTAGTACGGAATACCAAGAAGAATTTACGGGTACACTTAATCTAGTATCTAAAACATCATCATCGGACCCTGTAAGAGCCGCTTTGGGTGTATCGTGTGCATTATCGTACGATGGAGATGTAGCTGTATCTGGTGGTGATTCTGGTAATATATACATATACGAGAAGAAAGGAAATGACTGGAAATTATACCAAACAGTAAGATCGTCTCGTACATACAGTACTTTGTGGGGTAATCAGGTTAATATATCTGGCGACGGTAAAACAATTGTTGCGTCGTGGTGGAATGGAAACAGTATAACTAACTCATCATACGTTTCTATAATCACTCGTAACAAGGGTTTTTGGGCGGAGCAATTGATACTTGATAACCCTTCACGTTCATGGAACGTTGTTGTTCACGATAATTATTTTGGGCATTCTATTGCTTTAAATGAAAAGGGTGATTGTCTTGTTGTTGGTGCCTATAATGATAAAAGAACAAACGGAGGAAACCGGACCGGGGTTGTATATGTGTATCATAAAATAGAGGGTTGTGCGTGGTATACCACTCCTACGGAAATAACTGCTTATATGAATAGTAATGAAACTGATACCGACTATAGATTTGGTTATAGTGTAGATATTAGTGGAGATGGTGATAAGATTTTAGTAGGGGCACCTAAAGCCAAACCTTCGACAGGTAACGCTTCCAACAAAACATGTGGTTGTTTGTATGGATTTGTTAGAAATACTTCAACAAATGCGATTACTTTTTATAGAAAATGGTTTGGTAGAGAATCATCCGATTCCGATGACTACTGGTACTACGGTAATGATGATGAATGGGGAAGAATTGTCCGTATTAGTGGTGACGGTAGTACAATCATAGCTGGTGATATTTTTGATTATTACAATCCACCACCGTATAACAGTACATCTCTCGATACCGATACCGGTGGCGCCAGAAAAGGACCTTGGACCGCTTCTGGTGACAATGGTATTGGATTCCCTGCGATGATTGGGCGCACTAGTAATCAGAGAATGGGGTCGGACATGATTTTTATCAGTTATAATGGTCTAATATGGGGTGGATCCGCTATTCCAGAAGATCCTTCGAGCTCAGATGGCGTAACCGGTGGATCTTATCCAAATTGTGGTCTCGTATATGTCTTTGATGGTTCTGCATACCACGCATCAATTCCCGCCCACCCACAAACTAGCCAGAAAGCAATAGCACCAACCACGTATCAAGCGAATATTTATTTCGGTACGTGTGTAGATATAAATAGAGAAGGTACTAAACTGTTAATAGGTTCACCTTATGAAAATTCAAGTGGTACTATTCATGTATATACTCTACCATTAGCTTCAACTACAACTACACCTTCATTAAGTCTAAGCGGTCGATTAAATGTACCACACGGTATAGGATATAATAAACAAAACCAAGATGGTATTGCACCATTAACCGTACATGCGCGTGCGAATAGTGGTGATTCTACAACTAACGGTGTAAATGTAGCTGCAACAAGTGGATCTGCTATACTTGGGGCGGAATCTACTACTTCAGATGCTTTTTGTTCTTTTAAAAGAACGGGTGGTAGTGCTTCTCAAGGCTACAATTTTGGATATTCATCAAACTATGGGCTCAGCAGTGGGACACCGGGTGCGTCCCAATATAGTAATAGTGCTAACCCATTATATATAAAAAATAATGGCACCTTGGGTGTATTTTGGACTCCCAATCTTGATATGTATATAAAAGAAAGGAGAAAAATACAATTTGGTCAGGGTTTAGGATATGATACAGGTGATTACCAAACGGAGTCGAACTCGGGTACAATTGGATACGGGACATTTTCGTCTACTTCAATTGGTGAACCAGCAGCTCTTGATATTGTAGGTGCAGGATGTGAACAATCATTTAGTTACTGGGCACGCCCCGACCCGACCCGTCGCATAGTAAGAATATGGGATAGACTTTATATAGGGAATGGTACTTTATGTAGCAGTCAACATGGTAATAGGGGAATTATAGAAGTTACGACTTCCGCTGGGGCGCAGAGTTTAACATATAGGTATTTAAACGCTGGAAGCAATAGCCACGGTCCATACACAGCATCGGGTTCAGGCGCTGTAAGTTACTCTATATGGGCCGATGGTAGAATAAGATCTTCAGAATTCAATGCATCTTCTGATGAACGTATAAAAAAGGATATCGTAGATGTTGTAGATGCATCTGCACTTGAAAAATTAAGACTTCTCAAACCAAAAACGTATAAATATAAAGATATAGTAGAAAGAAGTGATAATACAGTATATGGATTCATTGCACAAGAAGTTGCTAATGTTATACCATATGCGGTTTCGACAGCAGTTGACAGTATTCCAAATATATTAACACATGCATCCATTACACGGAACGATACGTTCTTTCCTCCGGATAGCAATGTATACTACATGCCGTCAAATGTTCATGTTTCCGAATCGAGTAACATATTCGATATCCGTCTAGATACGAGTGTTCCTGGTTTATCCTTATCAAACACATGCACTATTAGTATTACAACAGATCAGGATACAAAGTCTTCATTTAGTGTAGTTAAACAGGATGGTGACGTGATAACTATAACGTCGGGTAAAGAAATCGAAACTACAAATGTATTTAGTAATGTGTCTAATACATTTGTATATGGAGAAGTGGTATCAGATTTCCATAATTTAAATAAAGACTCTATATGGACAATATCTTGTGCGGCTTTACAGGAAGTTGATAGACAATTACAAACTGAAAAGACGAAAGTTTCGACGTTAGAAACACAAGTCGCTGATCTATTAGCGCGCGTTACCGCACTTGAAAATAACTAATTAATTTACCATTCTGGAAAATGTCAGAATGGTAGAAAGTTTTGTTTACTTACTTTCGTGATGGGAGCGTGTCCATGATTGCTAAGGCGATAACACCCGCAATAAAGAACAAAACAACATAATTACACTCCGTATCTTCTCCTCTACCAGTAGAATTTTTAACTTTCTCCTGGACTGGGACTGATACTTCTCGTGAAGGTCTCGGCCTTTCGATAGGATCTTCGTCTAATGGACAATAACCTATCATATACTATATTTTACAAATTAATTTCGACTGTTTTTTTCTTTCGACCACGTTTAGCTTTGGTCTGAGTAACTTTAACTTCACGCAATTCTCCATCACCCCCTTCAACATCACCTAACATTGGTGCCTCGGCAATATCCGAAATATCATCATCTTCGTCATCGTCTACGATAATTGGTTCCTGTGCTGGAATACTCGTCGTGTTCATGGGTGGTGTTGGTGGCATCATAATGTTACCCATGAGACTGGAAATATCAAACCCAGGACCTTGCATTTCATGTGGTTCGCCGTTATCAGACGTTTGTTGTTGTGATTTTGGAACCGTGTTTTGAACCGCGGACATCATATTTTGAACCAGTCCTGGATTTTGTTTAATCACATCATTCATGTTTGGCATGACCGATTTGAACATACTATTCGTCAAATGGAACATCATAGCCGAGCCTCCAAGCATCATAATAAGTTTGATTTCTGGGGCGACGTGCATTTTAGTTCTATACTTGACGTATAACTCCTCAAAAACTTCATCATAATCATCGACATTTTCCATAACGTTTTCGGACCACCCTTCGAGTTGAATTTCGAATGGGTTATACTTCTTATTCATAAACTCAAGGCCTGTCGTACACGCGATAAGCATACGTCTTGCAAATTTAACCGATTTGTCTACATCTATACTATACGTAATTCGTTTTACTTCGTTTCTAAGTTCGTCTATAGGGGAATATGCATTCAAGCGCTTGTTGACAGTAAAACCCTTTTTTTCCAAACGTCCAAGTTTATTAACAAGATCCGCTTTCTCTTCATCTATTGTCTTAAAACCGGGTGATGGTTTTTCTTCCTCTTCTTCCATCATATATCCACCACCACCTCCTCCTCCATAATCCATATCGGGTTCGTCGTCGTATTCGTGATAATCAAGAGGTGCTTCTGGTGGAGGTACAGATGGTTGTGATTGTTTATTTGGGTTAGCAAACGAGTCGATATCTTCCTGGAAAACCTGTTGTTGCGGTGGTGTAAATTGTGTTTTCATCTGGGCAATTTGTTTTTTTACAGGCTGTCGTCGAGGAACATCAATTTCAATTTCGTTCATCAGGGCCTGCTCATTATCATCAAGTTTCATAACATTCGTATTTTTACGATCAAGAATAATTTCACCGTCCATTAGTATTACTCTTTATATTGAAACTATTCTATTCTCTTTAACGCACTTTATAAAAAATGTTGTTTCAATATAAATGAAACTTAACGCTACCAACAAAAACACGATCAAAGCTATCGTCATCATCATCGCAGTATTGTGTGTTCTCACAATGTTCCGTACCAGTGGGTACCAGGGTAAAGATGTCGAAATAGAAACCGTCAATACGGGTTCGCTTTTCGATATTCCATCGACCCAAGAATGTTTGAGTAGTGCCTACTACTCCGACAGTAAAGGTGGTGTATGTGACGGACAAAAACTTGTCCAGGAACAAGCGAGCTATAAGATGAAGTAAAATCTCCAGTATATATAAATGGCTTTAGTGACGAGTCAATCCACTTTACCTGATTTTGAATACGAACACCATACGGTTATACTCGATAATTTGGATC
>Ga0257106_1001216_pt1 | contig 13198 bp, 6 predicted proteins | sample LP_taG_3_FD_190177 | JGI IMG/M metagenome (GOLD analysis project Ga0257106, IMG submission 190177) | Marine microbial communities from Northeast Subartic Pacific Ocean, Canada - LP_J_2011_P26_10m | ecosystem: Environmental > Aquatic > Marine > Oceanic | place: Canada: Northeast Subartic Pacific...
CGGAGCTGGGCGTAGTATCGAATTCGCCCTCGCTCAAGACGACGGTGGGTCAGGCGTCTCAGACGTTCAACGCATCCGCGCTGGTGCCGCGCGACGACCGCTGGTTGTACGAGTGGGTCGAGGCCACGACGTTCACGGCGGCGGCGAACAGCACGACCCTGCGCTTCGAGGAGGAGGGCGACTTTAACTGCATGGACATGAAGGACGTGGAGCTGTGCGCGGTGTTCGACTGCGACGCGTCCGCACCCATCGCCAACGGCGACGTCGGCAACTGCACATCGGTCCTCATGCACGGGGAGTCGTGCACACCGACGTGCGACACCGGTTACGGGCTCATGGGTGAGCGGTCGTGCGTTGACGGCATCACCGTTGACACGGCGGTGTGCGTCACCCCGGTGTTTCTAAGCGCCAAGCTGACAGCGGACGACGGCGCAAAGTCTGACGAGTTCGCCCAAAGTGTGTCGATCGACGGCGACACGATGGTGATCGGGGCGAGATCTGACGACGACAAGGGAGACGGCAGCGGGTCCGCATACGTTTTCACCCGCACAATAGCCGGCAATCTCACCTCCGGCTGGACACAGGTCGCCAAGCTGACTGCGGGCGACGGCGCTCAGAGTGACTTGTTCGGCCAGCCCGTGTCAATCGACGGCGACACGGTGGTGATCGGGGCGTTCAGGGACGACGACGATGGATCCGACAGCGGGTCCGCGTACGTGTTCACCCGCGACACGGCCGGCGACCTCACCTCCGGCTGGACACAGGTCGCCAAGCTGACGGCGAATGACGGCGCTGCGGGTGACGAGTTCGGCTACAGCGCCTCGATCGACGGCGACACGGTGGTGGTCGGGGCGCGCGGTGATGACGACAAGGGAACCGACAGCGGGTCCGCGTACGTGTTCACGCGCGACACAGCCGGCGACCTGGCCTCCGGCTGGACACAGGTCGCCAAGCTGACCGCGGACGACGGCGCTGCGAGTGACGAGTTCGGCAAATACAGCGTCTCGATCGACGGCGACACGGTGGTAGTCGGGGCGTATTTGGACGACGACAAGGGAGACAAAAGCGGGTCCGTGTACGTGTTCACGCGCGACACAGCCGGCGACCTCACCTCCGGCTGGACGCAGGTTGCCAAGCTGACGGCGGGCGACGGCGCTGCGGATGACGAGTTCGGCTACAGCGTCTCGATCGACGGCAGCACGATTGTGGTCGGGGCGAAATCTGACGATGACAAGGGAACCGACAGCGGGTCCGCGTACGTGTTCACGCGCGACACAGCCGGCGACCTCGCCTCCGGCTGGACACAGGTTGCCAAGCTGACCGCGGGCGACGGCGCTGCGGATGATAGATTCAACATTGCGTCAATCGACGGCGACACGGTGGTGATCGGGGCGTGGGGAGACGCAGACCATGGATCCTACACCGGGTCCGCGTATGTATTCACCCGCGACACGGCCGGCGACCTCTCCTCCGGCTGGACGCAGGTTGCCAAGCTGACGGCGAATGACGGCGCTGCGGGTGACTTGTTCGGCTACAGCGTCTCGATCGATGGCAAGACGGTGGTGGTCGGGGCGCGCGGGGACGCAGACCATGGATCCTATACCGGGTCCGCGTATGTGTTCTACATACCTCCTCCTCCTTGCGACGCATCATCACCCCCAGCCAACGGCGACGTCGGCAACTGCACCAGCTCTTTAGCGAGCGGCTCGTCTTGCACACCGACGTGCGACACCGGTTACTTGCTCATGGGTGAGCGATCGTGCATTGACGGCACCACCGTCGACACGGCGGCGTGCGTCATCCCACCGCCGCCACCTTCCCCGCCGCCGCCATCTCCTCCGCCGCCGCCGGCGCCTCCCCCGCCGGCGCTCAGGCTACACCTCGTCGCTGACGACATCAACACCACGTCGCACGCCGACATGGTCTGGCGCGATAAGTCCAGCTTCGGCAACGACCTCAAGCCCCACCTCGCGGCGCCGGAGGTGATCGAGGACGCGTTCAACGGGCACAAGGCGCTCCGGTTCGGGTTCTCCGACTTTTTCCAGGATGGCGTCGAAGGGTTCAGCTGCATGCGACTCGACCCACTCTCGAGTGACAACCTGCTGACGTACGGCAGCATGTCGCACTGGTCGTTCCCGGGCGTCACCGTGTTCGCGGTGATCGAGCCGCGCCCGGTGCCTTGGGGCGGCGACGACGACCCGCTCGATTTCGTCTTTGACTTTGGCGAGTTCCCCGCGCGTGGGTTCGGGCTCGCGTGGCACGAGAACGAGCGGACGCTCTACTCCCCGACCGAACACGGCGGCGAGGTTCGCCGGAACGCCGAGCCGCGCGAGAACAAGAAGTACGTGGTGGCGATCCAGTACACGTTCGGTCAGGACGGGCACGTGCGCGCGTTGACGCAGTTTACGACGAGGCTCGGTCGCGCGGATCTGATCGATCCCACGGAGATCAACGGCGCGGCGCAGGGTTTCTCCGTCCAGGGCTTCACCCCGGCCACCGTCGCGCACGAGCAGAGCCCGTTCTCGGTCGGGTGCATGTCCAAGGAGAACACCGCGGGGGGCGCGAAAGGAAAGCGGGTGTTCCGCGGCGACATCGCGGAGCTCAGGCTTTACGCCGGCCTGCTTCCGCTCGACGAGGTCTTCGCCATTCGCGACGGGCTGGTCGACAAATACGTGCCCGAGTGCGAGCGGGGGTGCTCGCTGCTGACCCGGCGCGGGCTCAGCCAGGTGGACCGCTATGACGAGCCCGCGGCGACGGCGCCGACCCCGGAGGCGTACAAGTGCGTCGCCGACGGTGAGTGCGTCTCGGCGCGGTACATACGGATCTACAAGACCGAATCAGCGGCCGACAAGACCATTAATCTCCTGGAACTTGCCGCGTGGAGTAGCGCGTTCCCGGACGTCAACCTCGCCGCCGGGAAGGACGTGACGTGATCACCCGCGTGTCGTCATTATGGTGTTGGGGCGCTTCTGGTTGACGGGTCGACGAATACTGATGTCGCTCACTCCTGCTATGAAGGTACCTCGGGTACCCGAGGGGATCTCGCGGAGGGTGCGTGCGCCAGTACCATTCCAAAGTCCATGGAGATCGACCTCGGTCAGGAGTACCTGATCGACGGCGTGCTCATCGTCAACAGGCTCAATGCATATCGCACCCGGGTCGAGGACATGAAGGTCGACTTCAAGGATGCCGACGGGAACGTCGTGCTGACCACGGCGGCGATCGCGTCCGATAAAAACGGGTACGACGGGTACGTGATGGATCTCACGAAAGAGGGCGACTCGTTGAACGACGCCGGAGAGTTTGACGCGTGGAAGTACATCCCCGAGGGCGACGTCGTCGAGGCGGCGAACTTCGACTGGAGACTGTACAGGAGATGGTGCGCCGTCGACGAATACTGGGACGGCGCCGCGTGTAAGCACTGCCCGATCGCGACGACGAGCCCGGGAGGCGACGCGGTCGTATGCTGCGCCGCGGACGAATACGCGGATGGCTCAGCCTGCGTGACGTGCCCCGCCGGCTCGACGAGTTTAAAACACGTCATGTGCACGTGCGACGCCGACGAGTTCTGGAACGTAACCGCGTGCGCGACTTGCCCCGCCGGTCAGTTCAGCGCTGGAGGCAACGCGACGACGACATCGTGTATCACGTGCAACGCCAACGAGTACTGGAACGGCCAGGGATGCACCGCGTGCCCCGGCGGCTCAACCGGCACGGGAGACGGGACTTTATGTACGTGCGCGGCCGACCAGAAATGGGACGGATCCGCGTGCGAGGACTGCGCCGGCGGATCGTTCAGCGCTGGAGGCAACGCGACGACGACATCGTGTATCACGTGCAACTCCAACGAGTACTGGAACGGACATGCGTGCGAATCGTGCCCCGCCGGTCAGTTCAGCACTGGAGAGGCAACGTCGTGCACGACGTGCGCTGCCGACACCGAGTTTTGGAGCGGACAGGCGTGCGAATCGTGCTTGGCGAACTACTACAGGGATGGTGACGCGTGCGTGGCGTGCCCCGGGGACTCCGTCGGCGCCGGCGGATCCGCGACGTCGTGCACGTGCGATGATGACCACCACGCCCATTGGTCTGGAAGCGATTGGTCGTGCGCCGCATGCACCGCTCCTTACGTCAAGACCGGATCGGTCGTGCCGCAGTCAACGCTGTCGAGCGATTCCTGCGACGATCCCCCTCCTTGTCAGCGCGAGCTGCTCGTGACGCGCGTCGACGGGACGGATTGGCACGCTCCGTTCTACTTCACCTGCGGCGACGTGAAGGTATACGCGGGAAGATCCAATCTACAGAGCAAGACTGTGATCCCGCCCAACAACATCGCTTGGGGCTCGTGTCCGACGGGGGAGCTTAGCCGTGCGACTTCGAGCTCGACCGGTTTCACCTATGCGAACCCCGACTGGGCGCACACCGACAAGTTCAACGTCGAGGAGACGGTCACGTGCGGATGCAGGAAGAAGGTACGAATCACGCGCACTGACCAGGGTGCAACCGGTTGGGGTCCTTTCATGACTCTCAGGTGCGGCGGTGCCCCCGTCGAGGTGATCGTCGGCGATTCGTCGTCAAATACCAAGGATGTCACCCTGTTCTCGCCGTACAACACCGGCGATTGCCCCTCGACGTTTTCCGGGTCGACCTTTCCCACGAGCTCTGACGGGCGTGGTGGTCATCCCTACAATTTTCAGCTCACGGAGTTGAGCGGGTGCGACACGGGACCTCAGTTTTACGACACGCCTCCAACGGATGGTAATTACCCTAATTACCAGCAATGGATATACGAGCCTAACGCTGACCAACTTGCGAGCTAAGGTTCCGTGAAGAACTCTCACCGCAGGTGCAGTGTAGACTTGATGTAATGAAAGAGTAGTGCTATAGGATCGTCACCCACGGCCTCGCTCGGTATCGCTGGATCCTCCAGCGGCCGGAGCATAACATGGGGGCGAGTAGGAATAATAATCTAACTCACAACGAAAGAGTAGTGCTAGCGCGACCTCCGGCGGGGTGAAGAAAATTCCAACTCATCTCAACTGGCGTATCTGGCCGTTGTTGCTCCGATTCAGTTCAGTCTTTGCGGGGCGGACGGAGGGTGGCTGCATGCGCGTCTCTCCATCGAGGCTCTGGGCGCGGGTAGCCGATCGACTCGGCACGGACCCGGAGTCCGCGCAGCTGGAGGTGCTTGGTGCGGCGGGATACTCATGGTGCGCGCCCGCGACGGACCCGTCCTTTCCCTTCCACGTGGGGTGCCCGATTTCTTCCGCTTTTCAACTTTGGAGCGCGCCACCCACCACGAGCCCGCGCTCACCGTCTCTCATCTCTCCGCACTGACCACCGCAGGGACGACGCGACGGGCGAGTTGACGTCGTGGCCGGATGACGCCCGGCCCGAATCCCGCTCGCCGGCGCCCCGGGGAACCGACGGCGCGCGCGTGAGCTGCCCCATCGATCTCGTCTCACCCGCGTCGAACGGCGCGGTGAGCGAGACCCCGTCGCCGGATCCCCTCCCCCTTCGCGAACGACTCGGCGCGACGGCGACGACGAGAACACGGTCGAACGGAGACGACGAGGACGAACACGGCGAACACGATGAACCACCCTCGGCGTCGCAGCGCACCATCAACCCTCCCCCGTTCGAGACGTGGTCCGACGCCGAGCTCAGACGGGAACTCGCGAGGCAAGGCATGAGAGACGGACCGCGAGCGTACATGGTGTCGCAGTGCATCGCCGCGTACGCCTTCAGCACCCAGAGCCAAAACGTGACGATGAGTCAGCGACACGGTCCGAGCGCCCAGCCCGACGGCGGCGGCGCGAGCCAGCCCAAACGCCGGCGCCGCGGTGTCGGAGCCGAATACAAAGACGAAGCCTCCAAGACGATTGACCTCGAGGATCGGCTCGGCGATTGGATCAAGCGCGACCGAGGGCTGTACGATCGGATCCTACTGATGGAGACGGTGGACGTGGACGACATGGCGGCGGCGCTGAAGAACGGCGACGAGGCGACGGATAAGACGAACGGGACAGACGTGACGCCGGCGTGGAGAAGAAAGGTGCCGAGGACGAAACTGCTCGCGTACCTCGAGTCGCAGGGCGTCGCCGTCGTCTCCACCAAAAGCCGACGCGGGAATAAATCTCACTTTTAGATGACACTTAGACTAGACACACGATCGACTGTACAATCAAAGTCGACTACAGCGGGTTCAGGCGCCGCCGAGGCCGCCCGCCCGGCGCGTTCGCCGTCGACGGCATCAACCGCCGAACGTACTCGCGCTGAATAAAACACCCACACGCGAGGGGACACACCCAGTACGCCGCAAACACGAGCACCGCGGACGCACACACGTCCGCGATCTTACCCGTCACCGCCGTGTCCCACGGTAGACGCGATAGACACACGCGTTGGAACGTTGGGAACGCGGCGCCGACGTTAACGTCCCAGAAGCCGTTGTATTCCGCGAGCCCGAGGGCGTGGTTCACTACGAACGGCGCCGTGAAGCAAACCGCGCACGTGGTGACCAAGCCCCGAAGGTGCCGGTGCGCGAACGGGTGGGCCGAGTACACGACCATCATCGCGCATATGCACACGATCGCTTTATAGTGCAAGGCGTCGAGGGCGCACTGGCCGTGCATGTTCTCGCGGCGGACGTAGCTGCCGCCCTCGCCGTACCCGTACCAGAGCGCGGCGCCACCCGCGTAGAGGTAAAACCGCTTGTCATTTAACCCGCGCCGCGTGAGGAAGCCGTCGAGATACGTCGGCCAGCCGCGGCTCAACCTCGCGCAGATCACCTGCCCGATCCCCGTGCGCACGTACACCCCCCAGCTTAAATTGCAGTACTGCAGCGTGGTCACCCCGTGGATGGCGAAGCACGCGAGGCAGATCATCCAAACCGACTCGTTCCACTGCTTCGTCGTATTCGTCCACGCTCGCGACAACCCGGGGTCCCGACGCAGCATCTTGACGACGTCGTCGTGAAAACAGCATCCATCGCCGCCGAGGAAGGCGAACTTCGGCGACGAGGTTATCGCGGCGGCGGCGTCGTCCGAGTCGTCCCAGTCGACGCCGCCGTCGATTGCGGCGGCGGCGGAGTCGGAGTCGTCGCCGCCCGCCTCGGATCCCCCGTCGCGGTTAGCCCGCGCGCCCTCCTCCTGCCTCGCCGCGAACATGCTCTGCAGCAGCATCCGCTCGGTCAATCGCAGGTCCAGCACCTTGGTCACCTCCATCGCCGCGCCGAGATCTTCTTCGTTGATTGTGGCGGGCGCGACGCAGTTGCCGAGCCGCGTGACGAAGCGGTTCGCCTGCGCGTCTCCGAGGTCGTTTCGGATGGTTCGCACGGCGTCGGAGATCTCCTGGGCGGTCTCCATGTCGGGGATCAGGAGCAAAGGGACGCTGGCGCCGATCTGCACGAGGTCGGCGTCGCCCGTGGGGTCGGATGTCGCGCCCCCGTGCCGCCCCGATCGGCGATTGCGGGGTCCCGACGGGGCCTGATCGACGCTCCGCTGTTGCGACTCCGCGTCGCGGTCCAGCACCGCGTAGACCCACGCGCATCCCACGAGCTCCTCCGGGGGGATGTCTACGGGCCGCGGGATGGGTATGACCAGCGTGGTGTCGCCGCCGTGCCGCTCGTCCGTCTCCGTGATCGACGGAAGCGTCCGCCCCCTGTGCGTCACTCGCAGGGTGCAACCCATGAGGCGCTCGTGGACCCGCACGGTGACCGGCCTGCCGCCGCTGCCGGCGTTGAGGAGGCATATGGCCGCCTGGTCCAGCATCGTGCTGCCATCCGCGGCGAAACCCTTGATCCCTCCCTCCATGGATCCTATCCTTCACGGCGGGGCGCCTCCTCCCGGTGGAAATGTGACTCACGCAGAAACACGTGGGGCACACGACCCCAACGACTGCAGACGAGCATGACCGGACTGGTTCTAGATTTTTCGAGAATTCCATCGTGTGCATTCGCAGTCAGGTGGTTAAACATAATCTCAAGTATTTCAGCACCTTTGTAACCATCACGCCGCTTCTATTTGCTAATTTGCGGGAAAATCGGACTCACCGTTCGATGGAAATGCGCGCGGATAACGATTCGGCCACGTGCTCGTTCGAGGGCACCCTGCCGTGCTGGCAAGTCGTGACAAACAGAGACGTTAGGTCGCCCTCGGGAGACACAACACTCGCGCGCGCGACCCCGTCTGAGGTCGAAGCGTCCAAGTTTCCACGCAAGAGACGCACGGTATACTCGTTGGCGAAGACCCGACGAGCGCCGCCTCGCTTCCACGCGCGCGACACCCGCCCGCGCCGTTCGAGCTCCCGCCCGGGCCTCGTCATTGATTTCAGCGCTGACGCCGCTCGGTAGCGACAAGATGTCCGCCTCCGCCTCGCTCGCGTCCCGCGGCGCGACCGCCAACGCGTCCGCGTTGGCCTCACGCGTGCGGATGACCCGCGCGCGCACCGCCGCGCCGCCCGTCCGCGCCGCCATCGCCGAGCCCCCCGGCTCCGCCTCCAACGCCGAGGTCAAAAACAGCGACATCCAGATGTTTGAGGGCACCAAACGCCTGCAGACGCAGGTGGCAGAGATCGGACCGGGCACCACGTGCATCCGCTCGCTCGACTGGGACCGCGACAGGTTCGACATCGAGTTCGGCCTCGACCTCGGCACCACGTACAACTCATACGTCATCAAAGGAGCCGAAGCCACCGCGCTCGTCGACGCGTCGCACGCTAAATTCGAACAGCTGTACATCGACACCCTCCGCGGCGTCGTCGACCCGGCATCCATCGACTACATCGTCTGCTCACACACCGAGCCCGACCACTCGGGGCTCATCGGACCCATCCTCGAGTTGGCACCGAACGCCACAGTCGTCGGCAGCAAGGTTTGCATCGCGTTTTTGCAAAATCTCGTGCAAAAGCCGTTCAAGTCGCGCGCGGTGAAGGGCGGCGACGTCGTGGACCTCGGCGGCGGCCACGAGTTACGTTTCATCATGGCGCCCAACCTGCACTGGCCGGACACCATGTTCTCGTTCGATCCCGCCACCAAGCTGATGTACACGTGCGACGCGTTTGGGTCTCACTACTGCACCGAGGAAATGTTCGATACCAACCTGGAGGCGGTGCTTCCCCACTACCGGTTCTACTACGAGTGCCTGATGAAGCCCAACGCCCGGAGCGTGCTCACCGCGCTTCGCAAGTGCGATGCGGACGGCGCCAACCCGCTGGACAACGACTTCGCCGGCATCTGCAACGGCCACGGGCCTCTGCTCAAATTCAACGTCGAGGAGCTCGTGGGGGGGTACAAAAAGTGGTCGGAAGACGCGCTGGAGAAGGCCAAGGCGTCCACCACGGTCTTCTACACGAGCGACTACGGCTTCAGCGACCGCCTGTCGCAGTCCATCGCGCGCGGGCTGACCAAAGCCGACGTGGAGGTGACCATGATGGACATGAACACGGAGGACACGCAGGAACTCATCGAGGCGGTGAGCAAAGCGGCAGGGATCTGCCTCGTCGTGCCGCCCGCCACAGGCCCGGCGCACGACAACCTCGCCGCCATCATCGGTAACATCAAGTCAAAGCAGAAGATCCTCATCGCGGAGTCCTACGGCGGTAACGACGAACCCGTCGGCCCGCTCGCGTCGCAGTTCGCGGGCATGGGCGTAGAGGAAGTCGTCCCCGCGCTGAAAGTCAAGGAGGATCCAACCGAGGCGACCTACCAGCTCTTCGAGGAGTCCGGCACCGACCTCGGCCAGGTTTTAACCAAGAAGGAGACGCTAAAGGCTATGAAGAACGCCATGTCCCCGGACGTCGCCAAGGCGCTGGGCCGCGTCTCTGGCGGGCTCTACGTGGTCACCGCGGCGCAGGGCACCGCCAAATCGGCGATGATCGCGTCTTGGATCGCGCAGGCGTCCTTCGAGCCCTTGGGTTTCACTGTCGCCATCGCGAAGGACCGCGCGATCGAGTCGTTGATGCAGGTTGGCGACAAGTTCGTGCTGAACTGCCTTCCCGAGGATAACTTTGAGGGACTCATGAAGCATTTCCTGATTCGGTTCCCGCCGGGGGCGGACCGTTTCGAAGGCGTGGAGTGGGCCCCCGCGAGCTGCGGCGCGCCCATCCTCAAGGAGGCTGCGGCGTACATGGAGTGCACCGTGACGAGCAGGATGGAGGCGGCGGACCACTGGATCGTGTACAGCGAGGTGCGCGATGGTAAGGTTTTCAAAGATGAAAAGACCGCCACCCACCACCGCAAGGTGGCCAGCTACTACTGAGGTTGTTTGTAGAGCGCTTTGTGTATGAAATGTAACGTGAAATGAAACGAAGAGTTTGTGTCGTGTCCAGACGTGTTATCGTACAATGTACAAGAGAGGGAACTGATACGGTCGTTCGCCTCGGGTAGTAGTCTACCGACGTAAAGGAGCCGTCGCGGGCTTCGGGGTACACATTTTGCGCTTTGACAGTCAGCGGCGGCGAAAAGAATGGGTCCGCTCGACTCGACGTGGAAGAGCCGGCGGTGATTTCACAGTCGAAACCAATCACCCGATCGCGTTCAGGGTCCCCACGAACCACTTGGCGCACACCACGTCCTCGAAGTGCGGGTTGGGCACCGGCCCTATGTGGTCCGGGTGCTGCCTCAACTTCCCCTTCGCGCTCTTCACCCCCGGTAACAGCGACTTGCTGTACACCGCGTTGCCGCCGTGACGCTCGATGTGCGTCACACTCGGTTCCGTCCCTTGGCCCTTGGACGCCGTCACGGTGCTCGATGTCACCGCCGCGTGCGCGTAGTCGTTCATGGGCGCGTGGTGCACCCTGCCGAACCCGGCGGCGCCGAGTACCAGCGCGAGGACTCCGTTGCCCAAGATGCGGTTGGGCCCTCCTTTCCTGTCGACGCCGCGGGCGCTGCGCGGGGCGTCGTCGTCGAGGAGGCACGCGGGGCCGCGCGGGAGGTTGGTCTCGCTGTCGGCGTCGATCTTGAGCGCTGTTGGAAAAGGGTTGGACGGGTGGGGAGTCGAGGTCAGCGAGTGAACGATGGAGAAGTGAGACTGAAAAAAAGTTTTGACGAGAGGAACACGTCGACGCGACGAGGTGTCTCGGCATGCCGGAAAACGTCGACGGGCGTGGCCCGGGTGACGCGCGTTCGGGGCGCCGCGACGTGCATCGCGCGGGTTTGAGGGTGTTCCGCGTTGGGTACGCACCGTGAGGGGAGAATAGGCCGGTCGCCGCGGCGAAGAAGGCGCGTCGGTCGCCGTCGGCGGCGTCGCCCCCGTCGCCTTCCGTGGCTTTCGTCCTCGTCAGCCGTCCTCGTCGCGTCGAGGCTTCGGAGGAGTCCCGGGGAGTCGCGGTCGCCGCGACGTCCGAGCGGTTGGAAACGCCGCGTCCGCGCCCGCCGCTCTTAGTGCGCCTGTGAGTGCCTCGCAGCGCCACCGCCGTCGCCACCGTCGCCCCGGTCACCGTCACGAGCGGGGATACCATGCCGGACGTCCCGTCGAAAGTTTCGGGGTTGCTCTGATGTATAAAACCGGCCTCGATTGGTGGCCGGCGCGTGCGAGTGTTTGCGTGTCGCGACCTCGTGCGAGTCGCGTCCGAGGGATACTCGGGTGAGTGACGCTCCGATGGAGTGTTCGGAGGGACGCGTGCCGTGTGAAGGGCTCGCGCGCGTTGGTGTGGGGCACGACACGAGACTCCGAAAAGGACTTGCAAAGCCGAAAAAAGTGACGAGGACCAAAAAGCGGCACTTGTGAACCCAAAATCTCGGTTCGCGAGGTCGATGTTCGTCACGACAATCTCTGTCTTCGCCCTTGCGGCCAATCAGGTTTGTTTCGGACGTCGTCAAAGGTCGCGACTGTGGATGAGTCAGATTTGTCACGTTTCCTCGCGATTTCCCGCCACAGGCAAATGGGTGTGGAAACTCCAATTGATACCCGAAACGTCGTTTTCCAAATTCGAGTGATTGGGACTCCGAGAAAGCCCGTGCTCGTCACTCCACTGGGAGTCACGGCGGGAGGCGAATGGATCTCGGCGAGGTTGGACTCAGGTCATCGCACGTTGGAGTCGCGGGCTACGAAAACTACGTTTGCGATGACTTGTGCGAGGTACAAGCGAACGTGATCGGCCTCTTAGTCCTCTTCTGTACACTCGCGCTCCCTGTCCTGCTCGGGTACGGGCTGTTGCACAACCTGGACACGCCCTCATTCAAGGGTTACAACGAGGACCAAACGCGGTGATAACCCCCTGGACCTAGCATGAAGCTGTGAGTAAACCAACGAAGACGACGGCGGGGTCATCTCGCAAGATGTGTTGATGCTTCACCTGTTGGCCGAGCCCAGGTCTCCACGGGATCTCGACCTGGGTGCAACTCCTGAGAAAAGAAATTTTCTCGGATGCGGAGGCGAAGACGAATGTGACTCGGTCCAACTAATAAGGTGGCTTGCAAAATCCTTCTTTTCTGTAAACATGTAAACGTGTAGTACCTAAGTGAATCCTAAGTGCCTGTCTCGTCGTTGCGTCGAATTCTCCACGGGCGATGACCGTCTTTCCCGTTCGCCCGTTTTCACAACCGTCGCATCGTAAAACAATCGCGTTTCTTCCCATCCATCATCCCCGCCGTCTCCTCTTAAGACACCGTCCGCCCGAATGCGACGGCGCTGATGTAGAGGTTCTTGGCCCACTTCTCCTTGACGTGCGTGCTCGGGAACGCGCTCGTGCGCAGCGTCTCCTGCGTCTCATCCGCGGGCCTGCGCCGCGGGATGGACAGCACAAACGCCGCCTGGTCCGGCGTCGCGGCGCAGCACGTGATCCTAAAGCCCGAATCCCAGCGCCTGTGGATCCCTTCCGACGGGTACATGAAATCGAGCTCGACGCACTGGTCCACGAACCCGGCGTTGCGCGACATGACCACCGCCCACCGCGTCCCACTCGTCGCCATGGACGTGACGTAAAACCCTTCCTTCCACTTTTTGTTGATCCACTTAAACGGAAACGAGTCGCTCACCTTGTACGACTGCTGGGTGTACGTCGTGCCTTTGGACATGATCACCAACGCGCTACCCGTGGTGGACCCGGCGAGTGCCGTGATGTAGTACCCGTCGTCCCACTGCTCCAGGATCCAGTCCTTCGGGAGGAACTGGGTGGAGAGCTCCCACACCTGCGCGCTGAACCCGGTACCCGCGTCCATGATGAGCGCCCAGAGCTCCTGAGCGCAAGAGACAGA
>Ga0257106_1001218_pt1 | contig 13166 bp, 14 predicted proteins | sample LP_taG_3_FD_190177 | JGI IMG/M metagenome (GOLD analysis project Ga0257106, IMG submission 190177) | Marine microbial communities from Northeast Subartic Pacific Ocean, Canada - LP_J_2011_P26_10m | ecosystem: Environmental > Aquatic > Marine > Oceanic | place: Canada: Northeast Subartic Pacific...
CGATCGCTACCTTGCAGCGTTCCCTCGCATTCGAGCCATCCAAGGTGGACTGATGGACAGGGCCAAGATTGCTTCTTGGCCAATTGTTGATTTGTCCATGGTCAAGAGCGATACGGATCGGATCAAGCATTTGATGGATGTTGCGTGGAACGACCACCAAACACGCTGATTAGGCGTGCGCGATTGTAAAATTGATTTGAACGGTCAGCATCCTATCGCCATCCGAAACGCCCAATTCGCCCGTGACGTTCAGCATGGTGTTGTTGACTTGTGAAATGTTGATGTCCATCATCTTGACCTCAATGCCACGAATCTCTCCGTGGTGCAGCATGTCATTATGAATGCCATCCATGGCGGTTTGTGCAGCCACGAGTGGTTCCAGCCCACCATCGATCCAAAGTTGAGTTCTCGCTTCAGTGAGTTCAGGCAAGCCGTTGGTGACTTCTTGCGCCGTGATGATAACACCGTCAGAAGCGGTATCGTGGGGCAGGGTGAGCCCGGCAACTTTTACGCCAAAAATAGCCATGGACAACAGAGACATGAGAAGAACAACACCCGTTGCCAACAGCATTTGGGCAGCGTCTCTGTCACTGGATTGATTGAGTTTAGAGGTTCGCATCAAGCAGCACCTCCACGGGCCCATACATCGAGGGTAACAGTCCAAGCATCAGCGTTGACCACAACCAAATGGTGAACCGTCACGGTGCCGCCGGCAGGCGTACCTGTGCGGCCATAAGGGGTTGCTACGCCGCTGTTTTGTGTCAGCCAGCAATTTGCTTCTTTGCCAACAGCAATGCTGTCTTGGAGCATGGTGCAAGCAGCATCGAGTTCACCGTTGCTGAGCACTTCTTCAAGCCTGTTCTCGCCTTGAATTTCGGCCTCGAGGCCCAGTGCATAGCGCACCGCATCATCTCCTGCAATCTCAAGCGAAGCATCATGAGCCACTGAAGGCGCATCGGGAACGTGAACCCGAATCAGAAATGTGGCCGACATAAAGAACAACCAAAACAAGGTCAACATCTCAAGGATGTGAACTTGAGCTTCTTCATCGTGCTTCATTCAACCACCGAAGTACAATCCGGAGGGCACAAATGCACCCGAAGATGGATTCAGGCCTGGAACCTCTGTGATCCCGATGAGGTTTGGAGTGAAGGCGAGGAAGTTGAAGACGAAGAGAGAAACAAGAATCATCATTCCAGAGTGCTTGAATCCGGTGGAGAATCGACCGGTTGACATCAATCCAGCCATGGTCCCGTTACCGACAGCCTGCATCGTAACACCGTAGTAGAACACGGTTAGGAAAAACAGAGGATCGATGTTTCTGATGGTCATGTTTCCAATCGTTTGTCCACCGCTGTCACCGCCATCTTCACCGCCCGAGTTCGAGCCTGCAATAGCAGGGATAAAGACAACTGCGAGCGTGACAATCACGCCAAGGAAAACGAAGTAGGAGGTCCAAATAACCGCAATGTAGGAACCAATCGCTCGTCGCCGCTCTCCCTCTAAGAACTTCAATTCACGAGAGTCGTTAGCTGCAGTGACGAGAATATCGGAAATCTTTCCACCAGCACGGTCCGCTTCAGCAATCAGCGCAATCGCCCGTTGGACGAGCGGTGTTCCAACACGATCGGCGAATTGCTTAATCACGTCACTGAATTTGATTCCCCAACTGAGTTGGTCGGACATTTTCTTGACTTCGTCATTCAGTGCCCCGTATTCCGAGGTCGCCAACGTCTGTACCGCAACCGTCATCGCAAGACCTCCCTTCCAGTATTCAGCAAGATCACGAAGGAAATCCGGGAACTTCTCTTCGACTGCGTTCTGAGCATTCTCGACCCGTTCCCAATAGTAGGAAGCAGGGTAGAGGAAAAAGAACCATGTCATTCCAAAGAAGTTGAGGAAGATGAAGGGGTGGATATCGATTGGGCCAAGGGAAACTTCAGGGCCAATCCAAAAGGATTTGTTATTCATGTTGGCGGGAATGCCGTCGTAGTAGTGAACGGTCACGTCGAAGGTCACCTTGGAAAGGAACTTACCTTCTTCGTTTGAATAGACGAGGAATTCATACCTTGAGTCAGCTGGAATATTAGCGATGGTGAGGCCACACCCATCGTTATCGGGGTTGTTGTCGTTATCGGTTGTGCCGTTGTGGTAGTCGATGATGACTCCGGCCTGAGATCGAATAGCGATGGTGTATTCAGTTGGAATGTCCGCACTCACGCTGCAGTTTGCCCACAGGGGCTGGGGGACGCCTACGCCGCCCGTTTGCGAGGAATCTATGCCGGGGACGTCGAAGTTCTTTCCACGCTTGGAAACAGAAGTCCATTCTTCATCAGTCCATGTGACAATATCTGGTTTGTCATGCAACAGGGCGCAGGATTCGTTTGCGGCATAGGACGGTTTTTGATTTGTCTGGAACTGTGCTCCCATGCTGTTGCCCATGCTGTCCTTCGCTGTGGCACCACAATAGACATTGGTGAACATTGGTTCCCCGTTGGTGGTTGGAATGAACCCAGAATTGGTGGACCATACGATGGCCGTGGACAATCCAAGAAGGATCGAAACAAACAAGATGGCGTAGAGTTTTGTCAAGGTCGTATCGTCTTTTGGTAAATCCAATTCAACAACAATCTTGTTCTTCTTTTTGCGCGCCATACTTCTCACCCCCTCACATGTCTTGTTCCTTGCTGCTCGTCCAAACCAAGATGGCGTAGGCGATGTGAATCATTGGGACAAAGCCGAGTACAATGCCATACAGCATGCCTTCTGACATCTGAGCGCCGCTGCCTGATACCCAGAACATAATGACCAGCATGACGATTAAAAACAGGGGCATTGCTACTGCGACCACAATGTAAGATTCTGCAAGAAGAGCGATTGATTCGAGGAACATTTGCATTCGGGTTCGGTTTTCTCGCATGTAATGCTCGGCGCGGTTGAGGAAGAACAGTTTGAGCTGACCTCCTGCAGTGAGTGTTCCGACCATGCCCTGGAAAAACTCAGTCAACCAAACTGAAGCAGCACGGTCGACGCTCATCTTCATTGCAGTGATCAAGTCGTAACCCAGCAACGTGACGTCACGATAAACCAGTGCAGCGTCATCTGCTACGTCACCATAAATTTCTTTGTTCATGGCAAGCGATCTGAAAATCTTCGAAGGTGTTGCGTTTGCGGCAGACATTGCAGCGGTGTACGATGCAGCGTATGGAAGGTACTTCTCAATCATAGCGCCACGACGTGTAGCTTCTCGCTTTGCCCCATTTTTGTTGTACTTGAATGCGCCATAGGGGATGATGAATCCACCAAAGGCTACGATCATTCCCTTGGCTCCGGGCGGGAACACTTGGTAGGCAAATTCGTCGCAGCCGTTGCCTGGCCGAGTTGGGTCGATGAGGTCTTGATTCCAATATTCCCATTCAAAGCAATAATCGAGGGTGGCGGGGTCTTGAATTGATTCCCAATAGGCAATGATTCCGATGTCAGGGATAAAAAACAGTGAAACAAAACCCCAGCACAATAAGGTGATGGCAACCGTGGTCATAATCGCAGTCGCCAAGTAAACCTCGGGCATCATTTTCATGGAGCCTTTGACGAGGTTGTCAGAGAGAACTTTGTCGTTGCGAGCCCGCTTTTTGACAGCGCGACCTAGGATTCTGTTGCAAATCCTTTGCCATGCGGTCAGGTCCATTGCTGCTCACTTCCTTGTTTCGTCTCAACGCAAACCGTCAACTCGTGCGAGAATTTCGGTTGGTCGCACGTAGTATTCGGTGACGATTTGTGACACTTGGTCCGCCTTGCGGATGTCGTTCAAAACCATCCACTCAAGGATGCGCTTGCGGGTTCTTAATTCACGGCGCATGTCATCTTGTGAAAAGTTGATTTTCACCATGATTTTTTCGAGGACATAGGACTTGCCGCTGAAGATGAAATCATCCGAGGTCACGTCCCAGCGGAACACTTCGTTGGTGATGATCTCCAATGAGTTCGGGTCAATCCCGACAATTTCCACGAGTTGCTTTGTCCGACGGACACGCTTTCCGTTAATACGGGTCTGAATTTGAATAAGGCATGCTTCCAATGCAGGGAGCAGAACACGCGGGATGTCAATCGGTTTGTTTTCCAATCGGTGAACGAGGGATGCTACCGAATCTGCGTGAACCGTTGAGTAAGCGCAGTGGCCTGTGGCCATTGCTTGGAACAACACATAAGCTTCTGCGCCACGGATTTCACCGACAATAATGTATTCAGGCCGCTCACGCAACGCTGCTTTGAGCAACTCGAACTCCCCGATGACACCGTCTGTGGACTCTCCACCAAACCCTTGTCGAGTTAGACCAGGTACCCAGTTTGGTTGAGGGATGTTCACTTCACGGGTGGATTCGATTGAAACAATCTTCATCTGCCATGGGATGAAAATGCACATGGCGTTGAGCGTTGTTGTTTTCCCAGAAGCAGTACCTCCGACGAAGAGCATAGGGACTTCATTTTGGAACGCAATCCAGAGGTAGGCGACCATCAGCGATGACATTGTTCTGAACGCCACGATGTCAGCAGGTGAGAACGGATCGTCCTTGAACCGTCGGATACAGAATGCGGATCCCCGGGTTGAAACTTCTCTACCGAGTTTCATGACAATTCTCGAACCGTCCATCAGCGTTGCATCCAGCAATGGGCTTGCGACAGAAATATGCTTTCCACAGCGCTGTGCGAGTTTAATCACATAAGATTCGAGTTCGTGATCCGTTTTCCAAACGCAAGTAGTTTCCACAGATTCGAACTTCCGGTGGTATGCAAAAATCGGAACGTTTGTACCGTCGAGGGAAATATCTTCAACGTTGATATCGTTCATCAACACGTCCATTTCACCGTAACCAATCAGGTCGCGCTTGAGGTAATAGAAAATCTTCGACTTGGATTTTTTGTTGATCTTCATGCTGTACGCTTTGATGACCTTGTCCATTGCTGTGCGAATGTAAGCCTCGGGGTTTGCATCGATTTCTTCGATGTTTGCTGTCAGGGAGCGGATGAAAATATCCAAGATTTCGTCACGCTGTTCCTGTTCTTTTTTTGTCATCGGAGGCTCGATGATTTGGTAAATAATGTTGAGCGTCTGCTTATCGCGGACAATGCGGGCGAAGGCGTGCGGTGGGAGGACGGGGTACTTGTCCAATTCGTCGTACTGAGCGCGTTGTTGGGCTCGCTGTCGCTTGCCACCACCTTTGTTGTTCTTTCTCGCCATGCGCACACCCCTTGCCGAAGCAATTTCTCACAAGTTGTGACCGACTATAACACTTGGGTGAACAATGCCCCTAAAACCGCCGTCCTGCGTGCCGAATACGAGGTGCCACAAACATCTCCCAAACGGGGTGAACATCGTGGAATTAAGCCTCAAAATCAAGGTACCAATTCTGGCATGCCGCTCGAAAAGATTCCAAATCTTGATTGTTATCAATCAGGTGGTCTGCTTCTTTGATGATTTGGTCCAAACCCCAGCCAATTTCCCGAGCATCTCGAACTTCAAATGCATCCCTGTCGCCGTCTTCAGATCGGCCTCGATGTTGGATGCGCATGAATCGTACATCTTGTGATGCATCAACAGCGAGCGAAGCAAAAGCCTCGCTCCATCGCCCATAGAATACCGTTCGTTCTGCGGTCCCACGCATGCCTTCGATTAGAACGATGGAATGTTCCAGCAGCAATGCGTCGACGGCATCGGCCAGCCGCACCGCCAACACATCCTCACCGTGTTCTGCGCGAAGTTGGGCTGCGATTTCACCGAAGATTCCTGGTGTTTCTTCCAGTGCTTGGCGCCGAACTTCAGCTCTCACCATGTCACCCATCGATAGAACTGGGACGCCTTGTTGAGCGATGACGGCAGCGAATTCACCTTTGCCAGAACCTGGCATTCCGCAAACAGCGACGACACGACCCATGTTGGTTCGGCGCTGCCCGACGCTCATCAAGATACCTCAACGAACGTGCAACTTACGGCTCAATTGGAGAATTCAGCCTTGCCCCAGCGTCGGTCCATGAGTTTCCACAACAAGGCCGAAGCGAACAGCAGGCCTACAGAAATCACAAGCATGCCCTTGTAACCTTGCTCGACCATGCTCTGGTCGTACATCGTTGCGGTGGCGGCAAGACCGTCTTGGCTCGCTCGCTCCCACCAATTGCCATACAAGGAAACGTCACCTTGTGTGAAGGAGAGCAGGAATAATCCAAGCAATGGCAACACGGTGCCAATCCAGAACCAAATCATAATCGAGGCATCAAAGATCGCTTTGTTCGGTCGCAACCCCATCAAAAACGCAGTGAGGGCCACGATGTAGATGGAATTAGCAAACATGACGATGATGCTGGTTGGCAACGAGGGCCACTCGTCGAGTTGCCACGCCATGAGGACGATGAAGATCAATGAAATCCATGATGTAGCCAAGAAGTAAACGATGACTTTCGCCCGGATCAATTGAGGTACGCGCAGTGGCAAGCCGTTCATGAATTCCGGGGAATCCAAGATGGTCAGCCAAGAATAAAAATTGAATCCAAAGAATCCAAGGAACGGTGCATAGGAGAGTAAATTGATCGGGATTGGTGCTTCCGCGAAATCGACAAGCCATGCCATTCCGAGCAGCACAACGAGAGGAACGGCATAAGAAACGGTCATTTTCTTGATGGAACCCGAACGGAACAAATCGACAAATTCTTTCGCTACAATCAAACGAATTTCACCGTCGCCGAGAAAGCCTAACCTGTTGTAAATTGGAACAAACATTTCCTTCCTCTGGACCACAGATACATCAAAATCATCAACGATTAAAGCGCTTGCTGCAAGGCCAATGAGGATGCAGCCACCGAGGGCTGCACTCGCCACTGGAACGCTCTGATTTGATTGGACATAAAGCCCCCAAAGAACGCCATCAAGGCTCACTTGGCCCAACCCTATGACGACGCCAACGGCAACGATAACCATTGGGCCAATGATGGTGTAAGGGCGGCCCCTCATCCACAATGAAGAGCCCAAAAAGGCCAGGGCGAGGCCTTGGCCGAGCGTGATGATCATCGCTATCCACGTCCATGGAAGGCTCGACCATTCAAGTGGGGTGTTGACCCCTTCTGCAGATTCGAGGGCTATGCCGAGGGCCATGCCAGCGATCACAGGTGTCAGAATCAGCATAACATAGAAACTCAAATCCTTGATGAAATATGCGAAATGGGCAACGGAATTGGGTAAAGGCTGGAGGGCTGGTGCTGCTAGGAGGTAATTTTTGGTGCCCGATCGATGCACGATTGCATCATGGCCGATGAAGGCAAAGGTCCCCATGCCCAAGCTGAACATCAAAAGGGGGAGGTGGAGTGCAAACCTCAGTTCACCCCAAGTGAACGTCTTTTGGTCAATGTCACTGACTTGAGCCGAAGAATCACCCACTAGGAATTGAAGGCCAACCGTGGTCAAGGCGGTGATAAGGGTAAGCAGCAACGGAAACAGAACAATTTGACGCTTCTTAGCAAATTCAATGCTTTTGCGTCCTTCTTCTTTGAACATCACTCGGAAGGTGGCTGAAAAGGAATTCCATCCACGCAATGGCTCATGGAGCGTTTGGCCTTGAGGTGAGGTTCCCATTGGGGCGTAGGTAATGTCTTTGCCTTCGGCCACATCATTCCAATCGCGAGAAACAATGCTGGCTCCAGGCACGTTCATTCCTCCTCAGATGCTCCATCCTTTTCAGCGTCTATGTCCTGGGCTTCCACGTCTCCAATCGAACGGCCAACGAGTCGAATGAACACATCTTCAAGCGTTTCGTTTTGGTTTTGTTTGAGTCCTTTCACAGTACCAGCAGCAAGCACCTTGCCATCGTTGATGATCGCCATTCTGTTGCACATGCGCTCTGCCATTTCAAGCACGTGAGAGCAGAGGAAAATCGTTCCACCTTCTTTGACATGGTCGAGCAGCCACTGCCGGCATTTGCGCTGGTAGATTGGGTCAAGGTTGGCAAAAGGTTCGTCCAAAAACAGGAGTTTGGGTTTGTGAATAAAGGCGGCTGCGAGCATGACTTTCTGCCGCTGCCCTTTCGAGAGGTCCTTGCACATGGTGTCCCTTTTTTCTTCGAGACCAAACCATTCAAGCCAGTGTTCGACCTTGCCGTCAATGTCCTCGACCCTTCGCAACCTCGCCACAAATTCCAAGAATTCGGTTGGCGTTAGAAACGAAGGCGGCGATTCAGATTCTGGAACAATGCCGATGTTGGCTTTGACTTTTTGAGGATCGGCTACAGCGTTGACGCCGAGCACCTCAATTTGCCCTTTGCTAGGCCTCAGTTGGCCCGTTAGAAGTTTGATGAAGGTCGATTTTCCCGCGCCATTTGGCCCAAACACTCCGAAAAATTCACCAGCGTGAACCTCGACATTTAACGGGTGTAGGGCGATGAAATCCCCGTATTTTTTGGCCATGTCTTTTGCCATGACGAGGGGCGCTTGTGATTCAACCATGCATAGAGCAGGCGGTCGTGGTCTTTGTATTCTTGGTTTTCAGTTCATGAACGGTCCTGTTTAGCGGGTCGGTGGAATGATGAACCGCGGCGCCGTGCCAAGTCCATGAGCGCCCCAGTAAGCGACGTGATGTCAATCGAAGAGTACCCTGTAGATTCTGAACAAGATCTAGGTTCAATCGCTCTGGTCACCATCAATCGCCCAGATAAACTCAACGCCCTGAACGCTGATGTCATGGTTGCGATCAAAAGCATGGTTGCATGGGTTGAATCAACGCCTCATGTTCGTGTCGTCGTGGTGACAGGCGCCCAGCCAAACACTCCGTTAGAGGGTAAGCGAGCAAAACCGAATGCCTTTGTGGCCGGAGCAGACATTACTGAATTTGTTGGCAAAAAGAGCGATGATATTCGGGTTATGTTTGCCGATAACGCTGTCGAAGCGTTGTGGAATTTGAGCAAACCAACCATTGCTATGGTTGACGGATTCGCTTTGGGCGGCGGCTGTGAAGTCGCCTGCTCATGCGATATACGCATCGCTTCAACGCGCTCCCGCTTTGGAACACCTGAAATAAACCTCGGACTGATTCCAGGCTATGGTGCCACGCAACGACTTGCCAACCTTGTAGGCTATGGGAAAACAATGGAGATGATTTTCACTGGTGAAATGGTTGATGCTGCGGAGGCTCACCGCATTGGCTTGGCCAATAAGGTCTGCGAACCAGAAGATCTGCTTGATGCCACCATGGTGATGGCTCGTATGATTGGAAATAAATCGTCAAACACATTGCGCGTTGGGAAAGCAACGGTTCGGGCGGCGTTGGATGTCGGGCTGACTGATGGGGTGGCAATTGAAGCAGAAGCTTTCGCTTCCTTGTTCGATTCGAAGGATAAGGAAATTGGAGTTGATGCGTTTTTGAATCGCACTGCACCAGAATGGATGCATGAATAATCGGTCTTGTGTGTTGGGGGAACAAGGGGGCCGAAGCCCCCAAGTTCCCGGCTCCCTCTTCCGAGGTGGTTGGCGCATTGCGCCTCAGGTGTCCAACCTATCGCCAGTGGCGAGTGAAACCGTTCTTTCTTGCGAACGGCGCAAAGTGGTTCATGTGCTTTCTTACAGACTCTCGGTTTTCAAAACTTCGAGGTATAATCCGGCTCACCTTGACGCCATTGAGGTCGTTAACGACGGTATCGCAGTTCACTGCTTTCAGTTGATTGAGCAGCCAAATGTTCTTCGCATCTCGGTCCTCTTCACACTTACAGCATGGTCCAGGCTTCTGACTGCGCTCTGCAAGCCATTTCTGGCGTGCTAAGTTAGCCTGTTCACGCCTCTTTTGCTTGCGTTCTTCATTCTTATCAAATGCTTCACGGTCTGCTTGTGAGAGGTTTTCACGGTTGGTTTTCCCTTTTTTATCCCCATCGCTGGGTTCGTAAGCGGTACGTTTCGGAGAAACTCGTCTGCCTGTGTGGCGGTCGATCCCGTTGTGTATTCGCTTGATGCCTTTTCGTTTCTTTTTCATGTATCTTTTTTCCTCCAATTGCCTTTTTCGCTGAATGCGCTCTTGGCATTCAACGCCTGAACAAAATGCCTCAAGGCATTCTGATTCGTTTTTCAGGGGCTGGTTGGGTTCATTGATACATGGTTAGGCACCGGGGGAGTTCACACATTCGTGCATACATACTATGCATCCACTGTATATAAAAAACCAAGGGGGATGTCCCCTAAATCAAAGAAAATGGGCATTTGAGAATGCTCAGAAACCTATGATGAGGTGCCAAGCGATGCCAAACACAGCCACATCAGCGCAGGCGTGAGCAACCCATGCGACCCAAATACTACGGTATTGCAGGTAGATCCATGAAAAAATAGCACCACCAATGAACACGCCGAGTGAAGCAATGAAGGTGCCAATAGGGCTGATAAACATCATCAACGCGATGGTATGGTGAACGGTAAACACCCCCGCAGAGAGGAATATCGCTCGCCATTTGCCACCCAAGATTTCTTCAAATTTCGATGTGATAAACCACCTGTAGACGTATTCTTCAAGAACAGAATTCACGAACACCCAGAAGAAAATCGCACCGGCCAGCGTTGAAGCAGTGGTCAAACCAACAGGCTCGATAAGTTCAGTCATTGTGGTTTTATCGATCATTAGGTCGCCCAACAAAAGGTAGGCACCGATGATGAAGACCATCATGCCCAGGCCAAGGCCCAATGACACCAACCAACCGCCTTGGGTTGGTTTCGACCACGATACAGGTTTCCCTTCGACCTTGAGGTGCCAGAAAGCAGGAAGGCCAAAAATCCACACTTTGGTGAAGATGAACACAAAGACAGCAATCATGCCTGCCTGGAAAATAAACCCGGTCACGGTGGAGATTGAGGGTGCAATAGCGACCAAGCACAGCCCAAGCAATGCTGTTGAATGGGTCCATTTGTGGCCCGAAGTCAACGTTGGATGTTCACCCATCATCCCAGACTATCGTTCACTGGTCTTGAATCTTGAGCAGGCCATTGGCCGCTCAAGTGTTCATTTCATTCTTCAATGCCGCTAGAGCACCGCTTGCTGGTGGTAGAGGCAAAGGTGGCAGTTCGCCCCCAAGCTCTGGAAGCGGCGGAAGAGGCTTACCATCGGGGTCCATCAACACAGGAAGCATTGGAACTTCTTCCTTTTTGACTTGTTCAAAGCCGCTGTCAAGAGGTGTTCGCAACTTGAGAATGCGAGATTCATCAATTCTGATGAAGGTCGCACCATAAATATGCCCAGGTTCTGGATTTTCGGGTTCAACAAGGACACTGTGGCCGTGGCCCGGTGTTTGAAGTAAGGCGACGACGTCTTCGCCAGCGGTTTGATCTTCCCAGAGTTTAGCGGTTGACGCTCGAATCTCTGCAAGTTGACCACGGCGCCGCTTTTCGATGCGCTCTCGTACGACGTCATGGTCAATCCGTCGTTGCTTAACGGTCGCTTCGATGTCGGCATCTTCGACCGATTCAGCGGAAACTTCGACCACAAATTCGCCTGCGACGTGAACATCTTCCATCTCTAGAGTCACTTCGACGAGTTCTTCTTCCGATTCTTCTTTGCTTGAAGCCATTGCCGCCAACGCTGCAGCCTTCTCAGCTTCAGCCGCTTGAATTTTAGCGAGTTTGCGTTCTCTAAGCGTTGCACCATCCAAAGAATCCTGATTGACGGCGTCGGGTATGTCGAGGCCAGCATCTTCCTGTTCAGGTTCAGCCTCTTCGACCATTTGCATCTCTGCTTGTGGAGCTTGCCGGTTTCGCTTCGGTTTTGAAGCATCAGAAGAGCCTATGAAAATCAAGCAACCAAGTATGATGGAACCGATGAGGCTCCAAGCAAATACATCCTCCAAGGAACTTGCAAATGCAATGTAAATCGCAGTGGCGGTGAGAGCGTAAACCCCCGACATCCTCCGTAGAAATACCATGTGCCTCACCAACTCCAATGTGCCTCAACTTATCATGCTGATGGCATTTGACGTAGTAAGTCTTCAAGCGCCCTTGAACGGTGACTGAAGGTTTGCTTTTCCTCAAGCGAAATCCCGCCGAAGGTTGTGCCGTGGGTGCTCACAACACCGTAAGTGCCAGCCGGTAGAGGTTGGTTGTCTTCATCCAAGTCAGACGGGACAAAAATAGGGTCAAATCCAAATCCTTCTCCTTCGGTAATTTCAGATGCGATCCAGCCCGGACAGACTCCATTGCCGATGAAGACCTCCCCTTTGTGCCACATTACTGCCACCGCTTGGAATGAAGCTCGCCGCAGATTTGCGGATTGCACAGGATCTTCAGATCCTAAGTGGTCAAGCAGCCGTAAGATTCCTGAGCATCCAATTGTATTGAGTGCGTAAGCCGCATACACGCCAGGGAATCCATCCAAAGCGTCAACAAACAATCCCGCATCTTCCACCATCAAGAGGTCATCAGGATGCTCTAAAAAAGGAACGGCTTGGTGAATTTTAGCCATTGCCACTTCCGTGAGACCATCCGCTTGCGGTTCGACCACGGTCCCTTCCGGAACAATGAGTTGCTTGACATCATACCCCAACGGTTGGAGGTGATGAGCTGCTTCCTTGATTTTCCCTTGGTTGCCTGTTAGAAACCACACGGTTCGTCCCATACCCCTCCGAGGTGGTGTCGGTTTTGAGATATCCCCCTCAAGCGACTGACTTCATGCGTCTCTTTCCGGCAGTTTTGTTAGCCATGGCTGAAAGCAAAGGTCATGCTTCAACAGATTCTAATCGTCGCTGTTGGCGGTGCAGTCGGTGCAGCCTTGAGGTATTTGATTGGGGAATGGGTGGCTCATGATGGGTTCCCATACGCTACCTTGGGCGTGAACCTTATTGGATCCTTGCTGCTTGGAGTTCTTACGGTAAGCATGGCACAGCACCTCATTTCCGATAACTTCGCACTTCTTCTGGCCACCGGGGTGCTCGGTGCCTTCACCACCATGTCGACCTTTTCAGTCGAAACAGTCACCTTGTTTGACCAGGGTGATTCAACAGTTGCCTTGTCCTACATTGGTTTGACGATGGTTCTGTGCCCCTTGCTCGCTTTAATTGGTTGGAAACTCGGTGAAGCAATCTGGCTTTGAGCGAATTTTGGCCAACAGCATGGGTTTATGTAATGCAATCCCGAAGGCGCACTGAAGGGCAGGAGCAGTT
>Ga0257106_1001220_pt1 | contig 13155 bp, 10 predicted proteins | sample LP_taG_3_FD_190177 | JGI IMG/M metagenome (GOLD analysis project Ga0257106, IMG submission 190177) | Marine microbial communities from Northeast Subartic Pacific Ocean, Canada - LP_J_2011_P26_10m | ecosystem: Environmental > Aquatic > Marine > Oceanic | place: Canada: Northeast Subartic Pacific...
CAGGGCCTGGCAAAAGGGCTCGTCCGCGCGCGCGACGCAGCCCGAGTTATGGCCGAACTGCATCACGCAGCAGCACCAAAACACAGGTCGCCGGGGGTGTTTCGTGCAGTATGTCAATATGCTCAATATGCCCAAGCACGTCGAGCCGTCGTCCGCGGACGGCGCCGCGTGCTCGGCGCCGGTCCCGGACGGCGTCCGACGGCAGGTCCCGGACGTTGTGCCGTCGGACGCCGACGTCGCGGCGTGCCTGCGGGTGCTGGATGCCCTGGCCGCGCGGCCGGCGGCGTTCCAGAGCCCGGCGCACCGGGACTTGCGGGCGGCGACGCGGCGCGCGCGCGACGCGTTGGCGCAGACGGACTTTGGCGGCGGCGACGGCCTCGCCTACGGGCGGCGGCGGCAGCTGCGCAAGGAGCGGGAGGCGCGACAGAGCCAGCAGGCGGCCCGGGACCGGAGGCACCGCGACACGACGGCGCTGCGCCGCGGGCGCATCGAGCGGCTGCGCGAGCTCACGGAGCGGAACGGACGCCTCGCGCTGGCGGCGGCGGCGGTCCCGCTGGCGCCCGACGGCGCCGCCCACGTCGCCGAGGGCGCCGCGGCCGAGGCCGGGCGCGAGCTTCACGCGGCGACGCAGTGCTACTCGTGCAAGGCGCGCTTCGGCGACCTGCACCACTTCTACGCGTCGCTCTGCCCGACGTGCGCGGCGCTCAACTGGCGCATGCGCCACGCCAGCGCCTCCCTCGAGGGCCGCGTCGCCCTGGTCACGGGCGCGCGCGTGAAGATCGGCTTCGAGATCGGCTGCAAGCTCCTGAGGGCCGGGGCGACGCTCGTCGCGACGACGCGCTTCCCCGCGGACGCGCTGGACCGCTACGCGAGGCTCGACGACTTCGAGGCGTTCAGGCACCGGCTCGTCGTCCACGCCGTCGACCTCCGGGACCTGCGGGGCGTCGAGGCCTTCTGCGCGTTTTTGGACTCGACGCTCGACCGCCTCGACGTCGTCGTCAACAACGCCTGCCAGACCGTCCGCCGGCCCGCCGCCTACTACCGCGGCCTCGCCGACCGCGAGCGCGCGGCGCGCGCGGCCCTCGCGGCGCCCGGGGCCTCGTCGGCGGCCGTCCCCTGGCACGCCGCGGCGGACGCCGCGCCCGCGAGCGAGCTGAGCCAGCTCCGCGTCGCCCCGGAGGATTCGGAATCCGCGCTCGGCGACGCGCTCCCCGCGGGCGCCGTCGACGTCAACGGCCAGCAGCTCGACAATCGGACTCGGAACTCCTGGACGCTCAAGCTCCGCGACGTCTCGGCCCCCGAGGTCGTCGAGGCCATGGCCATCAACGCCGTCGCGCCGTTCATCCTCAACGCGCGCCTCCAGCGCCTCCTCGCCGTCGCCGCGGCCGCGGCCGGCCAGGCCTTCGTCGTCAACGTGAGTGCCATGGAGGGCAAGTTCTACCGCCACAAGACGCCCAACCACCCCCACACGAACATGGCCAAGGCCGCGCTGAACATGATGACGCGGACGTCCGCCGCGGACCTCGCGAGGTCGAACGTCTACATGACGGCCGTGGACACGGGCTGGATCAACGACGAGAACCCGCGCGACGTCGCCGCCAGGACCGCCGCGGCCGGCTTCCAGACCCCGATCGACGAGGTAGACGCGGCGGCGCGGGTCTGCCACCCCATCTTCCACGGCGTCGAGACGGGCGCCCCCCTCTTCGGCGTCTTCCTCAAGGACTACGTCGAGTGCGAGTGGTAGGCCCCCTTTTACAGCCATACAGCATACGCGGCCTAGAAGAGCGTCGGGCCGTGGGCAGCGTGCGCTGCTCGCCACAAGCAGCCGGCAGGCAATCGCGCCTGAGGCTCGCGAACCTCCGCTGCGACGGCGAGTCGGCTGGATTGCGCCGCCGCCACTCCGAGTGCGCGCCTGCTATGTCGGTCATGTAGGTGCCCCGAGATACGCCCCTGGAGCCACCCGACTTCCCGCCCCTCCAGGCTCCCCTCCACCTGCCAGCCATCTCTCAAAGGCGGCCTCCGGCTTTTTTTACTCCTGTGATTGTATCGCTGTACACATGAGCTCACATGAGGCTGTAGACGTCTGGTGCCCCTGCAACACCCCCCATTGCCCGGCTCGCCAAAGGTAGGCGCGTAGGCGGGGTGCCTAACTAAAGGGTTTTTGTGGACGCCTTGTGGTAATTTGATCGAAAATCAGGTGTCAAGTCCGCGACGGTCGGACGGTCACGGTCTCTCTCGCCCCGTCTCCTCCCTCTTTGAGCGCTTCTGCCTCCTTGTCACGCCACCTATCGTCGGGACCGCTCCAGTAGGCTCGTACCCTATCACGAGGTCGCTCGCCGAAAACTTTGACGCGACGCCTCCCAACGGTCGCCCGCGTTCCGCCACCGCTCCACAAAATGTACCACTCGGAGAGCAAAGAGAAGCCCGGGCGGCTCCAGCGGCTCGCGTCGTCGCGGGCGCTCGACCGCGGCGTGCTCCTCGCGATCATCGTCAACTCGGTGCTCCTCGCGCTCACCGCGGCGATGGAGAACGAGCCCAAATACGACACGTGGCAGGGCGGCCTCGAGCTCGCGCTCTTCGTCCTCTTCCTCCTCGAGTTCCTCGTCAAGGTCGCGGCCTGGGGCCGCGCGTACTTCTACGACCCCTGGAACCTCATCGACGCCGCGGTCGTCGCCGAGGGCGTCTACACGCACCCCGTTACGATCATCCTGCAGGCGCTGGGGGTGTCGACGAAAAAGCAGGCGAACGTGTCGCTGAGCGCGCTGCGCATCATGCGGCTCCTGCGGCCCCTGCGGACGCTCAAGCGCTTCCCGGAGATGCGGCTCCTCGTCGAGTCGCTCCTCAACAGCGGCCAGCTGCTCCTCGTCGGCTTCGCCGTCGTGGCCGCGGCCATCTACGCGTTCGCCGCGCGGCGCCGCGCGGACCTCGTTTCCGCCCGACTCCGACGGACGCGGGTCCGCGCGCGCTCCGCGGGGCGCTCGCCGAGAGGACGCGGCGCGTCCCGAAACGCCTTCGATTCGACCGAGCTCGAGAGTTCCGACGTTCGGTCGGGACCCCCGAACCGACGGACGATACCCGCGCAGGTCTGCGGCCGCCGGGGCCGCGAGAGGGTGGTGCGCGGCCCTTCGACGCGCGCGCGTCGCGACGAGGCGCCGGGGGCGGGGGGCGCGTCCATCGACGAGAGACGGTCGCCCGCCCGAAGCCGCGCCGAATCGAGCGGGACGCGACCGAGGGAGGAGCCCCTCGAAGTCAGCGCGTCTCACTCACCCTTCTGCCGCCCAGGCGGCCACGCGCGCTCCGGGGCCGCCGCGCCGGGGTGGTTCGCCGTCGGCCGCCGCGCGCGCGCGCGGCGCGCGCGCACCGAGCGGCGGCCGGTCGTCCGGGGCGCGCGCGCGGGCGCCGACCGAGCCCGGAGCCGTCGGGCCGCCGGGCGCGCCCCACGCGCGCGCCGCCCAGGTCTACTTCGCCGACGCGCTGAACCGCCGCTGCGTCGCGTACCCGTTCTACGACGGGGCGGACTACGTCGGCGGCCGCGCGGGACGCGCCGCGCGCCGCGCGCGCGCCGTCCGCACGCCCCGCGCGCAGGTCCGCGACCCGAGCGACGCCGCGCTCGCCGCGCACTGGCGCGACGCCGCGCGGAACTCGGGCGCGCGTTCCCGGCCGCTCCGGGCCGCGGCGGGAGCCGTTCGCTCGCCCGGCCGCTCCCGCCGCGACCGAGCTCGAGCGAGCGGCTCGAGCGCAGGCGCAACGCGTCGGACGCGGACCTCTTCGCGAACCGCGCGCTCTGCGGCCAGCGGGGCCGGCGCTGCGCCGGGCCCCGGGACGCCGTCGCCGACGTCGCGTCGGCGGCCTTCGGCGCCGCGGGCGCGCGCTACGTCGTCCGCGAGCGCTGCGTCGACGTCGCCTACGGCCTCGGCGGCGACGTGCTCAAGCGCGACGCGGGGCCCCGCCCGCCCCCCCCCCCCGGGCGATCCCGCGCCGCGCAGGTTCGACACCGTCGGCTGGGCCTTCATGGCCGTGTTCGACCTCACGAACCTCGAGGGCTGGCACGACGTGCTCTGGGCCGCGCGCGACGCCGAGGGCCCGGCCGTCTGGGTCTACTTCGCGGCGCTCGTCGTCGCGCTCAACCTCGTCGCGCTCAACGCGTTCCCGGCGATCATCGCCTTCAGCCTCCGGTCCGCGATCCGCGAGGAGGAGAACCGGCTCGGCCGCGAGGCGAAGCGCGCGCTCGGCGCGGGCGCCATGGGCCTCAGCGCGCTCGAGGAGGCGGCCGTCGACATGCTCGCCGCGGAGCGCGAGGACCTCGCGGACGTCGCCGCGGCGCTCGACCGCGCCGCGCGCGGCGGCGCGCGGCGCGCGGCCGCGGACGCGGCCGCGGCCGCGGCCGCGGCCGCGTACCCGCGGGGCCGGTGGCGCGTCGCCGCGCGCGAGGTCGCCGAGCCGCCCCTCGGGCGCTTCCAGCTCGCCGTCTACGCGGCCATCTTCGCGAACATCGCCGTGCTCGCGTCCGCGCCGCCGCGGCCCGGCGCGGCCGCGCGGCGGCGCTACGAGCGCGCGAACGACGCCTTCGCGGGCCTCTTCGCCGCCGAGCTGGGCTTCAAGGTCTTCGGCTTCGGGCCCGCGGGCTACTGGGCCGACCGCTACAACCGCTTCGACGCCGCGCTCGTCGCGCTCGCCGTCGCGCAGGCCGCGTCGTCCGCGGCGCCGCCCGTCTTCGGCGCGCTCCGCGTCCTGCGCGTCGCCAAGCTCGGCCGCGTCTTCCGCGTCGCCGCCGTCGCGCGCGTCGCGCGCGTGCGCCGCATGACGGACGCGCAGCCCCCGGCGTCGGCACCCGAACGCCCCGGCCGCGCTCGCGCGCGCGCGGGCCGGCGCCGGACCGGCGGCCGGCGCCCGCGCAGGCAGATGGACTTTTCGCGCCTCGTCGGCGTGCTCACGTCGAGCGGCGTCTGGCTCGCGAACATCGTCGCGCTCGCGGGGCTCGCGTGCTACATGTTCGCCGTCCTCGGCATGATCTTCTTCCGCGAAAACGTCTACGCGCTCGACGGCGACGCGGGCGCGGCCTACGCGCGCGCGGACCGCGGCGCGGGGCCCGGCGCGCGCGCGTGCCCGGCCGCCGGCCGGCGCCTCGCGTGCCGCGGCCGCTTCAACTTCGACTCCTTCCCCATGGCCTTCATGACCGTGGTCCTCGTCGCGTCGCTCGACGGCTGGAACGACGCGCGCCCCCGCGCGGAGGCCGGCCGGCGGGCCGCGGCGGCCGCGCTCGGGGCCGCGCGCGCGCGGCCGCGCGGGCGCCGCGTCGCCCGGCGGTCGGACGAGCCGCGCGCGCGCGCCGGGCGCGCCGCGGGGCGGCCGCGGCGACGCCGCCGACCGCGCCGCCCGCCCCGCGCAGGTGCTCTACGCGGCGCTCCGCGCGGCGTCCGGCTCCTGGGACCGCGCGGCGACGTTCGCCTACTTCGCGCTCGTCGTCGTCTCGCTCCGCTACGTCGCCGTGTCCATGATCATCGCCATCGTCTTCGACCAAGTCGAGCGCGACTCCGTCATGGTCGTCCGCCGCAACGCGCGCGTCACCATGGTCGCGGCGACGATGGTCGCGCGCGCGGCGGACCGCGCGGCGAAGCGGCGCGCGTTCGCCGCGTGGCGCGCGCGCGCGGCGCCCGTCGCCGTCGCCGCGGCCGCGGGGCGCGCGGCCGCGGCCGCGGCGCCCGGCGGCGGCCGCGTCGCCGTCGCCGTCGACGTCGCGGCCGCGCCGACGCGGCTCGAGCTCCTCGTCGCCGACGACCGGTCGCTCGGGCTCTTCGCGCCGGCGTCCCGGGCCCGCCGGTTCTGCGTCGCCGTCTCCGGGAGCCGCGCGTGGACCGCGGCCATCCTCGGCGTCATCCTCGCGTCCGTGAGCCTCCTCGCCGTCGAGCAGGACGCGTACGTCGCCGACCGGCGCGCGGGCCGCAAGCATCGCCGAGAATCGCCGACCCGCGACGCCGCGGCCAACGCGTGCGTCGCCGCGTTCGTCGCGGAGTTCGTCGTCGAGGTCGTCGCGCGCGGCGCCGTGCTCCCCGCGAGGGCCCGCGCCGGAATCACCCGCTGGTCTGGGGGGTCCCCGCCACGCTCCGAAATTCTCGAGCTCGGTCGACACGAAGTCGATTCGGCCGAGTTTTGGACGAGTCGATTCGTGTTTCGACGCGCGTGCGCGCGACCGTCGCGCCGCGAGCGCCCCGCGGCGCGTTCGCCGAGAGGGGCCGACTCGCGCGACCCGGCGGCCGGGCGCGGCGCAGGCGAAGACCGCGTACCTCCGCGACCCCATGAACTGCCTCGACACGGCCGTGACGGCGCTGAGCCTCGCGTCCCGCGCCGCGCCGAACTCGCGGCGCCGACCCGCCGCCGATCGCCGCGCGCGGGGCCGACGGGGCCGCGACCGCGCCGCGGCGCGCTCGGCCGGGGGCGCGCGTCGCCCGGACGCGAGCCGCGTCGACGCCGACGCGACCGAGCTCGGACGCGCCCGCGCGCGGCCGGCGCGCGCGCCGCCACCGGCGTCGGCGCAGGTACTACGCGGTGCCGAAGGGGCGGCGGACGCCGCTCGTCGCCGCGCGGCTCCTCCGGCTCCTCCGCGTCGTGCGCCCGCTCAAGATCCTCGCGCGCGGGTCGCGGTCCGTCCACGCGCTCCTCGAGGCCCTCGAGTTCAGCCGCCGCGCGCGCCCGCGACGCGTCCGGCCGCCGGTTCGGGGCGTCCCGACCGAACGTCGAAACGCGCCGTCTCGGTCGCGTCGCGGTCGATGTGGCGGACGTTTGGACGAGTCGCGTCCTTGTGTCGCGCTCTCTCCGTCGAGCGCGGGGATACTCCGTCGAAGCGTCGCCGCGCAGGCGCGCTCGCGAACGTCGTCGCCGCGTGCGCGTTCACCGTCGCCGTCTTCGCCGTCGTCGGCGCCCGCGCGGGGCCTCGCGCGCGCGCGGCGGGGGGGGGGGGGGGGGCGGGAGCCGCCGGGCGGCGCGCGGCCGCGACGCGAGCCGGCGGCCCGCCCGGCGCAGGTCGGCACGCAGCTCTTCCGCGGCCGCCTCTTCTACTGCACCGACGCGAGCTACCCGCGGGGCGCCGTCCTCGGCGCCGACGCCTGCGAGGCCTACGGCCCCGACGCGAGCTGTGGCCTGCCGCGCGACCGGCCCGGCGGCTGCGGCGGCGCCGCGGGCGCGTCCGTCGCGGGGCAGCAAAAGAGAGCGAAATTCCCAACTTCAAAGGCTCCTATCTCGGCCGGTTTCCACTCGTTTCGGCTGACTTTTGGACGGGCGATCATCTCTCGGAACGGTCTCGAAGCGCGGATGCTTTTCCCGGAACGCGCGCGCGCGGAACACTCACGTTGAAGCGACGTTGAATCTCTCTTGTGCCGCCCAGGTCCGTCGCGCGCGCGCGCGACCACTTCGACGCGCTCGGGCCCGCGCTCGCCGCCGCCGTCCGCGTCTTCTCCTTCGACGACTGGCACGCCGTCGTCCTCGGCGCGCTCAACGCGGCCCGCGAGCCCTACCGGCAGGTCGCGCCCGAGGCGGGCGTCGGCGCCGTCGCGTACTTCGTCGCGTTCGGCGTCGCCGCGTTCCTCTTCACGATCCTCTTCATCGGCGTCATCTACGGCACGTTCACCTACATCACGACGACGCGCCGCGACGGCGGCGCCGCGCGCGCGCGCGTGCCCTCGCTCAAGCGCGCGCAGTGGGCCGTCTACCGCGCCAAGCTCGGCTGCATCGCGCCGCGCCGCGAGCTCGCGCCGCCCGCGGCCGGGCGCCGCGGCGCCGCGGCCCTCTTCGCGCTCTACCGGACGCGGCGCTACAAGGCCGCCTACGCCGCGCTCGTCGCCGTCGACGTCGCCTACTGGGTCGTGGGGAGCGGCCTCGCGCGGCGCCACTACGACGCGCGCGCCGCGCCGCGCGCGGGCGCGCTCGGCGCGCTCGCGGCGGCCGACGCGGCCGCCGTCGCGCTGCTCTGCGCCGACTTCGGCGCGCGCGCGGCCGCCTTCGGCCCGCGCCGCGTGCTCCTCCTCGGCGCGGAGCAGCTCCGGCTCGCGCTCCTCGTCCCCGTCGCCGCGCACGCGCTCGGCGGCGCGCTCCTGCCGCCGGTCGCGCGCCGCGCGGCGGCCGCGCTCCGCGGCCTCGCCGTCTTCCTCGTCGCGCCGGCCTTCGAGGACGCGGGCGCGGTCCTCCGCGCGACGGTCGCGTCGCTCGCGACGCTCGGCCCGCTCCTCGCGCTCCTCGTCGTCCTCACGTTCTCCTACGCGGTCGTCGGCACGTTCCTCTACAGCCCGCGCCTCGACTACCACCTCGACCGCGACGCCGCCAAGGCCGCGCGGGCCTACGGGCTCGGGCGCCGGCGCGGCGAGGGCGTCGCGCGCTTCGACTTCCGCACGACGGCCAAGGGCATGGAGAGCCTCTTCGTCGCGGCCCGCGCGGACGTCGCGCCTTCCGCCCGACTTCGACGCGCGCGTCGTCGAACGGTTCGGACCCGGTCGCGCCGCGCTTCGAGAACTCGACGAGAGCGGAGGGCTCGTGTCGACGTCGACCGAGCTCGAGAGCTTCAAAGTTTGGCCCAGACGTCCCGGCTCACCGGTCGATGTCCGCGCAGGTCGCGGCGACGGCGAACACGTGGTACGGCTGGGCGGGCCGCCTCGGCGCCGGCGGCGCCTCGCCGGCATGGCACGGCGCGGCGGGCTGGCTCTTCTGGGGCTCCTACGCGCTCCTCGCGCGCTACCTCTTCCTGAACCTCTGCACGCTCGTCGTCCTCTACGCGTACGAGCGCACGAACAGCCGCCAGCCCTGGGTCGCGATGGACCAGGTCGACGAGGTCCGCGCCGCGTGGCAGCGCTTCGACCGCTTCGGCCGCGGCTTCCTGCGGACGCGGCACCTCGCGCGCTTCCTGCGGCTCCTCCCGCCGCCGCTCGGCGCGCCGCGCGACGCGCCGCGGTTCCTCGCCGACCGCCACGCGCTCCGCGTGCTCCTCGCGCTCCCGCCGGGCCTCCTCGGCTTCGAGGGCGCGGACCGCGACCGCGACCGCCGGTGGCTCGCGCTCCGCGGCCTCGCCGACGGCGGCGCGACCGCGCGCGGCGCGACGGCGCCGCGCCGCGCGCGAATCGACCGCCGGTTCGAGGCGCCGCGGCCGGACGTCGGAACGCTCGAGCTCGGTCGCGTCGCGGTCGAGGCCCCGCTCGGCCCGCGCTCGGACGAGTCGCGTCCTCTCGGCGACGTCTCGGCGGGGCCGCGCGCGAGCGCTCGCGCCGCGACCGTCGCGCGCGCCGAGGTCGCGTCGAAGGCCCGAGTCGCGCGCAGGCGCTCCCCGACGCGCTCCCGTTCGGCGACGTCCTCGTCGCGGTCCACGAGGTCGCCCTCTTCCCCGAGCTCCAGGCCCTGCCGGACGACGACGACGTCGCCGCGCGCCGCGCGTTCGCCCGGTCCAAGCTCGACGTCCTCCGGCTCGCCGTGGGCCGCCGCGCGCGGCGGCGCGGCGGCGGCGACGACGCGGCCGCGGCGGCCGCGGCGGCCGAGGCCGACGCCGCGGCGCTGCGCGTCGCCATGCCGGACCTCTTCCGCCGCCGCGCCGCCCGCGCGCTCGCCGTCGAGGCGGACCGCTGGGAGCGGCAGATCGAGCTCGACGGCTTCTCGGAGGAGTCCTACCGGGAGTGCGGGCTCCTCGCGGACGCCGTCGCCGCGGAGCGGCGCGGCGTCGCCCTCGAGCTCGCCGTGCTCGGCCGGCTCGCGGCGCGGGGCGCGCTCGCCTCGCGCCACGAGGACGTGCCGCGGCTCCGGCGCCACGGGCGCGTCCTCGAGGCCGTCGGCGCGCGCCCGCGCGGCACCCGACCGGCGGCCTCGGGGGGTCCCGGCCGGGCTTCGGCGCGCTCGCGAGCTCGGTCGAATCGAAGTCGTCGCGGCCGGCTGCTCGGACGCGTCGCTCCCTCGCGGCGAGCGCCCCGCGGAACGCGCGCGGGCGCGCGTCGCGGCCGTCGGACGCGCCGCGCGTCGAGCTCGCGTCGCACGCGTGGTCTCCGAAACAGGCGCGCGCGTCGCCGCCGTCCGCGCGCGCCACGTCACGCGGACGTGGTTGCCGTCGTCGCTCGCCGTCGTCGGCGAGCTCCGCCGCGGGGGCCCCGTGACCGCGGCGGCCGCGTCCGCCGGCGGCCGCGCGGCATTCGACCGGCGCTTCCGGGGCGCGCCGACCGAACCGCGGCCCTCGCCCGGTCGCATCGAGGTCGTTTCGGCTCGTTTTTGGACGCGTCGCGTCCCCTCGTCCGGTCCTCGACGCGCGGCGGACGCGTCCCGCCTTCCGATCGCGGTCGCGGCGACGTCGGGCCGAAGACGTCGAACGCCGCGCAGGCCGACGGAGCCGCGGTCGTCGTCGCGTCGTCCGCGGCCGGCGACGTCGAGGTGCTGCGGCGGCGACGCGCGCGCGGCGGCGCGGCGGGCGCGCCCCTGGCCCGCGCGCGGCGCCTCGGCGCGCACGGGGCCGCCGTCGTCGCCGTCGCGGCGTCGGCCGACGCGGCCCTCGTCTTCGTCGCCGTCGGCGACGGCGTCGTCCGCTACGCGCGCGGCCGGGGGCGGCGGGCGGCGTACCGCGCCGACGGCCGCGCGCGGGCCCGCGGCGGGCCCGTCGCGTGCCTCGCCGTCGCCGCGCGGCGGCTCTACGTCGGCGACGCCCAGGGCAGGAAAAGAGAGCGAAATTCCCAACTTCAAAGGCTCCGATCTCGGCCGGTTTCCACTCGTTTCGGCTGATTTTTGGACGAGCGATCATCTCTCGGAACGGTCTCGAAGCATGGATGCTTTTCCCGGAACGCGCGCGCGCGGAACACTCATGTTGAAGAGAACTTGAATCACCCTTTTCCTGCCCAGGCGACGCTTCCGGCGCCGCGTCGGCCTTCGGCCTCCGGGCCGACGACGCCGCCGACCGGTCCGCGGCCGCCGCCGGCGTCGCCGCGCTCCTCGTCGACGGCGCGGAGGTCTTCTGCGCGCACGACGACGGCCTCGTCCGCGCGCTCGACCGGGGCGACCTCGCGCCGTCGGCCGCGCGCCGGCGTCCCGCGGCCGCGGCGGCGCGCGGGGGTGTGGCGGCGCGCGGGGGTCTCGGCGTGCGGGGGTCGCGACCGCCGGCGCTTCGTAGGCATCCGCGGCGCTCGAGTCGCGCGTCGGCTGCCTGGCCGCCGCGTTCGAGCTCGTCCTCTGCGGGACGTCGTCCGGGGCGATCGCGATGCTCCGGTGCGCGCGCGACGACGCCGGCGGCCTCCTCGCGCTGGCGCGCGTCGGCACGCTCGCGTGCCACGCGGCGCCCGTCGTCGCGCTCGTCGCCTGCGGCGGCCTCGCCTTCTCCGCCTCGCGCGACCTCGCGCTCGCGGCCTGGACGCGGCCCAGGGTCGGCGGCGGCCGCCGGCCGCCGGCGATCGCCGCGGACGGCGCGGCGCTGACCTGCGCCGCGGGCCTCGGGGACGTCCTCTTGACGGGCGACGACGACGGCAGGATCAAGGTCAAGGCCGCGACCCGGTACCGGGAGACGCTCGTCGAGCGGGCGCCCGGGACCACCGACGCCGACGTCGAGGCCGTCGTCGTCGAGAACAGCGTCGGCGCATAGGTGCCTACGTAGGCGCCTACGAGGCTACGTAGCCTCGGCTCGAGCCTCTGGAGCCTACGTAGGCGCCGCTTTTGAGGGGCTACGTAGGCGCCGACGCGCGTCGACCGGAACCTACGGACCTATGACCTACGCGCCCACGCAGGTCGAGAAGCCCGGCTTCTTCTACGATGGCGGCCTCGCGTCGTGCTCTCCGGCGTCCTTCCTAGCGGCCCTGATGGAACACTACTTTCCGCCGGTGAAACTCGCCGCCGACGACTACGAGGAGGACGACGGGAAGGACGACGACGAGGATGAAGCCTATGGACTGAATGTTACAAACCGCCAGAAATACTCGCCTTTGTTTGGCTACGAGGAGGACGACGGGACGGATGACGACGAGGATGACGACGACGACGAGGATGACGACGACGACGAGGATGACGACGACGACGAGGATGACGACGACGACGAGGATGACGACGACGAAGAGGATGACGACCACGAAGAGGATGACTCCTACACGAGTTCTCAAGACTCGGACGGTTCCTCGCCCTACTACTCTGCGTCGTCCTCTTCCGCGTCTACAGCCTAGACAGGCGCGCTAAGTCCCCTGGGTGCAGCCGGGGGGGGGGGGGGGGTTCTTAGCAACAGCGGCTGCCGCGGCGGGGCGGCTGCGACAGCTCGACAGCGCCCCGCGGCTTGCCGGGAACTCCGGCACCCGCGCGTCGCCTTTCCAGCATGCCGCGGCTCAGCGCGACGAAGAATTCCTCGACGTTCTCGCCCGTTTTTGCGGACGTCTCCCGGAAGACGGCGAGTCCTTGCGTCGCCGCAAAAGACTCCGCACCAGCCGAGGCCACGGCGCGCGCAGCGCCAGTCGCGAGATCGAGCTTGCTCCCGCAGAGGCCGACGACGACCCCCCGCTCCCCCATCATCCTGAGCTGCGTGTACCAGCCGGGCACGTGCGCGAAGCTCTCGGCATCCGTCGCGTCGTAGCACACGACCGCGCCGGACGCGCCTCTATAGTACATGGGCGTGTTGAGCGACCGGAACCGCTCCTGCCCCGCCGTGTCCCAGATCTCCAGGTCCACGCCTGTCGGGTTTCAGGTTTCGTGGCCTTCACTGAATTTTATAAACCTCTACGAAATGCCCGCCTCTGTTTGGTTGTGTCGACACCGGGGGCACGCTTTCTCCGTCCACGTCGATGCTCCTGGTGAAAAACGCGGCGGAGATGGTGGAGCGCGTCGCGTCGGGCCCTCGGAATTCGTGCTTGGCGAATCGCGTCAAGAGCGAAGTCTTCCCCACGCCGGAGTCGCCCAAGACTACGACCTTAAAAGCTTGGACCATCGACATAAAAAAAAAATCACTTTCCGAGCCAGAATGAAGGCCGACGGACTGCGCTTGGCGCAGCCACCTCGCAGGGCGGGTGCTTCATTTGTGCCCAAGGAGGGTGGTGGGCTGGCCACAAAATATAAGATTCTATGTTGACCAAGTTATTGAAGGGGGTGCGCACCCGAGGACCCCGCCGGGGTAGGCTAACACGATCGTTTCGCGTCGAACCTCCTTGATCGTGTTGGACAGAACGTTTTTCC
>Ga0257106_1001221_pt1 | contig 13149 bp, 10 predicted proteins | sample LP_taG_3_FD_190177 | JGI IMG/M metagenome (GOLD analysis project Ga0257106, IMG submission 190177) | Marine microbial communities from Northeast Subartic Pacific Ocean, Canada - LP_J_2011_P26_10m | ecosystem: Environmental > Aquatic > Marine > Oceanic | place: Canada: Northeast Subartic Pacific...
ATTATTATTATTAGTAGTAGTAGTAGTATTACACGAAATGGTCTTTTCTCTCTCTCTCTCTTTCTCTCTATGCGTCTATTACTCTTCTCCCTTCTTCTCTTCCAAAACGTCTTCGTCTTCGTCGTCTAAAATTTGTAAAGTGGAAAACGCGTACTCGACGTCCACGTCGTGGAATAACTCCCCCTCGCACGCGTTTTTAATCAGTGTCATCCCGCGTTTGCACCGCTCTAGAATCTCTTTACTCGCACCGCCTTTGGCTTCGTTGGCGACGCCGAGCAGTTTTTGCGGCCAAAGGGCGAGCTTTTGGGAGGTTGTGTTTTTGAGCTCCTCGTCAAAGGCGTCGTCGAGAGTATCGAGGATAGATTTTGCGGTTTTGGTGCACTCGTCGTCGTCGGCTAAAAGCGCGTAGGCTTGTGCCAGCGCTAAGCGGTCGAAAGGCGCTTTCGGGAGTTGCGGCTGCTCTTTGTTCCAACAGCGTTCAACCGCGACGGCGGCGTTTGGAAGGTTGTGCTCGATGGCGGCGTTCATTATCGCAGTCGGTGTTTTTCGGTTGACTTTGACGCCAGCTTGCATGAATTGAACGCAATAGCCCGCCGCAGCGTTGACGTGACCGTGTTGTAAGGCAGATTTAACGACAAACTGGGCACTTTTCCCGTCGACGCCGAGTTTGAGATTGCGAATCACCGAGTACACGCGAAGGACTTCTTCCAACGGGCGATTCGTATCGAGCAAGTGCCAAAGAAGCAACGATAACGTCTTTCTGGACAAGTTCAAGCCTAACGAGCGAGACTGTTCGCACGCCCAAATCGCGGTTTCGTACGATTTAACGTCGCAACACGCCTTGATGAATTCGTACGCGCGCTCAAAACCGAGACCTCTGGTTTTTCCCATCGCCGCGCGTTCCATGTGGAACAAAGCAACCGCTTCCAATGCATACTGCACATCTTTCGGCGAACGAACTCTTTGTAACAAAATCTTCAGCGCTGATTCGCGCACGGCGTACACTCTGTTATTCTTCTTGACGATGACGTTAGAGCCGTACGTTTTCGATTGCACCAGTTGCGAAGCGTCTTGGTCGGTAATATCCACAAAGTGCGGATCTAAAAACAGAGACACCGGCGCGACTCCGTCCAAGAATTCTCCTTCCTCCTCCGCTTTCGTTCTCTTCCGAAACGAGAGCTGATCGATCTCATCGGGCGTTTGAAACAATTGCCTCAACTTGGTATCCAAGACGAAGCGTCTATCTTCCCACTTCCCCGGATTCTCCGGATCTTTCATCCTCTTTACTTTCTTTTCCCTTTCGTCTCGTTCTCCCACGAACAAATTCATCTCCTCGCAGTAACTCTTCAACCGTCGATCGACAAACCTCCTCGTCGCTTTCACTCCACTCTCGCCTTCCCCAAAACGTAAAAAGGAAGCTAACCGTTCGCTAATCTCGTGTTTAAAACCTTCGATTTCGATCGTCGACGGTTCGAATTCGGTCCGCGGGTGGTTTTGGCCTCCCTTCTCTCCCGTTTTCGTCTTCGTCGCCGCCGCCGCCGCCGGAACGTTCCCGCCGCCTAAAAACGGCTTCTTCTTCGATTGAAATCTCTGCTTGATTTCCTCTAAAAGCTGCTCGCAGTTCATGCCGTCTATTTGCGCTCGAGAGGTCATCGGTTTATAAAAACTCGTCCTCGATTGTTTTCCCGCCGCCCCCTCTTGACCTCCTCCTCGTTTCGAAATCGCTTGCGTTGACAAACGACCGGCTTTGTTCCCTCTGAATGTATCATTTTCATCACCAGAGGAAGTGAAGACAAGACGACTACTTTTATCCTCTTTGTTTTCATTTACGTCTGAATCGTTCTCGTTCTCGTCCACTGTCTCCTCGTCCTCGTTTGATGATTCCGCAGATAATGATGCCGTCGACGCAGCCGCATTTTTGCTCTTCTTCTTCTTCTTCTTCTTCGTCTCAACAATCGTCGACGACACCGGCGACGCGTCCGACGCGAACATTCTTCTGTTTATATTGTTTTTGTTCTTTATATTATTGGTATTCAAAGAAGTCCTCCTCCCGCTCGTGGACGCTCTTGAATTGCTACTGCACATCCTTCTCTCCTTTTCCGCGTAATCATCGAACGATCGTCCTTCACTCGATGATATCATTTTCGTATGCGAAGAAGAAGAAGAAGACAAACGACGAAAGACATCATTTGAAAACGAAGATACAGAAGACGAGGAGAAGACGCTTCTGCACCGCGAGGTTGTCGTCGTCAGAGTCATCCTCCACCATCGCTCGTGTGCTCCCATATCTTCTTCTTCTCTGCAGTGCGCGTATAGGTTCAAATTTATGGCGGCAGAGTCTCTCTTTTCAGGGCGGATTTTACTCAGCATAGAACCCTAAATAAAACAGTTTGTATATATGTTAATTAATAGGGTTTAGGGTTATTATAGTGAAGAAGAAAAGCTGCTCTTTTATTGCTGGAGCTTTCTCTCTCTTCCTAAAGCCGGAGTGACCTTCGATGGCTCGGAGCGCAGGCTTCAAACCTGTGGGGGCTTGACGGCCCAGTTGTTCGATTCAACCTCACCGGCGTCTTTTATGTGTGTCCTTTTTTTGTTGTTGTCGTGTGTAGTAGTAGTCTCGTTGTTCTTGTGCTTGCTTTCTTTTTGTTTGTTTTTGTCCCCCCTCTTTTGTCTCTCTCTGCTTGTTTTTTTGTATTTTTTTTCTTCTTCCATTTTTTTCTAAAAATACACACAACAACAACAGAGAGAAACGCTGTTTGCAGATACATATTAGAACACACTAATAGTACTAATAATGGCGACGATTCTAGCGACGACGAATACGCCGCCTTCCACGCCCGCATCACACTCCGAGCTTTTCTTCTCTGCCGAACAACAACAACAACGCGTTGAAGAGGAAGAAGAGGAACGACGACTCGAGGACGACGACGAAGAAAGCTTTAACTTTTTAGGTGTTGACCCCCCCAGCCTCTCTTCGTTTTTGTCTTTGAATAATAACGATGGTGGTGACGGTGATGGTGTCAACAACAAGCGCGCGATGACGTTGCAGCTCAAACGCGCCTCGTTATTCCACGCGCTCGCGAAAGAGGCGGACGAAAAAGCGAAAAGGGACGCGGACGAAGCGCTGCGTAAAAAACGCGAGACGCAAGCCAACATACGCAAAACGCTCGATTCGCAACAGGAGCAAAAACGACTCGCGAAGGAGAAGGAAAAAATGGTCGAGAGGATGTTGGACACGCAACAGAGACGCACGGCGGAAAAGTTGGACGAGGAACGGAAGAGGAAAGAGACGGAGAAGAGACAGTTGGATCAGGAGAGAGCGAGAGAGGCGGAGTTTGAGATGCGCAAAGCGAGAGAGGAGAAAGCGTTGCGTAAAAAACAAGACGTGGAACGCGCGGCGGAGTTTGTGAGGAAAGCGGAGGAGGCGCAGGAGATGTTGGACACGAAGCGCGCGGAGGAAAAGAGGAAGCGATTGCTATTGGTGGAAGCGAAAATGGCGCAAGGCGACGGCGAAGGCATCGAGAAGAGACGAGTGGAGTTTCTCGAGATGGAAGAGAAAAGGTTTCGTTTGGAGGCGAGGAAGAAGATCGAAGCGCTCGAGGAGCGAGAGAGGAGAGAGAAAGAAACGAGACGACTGAACGATTTGAAGTGGCGAGAGAGTTTGGAAGTGCAAGTGGCGGAAAAAGAACAGAGAGAGTTGGATATGGCGATCGGGAACATGTCGTTGCGAGAGATGCAATTCAACGGCATCTCGGCGTGATGAGCGTCTCGTATCGATTCGCAGGATACTATTTTCGCCGCCGCGCGCGGTGGCATAAGCGAGAGAAAGAAGGGAAAAGGGAGGAGGGCTTTTATCAACTTGAACAAAAACAGAGTTCAAAGAGAGAGATGAAGAGAGGGAGGATGAAGTTATGCTAATAATAATGGAAGAACTGATGACTATATATATTTACTACTACTTTATGACGACGCGCTCTCCGCCGCCCCGTTTCCTAAATTCTGCGTCACTTTCTCGACCACGCTTTCGCTCAACTGCCACTTCTCCGGCAAATTCTCCCTCGAAAACTTCAAAACTTTCGGCCACACTTGTTCTCTCAGATATGGTTTCACGCGTTCAAAGTGTACTTTCTGTATTTTCTCCCCGAAAATCATCCAAACGATCGCGACGGTGAGAAAGAGTAAACACTGCGTCAACACCATCGTGAACCACGGGTGCGAGTCCAAATACCGGTCGATTTTTCGCGAGTAATATTGCAGCGGATCTTTTTCCCTCAAGTTTTTTCTCCTCGAAACTCCTCCTCCTGTCGTCGCGTGTTGTCGTCTGTTTCCTCTTCTTCGAGATGATGGTGGAGGTGGCATTTATCTTTGTCTTCTTCTCGTTTGTTCGTTTGTTTGTTTGCGCACAACAGGTAGATATATCTGATAGGTAAGTGTAATAAAATGAGGGAAAATAAGAGTCGTTTTTAGGGGTGTTTTTAGGGATTTGTGAAACCCTAAATGTAAAATGCATCAAAGAGGGGAACAAAAAAAAGAACACAACAGTTTTTTCTTCACATTGAGTAAACGCACAAGTTAATAGTATTAAATGGTGGCGCGGTCTCCTGTTAGTCGTATTAAAGCGCGTGCGGAGGGTGGTTTTGGTGGTGGTAGTGATGATACGACTACGAATGTGCTGTGGAACGCGCTGACCGAGCGAAACGAGAACGAGAATGTGATGGGACGACGCATCCAACTGCCACCGAAGAATTTTGCAAACAACAACAACAACAACAACAAAAAGAGTTTCAACGAGAAGAAGACAAAGACGAAAATAAAGGAGAGAGAGGCGAAGAAAGACGGCGTGTCGCTGCGCTCGATGGCAGTGATACCCGTGGTGAGGTTTGGTGTGGTTGAGATTACGAAATCTGCGGAAGAGCGCGTGAAAATAGTCAACGATACGAACCGGAATTGGAAGATTTGCGAGTATCGGTTTGAAGGAGAAGAAGACAAAAGCGAATACGAACTGTTCGGATTCGCAGGAGGGGTACTACCGAAGATTGTAAAGAGGGACGAAGAAATGACGCTGTCGATTAAATGGACGCCGAAAGTTGTCTCGAAGAAAGCGACGGCGGTGGGGGCGTTGAAGCTCGTGTGTAAGACGTGCGCGACGGAGGTGTTTGACGAAGGAGAGGCAAAGACATTTACGGTGAGATTGAGAGGGGTGACCGTGGTGAAGAAGGAAGAAGGAACGACGGAGAAGCCGCGAAAACAAGAACGAGATAAAATGGAAGCGATGATCGATGAAGGAGATAGTGAAGAGGAGGACGCGTTTGGCGCGAACAAGGAGAATGTCATCGAGGATGATGCGTTTGATGAAGCGTACGAAGGCTTTAAAGGATTGCCGAGCGCGTACGCGGCGTCAGCTTCGTGGCGAAGACAGTCGAGCCAGGAGAATTTGGCGAAGCACTTAGCCGCTTCGAAAGCTGTAGAACAACACGCAAAGGAGTTGGAACGCGAAGAGCAAGAAGACGCGTCGCCGCTAACGATGGCGTCCTTGCGTTTGCTCAACTCCAAGAATGCATCATCAACAAAACCGACAAAAGAAATAAAAGGAGAAGTAAAAGCAACATCCTCGTCCGTCACATCTGATGGGTTTGAAAGTGCGAGAGAGTTTGCGAGTCAACAAGAAGCCGAGTTCGTGTCCTGGCTGAACCGAACGATATCGCCTCGGGATACCTCCGAAGAAGCGGCGTCGACGTCTCACTCTGTGAAAATGAAATCCGAACAGACGCGAGCGCGCGAGTTTCGAGACGCTCGAGCTGCATCGCGACGAGTCATGGCGCATCTATACACGCAAGACGCAGAAGTTGGCGTCATCATGCGTGAGGTGGAATATAGAATTGAGAGTAAACTTATCCGTTTAAAAAGCGACGGCGGTATTTTCCTTCGCGACTTGCGCATGAAGCAAGATTTCATTAAAACGCTCAGCTCGGTGAATACATTTTGGCTTAAACTCGGCGTCGATGCCGTCTTGGGAGACACCATGAGATGGCAACCGCAGAATCCGAGAGAATGCGCGAAAGAATGCTCCGAAAAGTTGTTTCGTTCGCACGAGATGGAGATCAAATACGGATTAGGCGACGAGTTTCCCGGCCAACCGCCGTTTGCGGAAGGCTACGAGAACGCGTTGAACGACGTCGTGTTGGAAAGAATCTTGATGCTCGTCTTGTTACTCGATCGCGCGCAAAACCACAAAGCTCACCCGAAAGCACCAAAACTGTTCAACTTGAATGCCTCGATCAAGTCGACGAGAGAATTAGCGCAAAAGTTGCTCACGGCGTCGTGTTACGGCGAAGGCGACATTTTGCGCAACTTGAAGAAAGCTGGTTTCATCGTGCCTTACGAACAAACAGCCGCGAGTGAGTACGACTTCACGGTCACAAACTTAGCCAGCGATCTCAGAGATGGTATTCGACTGTGTAAACTCATCGAAATGTTAGCGCCGGACGTTACTTTCGCGTCCATCGATAAGAAGACACAAAAAGTGGTCGAACATCACTCGTTGCTTTCGGAGTGCGCGTTTCCAGTGAAAACGAGAGAGGATAAATTGAACAACGTTCGAGTGGCTTTGAATGCTGCAAAGGATGTTTTAGGCGTCGCGTTACCTGGCGCATGGTCGAAAATCACGCCATCGGATATCGTCGATGGTCATCGCGAGGCGACTTGTGGCATTCTATGGGCGATGATGACGCACGAGCACACGAAAAATATGAGCCGCAACTCGCTCGCGGCCCCGAAGAACATGTTGACGAAAGAAATTTGCAAGTTCCCGAACGCGAAGATTCCTACCAGTACGATTCAAGCTTTAGAACGCGAGATGCGAAACAACAAAGGCGCTCTCGCGTCTCGTCCGAACGGCATGCCGAGGTGCAGCCTCGAGGCGCTTCTCTTGACGTGGGCGAAAGCGTGTTGTTCCGAATTATCTCTCTCTTCTTCCTACTCGATCAAATGTTCCAATTTAGGAAGCGATTTTGCCGACGGACGAGTATTACTCGCCATCCTTCGCAAATACGCGCCGGGTCTTACCGGTTCGAGACGTCTTTCGCGAGAAAATCTCGAATTGAACCACCCGATCGATATGGACGAGCGCAAACGCGCGAGAGAAATCGCCGCTAGGAATTTTTTGCAAGTTGCCGAGTGTTTAAAAGCTATCGGTGGTGTCCCGATTCCTGGATTCGATGTTCGCTTCCACACGTCAGCTTCGGCGTTACCGTCCTCCGGCAACAGCAGTGGCAGTTTCAATTTAGAGAAAGATATCCCAGTTCCGCAAACCGGCGACGTGGCGACGTACCTCTTGTGTTTGTGTTCGCGAGTGATTCAGCACGTGGAACGCGTGGATTCAGCGAAGAAGATTCAGCGTTGGTGGCGATTGAAACGCCCAAGTAGACCGAAAGTAGCGGATGTCGCTCGCATGTGGTCTCGCGCGCAAACGCTGATTAGTAAACATTTAAGAGGTTATTTCGCGAGGAAAGAGTACGAGCTCTCGTTGGACGCCGTGGTGACGTTTCAAAAAATGTGCAGAGGACGAGCCGATCGAAAAATGCTCCAGAAGAGACATAATGCGGCGATTGTTATAGAAAAACACGCGCGAGGCTTTGTTACGAAGAAAGGATACAAAAGATTGCGCGAGAATGTCATTCGAATGCAATCCTTTTACCGCGCGAAAAGAGCGGCGTTGGAAGCAAATGTCAAGTATAACTTTGCAATGGTAATTCAAGCTTCGGCGAGAGGATGGCAAGTGAGACGCGCGGTACGCGTGCAGAAAAAAGCGATACTTGATATTCAGAAATGTTATCGGGGGTATTTAGGCCGCAAAAGCGTAGAGGAGATGAAAGAGGCGAAGAGGAAGGAAGTAGAACGCGTCGAGATGGAGAAGCGCGAGAAAGAGGAAAAGCGGGAACGGTTGATTGAAGAAGAGAGGCAACTCGAAGCGCTAGTTTTGGATACATCTGCTACTTTAATTCAAAGTAGGTTTCGAGCATTCCAGTTACGAAAGGAATTCGTCCTCAAACGTGCTTCCACCCAGATCATGCAACACATTTACAGGATCCATCGAGAGAGAAGAGCGCTTCGAAAGGCGAATCGTGAGCGACGAATGTTGCGAGAAATTGAAGAGAAGAATCGAGCGGAAGAGGAGCGAATCAAAGCTGCAATCACGATACAGTGCTATTACAGAATGTATTTCGCGAAAGAGTTGTTGAAGTTCCGCAAATACCGTCGAGATAAAAACGCGGCGATTAAACTGGTCAAGTTCCAGGCGCGCGTTCGAGGTGTTTTAGCGCGCAAAGCTTTCAAAGAGGCGTCGAAAGAGAACAACCGAAAATGCCACCTCGCGGCCATCAGGATGCAAAGACACATCCGCGGTTTCTTGTACCGGCAGCATCACTTACGAAAGCACATCGAACGGACGATGAACACTTTGTTCAAATCTTCCCGCTCTTGCGGTCATAAAGATGTCAAAACGTTAGCCGGGAACTATGCGAAGATTGCGGAAGTGTGCGAGTCCAAACTCTTTGGTTCCCTTGCCATCGAAGCCTGTTACTTACGGTGTCCGGATTCGGTGACTATCCTCGTAGAAACTCTACAAATGTGCAGAGATTACGAGAGCGAGTCAGATCTCGAAAATCCGTTCTTGTTGGCGTGCGATATCCTCCACACCATTTGTTCGTACGAAAACGCCAAATTTTGCGAGTCGATCATGCGCTCGCATCAATACGCTCGAGACGTCGCCAGATGTCGTAAAATTAAAGATACGACCATGTATCTTTCCTTGACGAACGAAAATCGCGCGAACGTGTTAACTTCGGCTATTAAGAAGAAGAATGTAGTTGTTGGAAACGATGAAGACGAAGTCAACGACGAAGACGCGATGATCTTGAACGAGTTGCGAGCGTCCGCCGAGCAGTGCAAGAAACACGCGGAAAGATTGAACGGAGTGTTGGAGTGTTTAAGAGACGCGCAACCGTCGATTTGGAAGTATGCGCAAACGCCAAAGAAGAAGAGAAGAAGCGTTTGGGACTCGCATCAGCATCAACAGCAAGCTACCCTTCCGCAAACGTCGTCGCCGCAAAAAGCCTCACCGCAAAAGAAACCTATTAGTATTGGCCACGTGATGAAATCGCCAACGTCGAAGAAAAAAATAGTTTCCATCGCTTCACCTCCGGTGCGCCATTCACCGCGCTTGTTAGAGCTCAAAGAGAAAAGGAAGATGGCGTAAATAAATAATGCGCACCATGTAGCATAGCAGTTTGTTTACACATATTGATAAAAATACACCCTCTGTAATGATGACGCGAAACGCGGCTTGATTTCAATTCTCTATTTCATCTATTTCATCGTAAAACTTACATCAGTCAAACCAATTCTCACGAAATCCAACAACAGCGTCACCAGCATGCAACTCCCTAAACTCTCCCATACCACTCGCCGCATGGAATACGCGTTCTTCTTCCCTTTCGCGGTCATCACGTCTTCATCCACCATCAAAAACATTGGAAAACTGACTATGAAATAAATCCCGTAAAACGCGCTCCCGAGCGTATACGCCATGTTCCTATTGGTAAACTCCCAGTACGGAAACGCGCATATAGTCAACGTTTCCATAAACGCCGTCGTGTACGCTAACGCCGCCACAACTGTCACATAAAACACGTCTCTGAATACATCTTTCTCGTAACTCGTCTTAATCTTCCGTAAAATCGAATTCGTCATCGCGTGGTAAAACATAAAATACGCGTGCGTCATGAGATACATCGAAATCGGCACGTCGTTCAACCTGTGCGCGTCAAACGTGTACTTGGCGTTTAAAACGGAATAAAAATAGTGCGTCCAAATGTAATTGCCGACGAAGGACAAAATGCCAATCCACGCGTTTGCTTTCACCACGTATCTTTCCCAAACCGGTACGCCTTTATCCTCCTCGAACGGTTTCCAAAGAGGATACACAATATACGGCAGCGCACACGTCCCGCAATAGAGTAAATAATGCCATCGCGTGAACCCCTCGTACAGTTTAAGCAGGATTATTATCGCGATGGAGGTTATCCAGCACAAGGAAACGGTAAATGTAAACTTCTCCGCCGCTTTCTTTGAAGGGTTTGTTTGGCATTGAAACGACGAGAATGACGATGATTTTGATGAGGATGATATCGCTGCCGTCCTCCTCGACGTCGTGTTCTTTTTCTCCTTTTTCGTCGTCAAGAATCGACCGAGGGTAAAACAGACCAGGAATATGGAACAGAAAATCTTCGTCATGGTCGTTTGGATGTTGTTGTCGTTGTTCGTCATCGTCCCTTTTTCAAAGCGCTTTAAGTTGGTGTTTCTTTCTTTGGGGAAATCTTCACTTAAATTTGAAACAAACAGACGCAAAAGAGCAACTATGGGAGTGGTGTTAGAGAGCGATTCCGAGGACGACGAGAAAGTCCTCCAGAGGAAGAAGGAGGAATCCTCCGATTCCGAGGTATTTATGTTTATTTATTGTTCTTGTTCTTGTTCTTTGTCGCGTTGTTGTTGTTGTTGTTGTTGTTCAGAGCGCTTCGTTGGGGGATGATTTTTGAATTCAATTCGTTTCTCTCTCTCTTTCTTTTTACGCTTTGCGGCGGGTTTAAAAGAGGAGCGTCACAACAGCGCTGCTCCTCTATAGTACTCGCGCAGAAGAACTGACGAATTCTCTCTCTCTATACATATATATCAGGAGGAAGCCGAGAGCACGGACGAAGAAGGTGAACCGAAGCAAAAGAAGCAAAAGACAGACAAGAAGAAGAAGAAGAAGAAAAATGCAAATTCGGATTCGGAAAACTCAGACGTCATCGACGATTTATCCGGCGACGAAGTCGACGCGTCAAACATCATCGCCGGTGGACGAGCCAGTCGATCGACGAGGCCGGTGTTTACGAAACAGATGTACGCCGCGGCGAACTTAGAGGACGAGAGCGAAGACGAAGAGTGATGTTAGATTTTTGAAAAGTTTTCCCCTATAAGAATACGTCACACGTTACACGCGCACGACTCGTGACTAATACTCATGTCTTCTCCTTCTTCTCTTCTTCAAAGGGCGGAAGTGTTCTCGCTTTTCCGGCACATGTTTCGATTGGCGAGAAAAATGAAACAAAATAGCTCAATAAGCGAAGGAGGAGGAAAAGGAAATCGAAACCAAGAGGCGGAATACATCACCTCGGAGTGCAAGAATCGATTCAGAGAAAACCGATTCTTGAAAGACCACGCGCACGTGCAAAAAGCGATCGATTACGCGAAAACGAGAATTTACATGTGCGAAAACTACGGCATCGCGTACGAGAGGATGGCGAACGTGACGAGTTCAGGAGGTGGGGACGTGAAGATTGTACACGAAGGGTTACGAGAGGAAGTTGGGAACTTTGAGAGCGTTGGTTTACCTAAAAATGTAACAGCGGAGGAGGCGAGGAGAAAAGCGAGGGAGAAGAGGAGACGGATGTCGGAGAGTTTAGAGGAAAGTAGGAGTCGTACAAGTGAGAGTGGTGGTAGTGGTAGCACGTAGCGCACAGATGCAGTAGCAGCAATAATAAAAATACACGTGTCGTCGCAAACGACGACACCTTCAACCGGGACTAAACACACTCTTCTGGCCGTAATTTTTCCGTTCTTTATACCCGTCCACGGCATACATAAACTGCAATATCGGTCGCCGCGTGTCTTTACTTTCGTTTCCGATGCCTCTGTGCATCAATCGATAATCGTACACGACCCAATCTCCCGCTTTAGCGTTTTTGTTCGATTGCACGCCGCCTAAAGCGTGCGCGGCTGCTCCGAACCCGAGTAAACCGGCATTTTTATGCGACGTTGGCCAAAACTCGGTGTATCCAACCGTATCGTCCAAATCGAGGAGGGCCATGAATACACACACGGCGTACGGCGGACCGTGCGTTTTGACTAAAGCGCCCGTTTGTTCGTCGTACGTTTCCTGGTCGCCTCTGTGCGCGCCGTCGCAATGCCACTCTTGGTCTGAACAGTTCGGTTCCGTCCAAACGATGGATATGTTGATGTCTATATCTTCTGCGTTCCGTAAAATATCCTTCACCGGTTCCACCCACGGCGCGTGTGATTTAGCGAACTTAAAAAGTGCATCTTCCTCCTCCTTTTCTTTATCGAATAACGCGTCGAATCGATACTTCCCTCGACTCCCGATTTCTTTATAAGCAAACGCGTCGGTTCCAACAGAAACGTGCGAATGATTCTCTCGCAGGGCGCTTAAAATTACCTCGATTCTCTCGTGCGTTTTCATTCGAAACGAATCAACGAGCGTTTTTGACACTCGACAACTGCTCGTTCCTTTCGCAGCGGTACCACCGTCGGCAATCAAATACCCGTTCGCTCGGAAGTTTTCTCTCAAGTCGTAACTCTCGCTCTCGTCTTTCAAAAACGGAAACCGGCACGGTGCCGACATCAACACGTCCGCGTCCTTCGCCGTAATCATCATCGTTTTCCTGCTCCTCCTTTTCCTCCTCCCGTCGTCACCGCCGCCGCCTCCAAAGTCGTCTTTCAAAAATACGTCGAGCCTCTTCTCGTGACGAACGACTCGCGTCCACATCTTTCTCAACAGAAGAGACTCGTCCCCAGACGTCCCTAAAAACGACAAAAGGATATCAAAATACAGCTTGCCCTCTTTCCCGCCACCGACCACGAGTTCTTCTTCTTCTTTGTCTCCTTCTTCTTCTTCTAATCGAGCTCCGCTTCTATCTCTCACCGTCCTCCACTCGTGCACGACCAACCGTCTTCTCTTCCATTGAATTTTAACATCGAGAAGACGTTCCATTTCGCTCGCATTTTCATCCTCCTCCTCATCCTTATTCTTATTATTACCACTCTCCTCCTCGATTTCAAAGCAAACGGCCACGAACACTCGTCGTCTCCGCTGATTCTGATGTAGTTGTTCTTGTTGTTCGTGTCCCGCCTCTTCCTCCTCCTCTCCCTCGCTCTCTAAATCCATATATCCATATATATTTTAGCGAAGTTTTTCGATGACTCTTCTTCTTCTTCTTCTTTTGCAAGAAAAAAATAAAATAAAAAGAGGAACCAAATTTGGGTGTTTGTTGCAAGAAAAAAAAAGGAAAAAAAAACCAAACAGCTGCCAAA
>Ga0257106_1001222_pt1 | contig 13148 bp, 13 predicted proteins | sample LP_taG_3_FD_190177 | JGI IMG/M metagenome (GOLD analysis project Ga0257106, IMG submission 190177) | Marine microbial communities from Northeast Subartic Pacific Ocean, Canada - LP_J_2011_P26_10m | ecosystem: Environmental > Aquatic > Marine > Oceanic | place: Canada: Northeast Subartic Pacific...
TTGTGGCCTTGGAGCTGGTGCTCTCTGCCGACAACGCTATTGCTTTAGCTGCTGTTGCTCGAAAGCAAAAAGACCCGGTTAAGGAAAAAAAAGCTCTCAACTACGGAATTGCAATTGCTTTTTTTCTCAGAGTTGCCTTGATCTTATTGGCACAGTGGGTTTTAGCTTTCAAACCGTTGCAACTTCTCGCGGGTATTTATCTGCTGTGGCTTTTCTTGTCTCATATTTGGTCTAAGTCATCAAATTCTGATACTCCTACGGGTTCTTCTGGGCCTTCATCCACGTTTTCCTTCCCTAGAACGATTGTTGCATTGGCCTTAACTGACCTAGCTTTTTCAATTGATAGTGTTGCTGCTGCTGTTGCGATTAGTGACCAACTTATTCTTGTCATTACGGGGGCTTTGATTGGTGTTGTTGCACTACGATTTACTTCGGGTCTGTTTATTCGATGGCTCGATATTTATACACGCCTAGAAACTGCAGGTTATCTTGCAGTTGCTTTAGTTGGAATCAAACTTATCTTTACATTGATCTTCTCGGAATTATATCTGCCTGAATGGTGGACGTTGTTGATCGTAGCGCTACTGATGATTTGGGGTTTCTCTGAGCGCAAAGAGCCATCGGCAAGCGAAGTCTGATCTGATGATTGTTGAATTACGTCAGTCTGTGAACCTCGTTTTGCTCGACCGCTTGGAGTTGAATGATCCTCCAATGCCCGGGCAATGGTTTAAACATAATCAGTTTAGCTACCTTGTTATGCAAAGACGTCATCGTTATAAGTTGCACTCGGGCTGCTATGAACTTTCTTCGATTGTTTTGCTTGTCAAAGTGCAGAAGCAACCTACTGATGCTCGCTTTGTTGGTCATGGTTGGGTGATTGGAGATCCCGATTGTCGCTTCAATGCTTTGAGCCCCTTGCTTCGTTGCGCCGTTTTACCTAATGGACCTTGTGATCGTTGTGTTCACAGAGAAGTGCGTTCATGATGTCGCTGAGCTGGCATGCTGCTGTTCTTCTTGAGGGACACGGAGTCGCATCTGGTCAAGCTTTGAATGCAGGCCAATTAAAAACGTCTCCCTACCCCAAGGGCACTATTGCAATGCAATTGCCCTTTTTCGCTGGATTAGGTCTTGACCTCTCTACGTTCTGGCCTGGCACGTTAAATCTTTCATTTGCTCCTGCCGAGTTACGGCTTAGTAGCCCAGATTATTTGTTTCAGAATCTGGAATGGACTCACTTGCATCCGCCTGAGACTTTTTCTTTTTGGAAGATTCGATTGCGTTCGGCTGGTCATTGCGATTTTAACGTGCCTGGTTTGGTTTATTATCCTCATCCGGATACGAAAACAAGACATTGGCAAGGTTCATCTGTCCTGGAGATCCTGGTCCCCTTTGTTGGTCCTGTTTGTTTAAATCAACGGTTTGAGCTAGGGGTGAATCCTGCGGCCATTCAAGTTGTCTGCTCTTCTGCATAATCCTCTTATCGCTGTTTGTCATATTGTTTGACCTGGCATATTTGCCAATGTTTGGCAAACTCGATGACTTCTTTTTGTTATTTGCTTGTAGATCTTTTGGTTTTTGTTTGAGTTAATAATTTTGGTGTGTCCCTTCACTCTGTTTTGCTTCTGCATAACCTTTGAGAATGTCTCGATCGGTGCTTTCTAATGAGCAACACTTAGTGAGTGGTTCTAAATTTTTTTGGTGGAAACTTGATGACGGATGCTGAACGCATCAAAACTCGCTCAGTACTGCTTGAATTTTTGAAATTCAGGGTTCTAGCGGCGGGTCAGGAGTTTTTTGATGGAACGGGTTTTGAGCATCGACGTCAGTGGTTGGGGCTGGTGCACCCGCAAGCGCTTGCGCTGTCCGATGACGACCTAGAGCAGATTTGGAATCAGGCTCGCTTCCTTTATACGGAGTACTGAAGGTGTGGATCTAGGCTGATCCTTTCGCCTTGCCGGCCATTTCCGCTTCCCCTGTTGTATCTGAGTCCGCAACCTCTGGTTTTGATTCCCTTGGTTTGAGTCAGCCGTTGCTGAAGGCTCTGCAGGAGAAGGGATATACCGCTCCGTCGCCGATTCAGTTGCAGGCCATTCCTGCTGTGATCTCTGGGCGGGATGTGATGGCTGCTGCACAAACAGGCACGGGTAAAACCGCAGGGTTCACGCTTCCGATGTTGGAGCGCCTAAACCATGGCGCTCGTCCAGGGCGAGGTCAAATTCGTGCCTTGGTTCTCACCCCAACTCGCGAGCTTGCTGCCCAGGTGCTGGCAAGTGTTCGCGACTACAGCAAACATCTTCCACTCACGAGTGATGTGGTGTTTGGTGGTGTGAAAATCAACCCTCAAATTCAGCGGCTTCAGAAGGGTATTGATGTCTTGGTGGCTACTCCAGGCCGGTTGTTAGATCTGCTCCAGCAAGGGGCTGTGCGATTTGACCGGGTTGAGTTTCTAGTCCTTGATGAAGCCGATCGCATGTTGGATATGGGCTTCATTCCTGACATCCGTCGGGTGATTGCTCGTCTTCCTGACCGTCGTCAAACCTTGATGTTTTCGGCCACTTTTAGTGCGCCAATTCGAAAGCTGGCAACGGGGTTGCTTAACCACCCTGTGCAAATTCAGGTTGCTCCTGCCAACCAAACGGTGCGATCTGTTGAGCAAGTTGTTCACCCTTGCGACATGGTCCGCAAGATTGATTTGCTGAGCCATCTCATCCGTAATGGTGAATGGCTCCAGGTGTTGGTGTTTTCCCGCACCAAGCACGGTGCGAATCGTGTCGTGGAACGCTTGAGTCAGCAGGGGCTTTTAGCGGCTGCTATTCACGGCAACAAAAGCCAGGGTGCGAGAACACGGGCCTTGCAGGGATTCAAGGATGGTTCGGTGCGCGTTCTTGTTGCTACGGATATCGCTGCGCGCGGGATTGATATCCAGCAGCTGCCTCACGTTGTGAATCTCGACCTTCCCAACGTTGCCGAAGACTATGTGCATCGCATTGGACGCACAGGTCGTGCTGGAGAAACCGGACACGCTATCTCTCTGGTTGCTGCTGAAGAGGCACTGCTCTTGAAGGCGATTGAGCGCCTTACCGGTGAGTCTTTGCGTCGTGAAAATGTTCCCGGGTTTGAGCCCACTGTTCTCAGCGCCCCCCCCCTCGATCTAAGCGGTGGGCGGGGTCGTCGTTCAGGAGGTTCGTCGCGCCGGCGACAAGACACACGCAGCACGAGGACGTATCGCCGCTAACGCATTAACGTCACGTGAACGTGCCGAATAGCTGTTTGGGCTGGGCATCTAATTGTTGAATAAGTGAGTCGCCATCGCTCCGTCCTTTGCCTTCGAGCTGTGCAGCACGAACCAGGATCGGACATCCACTTGTGCTGATCACGATGCCGATTCCCTTGACACAGTCGAGCACGATTCCTGGTGCATCACCTCCTGTGGACCAGCGCCCGATGAGTGGGTGTATCTCGGCAGGGAGCTCCTCTTTCAGTCGTTCAATGAGCGGTTCGCAATGCAGAAGTTTGAGTCGTTTGTTATTCCAAATCGTTACTGCATTGGGATAAAGCGCCATCACTTTGCGGTGAATGGTGAGTGCTGAGGCGGACCAGTCAATCTGGTGGTCTTGTTTGGTGAGCATGCGGGCGTAGCTCGTTTCTCCAGGGCGATCGGCTTGGTCGCTCACCTTGAGCCTTGCTCTGCGTTCGGGCTCGCTTCCATGTCCTGCTGATTCAATTAAGGGCATGGCTTCCACCATGAGATCAGCGGTGAGAGCGCTCATGCGTTCAGCCAGGGTGTGGCCGTTATCGAGCAACCCAATCGGTAGGTTTCGCTCAATCAGAACAGGGCCAGTGTCGAGTCCCTCTTCCATCGCCATTACACCCACGCCAGTTTCAGGATCTCCTTCGAGCAGCGACCACTGAATCGGTCCGGCACCGCGCCATCGAGGGAGCAGAGATCCATGGCCGTTCCAGCAGCCCAGCGGCGGTTGATCCAGCACACTTTTAGGCAAAATTTGCCCAAAGGCCACCACCACGGACAGGTCTGCTTTTAGCTCAGCGAGTTGCTTTTGGCAGCTTTCGTCCTGCTTGATCCGTTGCGGCGTGAATACTGTCAAGCCCATCTCGAGGGCTTTGGCCTTCACGGGCGATGGAATCAATGTCTTCCCGCGCCCCCGACGTCGATCCGGTTGGGTGACTACTCCCACCAGCGTATGGCCGGCTTGCTGCAGTGCCACCAGTGTTGGCACTGCATAGTCGGGTGTCCCCCAGAACAAAATGTTCATCGATGAGGGCTCAGGCTTCGCCTGTTATCGCTAGGCCATCCACCCAAACATGGGGTGAAACGCCTTGATGGGTCACCACTTCGTTTGGTTCTAAGTGAACAATCCCTTTAAGAACGTCTCGGATGTCGCCAGCGATCGTGGCTGCTTCCACAGAGATGCGCTCTCCATCCTTCACGAGCCAGCCATCAAACGGAAGAGAGAAGGCTCCTTGGCTGGCCTTTACGCCTGCATGGAGTGCATTCAGGCTTTCGATCAACACGAAAGTCTCGCTCGCGTTGCGGTGGTCGAGTTGTTCCGCTGGCTGACTAGATCCTTTGCTTGAGCTCACTTCAAACCAATCGGGTCCAACGGAGACTTTGGCTCCTAGTCCGGCGTGACCAGTGGGATGCACACCAAACTGACGTGCCGTGGCCTCGGAATGAAGCAGATTCTCCAACGTGCCGTTGCCAATTAAGCAGAGACGTTTGGTTGGTGTGCCTTCTCCATCAAAGGCAGCTGCTCCAACATGAGCGGGGTGCAAACCGTTGTCGTGCAAATTGAAAAATGGCACGGCGAGTTGTTGGCCAAGCGATTCCTTGTTGCTCAGGCTGACGCCATCCAGAATGGATCTGGCATTCATCATGCTGCTGAAGGCACCAAGAAGGTCTAGGAATGCCTCCGGTGTGAAACAGACCAAATATCGACCGGTATCGATCGGTTGGTAGTTGAGATGGCTGATGGTGCGTTCGGCTGCTTCCTGAATGCAGCCACCGAGGTCAAGATCAGCACTGCCAAGAGCTACACGAACCGCCCCACCGCTGCGTGGTTTTCTACCGCTTTCTTCAGCGCGGGCATAGAGGTAAAGGCTGGCTTGCGTTCGTTGCATATGGCGCAGAGCCCCCTCGCTGTTGAGGTAGATCCGCTCGCTATTGCCTTCGCTTAAACCGTTGTATGGGACGGTTTCAATCGCAGGGTGTTTGGCAAGCAACTCACCTTCTACATCTTTCAGAGTGCTGAGCAACGTCTGAATGCTCTGAGAGGGTTTAAGCGGCCGATCAAGCTCTGGGATCGGTGCAGTGGCCAGTGGCGAAAAGCCGGGGATGTCTTCAGCGTTGCCAAAGGAACTGGCTTGATAAGCGCCCTTCAGGGCTTTTTCGAGTCCTCCCGGTGAAAGGTCAGACGTGCTTGTCACCCCAACCAGTCCTTGCTCATTCCAAACGCGCACCGTGATCGAGCTGCGTTGAGCCGCCTTCATTTGCTTTGCTTCACCCCGATCCACTTGAACCGAAGCATTCATGCCTCGACTGGCTCCAAGATCCCACTGACGAATCCCGTCCCTGGTTGCTAGGGCGTGGAGCTGATCCCGCAGCTCCTGCACATTGAGAGGTGTATGGGTCATGGTCAGCGGCCTCCCACCGTGATCGAATCAACCTTGATGTGGGGTTGCCCCACCGTGACAAAAATGCTGCCGCTCACCGATCCGCAGTAGCCAGCAGCCAAATCGAGATCGTTGGCACACATGGAAATCCTTGGCATCACTTCCTTGGCTTCACCGATCAGCGTTGCTCCCTTTACGGGACGGCCGAGTTGGCCGTTCTCAATGATGTATCCCTCTTCCACAGAGAAATTAAATTGGCCAGTTGGTCCCACGCTTCCACCGCCCATGGACTTGCAATACAAGCCACGGTCGACCGATTGGATCAGTTCATCGGTGCTGTGGGGACCTGCAGCGATATAGGTGTTGCGCATGCGGCTCGCAGCTGCGAAGCCATGGTTTTGCCGCCTTCCGCTACCGGTACGTGCATGACCGGTTCGCAGTTCTCCGGCGCGATCACTCAGGAATCCTTTTAAGACGCCCTGCTCGATTAAGACCGTGCGCTGTGATTCCATCCCCTCGTCGTCCATGGACAAGGATCCAAAGGCGCCTGTGCTGAGACCTTCATCAATTGCGGTCACGGCAGGGTTGGCAATCGTTTTTCCAACTTGATCGGCAAACGGGGTTGTGCCGCGTTCCACCTGGGTGGTTTCGAGTAGGTGGCCGCAGGCTTCATGGAAGATCACGCCACCAAATCGATTCGCGAGGACCACGGGCATCTGTCCTCCGTCTACGTAATCGGCATGAAGCATGGTTGCTGCACTGCTGCACACTTCATTGGCCGCTGCATCCACATCCCATTCCCGTAAATCATCCGGGCGGTCGCTAGATCCAAATCGTCGAGCAATGCTGGCGCGATGCTCGCCTTCTGCTGCTAACACGCTGAGACCACTGGACTGGTGCAGGCGGATATCGCGGGCGTAGGTCCCATCACTCGCAGCGACAAGAACCTCTTGCCAGTCGCGTGAAAAGCTGCCGCGACGCACCTCAAGGTGCTGTCCAAGCTGATCGAGTCGTGCTGTTCCTTCCAGCAGTCGTTGCGTGATTTCGCTGAGTTCAGGTGACTGAGCAAGCCAGGCGTCTTTCTTGGCCCCAAAATCTCTGAGCTGACGGAGTCCTTCAAAGCCTCGCTCATGTTGAAGAGCGTTGTGCTCCAATTCGAGCATGGCCAAGGCTTGATCAAGGGCTTGGGCGAGACCGGATTCACTGAGATCGTTCGTGCTCACGAATCCGTCTCGATGTCCAAGGAAGACGCGGATTCCAGCGCCCATTCCGAAGGATGGAGACACACTCGTGATGCGCTCCTGTTCTGCAAGAACTCCTATGTGATCTGTGCGTTCTAGGAACACTTCAACCAGATCAGCGCCAGCACGAACCCCTGTCTGAAGGAGCGTTTCCAGGCGATCTTTCCAGGGTGTGTGGCTCGGATCCAGAGTGAAGGTCTGGTTAAGAGCGGGATGGGTTTCGACCAAGCCCCTCGTCTGCGTCAACCTTGATTATGGAGAATCGCGGTGGAAATCGGAGACAGAGGCTCCAGTTAATTGCCAGCTCTCAACGAACGCTTGGGTGGTATCGCTCGCTGCGAATCGGTGCCATCAAGAAAAGGGATGCCATCTGAGCGCCGTTGGCCACCCAATGGGGAAGCTTGCGCAGCAGTTTGATGGGTGCAGGAGCTTGCGTTGCATCCACGGCGCTGAGCGCAGCGTTGTTGTTCACCAAGCGTTCTAGACCATTGAAAAAGCGTGGATTCTTGACATCAAGAACAACTGGAAACACCCGTGCAGTGTTTTCGTTGGTTTTGTCGATGACCAAACGGTCGTATTCACGAGCATCCAGACCCAGCGATTCGTAAAACTCCTTTCGTGCCACATCACGCACATACATGGTGGCAAACACCGCTAAAAGAAAGAAACGGCACCACAGTCGTGCGCGCAATCCCCTAACAGTGTCTGGCTGAGATTTCATCAATGCGTCAAAGAAATCACCGTGGCGATTTTCGTCTTGACACCAATTCTCGAAGAAGTTGAAGATCGGAAAAATCTTGCAGTCGGGATTTTGTTCAAAATGGCGGAAGATAGTGATATAACGCCAGTAACCAATTTTTTCAGACAGATATGTGGCGTAAAAAATAAATTTTGGTTTGAAGAATGTATAGCTCTTACTGGCTGTTAAGAAGCCAAGATCCAGTTGCAGGCCAAAATCGCTCATTGACTTGTTGAGGAAGCCAGCATGCCGCGCCTCATCACGGGCCATATGCGAGAAGCATTCGGCGAGTAGGGGATTTTTGGTTTTGATCCGACGGCTGAGCTCTTTGTAAAGCAAAAACCCGGAAAACTCAGACGTGCAACTTTGTTCTAGAAATTCAACGAATACTTTGCGAGTTTCTGGGTCAAGCTGATCTGCCGCCCCATCAAATTCGCCATTGCGAACAAAGTGATGGCGGTTGTAATCCTTTCGAAACTCTTCGCAAATGGCTTCTAGTTCTGCCTCATTCGGACGCAGATCCATGGCGGCCATCGCCTCGAAATCTGTCGTGTAAAAACGAGGGGTCAGGATTGTGTCCTTCTCCGGGTCTTTCGCCGTAACGTTGGACCCTGGTGCTGCTGTGGCTTCCGTCACGGCTGTTGGAGGCACCATCGATTGCGTCAGTCACTACGACTCATCGTAGGTCGCCCTCCGGTAACGAACAGCCCAGTGTTACGACCTCTCAGTTAATTCCCACCCAGCCATTTTTGTCCGTTCAGCCGCTGCAGCAATCGCGACTGGAGAAGGGCCAGGTTGATGCGCTTCTCATCGATCAAAAAGGATTCCAACAGGCTTGGCTCCGTTCCGGATTCTGCAAGCGCAATCGTTTTACCGGATGTAATCGAATCCGATTCAAAGCAGACCCAGAACCGCCGATCGCCAGGTAATTCACCGGCGACCATCCAGCAATTGCCTCCTACAACAGGACGGTCCCCTTCGATCAGATCGATCGAAGCGGTGATCTGATGATTTGTGCTCAGCGCTTTGCTGAGGGATGGGATGAGATCGTCCTTGATGAACGCCTGAAAGGGTTTGTCCTCCAGCTTGGGCTTCGGAGCAGGTTTTGCTGCCGGCTTGGCCGCTGCTTTGGCATCTGCTTTGGCTGCAGCTTTGGCTGTTTCGGGAGTTTCGCTCACCGGACTTTGATTGCTGGGCGAACTGTAGACAGCCCAGGGCTCTCTCTACCAATCATCGCCAATCTGTTGATTCCAGTCGTCGGGATCAGTCGATGCTCCTCCCCCTGCATCGGCAGCAGATGGATTGGCCTGTTGTTCCTTTGGCTGGATGGGGTTGGTGTCTTTTGATTGGGTTGGTGTTGCGTTGGCCTGGCTGCCTCGATGCACCACTCTGAAGGGCACTGAGACGGTTGGGGCTGGATCGCGCACGTCACGCTCAGGCCATGGCGTGGGTTGAGCCGGTCTGGCCTGATGTTGTTGCTCACGAGGCAACGGCTCTTGAAAATCGGGCCCTGTTGCCGGCCGACGAACCTCTCGGCGCAGCACAGGATTCGAGGTCACCATCGCCAATCCAGCTACAGCGCTGACCCCTGATCCCAGGACCGTAGCGACCGCGATCCAGGCACCAATGGGCAATGTGGGCAATCTCCATGTGAGCACCCGCAACGATGACGCTTGTCCGAGATTGAGTGAGGCGATCAACAACATCAACACCACCGGACTCAGACAAGGAATCAGCAGCAAGCGTTGAAAGGATGTCATGGCTGGCGACCCTGCCAACGTTTCAGAGGACTTAAATCTTCGCCGAGAGAATCAAAGAGTCTCACCACTAAGAAATCAACCATCTCGCTGAGATTTTGGGGCTGGCTGTACCAGGCAGGGATGGGTGGTGCAATTCTTGCTCCCGCCTCAGCCAGAGCTGTGAGATTGCGGAGATGAATCAGGCTCCATGGCATTTCTCTAGGGGCCAGCACCAGTGGTCGTCCTTCCTTGAGATGAACATCAGCACAACGTTCGAGCAGATCACTGGCCACTCCGGCCGCAATACGCCCGACGGTGCCCATCGAACAAGGAACAATCACCATGCCTCGGGTTGCCACACTTCCACTGGCAATCGTTGCGGCTTGATCTCCCCATCGATGGCAAATCAATGATCCTGTTTCAACATTCAACCGCGATCTCCAAAACCGCTCCTGAAGCGCAGGGTCGACGGGAACCTGGATGGATTGTTCGGCGAGCCAAACCTCATGAGCCCCCCGGCTCATGATCAGGTGAACGCTGCGGTCCTGCTGAAGCAAAAGTTGTAGGGCCCGCTCAGCAAGCGGTTGGGCTGAGGCGCCGCTCACCCCTAAGACATAGGGACGATCAGGTTGCTCCAAGAAGGACACGCCCCTAACCCTCACTCACGGCCACAGGCATTGGTGACTCGTCTTGTTGTGCTTGTTCTGGGGTCATCACGATGTCTAGGTCGATCTGATTGCGCAGGACGTCCACCTTGGTTACCCGAACCGTGACGGGATCTCCAAGTTTGTAAACACGGCGATTACGGCGACCCACAAGCCGGTTTTGGCGCGAACGATATTCGTACCAATCGTCGTTTAAAGAGCTGACATGCACCAGACCCTCCACCATGGAGGGGGCAATTTCTACGAAGAATCCATAACTCTGAACGCCGCTGATCACTCCTTGTTGTTCATGATCGAGCATCGGTTCGGCGCTTCGTGCTTGAGCCATCGCAATGACATCTCTGCGTAGCTCTGTCTGCTGGCGACGCCGAGAATTAAGCCGTTGCAGTTGGCGTTCTTGGAGAAGCTCCTGCAAGCGTTGTTGGAGCGACCCACTAAACAGCGGCCAAGACAAGCTTGAAGCGGCACCTTTACTGCCCAGGTTGACCGTTTCTTTCTGGCGAACGCTGGGACGATCCTTGCCATCATTGAGCAGCTGACACAACACCTGCTGGTTCAATAAATCGGCGTAATGCAGGCCGGGACAGCACCAAGGAGCCAATAAGGGAGTCGATCCATCCTGAGCAGGAGATGACATCTCATCAGAGTCGTTTGCAGTGTCAATGGCCTCAAGACAGTCTTCTGTCTCAGTTGCTGATCCATCGTCTTCACCGGCGAGTGCGATGTGCTTGGCCTTTGCCTGGATCAGGCGGTACTGGGGATCCGGGAGGGTGTGTCGCAGCTGCAGATTGAGCACCCGTCTCGATGGGCTTGCGATCAAGGCTTGTGCGAGTTCGGATGCTGAGGTGGTGCCCTCTTCATCGAGAGAAAGAGGCAGCTCTAAGGCAATGGCTGCTTTGGCGACATCATTCAGAGGTCCACTGTCGGGATCATTGGCTTGCAGCACCAGAGCTGGAAGATTGAAATCCAGGCAATGCTCAGTCCAAGTGGCATGAGCTGCTCGCAGAAACACAGCCAAGATTGAAAAGGGATCCTCGTCCCTCAGCGGTTCAATCCACTGCCGGTTGCCACCATCAGGTTCGGTGGCTCGCAGGTCTCCCAGAGTTTCCAAATTGGGTGTTGGGAGATCCAATTCGATTTTGCCCTGTCTTAGATCTGCGGCGTGAAGAGCTTTGGCGCAAAAGATCAGAGTCTCGAGTTGTCCGATTTGATCTTTGATCGATTTGAGTGCTGCTGGGATGGCACGAGATCGGGGCTTGCGCCCCGCCAAAGCAGCCAAAGCCTCCGACGTCACTTCAGCGACAGGTCGAATCTGAGTCAGACAAAATTCCCAGCCGCGAGCTTCGCCTTCAGCATCGAGATCAATACGAAGACTCACCGCTGATTGTGAGTCTCCAACCTTGAAAGCGGCCGCTTTGGAGATGTTGGCGCTCAGCAACGGGATCCATTTATTGCCCAAACAAAGCGCTTCGCTTTGTTCGCACAGCCATTGATCAAGACTGTTGCCGGGGTTCACGCGTTCTGCGACAGCAGGGGCATGAATCCACAACTGGGTTCCACCGTCATGGGGGATGACATGGACTGCAGGCAGGAGGGGGGCACCATCAATCTCCCAGTTGTTCAGTAATAAACAGGGCTGATCGGTGAGGTCTTTGCGTCGTTTATCTGCTGGAGCCTTAATCGTTGTTCTTGGGGCACTGGCCCTGGAGTGCAAATGGGCCTTGGTGAGTAGAAGATCGCGATCAGCATCGACACCGCCGTTGAGTGGCAGCGAACGGGCCACATGGCCGCGGGCTGGATGTTGAGCGATTGGGTATCGATCCAGCAGCACTTCCACCACTGATGTGGCTGGTCCCTCGAGTTGGTAGTCGCTATCTCCCTCGGGTAGCTCGATAGAGGCGAGAAGACGATCATCGAGAGGAACGGCGAGCAGTCGTTCATCTTGTTGCTCCACTTGGGCCAAAAGACTCGTGGTTGCCCTTTGCAAAATGCATTGCACCCCGCCCTCTGGAGATCGACGACGGCCTGCATCACGGATGATGCGCACCAACACTCGGTCACCATTCCAAGCGTGATTCAGCTGATGGTCACGGATGTAGATGTCTTCGTCGCCGTCATCACGAATGGCAAAACAGAACCCTTTGCTGCTGCAGCGCAAACGGGCTTCAATCAAGCCGATGTCGTCGCTTCGGGAGACCGAACTCTCCTCTTCAAGGTTCAGTACACCAAGGCGATCAAGGCCCTTCAGCGCAATGCTGAGTGACTGTTTGTCGGCTCTGTTGGTTAGACGGAGAATCTTCTCGAGTTTGCTGACCTCAAGTGAGCCGTCTTGGGGGACCTGGTCGAGAAGGTCGGCGACCGTGAATTTCATCGGAGCGTGCAAGAAACCGGCCTTCAGGACCGGGAGTTGAATCAAAACCGTTGCACTCGAAGAGTTGGTAATGCAATCAGTAATGACAAATCAACTCTAATCGTCCGTCTGAACGCAATCCCCCTCTTAGTCGTCGGTCTGGCTGGATCCCAATCCGGCTTGGAGCATGGGCATCAGCAAGCGGCCTCCAATCACCAAAAATCCAGTGGAAGCCACCAGTTGCAGCCATTCGGCGGGAATCACAGCGGATAATGACCCTCCTGTCACAGCACCAATCAAGCTGGCGAGTACTAAGGCGCTCGAGGATCCGAGAAACACCGCCAACGGTCGATCGGATGTGCCGCTGATTGCCACAGTTGCCAGTTGGGTTTTGTCACCGAGCTCTGCCAAGAACACGGTCACAAACGTGGAAATGAGAAGGGTGAAGTCCATAAAAATTTCAGAGTGATTGGGTCTCTATCAGTGACTTCAAGGCCTGACTGCCCAGCCACAAACCCAGTCCAACCATCAGCAAACCTGCCATTTGTTCCAGGCGTTCTGGGGGAAGGATGGTGGATAGCCAACGTCCCACCAGAACTCCCACCAGGCTTGAACAGATCAATGCAAGCGCGGCTCCGATAAACACCAACCATGGTTCGCCGGATTGGGCGGAAAGGAGAAGGGTGGCTAATTGGGTTTTGTCACCCAATTCAGCGAGGAATACGGTGGTAAAAGTGCTCAGCAGAACGGCATTAAACCCAAGCTTGTTGTCGCTACCTGCTT